>Ga0208042_1000485_pt1 | contig 13476 bp, 6 predicted proteins | sample Sb_taG_10_FD_187708 | JGI IMG/M metagenome (GOLD analysis project Ga0208042, IMG submission 187708) | Peat soil microbial communities from Weissenstadt, Germany - Sb_50d_7_NC metaG (SPAdes) (version 2) | ecosystem: Environmental > Terrestrial > Soil > Wetlands > Peat | place: Germany... | reverse complement strand
AGGAAGCCGCGTGAAATAGCCGCAAATTCCCTGTCCGGAAAACGCGGGGCAGCTCAGCGACGTGCGCTTCCTCGATCCAGCATTTGCGGTGGGCGCAGCGCGGGTCCGCGCAGGCATCATCGGCGCGGCGCTCGCGGACCCGGCCCTTGCCGTCGATGGCGATCTGCCAGGCGGTCTCGGGGACCGTGCCGATCGCGGCCTTCTCCTGCGCGCCCAGCTCCCAGCCGACGGAGTAGGTGACCTGGTATCCGTGCCGGGAGGCGAGCCGGTCCAGCTCCTTGATCAGGGCGTGGCTGGCGCCGGCCCCGTCGCAGGTGATCATCAGCCGGCGGCGCAGCGCCGGCGGCAGCGCCGTGATCGCATCGCCCAGCAGGCGCAGGTGATCAGCGGCGGTGTTGCTGCCGGCCGAGCCGGGGCGGAGCATCCAGGCCAGCGGCTCGGCCACGTTATCGCACTCGGCGATGATCGGGTGATGGCCGTAGCCCTTGAAGTTCGGTTCTGCCAGCTCCTTGTCGCTGTGCGCGGTCACGACGGTCGCGTCGAGCCGGATGCAGGTCACGCCCTCCAGCTTCCGGTCCGCGACCTTGACCGGGGGCAGCCCGCCGTGCCGTGCGATGCCGTGCGCCCACGCGTGCCGCCGCGCGCTGTTCACCGCGGCCGTGACCTTCCGCCTCCTGCGGTCCCCGCCGCCGGCGATCTCCTTCAGCGCCCGCCATACGGTCGGCACTGAGGCGACCGGGCCGAACAGCTCCCGCTGGTCGCCCATCACCCGGAAGTCGCTGATCACCCGGGCGCCGTCGGCGATCGCGCACGCCAGGTCCGACAGCACCCGGCCCCGGTCATGGCCGCCCAGCGGCGACGGCAGTGCCGCCGACAGCCCGGATGTCAGGCCCGTCCGGTCCGACAGCTGCCGCAGCAGGGCAGGGCCCGCGTGCGACACGATCCCCGTGCCGCCGCCGGTGACGTCAAGACCACGCGACCATCCTGTAGCGTGCATGGAGAAAGTGCTCCTCGAGCCTGGACCGGTAAGTGCCTAGACAACCCTTATCGTCCCAGGTCAGGAGCACTTTTCCATTCAGGCGCGCCGCTCAGCCGCCGAACCCCCGTGAAAAGCCAGGGCTAGAGCGCTGGGTGTGCGAGCCGTGCTTTGAGGACTCCGCCACCGAGTTAGGCCGGGTGGCGAGCGCCTGTTGATGAGTGGCCTCCGGCTACGTCGGCCACCCTGCCTACGCACCGCGCAGCTGCGCCAGGGCCTCGACCCGCTTCATGTTGCTGCTGGGCGGCGATGACGGCGAGCCGCTGTTCGGCCACGGCACCGTGCCTGGCCTGTACCCGGACACCGCAGGTGCCACAGAAAACCGCTGAGCACCGGGGATTCATCGTGTGCTGGCTTGCCCGGCTCCACTTCCGCGTTCTACGATCAGCTGCCGACATTCCGACTGGTTCCGCTGCGTACCAGTTAATACTTGCTACGTCGCGAGAACAGGCCTTTTCTCGGTTTCTTGGGGATAGTGAATGAGAATACGGGCGCGGACGATGACGTGGGCGGAGTGACCGGCGCCGCGGATCTGGGTAGCCGCCACAGTCGGACCGTGCTGTCGTCGCTCGCGCTAGCGAGCATGTCATTGCGTTGCGCCAAGGCCTTTATCGCTGACCGGTGGCCATGATCTGCGGAAAGCAGATCGCGCGTCTTCAGGTCCCACAGCGCCATCCGGCCGTCTGAGCTACCTGTCACCAGATGGTCGGTGTCCTCGCCGAATGCGAGAGCATAGATCGGAGCCGTCTGGTCTCCCGCGACGCTGGTGATATTGCCGGTTTCGGTGTTCCAGACCCACGCCAATCCAGCTTCGCCCGCTGCAGCGATGAGGTTACCCTTGGCCGCCACGGCCCCACTGGCATTCGGTTAATGAATCGCTTGTGCTGGGTGGCTCCCCGGATGCGATCGGCGTGCCGTCACGTCTTGTAGCCGGCGACTGGTCGCGTGGGTGCTGTGCGGCTGCTGTTCCGGTTACTTTTCGTGAGTCTGGTTCGTGCCAGCGGGCCTGCTGAGGCTCCTGTTCGTGGTAAGCCGTGTTCCTGCGGGCGTTTCCGGCAGCGGGGGCATGCCGGCATCCCGGTGCGGCGGTGCCGGGCCGGGATGGCGGGGTCGCGTGTCAGGCTGCTGGCGGCGCGTTCGGCTGCGCGGCCGGCGTGGTGATGGGCAGCGGGAGCAGGTGCAGCCGGGTCGCGGCCGGGACGGCGTGGCGGCTTTTGCGGGTCCGGACTTTCTTGATGGTGAACCGGGGGTAGTGCCGTCCGGGCCGCCAGGCGGTCACGAACCGCAGCGGGTGCCGGGTGATGTCGCGGCTGATGATGCCGATCGCGGCGGTCAGGGCCGTGACGGTGGCGCCCTGGCCGGCGCGGATGCTCGCGGTGGCGGTGTCGCGCAGCGCGGTAGCGCTGATCCGGGCGGGCTCGGCGCCGATCGCCGCGGCGACCGCGGCGCCGGCGATCCGCAGCGCCTGGTGCACGGCGACGGTCGCGGCGGCCATCCGGTACGCCCCGGCCGGGGTCGCCGCGGTGAGCGGCTGCCCGGCCGAGAGCGTCTGCTTTTCTTCGAGGTAGACCAGTTCACTGGCCCACCGCATCCCGTACAGTTCCGCAATGTCGCGGGCCGGGTAGGCAGCGGGGTCGGTGAGGCTGGTGATGATGGTGACGGTCTCGGACACCTCCACCCGGATCGTGCCGTCGTCCGGCTGCTCGCACGCCGCGCCCTGAACGTCGCCGGGGACGCGGACGGACACGCCGGGCGGCGGCGCGGACACCAGCAGCCGGTGGCCGGGCTGGAGGTCGAAGACCTGGTCCATGTGGTACTCGATGACGCGGACCTTGACGGTGCGGCCGCGCCAGATGATCTTGGCCTTCCAGGTGCCGTCGGTCAGCGGCCGTCCCGAGCGGCGCAGCTTCCACGCCGACGAGACCCGCCAGGCGAAGTGCTTCCCGCCGGTGATCTTGGCGACGGCGGCCTGGCTGCTGGGGAACCCGCGGTCGGCCAGGTCCAGGTCATCCGGCCCGTAGGCGGGCTCGAGGTGCGCGGCGAGGGTGGTCTCCCCGATGCGGCACGGCCCGGCCGCCCACGCCGCGCAGCTGCGGGCCCACACGTCGGTGACCTCCACCATGCGCAGCTGCGGGGCCGCCTCGGCGCCGGTGCTGGCCGGGCGGCCGAAGTGCGCGGCGTTGCGGGACCGCCCGCGCTCGCCTTCGCGGTCGGTGCGTTTCGGGTCGGCGACCGCGCGGACGGTGCCGTCCTTGGCCAGCACCCGCAGCCCGTGCCAGCGGCCGTCCCGCCACGGCCCGCCCGCGGCGTGCGTCAGCGGGAGCAGCCGGACCGCCGTCCGGTCCCCGTCCGCCGTCCCGGCCGCGGGCAGGTGCGGTGCCACGCCGGGCAGCGGCACCGGCCGGACCTGCCCGCACAGCGAGGCGAGCAGCCGCGGGAACGGCTTGACCTGCAAGAAGCTGTCGGCGTCCGACAGCGAGGAGGCGGCCGGCAGGTCATAGCCCGGGTCAGCCTCCCGGGGCCGCTGCGCCATCTGCCGCAGCACCGCAGATGCGGTCCCCGGTTCCAGGGCCCGCGCCAGCGGCAGCTGCATCGCCAGCCGCGGCGTGATCTTCCGCGCCCGCCGGGCCGGCACGCCTGCCAGCGCCTCATCCAGCACCGCCGGGCCGATCACGCAGCTCACCAGCCCCAGCCCCGTGCCATCCCGCACCCGCCCCGGCTCCGCCGCCACCCCCGCCGCCGCCAGCTCCCCGGCGGTCCACGCCGGGACCGGGGCGACCGCGCCGGGCAGCGCCCCGCACGCCACGATCCCCGAGCCCGGCCCCGGCAGCTCAGTCAGCCGGCCGGCCGCGTCCCGCCAGATCGCCGGCATCGCCAGCACCTCGGCCAGGCCCGCCGCCGCGTCCCGCGGCGGCTCCTTCGCCCGGCGCGGCCCGCCTTCCCGGCCGGGCGCGCCGCCGCCGCCCTCCGGGCAGCACGACGTCGTGACGGGTCCGGCGGCAGCAGGTACTGTCGCAAGCGGAAGCATCGGCGGGCCCCTCGCGAGAGGCGGACAGAGACCGCCGATGCTTCCGCATCAGACCCGTTTGTCCCGTAACCGGCCAGGCGTGTCGCACGGAAACCGCAGCCGGCCCTCTCGCGTCCCCGGCACCCGCCATGCCACGGCACCGGCAGCAGCCACGCAACGTGACCAACGCCCCGGAGAACCGTCCGTTGCAATCCGTGACCACCAGGCCCGGCAGGCCCCGCCCAGATCAGGCGTAACCCCGCAGGCCAGAACGCACCCAGATCTTAACCGAACGCCAGTGGCCACGGCCCAGAGTTCGTCAACGCAACCGTCAAAGCTCATTTTCAGTTCGCCCGATGAGGAATCCCACAGCCGAGGGATGCCCGCGCTCCCGACGCTGCTAATCACACCATACGAAACGAGGGCAAGTGAATACACCCGGTCGTCCAGGCTGCTCCATGAACGCTTGAGTTTCACACTGTCCCGGTCTTTGTCTCCGTAGAGCCTCTCCGTCTCAACCCTCCAGGCCTGGATAACGCCACCATCACCAGCCGTTATGACTGTTTCGCTTTCGCTCAAGGGGGAACGCGTCTCCCACGCCAACATCGCGGTGATCTCGTAATCGGTCGTGAGAAAGGACAGCGTAGTGCCTTTGTCGGGTTTTTGGTCGAGGCGCAGTTCATCGGCACACTTGGCTGAACCTCCACAGTAGATCCTGTCATCGGTGATTGCTAGGGCGTTCGAGGGACCAGACAACTCATATGACCTGGTCAGCTTGCCAGTGTCGCGGCGCCACATCGAGAGCCGTGTGTCATCCCCCACTGCCGCAACCATTGCCTTCCGGTTGTGCAAGTCACCTATGTCGCCGAAGGCGACGGCCCGGAACGGGCTGCCGGGCACCTCGAGATCTGAATTCGATCTCAATGTCAGCACGTGCGTTAGCTGCTTTGTGGCGCCATTGGGCGGCCGTCGGGCCGATCCCGAGAGGGCCGGCGATCGCTCATCTACAATCTCGCCGGGGTCGGCTGCGCCCTCGATGTAAGCGCGGTTGCGGGCCATCGTTATCAAGCCCGCATCGCCCTGCGTATAGGGCTCTGGCTCGGGCAGACCGCGCTCGCGCATGATATTCAGCAGTTGCCGGAAGATTGTCTGCATGTCAAGGAGCGGCCCGCGGCCGTCGATGCCGTGCTTGAGTATGTGAAGCAGTTGACCAGTGAAACTGGTGAAGTCCTCTCCAAGCGGTGCCTGCGCTAGCTCTGTCTTACCAGTGGCGGCCAGGAGGAAGGTGCCAGTCCTGTCGTACTTGCTCGGCAGCATCGCGCGAAGATCGGTGGCGGGGTCCGCGAGCGTGCCCGCCAGCCCGCTGTAGCAGCAGTCGAGAATGACGATCTGCTGCCTAGCTCTGGTGTCCTTCATCACTTGACGCAATGCTAGGTAATCAATCGTCGTCCAGTTCTTGCTGACTTCCGATTCCACGTGCGTGAGGAGCAAGACAGCGCGGTCCTGATCGCGACTTCCGTGCCCTGCGTAATAGACGAGCAGGGCATCTTCGGCGCCAGTAGCCGCTTTGCTTACCGCTTCGAAAACTTCGTTCGGCGATGCGGGATCTGCCACGATGCGGCAGTTTTCGGGCGGCAAACCCCAAATTTCAGGATCACGCAGAACGGCACCAAGCTCGCGAATATTGGCGAGGATCGCCGGTGCTGCCTCCATGTGACGATATGACGCCGCACCGATCAGAACCGCACGCGACTTGAGAGGGTCGGGAAGGGTTGCCACTGCGCTGCGCCTCAGTCTGCGGGGCGCTGGTCTGGGTCCGTGGCGGAGAGCGGCACAGCCATCCCGTCGCGCTCGATGGTAGTCCGTTGCCCCGGAGCTGGTGCAATACCCTCAACTTAAGGTCACATTGGTGTAAGATGCCTGCATGCCGAGAGCAGGACAGCAGGCCCGCGAGGACGAGGGCGGCCTGGAGGACAGGATCTCCGTCGGGGTGCTGGCCAGGGCGTTCCCGCGGGAGCTGGTGGATGAGGTGATCGACGCGGCCGGGGCGCGGGAGCGGCGTCGGCGGGTGCTTCCGGCGTGGCTGACCCTGTATTTCACGCTGGCGCTGGCGTTGTTCATGGACCGGGGCGCGGCGCGGGTGATGCGCAAGCTGGCCGGGGTGCTGGCGTGGGCCGAGCGCGGGGTGGCGGTCGCGGTGCCGTCGGAGGAGGCGCTGTCGAACGCGCGGGCGCGGCTGGGCGCCGAGCCGCTGCGGCTGCTGTTTGAGAACGTGGCCGGGTTCATCGCGCCGCCGGGGGCGGCCGGGGCGTGGTGGCGGGGGCTGCGGCTGGTGTCGATGGACGGCACGACGCTGGACGCGCAAGATGAGGAGGCGAACTGGCAGCGGTTCGGCGGGCCGTCGACCAGGACGGCGGACGGGAAGCGGCTGCGGGGCGCGTTCCCGCAGGTCCGGCTGCTGGCGCTGGCCGAGTGCGGAACCCGGGCGCTGGCCGCCGCGGTCTGGGGCAGCTACAGCACGGGTGAGAAGACCCTGGCCAGGCAGCTGCTGGGGCGGCTGTCGGACGGGATGCTGTGCCTGGCGGACCGGAACTTCGCCTGCTGGGAGCTGTGGCACGACGCCGCCGCGACCGGGGCGCAGCTGCTGTGGCGGATCGGCGCGTCGTTCTCGCTGCCGGTGGATGAGATCCTGCCGGACGGGACGTACCTGTCCCGGCTGAAGGCCCCGCGCAGGCTCCGCAAGGACGGCGCGGAAGACATCACCGTCCGGGTCATCGAGTACCGGCTCGAAGACGACCAGGGGAACGTCACCGAGACCTTCACCTTGATCACCACGCTGCTGGATCCCGATGCGGCGCCGGCCCGCGAGCTCGCGGAGCTCTACCAGGCCAGGTGGGAGATCGAGACCGCGCTGGGCTCGCTGAAGACCCAGCTGAAGGGCGCCAGGATCGTCCTGCGGTCCAAGACGCCCGACGGGGTGATCCAGGAGATCTGGGCGCTGCTGTGCGCCTATCACGCCGTCCGCGAGCTGATCAGCGCGGCCGCCGCGATGGCCCGGCAAGACCCGCTGCGGATCTGCTTCGTCAACGCGCTCGACGTCGTCCGCGGCCCGGTCGGGACCCCGGGCTCTTTTTCCCCCTCGCCGGACTGACCGGCTACGCCGGGCCTCGCTGGCCCTCATCGCCGCCGTCACCACCCGGGCCCGGCAGGGCCGCTCGAACCCCCGCCAGGCCAAGCGCAGCACCAGGTACCCGGCTAAGCCAGCCGACCCGGCACAGCGGCCGGAACCCCGCACGAAACCGTTGATGCTGGTCATGCTCCCGCTGAAGGCCCGGGCAGCAGCATTAAGTTGAGAGTATTGGGAGCTGGTGGCCGTGTGTCGCGCCATGTGCGATACGCGAGCAGAACGGCGGCGATCTGGAGCCCGTCATTGAGGACAAGCTGCACCGTGTCGAGGACAGGACCGAGCGTACCCTGGGGCCCGTCCTGGTAGGTAAGCTTTATGAGTGCGTTTTGCCTGATGCTCGGCTCATCGCGTAGCCACCGATGCAGGGAGTTCAGGTCCTCGTCCGCCGCTGGCCCAGTGATGCGAATATCAATGATCATCCAGAGTACGCCGCTCCGTGCTGTGATTGTCAGAAGACGCTAGTATGCACTATTGGACAGCCCGGATCAAGATAAGAGTGACATAAGGCTCACCTGCCATAATGACGCCGACCGACCCCCTGGCGACCCCCGGCAACCGTGGATAGCCTGAAGTTGCAGCCGATGCCGCTACTGCAATCGGACCTTAGAAACCGTCAAGCATCACCTGAAGCCCTTTCGTCAACGATCAGTTGGCACTAGCCCTGATCATTCACAGGAGTAGCTGGCTGCGCTTACGGTTCCCCTGACCGCGTAGATGACCGGATTTTACGGTCCGGGCGTGACAAATCTTCCGGCTGGCGGCCGGTGCCGCGGGGTTCCACAGGCCCCGGATGGGTCTCCACAGGTCGCAGGGACAAGTTCGCGCAGGTCAGCCGGGGTCGGGGAGGGCGGTGATCCGCTGCCAGGCCCGGGTGATCGCCTCGGCCCATGGCCAGTTCGCGGCGATCTTCCAGCGTCTGCGGCGTCCGCCGCGGACCAGGCGGGCGGCGGCGTTCAGGACGCGGTAGCGCAGCGTCTTGGGCTCGGCTCTGGCCAGATCGCCGTCCAGGGCGATCAGCTTGAGCCAGGAGAGCAAGATCTGCGCGGTCATCGCGGCGGTCATCCAGGCCTGGTTGATCTCGAACTCGTGCGATGGGAAGCGGCCGATCCCGGTGTTTTTCCCGGTGCGGATGGCGTCTTCGACCCTGGCATGGACCCGGTGGGCGGCGTAAATGCAGGCGTTCTTCCCCCGCCAGCCTTTCGTCGTCTCCGGCAGGTTGGTCACCCACAGCTGGCAGCGGTAGCCGTCCTCGTTCCCGGACAGGGACAGTTTCGCGCCGGGGTGGGGCCGCTCGCGGCGGGCGAAGATACGCATCGCGGCGGGCCAGCCGCTGAGCTGGTCACCGGACGGGCCCTTGCGCAGCAGCCCGGTCAGCTCGGTGACGTGCGCTTCCTCGATCCAGCATGCCCGGTGCCCGCAGCCGGTGTCCTCGCAGGCGCCGTCGGCGCGGCGCTCGCGGACCTGGCCGCGGTGATCGAGCGCGATCTCCCACGCGCCCTCGGGGACCAGGCGCAGCGCGGCTTTCTCCCGCCCGCCCAGTTCCCACCCGCATGAATAGATCAGCGTGTACCCGCGGCGGGCGGCCAAGGTGTCCAGGTGCTCCAGGAACTTGTGACTGAACCCGGCGCCGTCGACGGTGACCATGAGGCTCCGGCGGTACCGCCGGCGGCAGCGCGGCAATCGCCGCGTCCGTGACCTTGATGTGGTCAGCAGCGGTATTGCTGCCCGCCGAGCCCTTACGCAGCATCCACGCCAGCGGCTCCCCGCCGGTGTTATCGCAGTACGCATTCAGCAGATGATGCCCGAACCCCTTGAAGTTCGGTTCCGCGAGTTCCTTGTCCGAGTGCGCGAAGGTCACGGTGGCATCCAGCCGGATGCAGGTCACACCTGCCAGCACCTTATCCGCGACCCGCACCCCGGGCAGCTTCCCGTGCCGCGCCACCGCCTGCCCCCAGGCGTACCGGCGCGCCGCGTTCGCTGCGGCAGTCAGCTTCCGCGCCGTCCGCGTGCCGCCCTCTGCGATCTCCTCCAGCGTCCGGTACGCCGTCGGCACCGACGCGACCTGCCCGAACGCCTCCTTCTGATCAGCCAGCACCCGGAAATCACTGATCGCCCGGGCACCATCAGCGATCACGCATGAGATGTCAGCCAGCACCCGGCCCCGGTCATGCCCCAGGATCCGGCCCGACCACAGCGCCCAATGGCCTTGCGTTAGGCCGATTTAGCGTGATCTACGCCACACCACCCTGTGTGATCACCCCAAGGTCTCCAGTTCAGAGATCACGCGCTGTACCGGAGCATCTGGGCTTGACCAGGCCATATGTCCCTAAAGCAAGGACATTGACCACAGCGCCCGTGACAGCCCCCCGGTCAGGCCGGTCTTATCCGCCAGCCGGCGCACCAGCCCCAGCCCCAGCATGCGACACGACCCCGGATCCGCAGCCCGTGACTTCCAGGCCGTTCGACCACGCGGTAACGTTCACTCCCAGAGTGCTCCTCGAACTGGGACCAGTAAGGACGTAGACACCCCTACCGTCCCAGCTCAGGAGCACTTTTCACGCCAGGCACGCCGCGGGATCCCCATACCCGCCTGAATTACTAATAAGAAAGCGCGTTTCTAGACCGAGAAAATTGCTTCGTCGCAGGTCAGAGATATGGCCAAAGTCTAGAAACCTACGAACTCCTTAGTAACAGGGCTAGCCTGGATAGGTTTCCGGATTTTCCTTGACGAACTCGCCGTGCTCGTTATTGGATTGGGTATACACCCCGCCGGCGTAGAGTGCAGAATAATATGAAAATGGCGTTTTGGAAGCAGTTTCCTCAATGGCGGTTACCCGAAACGGCTGACCGTCGTCGTTTATAGTCTGATAAAATTTAGTCCTACCTTCAAGAACTGTCGCTTGATAGGTGAAGGTGCACGAATGCTTGCTCGTGGCTGCCCTTATATTTAGTACTCGCTGCTCGCCGGGACTGAATGAGATAAATTTGCTTTCGAAATAATCCGGTTTCCAGTTAGAAGTGTCCCATCCTGCGGCGGACTCTGCGTCGGTGTCATCTGAATCGAGGTTAAAGCCCAGGCGCACGTCATCATCGCTCGCTTGACCAGGAGCGATAAAGAGGGTCCCGCTCAATGGCGGCCCGCAATCTTTTACAACTTGCAGGTCCAGGATAGAGACAGACTGGTTGCTGGTGTTCTGAAGAACCAGTTGCGTATCCTCATTCATGCCGTATCCGCCAAGTGAGTAGAAATAGTTAGCCAGCCCGTAAAGCGGCCATTGGTGGAGCAGCGCATTAGCACGAATAAGCTGACTAGAGCTAAAGTGAAGTATTTGCGGGAAAGCCCAAACTCCCATGTCATCCAGGTTGAGTGGATCTTCGGACGCAATGATCAGTGGCGAGGTCGTAGGCTTTGAGCCTGGTGTAGCTTTTTCAAGGGAAGCCGGATTAGTCGTCTCGTTATGGGAAGTAATCGCCGGAATTGCGGTAGTCGAGGCTACCGCGGGGAGTGTCCCGTCTGATCCAGCGAGTTTCTGCACCGTCGGTGTGAGGACGCTAGCCAAAACAGTTGTTACAACGCCAGCTACCACTACAGTACCTACTCCGCCTGCCCATACCAGTGGCTTGCGCCACCAAGGCGTCTTTTGTTGCACGCTAGCGCCCTCTGGCGCCTTGGCCTTACGGGACTGTTGCCAACCAGGCGAACGTACTTGATTCCGCTTCGATTTCGATACCCGTCGCCCATCGCTCACTCAAGAGATTCCTTTACCTCAATAGTTTGCCGACTTTGCCATATTTCGCGATTATGCCAAATCGTGCGGTCTTGCCGCATGATAACGCTAATTTAGGCGGGTTGCCTCTAACTGATTCATCGCATACGATATACGGTGTACTGTTATCTTCTCAGTCTGAACTGAAACTGATGATCGTTCGTTACTTATCTATAATGCTTAATCTGGTCATATTATCATAAATCAGACAAAAGTAGAGATAACGGACAGCGGTCCGGTTCGCAGTTGATCGGGAGAACGAGCGTTATCAGTCATCAAACGATACCAAACAGCTTTGAGCTTCGCTTAAAGCCTGGTTTGCTTCGCAGTGCTTAGCTCTGACCCGATTCCGCGAATAGCGCTGTGAGCTGATCCCTGCCCCGTAAATGATCTCGGTGTGCCGGGATTCCCTGTTGCGGCATGCTGATGGCCCGGGAGCCCAATAGCCTTGCTTTAGAGTCTGACGTGATAATGTGACCGTTTTGTGGCTCATGATGGTTCTGAGGGTTTGTCGCCGGACGGCTGGCTGCCGGACCGGATCTCGGTCGGGGTACTGACCAGGGCGTTCCCGCCGGAGCTGGTCGACGAGATCATCGAGGTCACCGGGACGCGCGAGCAGCGGCGCCGGCTGCTCCCGGCCCGGCTGATGGTGTATTTCGTCCTGGCGTTGTGGCTGTTCCGGGGCCGGAACTGCGGGTACGGCCAGGTGATGGCCAAGCTGGCCGACGGGCTGTACTGCCAGCAGCGGGGCGCGGACCTGCTGGCCGGGAGGCTGGCGCCGGGGCTGCGGGTGGACGCGGGGCAGGGCCGCCAGTGGTGGCTGCCGAACATCTCCTCGCTGTCGCGGGGCCGGGGGAAGCTGGGCGCTGATCCGGTGCGGATGCTGTTCGAGCACGTGGCCGGGCCGACGGGGGCGGACGGGGCGCCGGGGGTGTTCTGCTGCGGGCTGCGCGTGGTCTCGGTGGACGGGTCGGTGACCGACGTGCCGGACAGCGAGAAGAACGCCGCGTTCTTCGGCCGGCCGTCGAACCAGTCCCGGGACGGAGCGTTCCCGCAGGCCCGGTGGGTCGCGGCGGCCGAGTCCGGGACCGGCAGCCTGCTGGGCGCCGCGATCGGCCGCTATACCGACGCCGAGCAGCCGCTGGCCGCGGACCTGCTGGGCTGCTTCGGCCCCGGCATGCTGGTTCTGGCGGACCGCAAGTTCCTGTCCTGGTCCGCCGCCCGCGCCTTCCTCGCGACCGGCGCGCACATCTTGTGGCGCGCCTCCGCCAGTTTCACCCTCAAGCCGGTGAAGGCCCTGGCCGACGGCACGTACCTGGCGGAACTGAAGCCGCCCCGCAAGAGCGACGGCCCGCCGGTCACCGTCCGCGTCATCGAGTACACCGTGCATACCACGGCAGACGACGGGGCCGAGGAGTCATCCGAAGTGTTCTGCCTGGTCACCAGCCTCCTCGACGTCGAGAAGTACCCGGCACTGGACCTGGCCTGCGCCTACCCGCTGCGCTGGGGATGTGAGACCGTCATCGGCCACCACAAGACCGACATGGGCGAGGGGCAGCCCGTCCTGCGCTCCGGCGACCCCGAGGGCGTGATGCAGGAAATGTGGGCGCTGTTCGCCGTCTACCAGGCCATCTGCAAGATCGTCGGCATAGCCGTGAACGCCGCCGGCATACCCCCGGAAAAGATCAGCTTCCCGCACGCCCTGGCCGCCGCGACGGACACCGTCGCGGCTTTTCCCCCCTGAGCAAGCAGACCTAGCCCTCGCCACGTTCTTGCTGAAGATCCTCACGCCCGGCTTCTTCACCGGCGACCGCCCAGACCGGGCCAGCCCGCGGAAAACCAAGAAAGCCGGCGACTTCCCCGCCCGCAAGCCGGCCCCCGCGGGGGGCCCGCACGCCGGGCCAATCGAGGCCACCACGTCCTAATAAGTGATGACATCCCTTATCGTCCGCGAGGCTCGATGCGGCTAGCCTTCGCACCATGCTCTCCGTGGCCTTTGGATAATCGGACGTGAGCGCCGTTTACTGTTTACTGCGAAGCTCGGCCGGAACTGGTGGATATGCGTGCCGCCACCAGCCAGGACAGCCCCAGTCGACCAGGGCGCGGAACAGGCTAAATCGACGGTTGGCACCGACATCGGGTGGCCTGCAGGCAAGTGCATAGTCATACGAGCACGCAATGCCCGCTCATCGGCATGTGAGTGAGACGCCATAGTCCTGGCAGGCCGGTGACGGCCCGGACTCTACTTTCCGGTCGCGGCTTTGAACTTGGCCACCAGCTCGGCGGGCACCCGGCCGCGGTCCTTCACCTCGATGCCCTGCGCCTTAGCCCACTCGCGGACCTCGGTGCTATCGACGCCGCCCCCTGGCGCCCTGCGCCCAGCCCGGGCTGGCCGCCGGGCACCGCCCCCGGCCCGGCGCGCCGCCCGCACATACCGCGCCAGCGCATCCCGCAACGCCTGAGCGTGCTCGGCGTTCAA
>Ga0208042_1000474_pt1 | contig 13645 bp, 19 predicted proteins | sample Sb_taG_10_FD_187708 | JGI IMG/M metagenome (GOLD analysis project Ga0208042, IMG submission 187708) | Peat soil microbial communities from Weissenstadt, Germany - Sb_50d_7_NC metaG (SPAdes) (version 2) | ecosystem: Environmental > Terrestrial > Soil > Wetlands > Peat | place: Germany... | reverse complement strand
TCTCCAGATGAACACGCCCGGCTCGTTGACCAGCTGGGCGCCGAGGTGCTGGCCCGGCTGCCAGGCCGCGATGACGGCGCCGGTGGTGTCCATGAAGATCGCCATCCGGCCCGCGGTCATCACGTCCATGGGGGCAACGATGACCTTGCCGCCAGCCGATTCCGCCTTCCTGGCGACCTCGTCCACGTCGTCCACGTTGATGTAGGTCGTCCACCGCGGCGGACCCGGGTCCTGGGCGGGCGAGATCGCCGCTACCTGCTTGCCGTCCTTCGTGGCGATCGTATAGTGGCCAGCTTCCTCACCCATGTCCTGGCCTTCCCAGCCGAACAGCTCCGAGTAGAAGCGCACGCCCGCGCTCAGGTCCTGGGTCCCGATGTCCACCCAGGACGGAACCCCATGCTCGTACCGCGTCATCTCGGGCATCGCCCAACCTCTTCCATCGAAGGAAATCTTTGGCCGCACTCTCGCAGCCCGGCACGCCTGCCCGCAAGGGGGGCCGCAGCAGCGTCGCACCCTGCTGAGGGTCCCAGCGCACACCAGCTGGATGCCCGGGCACGTGCCCGGCGTGGACCGTCCACAACCTGACCGGGGCACATCAGCGGTGGCGGCGCGCGGGTCGCTATCCGAGCTCTGGCACGCGCAGAACATCCCGATCTGCACAGCAGGGCGACCGGCCGGGAAACAGCGATCGGCATGGCGGCTCCGCGCGCGTCCGAAGGACGCCACAGCGCTTACTACGGAGACAGTGACGGGCAGGTCGGACTGCATGAATATGCATACCTGGCCGGCACCGGCAATGCGCGCTCATGCCGCGTTGAGGTACGTCGTGCCACGAGTGACCATGCCACGGAGCGCGAGCGCGCATACCCAGCAGGCGACCACAATGCGGCGTCGCTGACTCGCCGGGCGGCCTCAAGGTAACTGTCCAAGTTACTGAACCGGAGAAGGCTTGCTACACGCGCGGCTTCGGGCAGCATTCCACGGAAGCTGGTGTATCGCCGCCAGGATCCGGCTCGCCCGGCCGGTAGGGCGCACCCCAGTGCCGCTACGGCGCCTTCGCCCAGCACGTGCGAGAAGTCGGTATCGGCGGCTAGCGCTGCCGTGACCCGGGCACCGCCGGTGCAGGTCCTGTGGCCGGCCGCGGGCGGGTCAGGGAAGGCAGCCACGATGCATCGGCGTCAGCGGATGCCGTTGGCTCCCAGTTTGGCTCCCAGGTGGCGGACCGCCTCTGCAGCACATATCTGGATCACAATTCTGCCTGGTGAGCGCGTACCCGCCTGTTCATCCGCAAGGTGATGTATCAGATTGAGTGATTGCTTGCGAGCAGTACGTCAATAGAACGATTATAGTTCCGAATATGAAGGCTTACCTGCACCATCTGCGCCCCGACCGCGACTCGAACGCGGGACCTACTGCTTAGGAGATCGTTTCGCGGCCGGGGCTGACCTGCGCGTGCCCAGTTCAGCGAGCGTTCGCGCTCTCCTTGGCTGACCGCTGGTGACCGCGGTTTACCTGTCGTTCTGGCACGAATGTGGCACGCGTACGGATGACCCGCTATCCCTTCGCCAGCAGCACAGCTGTCAGGATGACCACCGCCACGGTGAGCACGGTCAGCGCGATAGTGAAGCCGACCAACCAACGCGTCAAGCGCTCTATCCTGGAAGCCGCTTCGTCCGATGACATCCGGAAGTTGACCAGTTCGCTGGTCAGCTCGGTAATTGCCGCCTTGAGCCGTCGCTGCATTTCCATCTCATATGCAGGACCTGGGAATCCGGGCGCATGCGCGATGAGGTCGGCATCGGGAAGTTGCTGCCGCTCATGAACGGTGCCTATCTGCTGGGTATTCCACGCCCCGCGTTCGTGCTCGTGCTGCTCGTGCCGACGGCGCAGGAATGCCCGTACCAGGTTCTCGGTCACCGGCACATCATGGCAGCGACCCGGTTGCACGCGTGTGTATTCGCCACGATCTACCCCTGATGACCTTCCGTCATCGTAACTGGATAGGTCTCTCCGGCAGGGCCCCGGCATAGTGGCGTGATGTCCGGTTGATGATCCGGTGCACGTTCCGGGACGTTAAGGCCAGTGAAACCGACATAACACCACTAAAATGCCCACCGCCCGGGGCCCCGGGCGGTGGGAGCGCACGGGCGTATCATGAAGGACGCACAGGGCGGCGAGGTGCATGAGGCTGCGATCGCATCGGCAGAACCTGGTGGTGTGGGGCTCGTCCGGCGGACCTGCCGGCGGGTACGGTGCCCCGAGGTTGGCGCGGCACGTACGGACCAGGCGGATCCGTACTGGCGCGCTGTTGGCAGTCATCGGACTGATGCGTCTGGCCCAATCCGTGCGCACCCGGCGAGGGGCTGGGCTCCTGGTGGCCGGGGCAGTGCTCACGGTGGCCGGGATCATACTTCCCAGCGGTGTGATCCAGATTTCTGGGATGCTGGTCCTGCTGCGGGGAGTGGCCGTCGCGCTCGGCGTGTCAGAGCGGCATCGCCGCCCCGGTGGTGAGCCGGCGGGCGGGGTGGACGTTGCCGGTTTCAGGACCCCGCCGTGGTGGTGAGCCCGCACGACCGCGGAGCATGGGCGGTCACGAGTCAATTGTGGCTTGTCTGGCCGGGCGGCGGGCAAGGCTGGCGCGTTTCCCTCTGGGAAGCCGGCGATGCCGCCAGGGCTTGGGGATGATGGCGTATCCGATCGCGCTCGTGGGTCCGGGCGAACCGGACACCCGGTCATTAACTAGCCATCACGCCACTATGCCGAGGCCCTGGTCTCTCCAGTCGCGTCGTTCGATAGCTGCTATTTGTGGCTCCAGTTGTTTTGCCGGCTGGCTCAGCGTGTTGGTTTGCTTACGGAAGGCCGGCTCTGGCAGTGTGCCGGATGTGCCCGATACGCCCCCTGTGCCCGGTGATGCGGCCGCTGCTGATGCGGTGATCACCGGGCTGCGCGCGGCGAACGCGCGGCTGCGGGGCCTGCTGGCTGAGCGGGATGCGCGCATCACGGGCCTGGAGGTGCAGGTAGCGCGGATCGCGGACCTGGAATCGCTAGTAGCGGATTTGCAGGCGCAGGTCGCGGACCTGGCCGCGAAGGTGAAGCAGAACTCGAAGAACTCCTCGAAGCCGCCGTCGAGCGACGGGCTGGGCAAGCCGGAGCCGAAGTCGCTGCGGAAGAAGACCGGCCGCAAGCCGGGCCGGCCCAAGGGCCAGCCCGGTGCGACGATGCAGCTGACCGATCACCCTGATCACGTGATCCGGCACTTGCCGCGGTCGTGTGCAGGGTGCGGGGCGGGCCTGGACGGGGCGCAGGAGACGGGGATGGAGCGGCGGCAGGTGACCGAGATCCCGCCGGTCAGGGCGCAGGTCACCGAGCATCAGATGATCGAGGTGACGTGCCCGTGCTGCGGGCGGCCCAGCAAGGCTGACGCGCCGGACGGGGTGACCGCGCCGGTGCAATACGGGCCGCGGGCCGCCGCCATGGGCGTGTACTTGTGGCACGGGCAGTTCCTGTCGCGGGACCGGGCCTGCCAGGCGCTGGCGGACGTGTTCGGCTGCGCCCCGTCCCCGGCGGTGATCGCGACGGCGGCCAGGAAGATCGCCAGATTCATCAGCCCCGCTCTGGATGCGATCGTCACGGCCCTGCTCGCTTCTGAAGTGACGCATTTTGACGAGAGCGGGTTCCGGGTCGCTGGGAAGCTCGCCTGGGTCCACTCTGCCTCTTCGGGCAGGTACGTGCTGGTCACCGTGCACACCAAGCGCGGCAAGGCAGGAATGGACGCCGCGGGGGTGCTGCCGTCCTTTGCCGGGATCGCCTGCCATGACGCCTGGGCACCATACGACAGCTACGCCGGCATCGCCGGGCACGCGCTCTGCAATGCGCACGTATTGCGGGAGCTCACCGCGGTCACCGAGACCGGCACCGACCTGGACGTGACCTGGGCCCGGCAGGCCATCGACGCGCTCCTGGCGCTGAAAGAAGCAGCCCGTGCCGCCCGCGACGCCGGCCAGGACGCCATCGACGCCAAGCTGCTCGCCGGGCACGAGAAGTACTTCACCGGCGCCGCCAGCACCGGGGTCGCGCTCAACGCCGCCCGGCGCAGCCCGCTGCAGAAGAAGCGGCACGCCCTGGCCAAGCGGCTGCGCGACCGCGCCGGCGACTACCTCAGGTTCGCCCATGACCTGCGGGTCCCGTTCGACAACAACCCGGCGGAACAGGTGATCAGGATGAGCAAGCTCCGCATCAAGGTCTCCGGCTCCATGCGGTCCATGGCCGGCGCCGAGACCTTCTGCGCCATCCGGTCCTACCTCGCCACCGCCAGCCGCCACGGAATCAGCTGGCTCGACGCCCTCATCCTCGCCGCCCAAGGCGAAGCCTGGATCCCCGAAATCGCATAACGAACATCCCTACCCGCAAACCGCTACCCAGCGCATACCCGGCACTACAGGCTCCCGCAGGCCTATCCAGTTACCCGTCATCAACTGCAAGGAGCAAGAGATTCGGTCTGTCGTCGCTGGGTTATGAGCCGTACGACATATGTCTCTGGCGTCTCGGGCAGTCTCTCGCGGGTGTGGTGACCTCGGCGGACAGGGCAGATCCCATCTCGCTCCGTTGGCTCCGTCTCCCCCGTCTCGGGCAGTCTCGCCGCGTCCGGTTTACAAATCGGTTTACAGAACAGCCGCTTGATCTGCCGTTCATGGGCCTTCCCCGTCGTCCTTGTGGCTTCTATCCCGCGGCCGAGATCATGTCACGGCGGGCAGGACGGCGAGCATCACCACTAATCCGGCGGCAAGCCGACCCGGACCGCAGGGAGCGGCAGCGACCGAGGACCGGAAGCGGCGCGGCAACATGAATGACGGCGAGAGGGCGCCTTTTGATCCGTAGATCAATGGAGCCTGTCCGGCCAGTGCGCCGGAATCCGTATCCGCAGGTCAGCGTCCTACCAGATGTCCGGCATGGACGCCGTAGTCCGGCACGATCCGGTCAGTCCGTGAGAAAGCTGTGAGAGACACCGGCCACCTCGTCGCCCTGGTCCTGGTCGTGGTCGCCAGCTCCGCGTCGGTGCGCCAATGGTTTCAAGAGCATACGGGGTTCACCGGCTGCCCCTGCTCCTACCTGGACTTCTAGCATGTCGGCCTACTAAGTCCTCCAAGATCATCCCGTGCATATCCCGCGAGGTTGGAGATTGGCCATTCGCCGCGAACTAGCGGCCTCGCTGGGCGTTGGCTGTCGTCCAGCTAGCTCGCCGTGCTGCCGGTCGTGTCCGCTGGCGGCTGTAAGGGGGTGCTGCTGTATTTCCGCTGGGCACTATGGCGCGCGGTGAAATTGCTGCATAGATAAGGGCATTTGGTGGTGCGCGGGGCGGGATACTGGTGCTGTGGGTGGGGACCGGAAGGATTTCTTCGTCAGTCATGCCGGGGCGGACCGGGCGTGGGCGGAGTGGGTGGCCTGGCAGCTGGTCGATGCCGGGTACACCGTCGAGTTGGATGTGTGGGACTGGCCGGTGGGCCGGAATTTCGTCACGGCGATGAGTGATGCGCTGGATGGGTGCGACCGGGTGGTGGCTCTGGTGTCGGCGGCCTATGTCGACCGGTCGCGCTATACGAGAGAGGAGTGGGCGGCGTCCCGGGTGCACCTGCCGGGGGCCGGAGGCGACCGGCTGGTGCCGGTGCGCGTGGAGAACGTGCCGGTCGCGGAGGTGCCTGCGCTGTTGCGGCCGCTGGTGTCGTGTGATTTGTTCGGGGTGGACGCGCTGGAGGCGCGGCGGGTGCTGCTGGCGGCGGTGAAGGGGCCGACCCAGCCGGGCGGGGAGCCGGTGTTCCCGGGCCGGGGCACGCCGGGCGGGTTGCGGGAGCCGGGGGGTTCTGGGCCGCGGCTGCCGGGGACCCTGCCGCGGGTCTGGAATGTCCCGGCGCGTAATCCGGGGTTCACCGGCCGGGATGGGCTGCTGGTGGCGGTGCGGGAGCGGCTGCTGACCGGGGACCGGGCGGTGGTGCAGGCGCTGCACGGGATGGGGGGTGTGGGCAAGACCCAGCTGGCGATGGAGTATGCGCACCGGTTCGCCGGGGCCTACGAGCTGACCTGGTGGATTGATTCTGAGCAGGCGGCGCTGATCGGGGAGCAGTTCGCCGCGCTAGGCGCCGCGCTGGGCTGCGTCGCGGCGGATGCAGGGATCGAGGCGGTGCGGGCGGCGGTGCTGGCCGAGCTGCGGCAGGGCGGCCGGTGGCTGCTGGTGTTCGATAACGCTGGGAGCCCCGGTGACCTGAGGGGATGGCTGCCGGGCGGCGGGGGGCATGTGCTGATCACCTCGCGGGAGCGCCGCTGGGGCGCGATCGCCGCGGCGGTTGAGGTGGATGTGCTGGCCCGGGCCGAATCCGTCGCGATCTTGCAGAACGAAGTAACCGGGCTCAGTGGGGCTGATGCGGACCGGCTCGCTGACGCGCTTGGTGACCTGCCGCTGGCCGTGGCGCAGGCGGCCGGGTACATGGCCGAGACTGGCACGGCGGCCGCGGAATACCTGGACCTGCTCCGGACGCGGGCCGTGCAGCTGCTGGCGGAGAACGTGCCGGACTTCTACCCGCGGTCGCTGGCCGCTGCCACCCAGCTGATCGCCGACCGGCTCGCCGATCAGGACCCGGCCGCCGCCGAGCTGGCCAATCTGTGCGCGTTCCTGGCACCCGAGCCGATCCCTGCGGACCTATTTACGCGGGCCGCCGCTGAGCTGCCCGGCGAGCTGGCGGCCCGGGTGGCCGATCCGCTCGCCTGGCGGCAGACCCTGGCGCAGCTGGCCCGCCAGTCGCTAGCCCGGATCGACCAGCGCGGCCTGCAGATGCACCGGCTCACCCAGGTCATCTTGCGCGGCAGCCTGCCCTCGGAGCAGGCTGCCGCCACCCGCAGGTGCACCGAGGCGATCCTGGCCGCCAGCGACCCCGCGGATCCGGTCAATCCGGTCACCTGGCCGAGGTGGGCGCGGCTGATGCCGCACCTGATCGCCGCCGACCTGGCCGCCACCGAAGACCCCGGCCTGCGCTGGATGGCCTGCCACGCCTGCCATTACCTGTTGTACCGTGGCGAGACCCGCACCGGCCACGATCTCGCGAGTGATCTGCGTCAGCGCTGGCGCGACCGGCTGGGGGGTGACGACCAGAACACGCTGGCGGTCACGTACTACTTTGCCTGGGCGCTCCGGGAAATGGGCCGCTACGCCAGAAGCCCGGGACCTGGACCAGGACATCCTGGACCACAACCGCCGGGTACTTGGTGCCGACAACCCCGCCACCCTGGCGTCCGCCACCACCCTGGCCATCGACCTGTACCAGTTGGGGGAGGTGGCGGCTGCCCGCGACCTGGACCAGGACACCCTGGACCGCAAGCGCCGGGTGCTGGGCGAGGACCACCCCAGCACCCTGATGTCCGCCAACAACCTCGCCACCGACCTGCGCGAGCTGGGGGAGGTGGCGGCTGCCCGCAACCTGGACCAGGACACCCTGGACCGCCGCCGCCGGGTGCTGGGTGAGGACCACCCCAGCACCCTGATGTCCGCCAGCAACCTCGCCACCGACCTGCGCGAGCTGGGGGAGGTGGGCGACGCTTCTGACCGGGATGCTCCCAGCTGAATGGAACTCGGCGTCACCGAAGATGATCCTTATGGCGATCTACCGGAAGACCCCGGAGTTGCTCCGTTCCTCGGCCAGCTCAAGAGCTTTGCATTGCCACTCGTTGAGGCCCTTGGAGTCGGCCCAGTCGACGTGGGCGCCGGTGATGCCGTCAAGCGCGGCGACGGCGTGGCGGGGACAGGCGCGGGCGGTATCTCCCGCGGAGTCTGTGATCGTGACCCGTGCGTAGGACAGGCATGCGGGTTCGTCCGCTCTGGTGAGCGTGCACGTGAAGCGGGTCTGCGCCATTCCGGTCTCCTGGCTGCTGGCTGAGGCGTGGGGGTGCCTCATCCGATAGCTGCCGGAACCGCCTGGAAGGGCGGGACTGTCAAGGGTGGCGCTTGCGCAATCGCGTCAGCGACAGCGAAGCTGTCCTTGACCGGCCCGTCCTGGAGGGCTACATGATCGGAAGCGGATGAGGCTCCCGTGTCCGCCCGGCCGTGCGCAGTCTCGTTAGCGGCTGGGAGGAGCCGAAGCTATGCGGCAGAATCGCGCCAATGGGCGTTGGCGGATGAGCTGGCTGGTCAGGTGTGTCTGCTGCGTATGCTGGCCCGGCGTGCGCCGGGCGGGCCTCCCAAGGCAGAGCCCGGCGTGGCGCCGGGCCGCGGCGGAGCGCAGCGGAGCCGCCTTGATCCAAGAACGGCACAATTCGGCAGTGCAGCGGACGCGGACCATGCCGGACCAAATTGATCGTGCTCTGGTAGGGGGCGCGAGTCTAGTCGCTGGCGTTTGCCTTCTCAGGACGTTTGGCGAGGCTACCGGGCAGCTCACCATGTCGAAGGCACGAATCAAGGACGCAACAGATTCGGGCTACTTCGTCACGAATCAAAGCCAAATGCATACCCTTCAGGATAGATTCAGCAGTCTACCAGTAACGTCAGTTGCCTGCTTCAAGCTTTCTTATTTCAGCGAGGACAGCTTCTCGCGCACTGACCACCTCTTCCATGTGGAGTGCTTCGCGAATGAATTTGACAGGAGTAACGAGGCCAACGCCAGAGTTAATGCGCATTCGGACTTCCAGCGACTCATCTCCCCTCACATCGGCCTTTTCCTTCTCGTCGAAATGGCCTGAAATAAGGCCAATCAGAAGCGTTCTGTCAAACAGTACGTTTCCGATCATGCCGCCCGGAATTTCCTTGGACATATCGCGGAATTCTGATACTTGCGCCTGGATAAAGCATGGCGATCCGCTGAATCCACCATAGGAGCGGCAGTCGATGAGATGGGCTTTTATTCTGCTCAGGGTGTTATCCCACTCGACGGGAACCTCCCTCTGGTTCAGTCTCCCGATCGTACCGGACCGGACCATCGGAGTGATTTCATCTCGAGTTTCTCGCAGGAAGCTGAGTAGCCCAATGAAATAAACTCGGTCCCCTAGTTTCGGAGTAGGCTGTACGGCATCACTGGCAAACATATTTGTGTGGACAAGAACATAACGCAAATTGTCGCCGAGCTTTACAGGAGCGATCGCCACGTCCTCTGTAGGGTGTCGGAACCACTGCTCTATCGGTATATCCGCGACTCCGCTAGTGGCGTTCACTCGCAGTGAATACATCACTGGCCTCGAGACTATATGGCCAGCCGTAACCGCATAGGTGAAGGACCTGTCCGTTCCATCATCAAAGGGCATGCCGATAAGGAAGGCTGTCCCTATTGCCATCGGCCCCCGAGTGCCATCGCTAAGTTCACGCTCGGTTACAACAAAGGTAACGCATTGAGGATATTCGTCGTCGAGCGGCACATCTCCTCCTACGTTTATCCGGCATGCACAATGGAAACAGCCTACTGTCCCGCAAGACTTAAGCCACAGAGAAAGTCGTCACAGCTCCGGATTGGCTACGCGTGCGCGGAGCCTGAGCACTAGGTCGGCGAGGCTATTGATGCTGGCGCCTGCCCCGGCTGCGGTGAAGTGTTCGCGCTTGCCGGGTTCGTTGGCGTAGCCGATGCTCTGGACGCTGGCGAGGCGGGCACCCTCGATGTCGGTCACAGAGTCGCCGACAAGCGTGCATTCGTCCGGTTCGGCATCGAGGGCGTCTACCGCCTGGGTGATCAGGTGCGGGCTGGGCTTGAGGAGAGCGGGGTCGTGGTTTGTCCGTGCTACCACGAGGCTGATCCGGTCGTCTAGGCCGTGCCGGGTGAGGTAGGAGTGGACGGCTCGGGCTGAGTTGTTGCTGACTACGGCCACCGACCGGCCTGAGTTCTGGCAGGCGGTCACGACTTCGTGGACATAGGGAGTGGGCGCGGCCGTAGCTACCGCGGCCAACTCCAGGTCGGTCATCTCGTTCTCAACCTGGGCGGCTAGGTCCGTGCTGACTGTGGCCGCGTAGGCGAATACTTCCAAGGGATCAGCGCTGCGGGTGATGTCGTCGGGCAGCTCGGCGTGGTCACCGAAGAGCTTGCGCAGCCGGTCGGCGACGGTGGCCGCGGGCAGGCCGGCGAAGATGGAGCAGATCGGGCCGTCGAAGTCCAGGAGCAGGTGGCGGGTCCTGGCGAGGATGGTGTCGAGGTCGCTGCCAGGTGGGGTGAGGCTGGTCATGCGGGGAACTCGTAGCTGAGGTTGTCCCACATAGCGGTGAACCATGCGCGGGCTTGTTCGACGTAGGGTTCGTCGGCGGGGTGGCCGCTGTGTACGGAGTGGTGGAAGACCACGGCGTCTTTGCCCATCGGGTCATAGATGTCGCGCGGGCCGCCGGGTCTTCCCTGGGTCCGGCGACCAGGTGCGGCGGGCGCGCATGTTCGTCGGGCAGGTCCTCGGCGGCTGCCCGGTGGCTGATGAGGCGGTTCTGCTAACCAGCGAACTGGTCACCAACGCGATCACGCACACGGCCTCGGGAAACGGCGGGAAGGTCATGGTGACCGTGTACCGGGCCGACACACGGGTCCGTGTCGAGGTCCGGGACGACGGGTCCGATCAGGTCCCGGCCGTGTGCCCGGACGGCGAGGTCAGGGAGTCCGGCTACGGGCTGGGTCTGGTGGAGCTGATGGCGCACCGCTGGGGACATCGTGGCGGGCAGCGTAACCGGGTCGTGTGGTTCATGCTCGAGTGGAAGACGAGCCGCTGAGACGCCGGATCTGCTACAGCAGGTGACAATCCCAGATAGAGACGCTAGTCTAACCTGACAGGTCAACAGTCCACGCAGGGACGAACGGTATGGGATTCGACTACGCGCCGCCGAAGTACGCGCAGGTGGTCGCCGAGATCAAGAGCCGCATCGAACGGGGCGAATACCCGCCCGGGACGCTGCTGCCATCCGAACACCAGCTTGTCATGGATTTCGGGGTGTCACGGCCCACGATCGTCAAGGCCCTGTCCTCGCTGCGCCAAGACGGGTGGATCGACACCCAGCAGGGCAAGGGCAGCTTCGTCCGCGGCCGTCCCGCGCTGGCAGGCGCCGAGCGGACCCGGCCCGCCCACAGCGTGCTGGAGCTCCCCGAGGCGTCCTTGTCCGGCGAGTTGGTCCAGGCGGGCGTCAAGCTCGCCCCCGGCTACGTGACCAGGCTGCTCGGCCTGGAGCCGGGCACCAAGGCCTTCCTGCGGCAGCGACTGCTCGGCGACGAGGAAGGCCCGGTCGAGCTAGCCTCGGTATGGCTGCCGATGGAACTGGCCTCCGGCACCAGCCTGGCCTCCCCCGACCTGCTGGATGAGAGCATCCGCCACCATCTGCAGGCCCGCAAGAAGATCCGGTTCGATCACGCCGTCGAGCGGATCTCGGCTCGCCAGCCGACCGGCGAGGAAGCCGCGCTGCTGCAGGTCGCGCCGGATGCCCCGGTTCTGAACGTGATCGTCACCGCGTACGACGCCACAGCCACGCCTCTCCAGGTGGTCGACATCGTACTGCCCGGCGACCGGCACGAGATCCACGACGCCTACCCGTTCACCTGACCCGCCTTGCTCTGGCGGATAAGTTCGACCGACCCGACTTGACAAGTCAGGTAGCTATGCTTACTCTGAAATTAAGCCTGATAAGTCAAGTATCAGGAAATCCCAACACAGGAGTTGCCAAGTGGCTCTTCAAGGTCCGATTCCGGTGGAGTTCGGCGTGGTGTTCCCGTCTGGTGCGTACGCGGCTGGCGCGTTCGAGCCGGTGCGGAACTTCGACGCTTCCACCGGGGAGAAGTTCGTCCAGTCCGCGGACAAGGCATCCGGCCAGCCGCTGTGGGTGATCGAGGTCATCGACGCCGACCCGACCGCCCGAGTCCGGGCGGTCAAGGTGAAGGTCGCCGCCCAGGTGCAGCCGGTCGTCCCGGCGGGACAGTCCGGGTCGCCGTTCACGCCGGTGGAGTTCACCGGGCTGACCGTCACCTACTACGTCAACCAGGCCGGGCGGCTGGCCTACTCGCTGAAAGCAACAGGGATCCGGGCGCCGGGCCGTGGCCGCCCGGGGCCGGAGATGAGGGAGGTGGCGGCATGAGGAGCGGCGGAGGCTCGTCCGGGCACATCGGCATGTACGTCGGCGAGGACTGGTGGATGCAGTTATGGGCGGTCCGGCGGGGGATGTTCGGCGCATGATTGCTGTCATGGCGTGACCATTCCTTTTCGGCGGGAAAGGCGAATAGCGTGGGAGTGACGGGGAATGCTGCTGGCGGCATCAGTGGTGCCGGCCGCGGCATTTGCAGGAGCGGATATGTGCTAGCTGGCATGGCACGCCGCAAAGGGCGGCGCGGGCCGGGAACGGGTTCGGCGGTTCGCATCGGGTTAGTTCTTTTCGCCGTCTTGGTGACTGACTTGGGGGCCGGTGCGTATGCCGACGCCCAGCATGGTGCGGGTGAGGGCTTCCAGGTGGCCGTCCGGTGCCCCGGTTAGGTGGCGGGGGCGGTCACCGGCGTGGATGCCGGCGACGAGCATCACGAATACGGTGGTTACTGCGCCGGATAGGAACGCGGCGATAGCGAGTGTCACGATGGCGGGAGGCATTAGCCTGCGCCGTTTTCGTCGTCTGATATTGCGTCGTGGGTCACGGGTCGGTCCCTTTTCCTGGGTGCCGGAGAAGCTGGTGACCGTGACGGTAGGGCGGGGGAAAGGGGAAACCAATAACACGGTGTTATAGACGGTGTGATAACCGGCGAAATGATCCGGCGGGACGGGGATCACATGCGAAACCCCGGCAGAGCCGGGGAACGAGCGCCTGACGGCGCTGACGGCTCTGCCGGGGAGCTTGCCGGTCCCGGCAACGGGATGAAGGGACGGGGTGTCGCCTGCCGGGTGTCCGCTGGTAGCTGCGTGCGGCAACCATCATAGCCTACGTTACATACGTCAGGAACGTTAGATACATATGTGCTGATCAGGACATGATCAACATCCGCTACCTTGCTTTCATGCCGGATGACGCGATCAACCCGTACGCGGACGAGCCCCTGTACGTCCAGCTAGCGGGCATCGTGCGCCGGATGATCCAGAGCGGCAAGCTGCAGCACCTGGACCCGGTGCCGTCGGAAAGCTCCCTCGTCCAGGGCTACGGCGTCAGCCGGGACACCGTCCGCCGCACCATGGCGCTGCTGCGGGACGAGGGCGTCGTGTTCACCGTCCCCCACCGCGGCACCTACGTCGGCCCCCGGCCGCAATAGCAGCGGCAGGGAGCCGGGAAAGGAGGGCGGACCCGGCGGAGGTAGCGGTGTCGCCGTCGGCTTACTGGGCGAGCCGGACTCGCAGCAGGACACAGACGGGGTGGGGGATGACGGTGAGGCTGTGTTCCAGCCGGCGGCGGTAGTCCGTGAGTTCGTGCGCGGTCAGGACGGGCAGCGGGTGCGGCTGATCCTGGGGTCATTGGCGGCAACTGGTCTCAGGAGTATGCGCCGTCATGTAGGCGATCACGGTATCCGCGTCGGAGCTTTCGGCATAAAGGTCGGAGTCGGGGTCGTGTTCGGAGACGCGCCAGACGCCAGCGTGCTTGTCCCAGAACGCGGACCAGCACAGGTGCTCCGAGAGGAAAGCGGCGATCCGCGCGGCGGCGTACGGGGTGGGGAGATTGATCATGCGATCCTGCCTAGGTCGGGGT
>Ga0208042_1000473_pt1 | contig 13655 bp, 9 predicted proteins | sample Sb_taG_10_FD_187708 | JGI IMG/M metagenome (GOLD analysis project Ga0208042, IMG submission 187708) | Peat soil microbial communities from Weissenstadt, Germany - Sb_50d_7_NC metaG (SPAdes) (version 2) | ecosystem: Environmental > Terrestrial > Soil > Wetlands > Peat | place: Germany... | reverse complement strand
TCAGGGGATTACTTCGTTCTCGCTCACGCAATTGCTCTCCAAGGCCGCCCAACGCCTGATCGCTGAGCTTCGGCAGAAGGTGCAAGCTCATGTCGGACGGTTGCCGGTCTCATTTCATGATTCGACTAAAAGCGGAGTGTTGGTATCGCGCATCATGACCGACGTGGAAGGCGTACGCAACCTGATCGGTACCGGGCTGGTGGACCTTGTCGGGGGACTGCTCACGGCGGGGATCGCTTTAGTGGTTCTGCTCCGAATCAGCACGCTGATGACGGTACTGGCGTTCGGCTTCCTGTTGTGTTTCGGACTCGCTCTGAAAAAAGCATTCCAGACGATCCGGCCGATCTTTCGCGATCGCGGCAAAATCAACGCCGAGGTTACCGGGCGCTTGTCGGAATCTCTGGGTGGCGTGCGCGTGGTAAAGGGCTATCACGCCGAAGACCGGGAGGAAAAGGTCTTCTCGCTTGGAGTGATGCGGCTGCTCGATAACGTGATGCGCACGCTGACTGCGACTTCCGTCATGGGGCTCTCGGCAAGCGTGCTGCTGGGCGTGGTGGGTGCCGTCATCATGTTTGTCGGCGCGAGGCAGATCCTGGCTGGGGCGCTGACGATTGGCGGCTTTTTTACCTACACCTTGTTCATGGGCTTCCTCATCGCGCCCATCATGCAGATTGTTCAGATCGGCACGCAGATCACAGAAGCGCTGGCTGGACTGGAACGTACGCACGAAATCCTGATCGAACCTGCGGAAGACAGCGACCCTCGGCGTACCGTCACTCTGCCTGCGATCGAGGGCAACATTGATTTCGAGGCAGTCAGCTTTAGCTACGATGGCGCCCGCACCGTGCTGAACGACGTATCGTTTCACGCTGCCCCGGGCACGGTGACAGCATTGGTTGGATCGTCTGGGTCCGGCAAATCGACGACCATCGGACTGGTTTCTGCGTTCTATGTTCCGACCCGAGGCAGGGTCCTAGTGGACGGCATCGACTTGAGCACGGTACGGCTCGATTCGTACCGCACCCAACTTGGGGTTGTGTTGCAGGAATCATTTCTGTTTGACGGTACCATCCGCGAGAATGTCGCCTTCTCCCGGCCTGACGCCAGCGAAGAAGCCGTGATGCGTGCATGCCGGATCGCTCGGGTCGATGAATTTGCGGAGAGCTTTGGGGACAAGTACAACACCATTGTCGGTGAGCGCGGCGTGAAGCTATCGGGCGGGCAACGGCAGCGGATCTCGATTGCACGCGCCATTCTGGCTGAACCCCGCATCCTGATTCTGGACGAGGCGACTTCCAGCCTCGATTCAGAATCCGAACAGATGATCCAGCAAGGCCTCTCCTACCTTATGCAGGGTCGCACTACCTTTGTGATCGCGCACCGCTTGTCGACCATTCGGCGCGCCGATCAGATTCTGGTGGTCGAGCAGGGACAGATTGTCGAACGCGGCACTCACGAAGAACTCTATGCGCTGCGCGGACGTTACTTCGAGCTCTACACCAGGCAGCATGGTCTGGAGAGCAATTTGTTCCTGGCGCCTGGGGAGGGTGATGCCGCGACCGTTGGAGATGACGGGGGAACATCCAAGCACAATGGGAACGAGGCGGCCGTCGCCGAGGCAATGCGATTCATCCGCTAGCGTCGAACTGTACTCGCTGGCGATTCCGACGGAGCGAGACTCTTCCTTATCTTTTGGTGTAATCGGCGACTATCATTCGAACTCAACGACGACCTGATTCACTTGTCACGTAGTCGCCCTGTACCATCCTCACGTTCTTCACTTTCCCTGCAAAAAGCCTGCAAACTCGCCGACTTATGGGATATCTCACCTGGGCGGGAGCCCAGCGCAACCGCGAAGCAGGCGTACTATAGCGAACTCCCTGCTATGTGCGTACATCGGGGTAGTCATCCGACGAGAATGGAGGATGAGCGGACATCACCACAACCCAAGCCCCTTAAGCAAACCATTTGCTGTCCATCTCGGAGTTTCAACTTTGGACAACCGTATGGTTTTCATATTCCCCAACGGCGCGCCTGGTGAACTCGGTCGGCTTTCGGGGCGGAAAGCGGGCCAAGTATGGTCGCCGTTTTCGCCGCCCGATTCCAGCAATCGTTGACCAGACCGTGGAAGCAGGACTGCCGGCTTGCTGCCCGCACTGTGGGGAGCAGCTGGTGGAGCCCGGGATCGAGAACCAGTATCAAACCGAAATACCGAAACCCCGCGTGGAGCGGATACGGGTTTCACATCCACGTGGGTCAGTGTAGGCGTTCCGGACAGCGGGTGCAGGGCCGCCATGCGCGCCAGACCTCCGATGCAGTGGGCAGCGCGGCGTCACAACTGGGAGCACGTGCGGCGGCGTGGGCGCTTTCTCGCCACTGCTCCACAATGCCCGGCGTACTGCTACTGTGGCAATCTAGGCATGCCTGGCCTTCTGCGGATGGGACGAGCAACTGTAATCAGCAGGAATGGGAGAAAACTGAGCACAGCTGCAAAGCGCATGGAAACCTCCGCTCGACAACATTCTTACTGCAATCATATCCTCAGCTACCCTCGTGCCTGTGGCCGAGGAACTGCACCAGCAGCGTCATCAACGCCGGGAATCCGGGCGCATTGGTCCGGTCCAGCCTGACCTTAGCGGTAGGGACCCAGTTCAATAAGTGGCGTTCGAGAAATTCAGTCTCAGCCCGTGCCAGCGAAATGGCAGTGCTCTCTTCGGATGTATGTTCGCAGGTGTAGCGGAGAGCGGCGAGGAACTCCAACTGGGTGACAAGGTAGTCAGGGACGGCGCGGCCGGGGTCCGACTTGAGCCCGAGAATCTCGTAGAAGTAGGTATTCTCTAGCGCAATCTCTTGCGCAGGGTGAGATTTGTCATGAGCCGATTCGAACAGGGGCACGGGCGGCTCGGGTATGCCAACATCAAAGAGCGAGATATAGGCGGACTCGTACTGCTCGTAACTGGCGAACCATTCGAATCCCGGAAACTCGCCTTCGCACCCCAACTGCTTCCAGAGATTTCGTAGTGCCTCCGGCAGACCCGGCACCGACAGAAGGTCGAAGCACTCGCGCGTTGGCGGCGCAAAGACGAAAGCGAAGAACCGATAGAGATCGTGCTGCTGCCAGTCGATCGAAGCAACCGCGTTCTCGTCTGGAACGATCATTGGCATGGGGGCATCGCGACTCCTGTTCTTGAACTTCCGTCTCTACTCCAGCACTTGCCAGACCGAGAAATACTTGCGGCCATCGCCGTCTTTCTGACTTCCGTTCCAGACGGCGAAGGCCACGGTGGTACCAGCGGGCAGATCGGGCAACTCGAAGATCACGTTCCACTGGCCGTTTTGGTACGTACTATTCGCCGGGAAATTCTGACCAGTGCGCCGTGTGGTGCCGCGTCCCTGGGCTTGCATCACCATCGCACCGCGCGTGGCGTTCCAGTAGTAGATCTCGACCGGATGCTCGGCATCTCCCATCTGCAGCGAAGGAGCGATCGCACCGGAGCCTGATTTTGCAGGAAACATAACGGCGGCAGCATCGAAGAATCGGTCGTCGGCTTCGGTCTGGACTTTGCGGAAGCGAGTCTCGGGCGGCGTGTTGGGGACCTCCGCCAGTGTTATCGCGTCATGCGTGGGATCGCGCCAGCTTAGCTGTACCAGCAGCTTTCCACTGGCACGAGCGGTGCGGACGTCAACGCTCGGGATCTCCAGGGTGGCGGGTTCGTCGGTGTCATATAGCGGAGGCGTGCGGTTCAGAGCAACGCGCTTCACCGCAATCTGGTTCCACGCTGCAGGTCCGCCATGGAACAGACTGTCGGCGCTCGCTGACGACGCAGCTACGGACAGAGACTGGCCGGTAGCTGGTTTCGCCCCAGTCTGCGCCCAGGTGGTGGAGAGCAGCAAACAGGCGGAAGCAACGATTACAAGTTGACGAGTTCTCATGACGTTCTCCTACACCTGGATCTGCACCAACTGCGGCCGGACGTGATAGCGCGTTTCGGCGTCGCGGCCGATGAGCAGTTGCAGTGCCTCACTGCGCCCGCCTTCCTGCGTTTTCCTGAGTTCTGCCTCCAGACGCACAATCACGTCCTTCACTTCCTCCCCGAAGAGGTAGATGAGGTAATCGAGCGGTACCCGTGGATCCTCCTGAATACTCTTGCCGTAGTTCTCTCGCTTGGGTGGATTGAACGGCGGCACGTAGAACACGTTGGGTTGCGTGCCCTTCTCGGGGAAAAGAGGCAGAGCGATCTTGTGCACCAAAACCAACTTGTGCACGGGCGATTCGGGATCGTCGAGCAGGCCGACGAAGCGCAAGCGGCCGGGACACTGCGCGGCGCAGGCGTTAACCTCGCCCTTCTCCAGGCGCGGATAGCAGAAGATGCACTTCTCGGATTTCCCGAGGACCTCGTTGAAATAGATCTTCTTATAAGGACACGCCTTGATGCAGTAGCGATAACCTTGGCAACGGTCCTGGTCGATGACTACGATGCCATCCTCTTCGCGCTTGTAGATGGCTTTGCGTGGACACGCCTCCAAGCACGCGGGATGCGTGCAGTGGTTGCAAATGCGGGGTAGGTAGAAGAAGTAATTCTCGTCCTCATTCATGGCGCCCACGTCTTCGTCCCAGTTACAGCCGGACTTCGGCTCAGGCGACGGCATGACCGGTTGCTTCTTGCCTTCGTAGAGACGCTGCTCGTAGTTGTACTCCCAGGCATGACCGTAGTCGTCCATCGTAGGCAAAGGGCTGGGCTGGAGCGCGCCGTCTTTCCATCCGCCACCGATACGGTCCCACTGGCGCGGATAGCCGAGCCCGGGACGGGTCTCGACATTGTTCCAGTACATATAGCCGGTGCCGTCGCGGTCGGTCCACAGCTTCTTGCAGGCGATGGTGCAAGTCTGGCAGCCCAGACATTTATTCAGGTCCATCACCATTGCGTATTGGTGTCTTGACATGGCTGCTTCTCCTTAGACCTTCGCTTTCTCAACGTCCACCTTAATGTCGCGGTTATTGCCGGTGGGTCCCCAGTAGTTCAGGCGAAAATTGACGTGTCCGTACTTGCCGATGAGCTGTGTGGGCTTGATCTTGATGTAGGTGAGCGACTGCCATCCCCCCTCCTTGAACCCGAGATATTTCTCCCAGCCGTGATACATGGTGACTCGGCCGGGTTTTTCGCCGGGCAGTATCTGCAAGCGGCAGACACAGTGGCCGACCTCGTTGTGGATGCGGACCCAGTCGTTGTCTTGCAAGCCGCGCTTGCGGGCGTCGTCGGGATGCATGTAGACGATCGGCCCGCCCCGCTGCAGGCGCAGCATGGCGCGGTGGTCACGCCACGTGGAGTGAATAGACCAGCGTCCGTGGGGAGTGTTCCAGTAGAGCGGGTATTTTTCCTCGACCGGCTCCTTGAATGTGGGGAGGGCTTCACCCAGTTCGATGTACCAGGGATGATCGATGTAGAACTGCTGGCGGCCCGTGAGCGTACGCCAGGGACGCTTCTTTTCGAGCTGATGTTTGAAGGGAGTGTAGGCAATGCCCTCTTCAATATCGCTGTTCCACGATTCGGGATCGGTGGCGACGAAGCGCTTCGGCTTCTCCTGCAACTGCTGGTATGTCATGCCCTTGGTTTCTTCTGCATTTCCCAGGATGAAGTTGACCGCTTGCTCGTCGGTTTGAATCGTCCCCTTGCCGGTCCAGTCGTGCGCGAGTTGAGTGAAGTCGCGATTCCAGTCGAAAGCGTCGTCGTGGAAAGGCTTGAGTCCTTTCTTGGTCGCGACCTCTGCCATTTTTTCAGCGAGCGCGCGGAAGATGTCCCAGTCGGTCTTGCTTTCAAACAGTGGCTCGCAGGCCTTGCCGAAGGGATGAATGTAGCTGTGGCAGTCGGTGGTGTTGATGTCCACCTTCTCGTAGTAGCTGGCTGCGGGCAGCACCACGTCGGAGTAGAGTGCCGTGGTGTCCATGCGGTAGTTGATATCTACGATCAGGTCGAGATCTTTCCAAAGTGACGATTCCAGAATCTCATTGCCTTTGGCCTGATTCAGGTAGTTCGCGCGCCACACGATGAACGCACGCGGCTTTTTGCCGTTCTTCGGCCAGAGTGGCATCCACCCGTTCTTCACCGACTCCTGGATGTACCACTCGATCGGCTTTCCGTTGTATAGATGTGGGTCTTTGTTCGTTGAGTGGACGTAGCTCCAGAGCGTCGTGTTTTGGAAACGCTGTTTCTTGCGAGTTTCGGGGAAGGCGAGCCTGAAGAAGCCCTGCTCCGGCCAAACGCGTTCCTGCCCGACGTAGTGATTGAATCCACCGCCGTTTTTTCCGGTGTTGCCGGTCAAGGCGACCAGCAGGATGAGCGAGCGGTTGCTCAGATCGTTGTGGAACCAGTGGTTGGTGCCGGCGCCGTGGATGATCATCGCCGGTTTGCGCGTGCCGAGTTCTTTGGCGAAGAGTTCGATTTCGTTCGCGGGCAGGCCGGTGCGCGCGGCGACTTTATCCACTGTGTATCCGGCCAGTTCCTTCTTCAGGAGTTCGAAGACCGTGGTGACTTCGGCGGACTTGCCATCGGCAAGCTGTATCTGAAACGTGCCGGTCAGCGCGGGATCGGCGCCGTTTAACTGGATGGTCTTTTGCTCCGATCCCATCGAGCCCGGCGTAGGAACGACGCGTTGCTGCTTCGTATCCCAGAAATAGAAGATGTCTTCCTTGCCGCCTTTCTTCAGGTCGGATTCGCGGAGGAAACGGTTCGTGCCCGAGAGCACGAGCAGAGGCATGTCGGTCTGTTCCTTGACATACGGCACGTCGATCAGATTTTGGTCGATAAGCAGCTTGGCTACGCCGAGCGCAAGAATGCCGTCGGTGCCGGGATTGATGCGGAAGTACAGATCGGCGTGGATGGCACTGGAGTTGTAATCTGGCGAAATGCAGACGATCTGGGCGCCGTTGTAGCGGGCTTCGAAGGCAAAGTGAGCATCGGGGATGCGGGTCTGCGAAATGTTCGATCCCCAGAGCACGATGTATTTGGAGTTGAACCAGTCGGCGCACTCGCAGGCTTCGGTCTGCACGCCCCAGGTAAGCGGCTCGCCGGGCGGCAGGTCACAATACCAGTCGTAGAAAGAAAGGAAGACGCCTCCAATGTAGTGGGCCAGCCGGGAACCGGCGCAGAAACTGACCGGGCTCATGGCCGGGATGACACTGAAGAAGGAATTGGTATCCGGGCCGTAGTTGTAGATATTGTCGAGCAGTTTTTCGGCGACGAGCGTAAGCGCCTCATCCCAGGTGGCGCGGCGCCACTTGCCTTCGCCGCGTTCTCCGGTGCGAATGAGCGGATAGCGAAGGCGCTGCGGACTATAGACATATTCCGTAAAGCAGCCGCCCTTCTGGCAGCCACGCGGGTTGTAGTCGGGAAGGTCGGCATTGATACGCGGATAGTCGGCGGCCTGCTCTTCCCGGACCATCACGCCGTTGCGCACGTACACCTTCCACGAGCAGGACCCGGTGCAGTTAGCGGAATGCGTGGAGCGGACGACTTTGTCCCATGTCCAGATCTTGCGGTAGAAATCTTCCCATCCGCGATAGGGGTAGCTGCGCAGCGGATCAAAGTCTCCCGTCAGCGTGCTCAAGACAGGCTTCTCTTTGCGCGAGCAACCGGGCAGGGCGAGGGTGGCGGCCGTCATGGCCGCGGTTTGGATAAAGCTGCGCCGCGAGAAGGTTTTCTGAGGTTTGTTCTTGTCGGTCGTCTTGTCGATCGTCTTGTCGTTCATGGCTTGCCTCCCGGAGGAGATCCTGAAGTCGCGTTCTGCGCCATCGCTTTCTGACCTCTTGGTTCTCCCAGCGTCCGCAAATAAGCGAGCACGTCGGCGATGTCCTGACCGCTGAACGCCGGCGCATCGTTACGCTGGAATGCGGGCATCGCGGTTCCGATGCGGCCGTTGCGAACGGTGCGGATGATGAATTCGTCGGTGGCAGCTCGTTGGAATACCGGATTGCCGATCTCGGGGGCCATTCCGCCGCGGCCATTCATGCCGTGGCAGCCGGCGCAGTTTCTCAGGAACAGAAAAAGACCGTTGCTGGCGTCGCCGCGCAGCGCCAGCGCCGTCATCGCGGGAGCCGCCGGGGCGCCCGAGCCCGAAGCGCCCGAGCGGAGATATTCGATCACTCCGGTGATTTCTTCGGGAAGCAGTCCGCCCGCATGAGGACCCCAGGCCGGCATCTGGGTGCCGGGACGTCCTTGCTCGATGTTGCTTTGGAAGTATTCGCGAGTTGCGGTTGAGATCAGGGAGATGCCGCGAATCGCCGGAATGAAGCGGTTGAATTTCTTGTCCCAGCGAGTGTAGGCGCCGTTGCCGTGGCAGGCAGCGCAGTACTGCCGGTAAACCTGCTCTCCGGTCAAGGGCACGGGATGGAGCGCGCGGTATTTCTGCTCGATCTTGTCGGGTGCGAGATAGCTTTCCGGCACATCGCGCTTCCACTGCGAGAGCATGTACGCGGTCAGCGCGAGCGCTTCCCGCCGGGTGACGGTTGGATTGCGCATCAGGCTGTCGGGAACCACGCCCCCGGGATCGCGAAAGTGCGCATTCTGCCAATTCCACGTGGTGTGCGGCGGCTTCAGGTTCGTCATGATGAGCTGGTGCTTGGTCCTCGCGCCTTCGTTGTCGAGCGCTGGGCCGAGCGCGCCGCCGCGTCCACCGAGCTTGTGGCAGGAGCCGCAACTCTTGTCCCGATAGAGCTTCATGCCAGCGACCAGCAGCGGGATCTGATCGGGCGGCAGCTTCTCTGCGTCGTGGCAGGTGACGCAAGTGGCCTCGGTCATCTCTGGTGGCAGCAGCGGATAGTCCCAGAACACGTCTTCGGCTTTGGCTTCGTTGAAACTCATGGCCGCGCCCTGCCCGTGGTGACATACCGTGCAGCCGAAGCGGTCCACGGGATGCTTGTCGAGGATATGACCGGGATGGGTGCGATGCGGCTGCGGCACATCAGTCATGCGCGGATCGTCAACGCCGTTGTGACAGGAGACGCAACGATCCACGGTGCCGAGAGCGGGGATGCTGGCCTGCTTCATCTCGACGCGGAACTTGGCGAGCAGTTCGCGGCCGCGATCGTCGGTGGCTTTCTCGCGAAGAATGTTGCGGTACTCGTGTTGCACGGTCTGCCATTGCGCCAGATAGTTCTCGCGCACCGCTGCGCCTACCAGATAGACGATGGTGACGACGCTCGCCACCAGCAGGAGCCAGCGATAAATCCGGGATGGGTCTTTCATCGCATTCTCCTCTCTAGTGCACCGGCCACTGCGAGGGCCACCAGTAAAAGTGCCAATTGGGCCCGCGATGGACAGTCGCGAAGTAGGTCAGCAGTGTGAACCCGACCAGGAAACAGGTGAATAGCGAGACTGCGGAGAGGCGCACAGAATCCTTGCGCTTCAGGATGAAGAGCGACCAGGCGGCAAAGATCAGCACGAGCAGCGAACCGGGGTTAATGGCGATGATCCAGAGCTGGTGGATGTTGGGGAACCAGCTGCGCAGCCAACCGTAGTTGACCGTGAAAGCGAGCATGCCGACGGTCACGGCGCAGGCAAAGAACAAGGATTGCCAGAACACAGAGCGCTCGTTGCTGGTGCCGAACCAAGTGCCTTCGCCTCCAGGACGACGGTCGAGGAACGGGATCAGGGCCAGTCCAACGACCACGATCACTGGAATCAGCAGGCCGCCGGTGAATGCCGAGTAGGAAACCAATTCCTGAATCCCGAGGAAGTACCAGGGCGCTTTCGCCGGATTCTCCGGAATGGCAGCGTTGGCGAGTTCTTTCAGCGGTGCGTCGTAATAGAAAGACAGAATCAGCGTTACCGCCACCGTAACCATGAAGACGGAGAGTTCGGCCCAGAACAGGTGCGGCCAACTCATCACCGTGTTTTCGGGCCCGCGATTTACCGGCGGACGCTTACCTTTCACCAGCGCCATTAGGCCATAGGTTTTCGTAGCGAGCGGCTGGAAGACTGGGCGCATTTCCCCGCCCCACTCGGCGAGCCCGCCCGGCGGATCTTCCGGCTTGGCGAGGCCGCCGTCTTTGCGGATGCGCCAGAAGTGAACGCCGAGCAGGGCGACCAAGGCCAGCGGAAGAACGAAGACATGCAGAACGTAGAAACGAATCAGCGCATCCTGCCCGACGTAGTTCGCGCCCAGCAGCAGCCGCTTCTGCAAGCCGCCGGGATCGAAGAATTTTGTGATCCCAATGGCATCGGTCAGCTCCCGCGGCGAGTTGGCAATATTCGAGCCGATGGTGATCGCCCAGTACGCCAACTGGTCCCAGGGCAGCAGGTAACCGGTAAAGCTCAGGGCCAGAGTAATGACCAGCAGCGCGAGTCCGACCAGCCAGTTGAATTCGCGAGGCTTCTTGTAGCTCGCAGTAAAGAAGACCCGCGCCATATGCAGCAGGACCACCAGCACCATCAGCTGCGCCGACCAGCGATGAATATTGCGGATGAAGCGTCCTGTGGAAACCGTGAAGTGGATATCCTTGATCGACTGGTAAGCCAGATCGGTTGAGGGTTTGTAGTAAACCATCAGAAGAACGCCGGTAATGATGGTGATCACGAAACTGGCCATGGCCATCAAGCCGAGTCCGAAGGTGAGGGTGGGTTTAAGCGTGCGCAAGTGCACGCGAACGCTGTGGATGTGCAAAAAAAGATTGTGGAATGTGGCCTGCGACTCTTCGCGCTCCGATTCGGGCGTTTTCCCCAGGCGAAAGCAGGCGTCCTTCACGGTATGGGGGAGTTCGTGCAGGTTGTGGACAAATTCGCGGGTGGCGGTGTCTGTCACGGGTTGCCTCCTACACGCGGTAGCGCGTGCCCTCCGGGACCTCGTTGTCGGCATTGACGATCAAGTTGCCGTTGGCCGCGCGGCTGACCTCCAGCCAGGGCAACGGACGCGGGGCTGGTCCCCCAATCACGCTGCCCTTGCTATCGAAGCGGGACCCGTGGCAAGGACACGCGAACCCGTCCTTCGACCGTGCCACAGTGCAGCCCAAGTGCGTGCACGTGCTTGAAATCGCGTAGAAGCCATCGTCGTCGCGAAAGAGCACGAGGTTCTCCTCGGCGAAGGCGGTTTCACTGCCAGCGGAGAATTGTTCCGGCGGACCGAGTTTGTGGCGGCGCACCGGGCCGGGCAGCACCGCCGGATTGGGCAGGCGGAACATTCCGGCAACCGCTGTGCCCATGGCGACAAAGAAACTTCCCAGCGACGCGAGACTCAAAAAGCTGCGTCGGCTAACACGGGGTGGATCTAGACGGGACATGGCTTCCACTCCTTGGCAAAACTGAACTTTTCCATGGTGATGGCGGTCGTGGGACAGCGCTCGGCGCACAAGCCGCAGCGGATACAGCGTTCTTCGTCCTTGAGGATTGCGGAGAGGTCGGAAGGATCGAGGTGCAACTCACGCGTTGCCGTCTCGAGTTCGAGCGAAAGCGCTAGCCGGTCGAAGCTCACCAGCTTCAGGCAAACCGTGGGACAAACATCCACGCAGCCACCGCAAAGAATGCAGCGCTCGCCGTCGAAGATAGTGTTGATGCCGCAGTCGAGGCAACGGCCAGCTTCAGTCCTTGCCTGCTCTTCGTCGTAGCCGATCTCGACCAGAGCGGTTGGGCTCTTCAGCCGCTCTTCGGCGGAGCGTGTGGGAATGTGCAAGCGCGAGCGGCGCTCGTAGTGTTTTTCGCGGTGATAGTGTTCGATGGGGAAATGGAACTGGACTTCTTCGGGCGTGATTCCCTTACCGCGCAGGAAACGATAGACGGAACGAGCTGCCTGCTTGCCGCTCGCGATGGCGTGGATCATGAGCCGCGGCCCGTAGGCAATGTCACCGGCGATGAAGACTCCGGGCGCCGAGGTCGCGCAAGTCGCGGAATCGTTGACGATCTGCTGCGGCGAACGCATCTCGATCCCATCGCGCTGTGGATCGATAAAGCTCAGGTCGGCGGACTGTCCGACGGAGAGAAGGACGGTGTCACCCTCAATCTCAGTTGTAACCGACTCATCGAACTTCGGAGCGAAGCGTTTGTTCTCGTCGTACACCTGCAAACACCGTGCGAACTTCACTCCGCGCACGAACTTCTGGCCGTTCCTCTCGTCCACCAGAACTTCTCTCGGCCCCCAGCTGTTGTGGCGAGTGACTCCCTCTTCCTGACCTTCAAGAATCTCCACCGTGTCGGCGGGCATCTCTTCGAGAGATTCCAGGCAGACCAGATTCACCTGCCGCACCCCCGCCATGCGGGCCGCCGTGCGTGATACGTCATATTCTTCCTGACGCAGCACCGTGCGAGCGACGTCATACGCAACATTGCCACCACCGATCACAATCACACGCTGCCCCAGCGAAACTTCTTTGCCCAGCGACACATCACGCAGAAAATCGACGCCACCCATCACCCCGATGGCGTCGGCGTTGGGAATGGGGAGCGCGCGTGAGCGCTTGGCACCACAGGCGATAATGACGGCGGCAAACTCCCGGTGAAGGTCGGCAAAGCTGACATCTTTCCCGACCTGGGTGTTGCAACGGATCTCGACGCCGAGGGACTGAATCACGGCGACTTCTGCCCGGATCAGCTCACGCGGCAAGCGATAGCCGGGGACTCCGGTGTAGAGCATGCCGGCGGGCTGCGGTTCCATCTCAAGAATCGTGGGGCGGAATCCCATCAGGGCGAGATCGTGTCCGGCAGCCAGCCCCGCGGGCCCAGAACCGATAATCGCGATCCGCTCTCCGGTGGGTTTGGGAAATTCGGCATTCGCGAGAAACTCGAGCAGGTGGCTGAGTCCGTCGAGGTCGTCACACTGGCGCGATTCGTTCTGGCCCTTCAAGTAGGGAAACAGTTCGCGGCCTGCATCGCTGCGGGCGTCACTCCCGAATTTCTCGCAAACGAAGCGCTTGAGGGCGCGGATGGAAATCGGCTGATCGATGGTTCCCCGGCGGCAGGCCGCCTCACATGGCGCGCCGCAGATGCGTCCACACAAAGAGGCCAGGGGATTCGGTCCGCGGGCAATCAGGTAAGCCTGTTCGTAGTCGGCCGCGGCGATGGCCCGCACATAGCCGCGCGCGTCGGTGTGAACTGGACACGCGTACTGGCACTTGATCTGCTCTCGCCAGTACTCGTGATCCGCCACACGGGCTTTGTAGCGTGGTTGGTCCACTGCTCTCGCCTCGGATATGCACAACAGGTAACCCTATGCGCAGAGGTTGCCACTGGCTGTGACCAAAGTCACGGTCAGACGCATTTGGACCGGCCAGCCTCTTTCTCAATGCGCGTCGCTAGTGTGGACATGGCTTCCAGCTTCGGTTAGTGCGCCTTTTCCATTGCAATTGCTCGGGGGAAGAGGATGTTGTTTTCAAGGTGAATGTGCTGATGGAGGTCGGCTTCAAAGTCTGCCAGGGCTTTGTACAAAGTCTGGAAGCTGATGCAAGCATCGCCCGGGGGCGTATAACCGGCGCTGCCTTTACGCATCGAGCGCAAGGCTTCGCCCGCCGAATCGTGCTCATGCATCATCATCGTCACCGGGTTCTGCACGCTGCCGAAAGGCGGCGGCAACACCGGTTCTTTCTGGATGACCGACTCTTCCATCCTTACTATGTAGGGGAAAAGGACCCTCTCTTCCTTCATCATGTGCATCGTCAATTCCTGCTCCAGCCC
>Ga0208042_1000466_pt1 | contig 13780 bp, 10 predicted proteins | sample Sb_taG_10_FD_187708 | JGI IMG/M metagenome (GOLD analysis project Ga0208042, IMG submission 187708) | Peat soil microbial communities from Weissenstadt, Germany - Sb_50d_7_NC metaG (SPAdes) (version 2) | ecosystem: Environmental > Terrestrial > Soil > Wetlands > Peat | place: Germany... | reverse complement strand
CGGCCCGCAGCGGGCGGGTGGCGTTGTTGATCTCGGGGTAGGCGGGCGGCGCGTCCACGTGGTCGACGATGAACGCATTGACCAGCCCGCGAGCCGGCCGTCCGCTAAATGCCCTGGTGACGGTGGTGGCGGTGTAGCGCGGGTCGGCCAGCGCCGCCTTGTGCAGTGGATGCGTCCCGCTCTCCGGGCTGCGCAGGAACGCGGTCCCGCACTGCGCGGCCACCGCTCCAGCCGCCAGCAGGGCCTGCACCTGGCGCGGGCCCATGATGCCGCCCGCCGCGATCTGCGGCAGCCCGGTGACTGCGGCGACCTCGCCGATCAGCGACAGCACGCCGTGGTCGCGCCCTGGTTCGTCGTCGTTCACGAACGTCCCCCGGTGCGCTCCGGCCTCGTACCCCTGCACGCAGAGTGCATCCACGCCAGCCGCGGCCGCCATCTTGGCTTCAGCCGGGGTAGTCACCGTGACGACCACCGCACTGCCCGCATCCTGCAGGGCCCTGATCATCTCGGCCGGGAGGCAGCCGAAGGTGAAGCTGGTGACCGCGGGCGGGTCCGCCAGCAGGGCGGCGACCTTGGCGTCGAAGCCGTCGTCGTCCCAGCTGGCGTCGCCGAGGGCCGGGCCGAGCGAGTCCAGGTACCTGGCGAGCCTCCCGGCGTCCGGGTACGGCACACCGGGGACGAAGACGTTGACGCCGAACGGCTCGGCCGTCGCGGCCCGAACCTCGTTGATCTCGGCGGTCATCGCCGCGGGCGTCTTATAGCCTGCGGCCAGGAAGCCGAGCGCCCCGGCCCCGGCGGCCGCGATAACCAGATCCGTGGTCGTGGGGCCGCCGGCCATCGGCGCCACCACGATCCGGCGCCGCAGCAGATCCAGGAACCGGTCCGGAGCCGGTGAAGGCTGTGGCATCGGCTCCCGAGCCTACCGCCGCAGCCCGCGCTGGGGCACGTCGGGCGGTCTTCGAATGTCAGTGCAAGGGGTTAGGGTTTCGACCGTGGCCGAACGCTGGGATCGCGTGCGAGTGCTTGCCCTGGCGCCCGACGCGCCGTCGCAGCGGGCCGCCCACTCGCTGGCGTCCGGCCGCTCGTGGCTACTGACCGGCGCCGCCGAGCCTGGCGCGCTGTGGGGTGAGTGCCGTGGCAGCGCCGCCACGCCGTATCGCACCGTCGTCGACCTGGCCGGTCCGGCGTACCGGTGCTCCTGCCCCAGCAGGAAGTTCCCGTGCAAGCACGCGCTGGCCCTGCTGCTGCTCTGGGCCGACGGGTCGGTGGAGGAGGACGCCGACGAGCCGCCTGACTGGGCCGCCAGCTGGCTCACCGGACGCGCCGGCCGGGCCGGCCGCGCGCAGGCCGGGGAACCAGGCGAACCCAAAGACCCCAAGACCGCGGCTAGACGCGCGGAGCAGCGGGAGGCCCGGGTCGCCACGGGCCTGGGCGAGCTCGACCGGTGGCTCTGCGACCAGGTCCGTCAGGGCCTGGCCGCCAGCCAGCAGGCCGGTTACGGCCACTGGGACGACATCGCCGCCCGGATGATCGACGCGCAAGCCCCCGGCCTGGCCGAACGTCTTCGTGCCCTCGCCTCGGTCCCGTATTCCGGCGCCGGCTGGGAGGGCCGGCTCCTCGAGGAGTACGCGCTGCTCCGCCTGCTCGCGGTCGCCTACCTCCGGCAGGCCGAGCTGCCGTCGCCACTCCGGGAGACGGTTCGGTCACGGATCGGGTTCAGCCTCCGCCAGGCCGACGTGCTCGCCGGCGGTGAGCCGGTCCGGGACCACTGGCAGGTGCTGGGCCGCCGGGACCTCGAGCAGGACCGGATCCGGACCCGCCGGACATGGCTGCAGGGCCGCAAGACCGGCCGGCCGGCGCTCGCGCTCAGCTTCGCCCCCGTCGGCCAGGTGCTCGACGACACGCTGACCGTCGGCACCGACGCCGACGCGGACCTGGTCTTCTACCCCGGCGCCGTCCCGCTGCGCGCCATCGTGCTGACCAAGCACGACGCCCTCGACGGCGGCCCGCCGGCCGGAGACACGATCGCCGGGCTGCTGGCCTCCTATGCCGCCGCGCTCGCCGGGGACCCCTGGCTGGACAGCTGGCCCGCCGTCCTGGACGTCACCCCGGCCCGCTCCCCGGTTCCGGCCGTGTCCGACGCGGCCGGCCGCGCCCTGCCGCTGCACCAGGGCGCCGGCGACTGCTGGCGGCTGTTCGCGGTCTCCGGCGGACGCCCGGTGACGGTAGCCGGCGAGTGGACCCCGCGCGGCCTGTGGCCGCTGACCGCCTGGGACGAAGCCGGACGGGCGGTGGTGCTGTGAGCACATGGCAGGACCTGGTCACCGCGAGCCTTATCGGTACCGAACGATCCGTGGTTCCGCCGGTCGCCGTCCCTGGCGTGCCCACCCCGGCTGACGCCCCGGCGGACCCGGCGGCCATCCTGCTGGACCGCGCCGCGCTGCTGACGGTAGCGCGCCGGGGCGGCCGCCCGCCGGAACAGGCCGAGCCGCTGCCGGCGGCCGAACCGGACCCGGCGCCCGCGGTGAGCCAGGCGGCCGGCCATCGCCTGGCCCGGATACTCAGCGGGGAGCACCCCGACCTGCTGACCGAATGGCTGTCAGCCGCCGTAGACAGAGGGCTGAGGGCGCCGGCTCACCTGCTGCCGGCGCTGCTGGATCGGGCCCGGCGGGTCTCGCCGGCCGATCCGGAGCTGCGGCGGCTGGCCGCCGAGGCAGGAGGATCGCGAGCCAGGTGGCTGGCCGGGCTCAACTCCGACTGGAAGTTCGTCACGGCGTTCTCTCTGACCGGTGATGACGCGTGGCGGCTGGGCGACGCCGGCCAGCGGCGCGGCTACCTCACCGCGCTCCGCGCCCGCGATCCCGGGGCGGCCAGGGAACTGATCGCGGCCAACTGGGACGCGGCCGGTCCGGACGAGCGCGTCATGTTCGTTAACGTAATGGCAGGCGGGCCGAGCCTGGCCGACGAGCCGCTGCTTGAGGCCGCGCTCGACGACCGTACCGCCTGGGTGCGCAAGATGGCGGCCGACGTGCTCGCCAGGCTGCCCGGGTCCGCTCTCGGGCAGCGCATGGCCGAACGCGCCCTCGGCTGCCTGCGCCTGGCCCGGGGCATCGGCGGCACTCACATGGTCGCCAGCCCGCTGGCCGAATGCGATGCCGCCATGCGGCGGGACGGGATAACGCCTAGCCCGGGCGCGGGACGCTCACAGCTGGCCGGCCAGGCTCACCTCCTGCTCGAGGTGATCGCGCGGACGCCGCTTGACACCTGGACGGGTGCGTTCGGCCGGTCGGCCGAGCAGATCCTCGCCGTGCCGGCGGGCGGCTGGGCGCCGGTGCTGTTCACCGGCTGGTCGCGGGCGGCGATGGCCCAACGCGACCAGGAGTGGATGACCGCCCTGATCAACTGGGCCATCGCGGACGGGCTGCCCGGCCATCCCTCCGGGGCCGAGACACTGCGCCAGCTGGTCCGGCGAGTCGATCCCGCGCTCGCCGCGCCCGGGATAACCACCAGCTTCCTCGCGGTACTGCCGCCGGCCGTCCGCGACGCGATCACGGTGCTGCGCTTTCGCTACGACATGCTGAAGGAGCTTGACGATGACCACAGCGCTGGGTGAGCCGCAGGACACGGTCCTTCGGCCGCATGCGGAGCAGGAGCACCAGGCCGAACTGGCCGCGCTGGCCGCCACCGACGACCGGCCGCGGCCACCGGGCTGGCGGCTATCCCCCTGGGCGGTGACCACGTACCTGCTGGGTGGTACCGTCCCAAATTCCGCCGACGGCACCGTGATCACGCCGAAGTACGTCGGGTCCCGGCGCCTCATCGAGGTCGCCGTGGCCACGCTGGCCACCGACCGGGCGCTGCTGCTGCTCGGCGTGCCGGGAACGGCGAAGACCTGGCTGTCCGAGCATCTGGCCGCGGCCGTCTCCGGTGACTCCACGCTGATGGTGCAGGGCACCGCAGGCACCGCCGAGGAGGCGGTCAGGTACGGCTGGAACTACGCGCGGCTGATCGCCGAGGGGCCGTCCCGGGACGCGCTGGTGCCGAGCCCGGTGATGCGGGCGATGGCGGGCGGCCAGATCGCCCGGGTCGAGGAGCTGACCCGGATGCCCTCCGATGTGCAGGACGCGCTGATCACCGTCTTGTCCGAGAAGACACTGCCGATCCCCGAACTCGGTACCGAGCAGCAAGCAGTCCGGGGCTTCAACGTCATCGCCACCGCCAACGACCGGGACCGCGGCGTGAACGAGCTGTCCAGCGCGCTGCGCAGGCGGTTCAACACCGTGGTGCTCCCGGTGCCCGCCTCGGCCGAGCAGGAGGTGGCCATCGTCACCCGCCGGGTGGCCCAGCTCGGCCGCTCGATCGGCCTGCCGGACATTCCCCACGGCGCGGATGAGATCAGGCGGGTGGTCACCGTCTTCCGCGAGCTACGGCAGGGCGTGACCGAGGACGGCCGGGCCAAGGTCAAGTCGCCGAGCGGCACGCTGTCCACCGCCGAGGCGATCTCGGTGGTCACCAGTGGCCTGGCCCTGGCCGCGCACTTCGGCGACGGCGTGCTGCGCCCCGCCGATGTAGCCGGCGGCATCACCGGCGCCGTGGTCCAGGACCCGGTCTCTGACCGGGTGGTATGGCAGGAATACCTGGAGACGGTCGTCCGGGAACGCGATAACTGGAGCGACTTCTATCGCGCCTGCCGTGACGCCGCCGGATGAACAGCCCGGATGAATAGCCCGGATGAATAGCCCGGATGAATAGCCCGGATGAATAGCCCGGATGAATAGCACTGTGGCTGGGCCAGGGCACGCACCGCAGCCCGTTCGGCATAAGGATCTTCCTGCCACCCTGTACGGGATCCGGCATCACGGGCCGGGGTCGGCGCGGTCGGTGCGGGCGGCCCTGGCGGAGCAGCGCCCGGATATCGTGCTGATCGAGGGGCCGCCGGAGGCGGACGGGCTGGTCGCGCTGGCGGCCGACGAGGAGATGCGGCCGCCGGTGGCGCTGCTCGGGTACGTGCCCGGCGAGCCCCAGAAGGCGGCGTTCTGGCCGTTCGCGGTGTTCTCGCCGGAGTGGCAGGCGATCGGGCACGCGCTGCGGGCGGGCGTCCCGGTCCGGTTCTGCGACCTGCCGGCCGCGCACCAGCTCGCGATGGCCGACCGCGATGTCCCGCTGGCGCGCACCGATCCCGTCGCCGGGCTGGCCACCGCGGCCGGGTACGACGACCCGGAGCGCTGGTGGGAGGACGTGGTGGAGCACGTCCCTGGCTCGGCTGTCTTCGATGCCCTGGCCGACGCCATCGGGATCCTCCGCGCCGACGCCGCGGAACCCGATCCCCGCGACGCGATCCGCGAGGCGCACATGCGGAAGGTGCTACGCCGGACGGTCAGGGACGGCTTCGAGCGGATCGCGGTGGTCTGCGGCGCCTGGCACGTGCCGGCCCTGCGGGACCTGCCGCCCGCTGTCGCCGACGACCGGCTGCTGCGCGGCCTGCCGAAAGCCAAGGCCAGCCTGACCTGGGTGCCCTGGACCTACGGGCGGCTGTCCTACGCCTCGGGCTACGGCGCCGGCATCCGCTCCCCCGGCTGGTATGACCACCTGTTCTGCTCCCCTGACCATCCCGTCGAGCGGTGGCTGGCCAAAGCCGCCGCCGTCTTGCGCGACGAGGGCATCCCGGCGTCGCCGGCGCACGTCATCGAATCCGTCCGGCTGGCCGAGGCGCTCGCCGCGCTGCGCGGACGGCCGCTGGCCGGCCTGGAAGAGGTCACCGAGGCCGCGCATTCGGTGCTCTGCGAAGGCAGTGACCTGCTCACCGCGCTCATCCAGCGGCGGCTCGTGGTCGGCGAGCGGCTCGGCACGGTGCCGCCCGCCACGCCCATGGTGCCGCTCCAGCGGGACCTGCAGGACCAGCAGCGCCACCTGCGGCTGCGGCCCGAGGCGGAGCCCCGCGATTACGACCTGGACCTGCGCAAGCCGAACGACCTGGCCCGCAGCCGCCTGCTGTACCGGCTCGCCCTGCTGCAGGTGGCCTGGGGTACACCGCAGCAGAGCCGGACAGCGAACATCGGGACGTTCCGCGAGAGCTGGCAGCTGACCTGGCGGCCCGAACTTGACCTGGCCCTGATCGAGGCGAGCATGTGGGGCAGTACGGTCGCGGCGGCCGCCGCGCAGCGGGCCCGGTCCATCGCCGCCGGCGCGACCGCCCTCGACGAGCTGACAGCGCTGGCCGAGCGGTGCCTGCTCGCCGACCTGGGCGACGCCCTGCCGGCCGTGCTCGCGGCGGTCAGGGACCGCGCCGCGCTGGAGGGCGACGTGACCCACCTGATGGCGGCGCTGCCAGCCCTGGTCCGCGCGGCCAGGTACGGCGACGTGCGCGGCACCGACCCGGCCCGGCTGGGTGAGGTCGCCACCGAGATGATCACCCGGATCTGCGCGGGCCTGCCGGTCGCCGTGGCGTCCCTGGATGAGACGGCCGAACAGGCCATGCGGGAGCGTATCGACGCGGTGAATTCGGCCACCGGGCTGCTCGCCGACGGCGCCAGCCGCGGCCGCTGGCTGGACACACTGGCAGTGCTGGCCCGGGGGGACGACCCCCCCAGACCCCCCCGCGCGGGCATGGCCCCCAGGTGCCCTCCTCTGATCTCCGGCCGGCTGACCCGGCTGCTGCTCGACGCGGGGCGTATCACCACCGACGAGGCGGGTCTCCGGATGTCCCGCGCGCTGTCCGCCGCTGCCCCCGCCACGGCCGCCGCGGGCTGGGCCGAGGGGTTCCTGGCCGGCAGCGGCCTGCTGCTCGTCCACGACGACAAGCTGATCGCCCTGGTGGACGGCTGGCTGGCCGGGCTGAGCGCGGACGCCTTCACCGCCGTGCTGCCCGCGCTGCGGCGGACGTTCGGCGGGTTCGCGCCACCGGAACGGCGGGCGATCGGGCAGCAGGCCACGCGCCTTGACGGCAGCGGCCGTCAGCCTGCCGTCGTCGCTTCGGCTACCGACGACCTCGACTCCGAGCGGGCGGCGCTCGCGGCCGGCGCCGTGGCGTTGATTCTCGGGCTCACCCAGCAGGCCGCGTCATGACCGCCGGCCACGACGAGCGAATGCGGCGCTGGCGCCTGGTGCTCGGCGAGAAGGCGGGCATGCCGGTGCCGCTGGGCGGCGGCGACGTGCGCATCGACGCGGCCCTGGGCGCGCTCTACGACGCCGACGAGAGCGTCCCCCCGAACGCCACGCGACGGCAGGCCGGGTTCGGCGCGTCCGCGCCGCGCGTCGCCCGCTGGCTCGGCGATATCCGCACGTTCTTCCCGGTCAGCGTCGTTCAGGTCATGCAGAAGGATGCCATCGAACGACTCGGCCTGACCCGGCTGCTGCTCGAGCCCGAGATGCTGGACGCGGTCGAGCCGGACGTGCACCTGGTCGGCACGCTGCTCTCGCTGAGCCGGGTGATACCCGAGCAGGCGCGGGAATCCGCCCGAGCGGTGGTGCGCGCCGTGACCAGCGATCTGGAGCGCAAGCTGGCGCAGCGGACTCGTTCGGCGGTGGCGGGGGCGCTGAACCGGGCCAGCCGTACGAGCAGGCCCCGGCGGCCTGCCGACATCGACTGGGACCGGACGATCCGCGCCAACCTGCGGAACTACCTGCCGCAGCACCGGACGGTCGTGCCCGAGCGGCTCATCGGCTACGCCAGGAAACAGCAGGCGGTGGCGCGCGACGTCATCCTCTGCCTGGACCAGAGCGGCTCGATGGCGTCGTCGGTGGTGTACGCGGGAGTGTTCGGCGCGGTGCTGGCGTCGATCCGGTCGCTGCGCACCTCGGTGGTGGCCTTCGACACCTCGGTCGCGGACCTGACCGGCCAGCTCAGCGACCCGGTCGACGTGCTGTTCGGCACCCAACTGGGCGGCGGCACCGACATCAACCAGGCCGTCGCCTACTGCCAGCAGCTGATCACCCGGCCGACTAGCACGATCTTCATCCTGATCAGCGACCTGTTCGAGGGGGGCGACCGGGACGAGATGCTGCGCCGGATCGCGGACATGACCGCCGCGGGCACCCAGGTGATCGCCCTGCTCGCGCTGTCCGACGACGGGGCACCCGGCTACGACCACGAGAACGCCGCCGCCCTGGCCGGGCTCGGGGTTACCGCCTTCGCCTGCACCCCCGACGCCTTCGGTGACTTGATGGCTGCCGCTATCGAGCGCCGCGACATCGCCGCCTGGGCACACCGCCACCAGCCCGCCACCTAAACCCAGAGCCACCGCCCGTGACACAAACCCAGAGCCACCGCCCGTGACACAAACCCAGAGCCACCGCCCGTGACACAAACCCAGAGCCACCTGAGCGATTTACCCCATACACCCCTTTTGCGAGTAAAGCGCGAGGGCCTGCGAGGTCGGTACTAGGGCATGGATGTGGCATCCTGCCGGAAAGAGTGGGCACGCTGTCCCATCCATGCCATAAGGGGACGGTCCGCGTGGTGCGGCGGGCTATCATCTGGCGTCTCAGAGGTTGCTCTGGGGCAGGTACGTCACTTTGGTTCAGGACGGTGAAGCCGGGCGGGAGGAGGGGCGCGGGCTCGCCTGCCGCCAGGCACCACTCCCGGGCAAGGCTGGGGCGGGACAGCCGGGCTTCGATGGTGAAAGCCTCCCAGGCCAGCAGGCCGCCGGGCGCGACCGCGTCGGCCGCCGCCGCGAACACCGCCCGGTCCCAGAAGCCGGTACACAGCACGAGCGCATAGGACCGCGGCTCCGGCTGCCAGGCGGACAGGTCCGTATGCACCAGCGTGATCAGATCGCCCAGTCCGCGCCGCCTGGCCTCGGCGCCGAGGAACCCGAGTGCCACCTCGGAGATGTCCACGGCCGTGACATGGCGCCCGTGTGCCGCGGCCAGCAGGGCCGTGCCCGAAGGGCCGCCGGCCAGGTCGGCGACCGGCCCGTCCGGTAGGGCCAGGGCGAGCGACCGTGCCGCCAGCGGATGAGCAGTGAACGACGGCGAGAAGCCGGCCGCGTACCTGGCGTTCCACTTGACCCGATCGGGCTGGTCGTCCGGCACGAGCCTGGCGCCTGCGCTGTCCGGGGACATGAACGTGGATCCTATGGCGGAGCCGGGTATGGCGCGACCAGCAGCTGGGTAAGCTGACTACCCAGTTACGGCACGGAGTGTCAAAATAGACGCCAGGCATTCCGGCAGTCAGCGTGCGAGGGAGACCGATGGCAAGCACACGCGAGTGGTTCGAGACGGTCGAGGAGGCGCGCAGGAGAGCCAAGCGGCACCTGCCGAAGCCGGTCTACATGGCGCTGGTGGCCGGAACCGAGAAGGGCGTCACCCTCCAGGACAACCTGACGGCGTTCAGCGAACTGCGGTTCACGCCGCCGCGCATCGCGGACCTGCCGGCCACCCGGGTGCTGGCCACGTCGGTGCTCGGGCAGGAGATCGCCCTGCCGGTGATCGCGTCCCCGACCGGCGTGCAGGCTGTGCACCCCGATGGCGAGGCAGGGGTGGCGCGCGGCACGGCCGAGGCCGGAACCGCGATGGGCCTCAGCTCGTTCGGCAGCATGCCGGTGGAAGCCGTGGCGCAGGTCAACCCGAAGCTGTTCTTCCAGAGCTACTGGTCGGGCACCAGGGATCAGATCATCCAGCGGACCGAACGAGCCCGCCAGGCCGGAGCCAAGGGCCTGATCGTCACCCTGGACTGGTCGTTCTCCAACGGCAGGGACTGGGGCAGCCCGGCGATTCCGGAGAAGATGGACCTGCGGACCTTGCTGCGCCTCGCGCCCGAGGGCATCCTGAAGCTCAGTTACGTGCGCGAGTGGCTCAAGCACGGCGGGCTGCCCGACCTCACCGTGCCGAACATGGGCGTGCCAGGCGAGCCGGCCCCCACGTTCTTCGGGGTGTACGGCGAGTGGATGCAGACCCCGCCGCCAACCTGGGACGACATCGCCTGGTTGCGCGGGCAGTGGGGCGGCCCCTTCATGGTCAAGGGCGTCATGCGGCCCGACGACGCCCGCCGCGCCGTCGACATCGGGGCCACCGCGATCTCGGTGTCCAACCACGGCGGCAACAACCTGGACGGCACTCCCGCCTCCATCCGCGCGCTGCCCGGCGTCGCCGACGCCGTGGGCGGGCAGATCGAGGTGCTGCTCGACGGCGGGATCCGGCGCGGCAGCGACGTGGTCAAGGCCCTGGCGCTCGGCGCCCGCGCGGTCATGATCGGCCGCGCTTACCTGTGGGGCCTGGCCGCCAACGGCTCCGCGGGCGTGAAGAACGTCTTCGACGTGCTACGCGGGGGCATCGACTCCACGCTGCTCGCACTCGGCCGGTCCTCCATTCACGAGTTGTCCCCGGACGACGTCATCGTGCCCGCGGAGTTCGGCCGGGGCCTGCACAAGTAAGCGTCGGCCGGCCAGGCCGCGGCTCCGCACCAGGGGAATCAGGGGCCGAACGGTCCGGCGTTCGGCGCAGCCCTGCCAGACCCCCAGGCTGTAGCCGACGTCGTCGAGCAGCCGGGCGGCCACGTAACGCGCCGGGTCAAGCGGGGGCCGCCGGTCCAGCCAGTCGAGCAGCGGCGGCGCGAGCACCAGCGCGGCCAGCGGCAGCCGCAGCCGCCGCACCGCGATCGCGGCCGGCACCGCCGCCGGCCACCAGGTGCGGGAGATCGCGCTGCCCAGCGGCCGGGCCGCGGCGAGCGTGCCGCCTGCGGCCTGCCGGGCCGCCAGCCGCCACGCCGCCGAACCGGCGGGACGGCGCCAGTCCTCGCCGGTGACCTCGGCCAGGCGGCGAGCGAGCAGGGCGGTGCCGGTCCCGGTGACCACGGCACCCACCGCCGGATAGCCGAGCGCCGCGGCCAGCCAGGCCGCCGCGGTCCACACGGACGCGTAGAGCGGGCGGACCGCGCCGGGATGACGCAACTCGAGCGTGGCCGCGGACGTCCCGTAGTCCTTCCGCCTGGCAAACCACTCGTGCAGTCGCACGCGGTGCTGGTGCCCCATGGTGGCCGCCGGCTCGTAACGCGCCCGCCAGCCGGCCGCGCCGAGCCGCCAGACGAAATCGACGTCCTCCCCTACCTGCATGTCCTCGGCGAAACCCGGCCCGGCCGCCTCCTTGCGCACCACCAGGGCCGCGCCCGGGACGTACGGCACGCGCGATCCCGGCCGGACGATGCTGGGCCGCTGGCCCATGTCGAGGGTGGAACTTGCCCCCTCATAACGGGCCAGCCAAGTGCGCCCGGACTCATGCGGCACGATGCGCGGCGCGACCGCGCCCACCGCAGGGTCAGCGAAGTGCGGCAGCAGCGCGTCCAGCCAGCCAGGGCCGGGCACGCAGTCCGAGTCGAGAAACGCCACCAGCGGCGTATCCGCCGCCGCCAGGCCGGTGTTCCTGGCCGCCGCCGGCCCGCCGTTCACCGGACGCCGCAGCACGCTGGCCCCGGCCGCGGCTGCGATGCTGCTGATCGCGGCCGGGTCGCGGGAGCCGTCATCCACCACCATCACCCGCGGCTCGTCGGTGAGGCCGGCCAGGCAGCGGGCCAGTTCGGCCTGCCGGTCGCGAACCGGGATGACCACGGTCACGTCTGGTTTCCCTGCTGGCGTGAGGCCGTCCAGTACGGGGTGGGCGATCCCGGTGTCGAGGAGGCGGCGCGCCAGCGCGCGGGCCTTCGGGTTATCAGGCACCGGCATGCCCGACCACCAGGCGGCGACATGCCGGGCCCCCGGCTTGCTCAGCCGCAGCACCCGGGTGGGGTAACCGCCCGTGATGACCATCCCGTCCGCCAGCGTGCGCGACCCCGGATCGGGACGCAGGCGGAACCCCGCCGGGACCAGTTCGTCGCGTGGTCCCTGTCCCGCTTGGGCCACCGCGCCGTCTGGCCCCCTTGGCCTGGTTCCCTTCGGCACCCGCCAAGACTATTACGAGCAGTCCAGCCCGATCCGGCACTGTCCGTTACCGCCGAATACGTGGTAGGCATGCTGGCTAGCTCACAAGAGCCTTCGGTTCGTCGTCTGGTCCTGGGCTGGCAGGGTCCGCCCCGATCAGCTCAGCCAGGCCTGGCGCGCGCTCAGCGATCAAGCTCACGCCGATGCAGGCTGGGCAGGTCGCCTCCATCCAGGCTGCGGGGGCCGCCCGGTGGCGCCGCCTGACCCGCCAGAAGAGCAGTGCCCCGGCGACCAGCGCGAAGTCCCGGACGGAGCGTAGGCCCTTGGCCTGGTCAAAGGCCCGGTCGGCCAGCGGGCCGAGCAGCAGGCCGAGGACCAGGTGGACCTGAAGGAACACGCTGCTCCCGACGATGAGCGCCGGCAGGGCACGCCGCCCGTCCAGCCCCGAGACGCCCGCAGCTATCACGGTCAGCGTCCGCAGCCCCGGCATCCCGCGTCCCAGCGCCAGCCCGGGCCGGCCTCGTGTCTCGGCGAAGGCCACCGCGCGGCGGAGCCGCGCCTCGGTGAGCCCGAGGCGCGGCCCGAACCGGGTGATGATCCGTTGGGCCGGACCACGGCACGCCAGGAAAAGGGCCGTCGTGCCAACGACGGCGATGACCTCGAAGCCGGTCACCGCCAGCCACAGCGGGAACTTTCCCGCGGCGACCCGTTCCCCCACCGTGAACATCACCAGATCGGCAGGCAGCGGAATCGGCACGCCCGCTTCCATCGGGAGAAGCAGGACCAGAGCCAGCGGCCCGCTCAGGCCCGCTAGACCGCCCTTCATCTCATACCGTTACGCCGGGTCGGCTCATCAGCCGCGAAGGGTCGGGTGCCCGGCCGCTGACGGCGGAGTACTCGGCTTCACCTGCACCGGTGAACTCCAAGATCAGCGCTTCAGGCATCAGGACTCCTCCTGGCTGGCATCTTCTGGACGCTCCCAGGAGCGCCCCCCTTGACTAGATTCGTCGCCACGGCCCCAAGCGGATCACTCTCCCGGTAGATCCGCCGCCATACCATGACGGCATGGCTACATCGCCGCAGGTGGCGCCGGCCCTGGCGACGGACGGCCAGGGCGGGGCCGTTTTCGAGCTGGCCGAGGCGCGGTGGCCGGATGTGGAAGGCGGCCCGCGGCGGCTGCTAGTGGTGCCGGTGGGGTCGCTGGAGCAGCACGGGCCGCATCTGCCGCTCGACACCGACACGAGGATCGCCGTGGCGGTAGCGCGGCGGGCCTGCGCGGGCCGGGCGGGCGTCGCGCTGGCGCCCGCGTTCTGCGTCGGCGCGAGCGGCGAGCACGCGGACTTCCCCGGCACGCTGTCCATCGGCAGCGAGGCGCTGACCGCCTGCCTGATCGAGCTTGGCCGCCACGCCAGCCTGCACTGGCCCGCCCTGCTGCTGGTCAACGGGCACGGCGGCAACGCCGCCGCGGTCGAGGCGGCCTCCGGCCGGCTTCGCTACGAGGGCCGGTCCGCGCACGCCTGGCACGCCGGGCTGCCGGAGGGCGACGCGCACGCCGGCCGGTTCGAGACCTCGGTCATGCTCGCGCTGGCGTCCGAGGCCGTCCGGCTGGATCACGCCGAGGCTGGTAATACGGAGCCGATCGGCCAGGTCATGCCGGTGCTGCGCGAGCGGGGCGTGCGCGTGGTGAGCCCCAACGGCGTCCTCGGCGACCCGGCCGGCGCGTCGGCGGCCGAGGGTGAGCGGCTCCTCGCGGAACTCACCCAGGGACTGGCCGGCACGGTCGCCGGCCTGCTGGAGCAGCAGCCCGGCTAACTGCAAGGCCGCGGGGTTGCCGATGGGGTCGCCGGCGTACTCGCGGATGGCGGCCAGGTTGTCCCGGGCGGGATAGCGGGCCGCGGCGGGGCCATCGGCGAAGGCGCGGAGCACGT
>Ga0208042_1000452_pt1 | contig 14077 bp, 9 predicted proteins | sample Sb_taG_10_FD_187708 | JGI IMG/M metagenome (GOLD analysis project Ga0208042, IMG submission 187708) | Peat soil microbial communities from Weissenstadt, Germany - Sb_50d_7_NC metaG (SPAdes) (version 2) | ecosystem: Environmental > Terrestrial > Soil > Wetlands > Peat | place: Germany... | reverse complement strand
GTACATCCGCTCGCGCCAGGTCCAGAACGTGCCACGGTCCGCCTGGGTGGTGGCGCGCAGGGCGCGGTGGAAGGCGTGCGAGTGCGCGTTGGCGAACCCGGGCAGGGTGAGGCCCGCGAGGTGCTCGGCGCCGATGGGGGTGACGCCGGGAGTGACGGAGGTGAAGCGCTCGCCGTCGGCTTCGATCAGGACGTCGCGGCGGACGCCCTGGCCGGGGAGCCAGGCCAGGTCGGCGAGCCAGCGCCTATGCGGGGGGGTCTGGGGGGGTCGGCCCCCCGGGCTAGCACTGCTCACCGGGCCAGGTCCTCGAGGACCAGGGCGAGGGCGCGGACTCCGGCTTCGCAGTCGGCCAGATCGGCGTGCTCGGCGGGCGAATGCGAGACGCCGGTGGGGTTCCGCACGAACAGCATGGCCGTCGGCACCCGCGCCGCGAGCACCCCGGCGTCGTGCCCGGCCCCGGTGGGCAGCACCGGCGCCTTCACCCCGGCCGCCTCGAGCACCCCCGCGATCCAGTCCCGCAGCCCCTGGTCGAAACGGACGACCGGGGTGGACGACTCCTGCCGGACGCTGAGCGTCACCTGGTGCTCCGCGCAAGAAAATTCGGCCGCCGAACGGACCTCGGCAACAGTGTCCGCCAGCGCTTCTTCGTCCGGCGCCCGGGCGTCCAGCCAGGCGGTTACCGCCGAGGAGACCCCGTTAGCGCCGCCTGGTTCGGCGATCACCTTGCCGAACGTGGCCAGCGCCCCGCGCTCCGCCGCGGCCCGGCGGGCCGCCAGCACCGTGCTCGCGTAGGGCAGCATCGGGTCGTTCCGGTCGGCGAACCTGGCCGTGCCGGCGTGATCCGCGCGGCCGGAGAACACCAGCCGCCAGCGGCCGTGCGGCCAGATCCCCTCGGCCAGGCCGAGGGCGGCGCCCATCGGGGCGAGCGCACGGCCCTGTTCGACGTGCAGTTCGACGAACGCGGCCATGCCGTCCAGCAGGTCGGGGCGGGGACCGAGCAGGCTGGCGTCGCAGCCCGCGGCGGTCATTGCCGCGGCCAGCGTGACGCCGTCGTCGTCGGTGAGGGCCCGGGCGGTCTCCGGGTCGATGGCTCCGGTCATCAGGCGGCTGCCCAGGCAGGGAACGCGAAACCGAGCGCCTTCTTCCTCGGTGAACAGGGCAAGCACGACGGGCCGTTCGGGAGAAAAGTTCTTATCTTTAAGCATTTCCACGGCGGCCAGCGCGGACACGACGCCGAGCGCTCCGTCGTAGCCCCCGCCGTCGGGGACCGAATCCAGGTGGCTGCCGGTCGCGATGGCGTTCGTTCTCTGCTGCCCCCACCAGGCCCACAGATTGCCGTTGTTATCGGCTTCCACGGCTAGGCCGAGTTTGGTGGCCTGCGCGGTGAACCAGGCGCGGCACTGCGCGTCGGCCTCGGTCCAGGAGTAGCGGCGGTAGCCGCCGGTCCCGGGGGCGCGGCCGAGCGGCTCGAGCTCGCGCCAGAGCTCGGCGAACGTCATCCCGGCGCCATCGGGACGCGGACGCCGCGTTCGGTGGCGACCGTCGCGGCCTTGTCGTAGCCGGCGTCGGTGTGCCTGATCACGCCCATGGCCGGGTCGTTGGTCAGGACGCGCTCGAGCTTCTGCCCGGCTTGTTCGGTGCCGTCGGCGACGCAGACCTGGCCGGCGTGGATGGAGCGGCCGATGCCGACGCCGCCGCCGTGGTGGATGGACACCCAGGACGCGCCGGAGGCCGTGTTGACCAGCGCGTTCAGCAGCGGCCAGTCGGCGATGGCGTCGGAGCCGTCGGCCATCGACTCGGTCTCCCGGTACGGCGAGGCGACCGAGCCGCAGTCCAGGTGGTCGCGGCCGAGCACCACCGGGGCGGACAGGTCACCGCTCTTGACCAGCTCGTTGAAGCGCAGGCCGGCCAGGTGCCGCTCGCCGTAGCCGAGCCAGCAGATCCGGGCCGGCAGCCCCTGGAAGTGCACCTTCTCCTCCGCCAGCCTGATCCACCTGGCCAGCGCCTCGTTCTGCGGGAACAAGTCGAGGATGGCCTGATCGGTGACGGCGATGTCCTTCGGGTCGCCGGACAGCGCCGCCCAGCGGAACGGGCCCTTGCCCTCGCAGAACAGCGGCCTGATGTAGGCGGGGACGAAGCCGGGAAAGTCGAACGCCCGCTGGTAGCCGGCCAGCTGGGCCTCGCCGCGGATCGAGTTGCCGTAGTCGAAGACCTCCGCCCCGGCGTCGAGGAAGCCGACCATGGCGGCGACGTGGGCGGCCATCGACTCGCGGGCGCTCTGGGTGAAGCCCTCCGGGTCCTCGGCCCGGAGCACGGCCATGTCCTCGAAGGCGATGCCGCTTGGCAGGTAGGTGAGGGGATCGTGGGCCGAGGTCTGGTCGGTGACGATGTCGATGGGGGCGTTGCTTGCGAGCAGGGCCGGGAACACGTCGGCGGCGTTGCCGAGCAGGCCGATGGATTTTGCTTCGTTCTTGTCTCTCGCGGTTACCGCCCTGCGGATGGCGTCGTCGACGTCTGCTGCCTGCTCGTCGAGGTAGCCGTGCTCGATCCGCCGGGTGATCCGGGACTGGTCGCACTCCACGCAGATGACCACGCCGCCGTTCATCGTGACGGCCAGCGGCTGCGCGCCGCCCATGCCGCCCAGCCCGGCGGTCAGCGTGATCGTGCCGGCCAGGGATCCGCCGAACCGTTTGGCCGCGATCGCGGCGAACGTCTCGTAGGTGCCCTGCAGGATGCCCTGGGTGCCGATGTAGATCCACGAGCCGGCGGTCATCTGGCCGTACATGGTCAGGCCGAGCTGCTCTAGGCGGCGGAACTCCTCCCAGGTCGCCCACTGCGGGACCAGGTTGGAGTTGGCGATGAGCACCCGCGGGGCCCACTCGTGCGTTCGCAGCACCCCGACGGGCTTGCCGGACTGGACGAGCAGGGTCTCGTCGTCCTCGAGGTCCTGGAGCGTTTTGATGATCACGGCGTAGGCGTCCCAGCTCCGGGCGGCGCGGCCGGAGCCGCCGTAGACGATGAGCTGGTCGGGATGTTCGGCCACCTCGGGATCGAGGTTGTTCATCAGCATGCGCATCGCGGCTTCCTGCGCCCAGCCCTTGCAGCTGCGCTGTGAGCCCCTGGGTGCACGGATTTCCATGCTGCCTCCCCTACTCTCGACCATGTGCCCATCATGGCTGGACGGAAATGAGGGTGACAAGCAGGGGGGACCATTGCTAGGTTCGGCGCCTGTGTGTTCGGCTTCCGGGTCTTCGGCTTCTCTGCGGCGTGTCTCGGTGGTGGGCACCTCGGGTGCGGGCAAATCGACCTTGGCCCGGTCGCTGGCGGCTGCGCTGGACGCTGATTTCCTCGAGCTCGACTCGGTCTACCACCAGGCTGACTGGGTGCCGCTGCCCACGCCGGAGTTCCGGCGGCACGTCGCCTCGGTGGTGGCGGGCGAGCGCTGGGTGGTCGACGGGAACTACAGCAAGGTCCGGGACCTGGTCTGGGGCCGCGCGGACACCGTGGTCTGGCTCGACCTGCCGCGGCGCACGGTGATGCGCCAGATCATCTGGCGGTCGTTCCGGCGCGCGGCCGGGCGGGTCGAGCTGTGGAACGGCAACCGCGAGCGCTGGCGCAACCTGTTCGCGCTGGACAAGGAGGAGTCGGTCATCTCCTGGGCCTGGCAGACGCACGCCGCCAACCGGGCCAAGTTCCAGGCGGCGATGGCCGATCCGGCGAACGGCCATCTCCGCTTCGTTCGGCTCACCAGCCCGGCGGCGGTGCGGCGGTTCCTGCGGGGCGCGTCGCCTTGGTCTGCCTCAGGCCGTCACTAGCTCCGATGGTTCGGCGATGACGTCGACCAGGGCGCCGTTGCGCATGACGGTGATCGCCAGGGGGCGGCCGATCGCCTCGGAGAACATCAGCCGCTGCAGGTCCTGGGCTGCGGTTACTGGTTTTCCGCCTGCGGTGAGCAGCAGGTCCCCCGGGCGCAGGCCGGCCCGGTCGGCGGGTCCGCCGCTGACGACCTCGGCGACCAGCAGGCCGGTTGTCCGGCCGAGCCGCTCGCGCCAGTTGGCCGGCACCGGGCCGGGCATCGTGACCAGGCCCAGGTAGGCCCGGCGGACCCGGCCGTCGCGTATCAGCGCGGAGATGATCCGCCGGGTGGTGTCGTTGACCGGGACCGCCATGCCCAGGCCCACGCCGGCCACGGCGGTGTTGATGCCGACCACGCGCGCGCCGGCGTCAGCCAGCGCGCCACCCGAGTTGCCCGGGTTGAGCGCGGCGTCGGTCTGGATGACGTCCTCGATCAGCCGGCCGCGGGTCGGCAGGGACCGGCCGAGCGCGCTGACCACGCCGGCCGTCACCGAGCCGGCCAGCCCGAGCGGGTTGCCGACCGCCACCACCAGCTGCCCGACCACGAGCTTGTCGGCCTCGCCGAGCTCGGCGGGCTCCGGGGTCGGGCCGTTGGCGCGCAGCACCGCGAGATCGGACAGCGGGTCCGCGCCCACCACCCGGAACGGCGCCGACGTACCGTCGGAGAACGACGCGGTGCCGCTCGTCGACTTGCCGACTACGTGAGCGTTGGTCAGCAGGAACCCGTCGCCGGTGAAGACCACGGCGGAGCCGAGGCTCTCCCCGCCTTGGCCCCGGCCTGGGCCTTGGCCCCAGCCTGGGCCTTGGCCGCGGCCCGGGCCTTGGCCGAGGGGCACGCGGAGGCTCGCGACCTTGGGCGTGAGCCGTTCGGCCACGGCGGAAACGATCTGCGAATATGCGTCCAGGGGGTGACTGGCCTCCATGACATCTCCCAGCCCGTGCAGAATTGATTACAGGATTACACTGTAACCGCGCGATGGGATGGCTGCTTCCCCGTGGCTGTTCCGCCTGGAGCTGAATCCTTCGGGTTCTAACGCCTGGCGGCGCGGTGCCTTGGTTGTGGCCGCGGCGCGGTGCCTTGGTTGTGGCCGCGGCGCGTGGCGTGGTCAGGGCGGCGGCGCGTGGCCGGCTAGGCCGATGGGATTGCCTTCCGGGTCGATGATCGTGGCGAGGGTGCGAGTCGGGCCGTCAGGGACGGGAGGCTCGAGGATCTCGCCGCCGTGCTTTATGACCTGTTCGAGCGTTCCGGCCATGTCCGACACGTGGATCCAGAGCATCGGGCCGGCGTCCCGGGCCGGCGGACGGTTCTCGACCCACTGGCCGATGAGGCCGGGCGCCTCGAAGTCCGGGTGGTGTGCTTCGATCTGCCAGCCGAAGACCGCCTCGTAGAAGGCGGCCGCTCGGTCGCGTTTGGCCGCCGGCAGCTGCAGGTAGCAGACTTGGCCGTGAACGAGGCCGAGCACCCGGGCGGCTTCGGAGTCCTGGGTCATGGAGATCCTTTCTTCGTGGCCCTTCATGATCTTCTTACGGTTCTTTACCGCCCTTACGGTTCTTTACCGCCCTTACGGTCCTTTACGGTCCGGTGGGGCGGCACTCGACCACGAACCGGCCGGATGACTGGGTGCGCGCAGCGACGACGTCGAGGCCGGCCTGCCGTGCTAGCTCGGTGAACTGCGTGAGCGTGCTGGTCTTCCCGCCCGCCACCAGCATGTCGATACCCAGTGAGCGGGGCGTTTCGTCGGCCGAGACGCCGCCGAGGATGGCGACAGTGCCGTCTGGCCGGGCCGCCTCGGCGCAGCGCCGCAAGATGGCCACGGTCGGCTCGTCGGCCCAGTCGTTGAGGACGCTCTTCAGCAGGTAGAGGTCGGCTCCGGTGGGCAGCGGATCGAAGAAGCTCTGCCCTTTGACCGTCATCCGGCCGGAGACTCCGAAGCTGTCGATGATCTCGCCGGCCCTGGCTACCGTGCCCGGGAGGTCGATGACCGCGCCTGTTGCCTGGGGGTGACGCCGGAGTAGCGAGGCCAGCATGGCGCCGGTCCCGCCGCCGACATCGACGACGCTGCGGATGTGCTCCCACCCGTCGCTGAGCTCGATGTCAAAATCGGGGATGCCGTGCCCGGCTGGTCCCATGAGGGCGTCGAATTCCGCCGCGATCTGCGGGTGGGCGGCCAGGTCCTCCCAGAAGGGCCTCCCGAACACCTGCTGGTAGGCCGGCTGGCCGGTGCGGACGTAGTCGAGCAGCGTGCCCCAGGTACGGGACATCCGGCCGCCGATGCCGTGGAGGTCCAGGAAGCTTGACTCCGCGAGTTGCTCGGCGGCCCGGTTGCAGCCGAACCGGCCGGGCGATTCCTCGGTGAACACCCCTTTGGAGACCAGGTGACCGAGGACGGCGTGCAGGGCGTCACGGTCGCAGTCGGTCGCCGCGGCGAGTTCGGCGATGCCGGTGCGGCCCGCTGAGATGTGTTCGGGGATGCGCAGGGTCGCGGCCACATGGAGGCACCAGGGGGTCGCCAGGTCCAGCATCCGGCCGAGATCCGCGGTGTCGTCCCCGGGAGCGCTGGTCCGGGGACTGCTGGCCTCGGGAGGGCTGGTCTGCGCCTGCCGGGCCGCGGCCGCCTCGGTCTGCGCTAGGCCGGGCTGCTGGTAGACGCCGAGGGTGTTGCCGCCGGGATCTTTGAACCAGGCGAATACCTCGCCCGCGGCCGGGTCCACCGGCCGGACGATCTCGCCGCCCGCAGCCTGTACCCCCGCCAGGGTCGCCGCGGCGTCGGCCACCATGATGTAGATACCGAAGCCGGGCTCGGTCGCGGGCGGGCGGCCAACGACGAAGGTCCCGCTCACCGCGCCGACGGTGTCGTCGAAGGACGTGGAACCGTCACCTCTCTGCCTCATCTTCCAGCCGAACGCCTGCTGGTAGAACCTCGCGGAGCGGGCCACGTCCACGGCGGGAATCTCGACGTAGCAGATCTTCCCCGTGCGCCATTCCGGCTGCTCTTCTACCATCGTGACGTGCCTCTCCAGTTCCCGCTACCGCGCTGATCCCATCGACTCCGATCTTGCCAGGTCGCGGTGGCCGGGGTCTTGGCGAAAAGGGACAGCCGCCGGGCGGGGACCAGCGCTCTCGGGTGGACGGGCCTAACCATCTGCGCTTCCCATCCGGCGGGCGCTAGAACCATCGGCTCAAGTAGCACCCACGCTGGAACGACGGCCAGTTCCCCGGCACTATGGCGCGGAACGGGCAATCGTCCACGGGATCAAGGAGGTCGGGCGAGGCGGCGGAGACCTAGCTGTCGCGGGCGGCGGCTAGTTCGGTGCGGAACCGCTCGTAGTCGCTGAGTTCGCGGCCGACTGGGATCACGACCAGGTCGTTGGCGACGGTGGCGATCCGGGCCAGGATGTCGCGCACCGCCTGCTCGCGCTCGCGGTCGGCCGCGAGGACGACCATGTTCTGGCACCACGACGAGATCAGCCAGCCCAGCAGCAGCAGCGCCACCACCATGACCCCGAGCCACGGGGCTAGCGAGACGTCGTTGATCAGGGACGGTGACTTGCGCGCCGTACTGGACGCGCCGAACGCCAGGATCAGCACGATCCAGAACAAGCCGACCAGCATCAGCGCCATCAGCAGCCACTGGGCGAGTGCGACCAGCCGCCACCAGCCGATCACCTTGTCGCGCGGCGGCAGGCCCTGCGCCACCGCTGTGCCGAGGGCTGACTGGGCCTCGTCGGCTCGGGACCGCGCCGCCGCCCGCACAGTCCGCGACCAGGGCTCGGGCAGCGAGCTGCCCACCTCGTTGGCGAACACGTTGATCGCGTTGTCGATATCGGACCGCTGCGCCTGCCCGGCCTGGCCGGGGTCGCTGGCCAGCAGCTTGTGGGCCGGAGCCTGCCCGCGCAGCCGGTCGGCCAGCCGCGCCGGCGGCCAGCCGATGTAGCCGACGGCGCTGCGCTCACGCACGCCGTTCAGCGTCTCGGTCACCGCCCTCGCCCCGGCGGCCTTCGCGAACGCCGCGGTCAGTGTGCCGATCGGACCGGCTGGCACGTAGATCGCGGGATCCTCGGCCGGCTTGCCAGTGCCGTTGCCGTCCTGCGTCGCGTCCTCCCACGGCGGCCTGGCGGAGGACGACGGCCGCGTCGGCGCGGCGCTCGTCTGCCAGGGCCGCCAGTCGGCCGCGCCTGTCCGCCCGTTGCCCTCGTGCTCGTCACCGTCCGGTTGCTCCCAGGGTGGGCGCGCCGAAACCCGGGTGGAAACCGGTTCGGGTGTGGCGGCATCGGGAGCGGCCGACAGCAGCGGTACGGGCGCCACAGGGGGCAACCAGCCGGGCACCGAATCGCCCGAGTAGACCGCGAACCTTTCGAGCAGGGCGTCGATGTCGGCGGTGATCCTGTCGCTCGCGGCCCGCCGGGCGGCCACCGCGCCGGCCAGAACCCGGCGCAGCTCGTTGAGGCCTGCGCCGGTGGTCGCGGAGGTCACCAGCACCTGAGTCTCGTGCAGGCCCTCGGTGTCGAGCAGCCGGCGCAGGTCTGACTCGCAGTCGGCGGCCTGGTCCGGGCTGAGCGTGTCGACCTGGTTGAGCACCACCGTGGTCACCGCGGCATGCCCAGCCAGCGGGACCAGGTAGCGCCGGTGCACGGACGCGTCCGCGTACTTCAGCGGGTCAAGCACCCAGACGAGCATGTCGGCCAGCTTGACCAGGCGGTCGACCAGTGCCGCCGAACCGGTGACCACCGAGTCGTGGTCGGGCAGGTCGAGCAGGAGCATGCCGGTCAGCGACGCCTCGCCCTCGTCGAGCGCGCTCGCCCGTGCGTAGCGGTGACGCCGCTGCACGGCGAGCCAGTCGAGCAGCGGGGCGGCCCCTTCCATCCCCCACACGCACGCGTGCGAGTGCTTGGTGGTCGGCCTGGTCACTCCCGCGGGCGAGAAATTCGCCCCGGCCAGGGCGTTGAACAGCGAGGACTTGCCGCTGCCGGTCCCGCCCGCCAGGGCCACCACGGTGTGCGAGGCGGACATCCGCATCCGCTCACCTGACCGCCGCAGCAAGGCTTCCGCCTCGGTGAGGAGTTCCTGGCTGAACCCTTCGGACCCGGTTCTTCCGGACCCGATCTTCGTCATCTCCTGGAGCGAGGCGAGTCTGGCGGGCAGCCGTGAGTGCGCCAGCCCAGTCACCCCGATCGTGTTCGCTGTCACCTAACCGCCTCGAGCGAGAATTCCGCCTGGTAAAGCCGAATGGCCGCGACGTCGTCGCAGGTCCCGGCCGCGTCGAGCACCTCAACGAACCTGACCAGTTCCTCGTTAAGCAGCAGCCGGACCCGGTCCAGCAGGTCGGCGCGCGCTTTGGCCAGGATCTCGGTCAGCATCACCCCGCCGAACACCGACGTCAGCATCCGCCGCGGTTCGGTGTAGACGCTGCCGCCATCGGCTTCGGCCGACAACGCGGCCGCGGCCGGGCGGGCACCGGTCCCACTAGGCCCGATCCCAGCGGGCCCGATCCCACCAGGCCCGGTCCCAGCGGGCCCGGTCCCAGCGGGCACTGCCTCGCCGAGCATCGCCACTAGGACCACCAGGCTCAGCGCCTCTTCATCGAAGGAGACGCGCCGGGCTGCAGCAGGCCGCAGGTCCTCCCCTTCCACTAGCCGGGTCAGGTGATCCTGCCAGGCCCCGATGGCCCGCATGGCGCGCAGCGCCAGGTCCGGTGAGGATCGGCTGAAGGCCGAGGCCTGTGCGGCATCGGCGGCCTTGATCACGTCGGCAGCCTTGATGTCCACGTCGGCCGGATCGCCGCCGCCGCTCTGCCCGGCGGGACCAAAGACGGACTCGAACACCTGCTTGGCGCGGACATCGCGGGCCCGCTCGGCGGCCGCGTCCGCGAGCAGCACGGCCCCGGCGGGGTCGGCGCGCCACCTGCCCTCCGCGGCCTCCGCCGCCCGGTCCGCGACGGACACGATGTAGGACTCGATGGCCGAACGGAGCGCGGCGTTCAGCGCCGCCGCCCGCGAAGGTCCGCGGCGGGCGCGCTTGCCCTTTTTGTTCCCGCTCCGGGCGGGCTTGGCGCCGCGGCGCGGCCGCAGGTCGTCGCCGACGACGCAATCTTCCCAGCGTGCGAGCACCTCGCCGCGGAGCAGGGTGCCGTCCTTCATACCGTCGCTAGCCTCATTGAAGGCGTTCTCGTAGGCGGTATCGGCGGCCCGCCGCAGTTCGGCGCGCAGCACGACCTGCGCCTCGACGTGGGCGGCGACGGCCGGAACCCTGGTCTTGAACGTGTCGAGGACACCGGACATCGTCTGGGAGAGCACCGCCACCCGGCGGTCGGCCCGGGCGGCGGTGTCGGCGAGCCAGTCGCGGACGGGCTGGTAGGCGTCGGGCGGGAGCATCCCGTCGATGAGGGGGATCTCCGGTATGACGAAGCGGTCCGCAGCCGCGATCCCGTTCGCGTCCAGCATGGCGTTGAAGTGGTCGACGAGTTCGGTCCGGTAGGCCTGCGGGATCCGGGACAGGACCACGCCGAGGGAGGCCTTACGGTCCCGGGCGTGCTGCAGGATCTCCCAGACCGGCCCGTCGGCGTACCGGCTGGCGCTGGTCATGAACAGCCACAGGTCCGAGGCGTCGAGGAACTGGTAGGCGAACTCGTGGTGGGCCTGCACCACCGAGTCGATGTCCGGCGTGTCCAGCAGCGCGATGCCGCGCGGCATGCCCTCGCTCGCCGCGAGCACGAGCAGCCCGTCCCGGCCGGGACGGGCCAGGCCTTCCTGCCTGACCCGGGGCAGCGTGGGCAGGAAGTTGTTCTCGGCGAACCAGTCGATCTCGTCGGGGTGGCAGGCCAGGACCGGGCTGTTCGTCGTCGGCCGACGCACGCCGGTGGCACTCACGGGCGCGCCGACGATGCTGTTCACCAGGGTGGACTTCCCGGCGCCCGTAGAGCCGACCAAGGCGACGAGCACCGGCGCGGCGGAACGGCGCACCCGGGGCAGCAGGTAGTCGTCGATCTGGCTGAGGAGCTTGCCGCGTTCGGCCTTGACCTCGGCGGAACCGGAGATCTGGAAGACGAGCGGGATGGCGGCGATCCGCTTCCTGAGGTTGAGCAGGGCGGCCTCAAGCAAGCGCGCATCGACCCGGCCGTGAGGCTGTGCGGCGGCCCGGGACCGGACCGCGGCGACGGGCGCGGAGGTAACGGGCTCCGAGGGATCGGCGGGCTGGGGATCGGCGGGCTGGGAATCGGCGGCCGCAGGATCGGCGGGCTGGGAATCGGCGGCCGCAGGATCGGCGGGCGCGGAATCGGATGCGGGCGCGACGGGCGCGGAATCGGATGCGGGCGCGACGACAGCGACGGGCTCAGGGGCGGCAACGGGCTTGGCGGCGGCAACGGGCTCGGGCCGGGACGCGGCGGCCTGGGGCTCGGCAGGGGAACCGGGCTCGCCGGTTCCGGCCGGGATGGCCGGGAACTGCTCGGTCACGGGCTCGGGTTGGGCGGCTTGGGGAGCAGAATCCGCGACGAGCTCGGTGGCCCCCAGCGTCACGGCCGGGAACTGGACGGTCTCGGGCTCGCCGCTCACGGACCGGGCGGTTTCGGACTGGACGGTCTCGGGCTCGCCGCTCACGGACCGGGCGGTTTCGGACTGGACGGTCTCGGGCTTACCACTTGCGGGCTTACGGCTCGCGGGGTTACCGCTCGCGGACTGGGTGGTTTCGGGCTGGGCGGTTTCGGGCGGCACGGAGCCGGCCGCGGCCGCGGTCTCGGGCGGCGTGACAGCCGGGGGGGCATCAGCCGGGGGGGTATCTGCCGCGGGGGCGCCCCCCGCGGGAGCGTCTACCGCGGGAGGCGCGAGGCCGGCCGCGGTCTGGTTGTGGCCCGTATTCTCATCCCTTGCGACAGCATTATCGTTTCGATCGGGATCAACAATGCTATCCAGTTTGTCCGATTCAATCTGCTGAGACGGCAATTCCGGCTGAGACTCCTGGGATGACCGCTCTTCTCGCGGTGACCGGGTCGCCTGGGAGGATGCGGGCAATTGCGACATACCGGAATCCTGAGCGGACGCCTCTGGGTAACCCGGTGCAACCGTCACGTGACTGTCATCCCCACGCCCCTGGCCCTCACCACCGTCCGCAATATCACTGGTCACATGGTTCTCGGCAGGGTGGTCAAGCTCAGCGGCGACGCCAGCACCCGGGCCGGACTCGCCGTGCCCGCCGGCCGCCGACGCCGCCGACGCCGCAGAAGCCGCCACGCCCTGACCTTCCATCGTTGTAACGTCCTCCTCAAAACCCCCGCGGAAACCCCGGCGGGCCTATCGGGGTTTCTCGGGGTCTCCTGGGGCGGGGGGCCATTAGCTTGATCGCCTGGCACGCGGAGTTTATCTCGTTCGTCAGGCAGTCACATCGCGCATGAGTTCTGTAATCTCCGCGGCGACGGTCACGACGTCGCCTACCACGACGATCGCGGGCGGCCGGATCCCCTCCTTCGCCACAAGGCTCTCCACTTGCTCCAGCGTTGAGTTAATTGTGCGCTGAGTCGGCAGAGTACCGTCTGCGATTACCGAAACGGGAGTATCCGGACTGCGTCCGTATCGCATCAGTTCGTGCACCACCGCGCCAATGCGTTCCACAGCCATCAGCAGTATCAGGGTCCCCGAACTGCCTCCGAGCACCTCCCAGTTCACCGTGGACCGTTCGTCACCTGGCGGAACGTGCACGGACACGACGTGAAACTCCTGCGCGACGCCCCGGTGGGTCACCGGGATCCAGGCGCTGGCCGGCACGCCCACCGCGCTGGTGACGCCGGGCACCACGGTGACCGGGACGCCCGCCCGCAGGCAGGCCAGCACCTCCTCGGCCCCCCGGCCGAACACGAACGGGTCACCGCCCTTCAGCCTGGCCACGAAACGACCTGCCTGGGCGTGGCTGATCAGCGCCGCGTTGATGTGCTCCTGCGCCATCGCCCGGCCGTAGGGAATCTTGCCGACGTCGATGATCTCCACGTCGTCGCGCAGTTCGTCCAGCAGCGAGCGGGGCGCCAGCCGGTCGGTGAGCACCACGTCGGCTTCGGCGAGCAGTTGCCGGCCGCGCACCGTGATCAGCCCGGGATCGCCGGGGCCGCCGCCGATGATCGCCACCCCGCTCCGGCGCCCGCGCCCGTGCCTGGCGCTGAGCTGGCCGGACCGCAGCCCGGCCACGACCGCGTCCCTGACCGCGGCGCTGTGCCGCGGGTCGCCGCTGAGTACCCCCACCCGGACGTCGCCCGCCCGGCCCGAGGCGGGTGTCCAGGCGGCCGACGCCCCTGCGTCGTCGGCGCGGACACACCAGGTCCGCTGGATTTCGGCCGCCGCCGCGACCGCCGCGTTGACGCCCGGGTCATCGGTGCACGCGCAGACCAGCCAGGCCCCGGCGCAGTCGCCGGGCTGATACCCCCGCGCCTCCCAGCGGATCCGCCCGGCCGCGGCCAGATCCTCGAGCGAGGCGGCGACCTTCGGGGACACCAGGAGGATCTCCGCACCCGCCTCGAGCAACGCGGGCACCCGGCGGGACGCGACCCCTCCCCCGCCCACGACGACGACGCGACGGCCCCCCAGACGGAGCCCTAGCAAGTACGGATCCATGCTTCCTTCGGTCTATCAGAGCTTGTCGGCCACACCCGCGGAATCGAAGGTGGCGACGTCACGCAGCGCGCGCGCCGCGCTCTGCACCAGGGGCAGGGCCAGCACGGCGCCGGTGCCCTCGCCGAGCCGCAGCCCCAGGTCGACGAGCGGGCGTAGTCCCAGGTAGCTAAGCGTAACCGCATGGCCGGGCTCGGCGCTGCGGTGCCCGGCGAAGCAGGCGGCCACCGCGTCGGGGGCCAGGGCCACCGCGGCCAGCGCGGCGGCGCCCGCGATGACCCCGTCCAGGATCACCGGAACGCGCAGCGCGGCGGCGCCGAGGATGAACCCGGCCAGGGCGGCGTGCTCGAAGCCGCCGAACGCCGCGAGGACACCCACCGGGTCGGCCAGACCGGACGGATCGGGCGAATCGGGCGAATCAGGGGCGGGGGTGCGGGCGGGGGCAGCGGAAGCGGGAAGGTGCCTGGCCAGGCCGCGGCAGACCACGTCGATCTTGCGTGCGTAGGTGGCCGCGTCGATCCCGGTGCCGCGGCCGGTCGCCTCGGCCGGGTCGGCTCCGGTGAAGGCGCAGATCAGCGCGGCGGACGCGGTGGTGTTGGCGATGCCCATGTCGCCGGTGACCAGGCACCGG
>Ga0208042_1000449_pt1 | contig 14122 bp, 13 predicted proteins | sample Sb_taG_10_FD_187708 | JGI IMG/M metagenome (GOLD analysis project Ga0208042, IMG submission 187708) | Peat soil microbial communities from Weissenstadt, Germany - Sb_50d_7_NC metaG (SPAdes) (version 2) | ecosystem: Environmental > Terrestrial > Soil > Wetlands > Peat | place: Germany... | reverse complement strand
CCTGGACAGCATGCGATCGACCTGGGCGACATGCGAAGGCAGCGGCAGGTTCAGTGCCCGGCTTCGGTTCGCCCGCCCGAGCAAATGCGCGAGCTTGCCGGGAGCCTGCTCAGCGATCGTCCGGGCGAGTAGCACGCGGTGCCGCCGGGCATCGACGGCGCTGGCCGGATCGACCTCTGGCAAGAACGTGCGAATCGCTCCCAGCGGCACCGAATGCGAGGGCGCGAATGATTCCTCAAGCATCGCGGCCGCCCCGGTGTCAAGCACGTAGATCCCGGCCAGCCCGACGCACTCGCGGGTCAGCTGCTCGACATGGCCGATCAGCCGGGGCACGGAAACATCCGGGATGGGCGCGGCAACAAGCGCCGTGCTGCGGCGCCCGGGATCGCAGATCGCCGAAATCAGGCCATCGACGTCACCCACGGTGACCAAAGTCGGCCGGGCGGCTAGGATCATCTCACCGTCGCAGGCGTCGGCCGCCGACAAGATCCCCCGGACCATATGTGGTACCCCCGTCCACCAGGCGTCCGCAGCATCGACCTCCTTGACGAGGCGCTCATATGACGCCGCCGGCCTGGGCGCTGATGGCGGCGCGTTGACATCGACCCAGACCCAGTCCTCCTCCATGCCGTCACTGTGCACCGTCACGGTCGTCACCCATTCCCCCGCGGATGAAGACTCCGTCAGCCGGTACCGCAGCGAGCGCGATCCATCGTGCGGATGCAGTTCGGTCACGACGAGCTGGGCGTGTTCGGCTACTTCGTGAACTCCAGGGGCAACGGCCACGAAGCCGTATCCCTTGAGCGCCAGCCACGAACGGAGTTGCTCCGCTGTGAGCCGCACCGCGTCCTGGCCGCGACGTAGCGAGAAAATCGACCGGTACCCAACTGCCATCCAGATCCCAATGACTTCCTGGAGCCTTACCCAACGACGGTGCTGGGATTACTATCGTATCGCCATACCATATGGCCGAAATGTCCGATTTTCTATGGGAAATCGGTTGCGTCTTCTGCCATGTTGCTCGTATGCCCATGCCGGAGGCGCGGTCGCCCGTACCGCGTTGAGGACGTTGACGAGGCGGATATGGACCGTAGAGCGGCCCGGAGAGTTAGGAACGTTTCGATAACCTGCTCGGGTAGGCCGCGCTCCGGGGTCCAGCTGTTGTGCAGCAGGTGGCGTCGGGTGCTGGCGCCATGAGGGAACGTGCTGGGGCCGGGCCTGGGCAGCGTCTGGGAATCTGGGCCATGTGGCAGTGAGGAAGCGATGATGCGATATGGGGCCTGAGGAGTTCCGGGCAGCTGGTCATGAGCTGATCGATTGGATTGCGGACTACCGTGCCCGGATTCCGCAGATGCCGGTTCAGGCGCAGGTGGGACCGGGTGAGGTGGCGGGGAAGCTGCCGCGCCGGGCGCCGGAGGAGGCCGAACCGTTCAGCCGGGTGCTTGCCGACCTCGAATGCGTCGTCGTGCCGGGCGTGACCCAGGTTCAGCACCCTCGCTACTTCGGCTGGTTCCCGTCCAACGCGTCCCTCAGTTCTGTGCTGGGCGACCTGGCCGCCTCTGGGCTCGGAGCGCTCGGGATCACGTGGCAGTCCGCCCCCGCACTGACGGAGGTCGAGGAAGTCGTTGTTGAGTGGCTGCGCGAGCTGACGGCGCTGCCCGAGTCGTGGAAGGGCGTCATCCAGGACACGGCTTCCAGCGCGTGCCTCGTCGCTTTGCTTGCGGCACGCGAGCGCGCGACGGACTACTCAGAGGCACGCGGCGGGATGCAGGCCGAGAGCGCGCCGCTGACGGTCTACACCACACAGCACGCACACTCCTCGATCCCGAAGGCAGTTGCCCTGGCCGGCTACGGGCAGGGCAACCTGAGGTTGGTCGGCGTCGACCCGGTCACCTATGCCATGCGTCCCGAAGCGCTGGCTTCGGCACTGGAGGCTGACGTGGCGGCCGGCCGGCGCCCGGCAGCCGTCGTAGCCAGCGTCGGCACCACCGGCACCACGGCCGTGGACCCGCTCGCACAGATCATCCCGGTGGCCCGCCAGTACGGGATGTGGGTGCATGTCGATGCGGCGATGGCGGGCTCGGCGCTGCTGCTGCCGGAGATGCGCTGGCTTGCTGACGGCGTGGAAGGCGCAGACTCGCTGACCTGGAACCCGCACAAGTGGCTGGGCACCGTGCTGGACTGCTCGCTGCTGTACGTCGCCGACCCGGACCATCTGATCCGGGTTATGTCGACCAACCCGTCCTATCTTCGTTCTGCCGTCGATGGTGAGGTGACCCAGTACAAGGACTGGGGCATCCCGCTCGGCCGGCGGTTCCGTGCGCTCAAGCTGTGGTTCCACCTCCGGCTGGACGGAGCTGAGGCCATCCGGGCCAGGCTACGGCGGGACCTGGACAACGCTCGCTGGCTCGCTGAGCAGGTCTCATCGACCCCCGGCTGGCGTGTCCTCGCCCCGGTCAACCTGCAGACCGTCGTACTCAGGCACGAACCCGCTGGCGCCGTCTCCGACGCTGGCGCTGTGCTGGACGCCGACGCGCTGAACGCGCACACGCTCTCCTGGGTGGACTCGGTCAACGCCTCGGGCATGACTCTGGTGACACCGTCCCTGCTGGACGGCACCTGGTCGGTCCGGGTCTCGATCGGAGCCGAGCCCACCGAGCGTCAGGACGTCGAGGAGCTGTGGAGTCTGCTGAAGCAGGCCGCCGAGAGCAACTGAACACCCAGATAGCGCCGGGGCTGGCGGGCAGGGTGATTCCGCGGGTGTCAGGTCGTTGCCGGCGCCCTGGCATGCTGGAGGCATGAAAGGCCTGGTCCGATTGCTCCGCCGGATCGCGGTCACCGTGGTGGGCACCGTGGTTCTCGCCGTCGGCCTGGTGCTGCTGGTGGCACCCGGACCTGGCCTGCTGGTGATAGTCCTCGCGCTGATCGTGTTCGGGGTCGAATACGAGTGGGCCAGACGTCGCGTGGCTGCGGTACGGGCACGCGCGCGTTCGGCGGCTGACAAGGCTGCCGCCAGCCGCGTCGCGACGGCCTCCGCCGTCCTTTTCGGCATTGGTGCCATCGGCCTGGGCGGGGTGCTTATCTTCACCGACGTGCTGCCCCTGTCCGGCCTGGGGGTTGGTGCGAGCGTTGCCCTCGGCGGGCTGACTGTGCTGGCCACCACGGCATACAGCGTCCGGGAGTTGCGGCGCGCCAAAAAGGCCGACCAGATCGAACCTGCTCAGGCTGGAGCAGCTGAAGACCTCGATGAACCATGAACGGGGGGCCACGGCGCGGGCGGCAGGAGCACGGGGAGGCCATGACTGGTGCGACCCCGGCGAAGGTAGTTCCGGCGCCGGGACCCCGGATCAGTCCAATGCGGGCCACGCTGACCCGGCCTCTGCCACGTGCCCGGTCAGATACCGGGCCCTCTGTCCTTGTCAGATCATCCGTACCGCTGGGCGTCGCCGGTCAGGTCCCGGAATCGCTGGGCGAAGCCGGACCGGCTCATGCCGACCTGGCGGGCGATGTCCTCGACGAGCCAGGGACGACCGGGCTCGGCATGCAGCAGCGACAGCGCTCGTCCGATGACCGGGTCGCGCAGCGCGCCCAGCCACCCGGCACTGCCGGCAGGCTGGTCCGCCAGCCACGCCCGCAGGATGTAGACGAACAGGGCGTCCACGAGCCGGTTGGTGACGGTGGCGGTTCCGACGCCGCGGCTGGCGACCTCGCGGGTGAGCAGCTCGACCACGAGCGCGAGGTCGTGGCCGGCGGAGGCGGCAGCGGTCGTGACGTGAATGAGCGGCGGCAGGATGTCGCGCAGCGGATGGGAGCGTCCCACCGCGAAGTTGTAGCCGCCGCACAGCAGCACCGTCGTTGCGCCGCCGCCGCCGAACACGAGATCGGTGCCGGGATCGACGTGACGCGCGAGTACCTGGCCGGCGGCTTCCCGCATCCCACATCCCCCATCTCGGTGCACGATCTCGGGCAGATCGCGGCGCGCTGCGTGGCGGAACTCGGGCCCTCGGGCCGGGTGCACGACCTGTTCGGACCGGAGACGATGAGCTTCCCGGATGTCATCAGGCGATGGGCGGGCGCCCGGGATGAGACGGTGAAGTTCCGCTCGATGCCGCTGCCGGCGTTCCGCGTCCTGGCGGCGGCCGCCGCGCCGGTCCGGCCGCTGTTCCCGGTCATCTACTCGCTGATCAAGTCGTTTAACGAGCTGGACTGGAGCGGTGACGCCGCCGAGAGCCGCCGGCTCGCGGGTGGCGAGCTGCTCAGCGTCGAGGATGCCGCGCGGCACCATCGCCAGCCGGACCAGCTGCCAACCTGACGCCGACCTGGAGGAGGCCGGCCCGCTCCGGCAGGTGTTGCACGACTACTTCGCCTGGGCCACCACGACGACCATGTCGCGGTACCACGATTCTGCCGACGAGGTTCCCGAGGGCATGAGCATTCCGCGATGGTCATGGGATGGATTGCAGCGCTAAGCCCAGGCACACTCCGCACCCGTGCGGCTGTTCCGAATTCTGGAAAAAGACGTACTGTTTCCATAATGGCTGAATGGTGGTCGATCGAGGTACTGCACGGCGAGTTCTCGGCTTTCCGGTGGCAGGAGCAACACGACTCTGCACTGATCGAGGCGGCGCTGACGAACGGTGCTGTCGACGGGGCGTGGCATGCGGACCGCTGGGGCGTGGTGTTCGAGATCTGCTTCGACAATGAGGAACAGTGGGAGACGTTTCGCAGCCTTCCGGCTGTGCGTGCGGCCTTGGATGGCGTGCCAGATCCCGTCAACGGCCTGCTCGTCTACCGCGGCCGGGGCGGTGGAGCAGGTGCCCGGAAGCCGCGCAAGCCGAAGCCCGCGCCGAGCGCGAGCGCTGTCTCGCAGCCTGAGCCGCAAGCGGAGCCGCATCTGGATCTCACCGGCATTTCGCCGCTGCATCCGGCGCATGCGGGGGCGGCAGGAGAGTCGGGGCTCTGATCCGCCGTCACTGGTATGTGGTCCGGATCACGACTTTCCGGCAGCCGCGGGAGAACGGCGCCAAGGGTTGCACCAACTCAAGGCGTCCGAACACGGCCAGGGCGTCACGCGACCGGCGGTAGATGCGCGCCATTCTGGCGGGGGTCTTACCAGCCGAGGTCGCTGAGCCGGTTGTCGTCAATGCCGAAATGGTGGGCGATCTCGTGGATGACGGTGCGGCGGACCTGGCCGACGACCTCCTGCTCGGTGCGGCAGATCGCGCAGATCGCCTGCCGGTAGATGGTGATCCGGTCGGGCAGGACCCCCGCGTACTGCGATGTGCGGCTGGTGAGCGGGATGCCCTCGTAAAGCCCGAGCAGGCCGGGCGGTCCCGGGCCGTGCTCGACCGTCACCGCGACATTGCGCATCTGCCGGCCCAGTTCCTCGGGCAGCCCGTCCAGCGCCGTGACGACCATCTCTTCGAAACGGCCGGGTTCGACCTCGATCACCAGCCCATTGTCCAACGCAGCGGGGCCGCGCCAGGACCACTCGCGCTCTCGGCCGCACGCTGTGCGATACCGGATGCGAACATGAGCTGGACGATCCAGCGGCGCGGCCGGCGCACTGGTGAGCCATAGCGGCCAAGGCCGAGGCAAGATGCCGCCTCGCGCCGCACCGGCGCCGGACGCGAAGGGCCCGGGCCACCGGCCCGGCGGCGTCGGGGCCGCTAACCGGGGGTGGCGCCCGCCGCCGTGAGCCTCGGGCTAGGTCTAGTTCGCCGGGTAGCTCGCAGGAAGGAGCCCATAAGCGGGCTCGGTGCGGTTAGGTGCGGCTGGTACTCCCAGCGACTGGAGCAGTTCTTCGAAGTTAACCCCGATCCTGGTCGGGAACGGGCCACTCCCGTTGATGCCCCCGGCTTCAGGAAGCTGTGATTCCGCGGACAGGCCGCTTAGCTGCGCCCATCCGATCTCGATGCCATCACCTCCGGCGAACATGTTGGCGATCACGGTCGAGGCCAACACATGCTGGCCGACCTGAACGGCTGGCGTGACGTCTTCGGCCACATAGACCATCAACCCTGCATCCGGGCCATCAGTGAGCTGGTATGTGATCCACCCCCCGCCGGGCCACCCGGCGGAATTCCCGGTCGCGTTGGTGATGACAGCGTCGCCGAGAGCGTAGACCGGCCCCGACCCGCCAAAGTCGACGCCCTCGTCGATACGCTCAGGGATCAGGCCACTGACGCCACGGAAAGGGTTGCGGTAGCCGGGCACGACAGCGATGCCGACGCTGACGATCTCAGGTTGCTGGCGGGCCTGTGCACCCAGCGAGGCCGCGAACTGCAAGCCGAGCGCGTCAGCCTGGGCCGACCAAGCTTGGCTGGGTGCTCGTGCCATCCAGTGGGTCGCGGCCGGCCAGGCGGAGACCAGGAGAGCAGAGCCCGCAACGGCAGCGGCCGCGACCCGGGCGGGCTTGGTCCGCAGCGCGGACACGATCGCCGATAGCGTCCGGTACCGGGAAGCCGCGCCGGGGCGGGCCGCTGACAACCGCGGTCGCTTACGGTGCCGGGCGAGCGTGCTGGACACGATCGAGCCTTCGGTCGGGCGCGCCGAACGCGCTCAGTTGCCACCCAGGTGCTGACCTGGTACGTCCCATCGCCAGTGGCATGCAGATGCTGCGCGGGTTTCACGGCGACGGTATCGCGAGAGACGCCACACGCCGGGTGCTGTTAATGCACCAGGCTGCACCACACGCACGTATCGCCGGGCCGGAACTACGTAACAGGCAGCTATGACTACGCCATGTCGATCTCCCAGTTCGGGGCAGGGAAGATCCAGCCTGGCCCCAGCGCGGGCCTAGTGTAGCCGGGCCTGGCCAGCCGCGCCGCCGAGACGGCGCCCGCTTCGGCGGTCAGGAACGCGAGCCGTTGCTGGCTGAGCTTGGCTGCCGGCGGCGGCTCAGTCCGGTGCTGCCTGCTGACCGCCATGCCAGGACAGACCAGCGGGAAAGCCCCGACAAGATCGAGCCGACACTCGCGGCCGAGCCGATCGAGAAAGCCGAAGCCACCGAGCCGACCGAGCCGATCGAGAGGATCGAACCCGCCGAGCCGATGGACAAGATCGAGCCTGCGGAGCCGATAGACAAGATCGAGCCGCTTGATCCGATGCTCAGGAGCGAGCCAGCGGAGCCGCCCGGACGCGGTGAGCCATCTGTGTTCTGCATGAAGAGATCCTCCCAGCTATGCCGGTCAGCGGCAGCATGCCTTGTCCCGGTCACGTCGCCGTCGCCAGGTCGGCCTCCAGGCCACGGCCCGCGACGCCGAGGGTCGCGACCAGCGACCGGAGTTGATGCGGGTCGTAGCGCACGCTGGGCATGGACACCGACAAGCCTGCCTGTGCCGTACCGTCCGTGCCGCGCACCACCACCCCTACGGCGACGAGGCCGCGCTCGGAGCGTTCGGAGTTCACGGCGAACCCCTTGCGGCGGATACCCAGGAGTTCGGCCTGTAGCGACGCGAGGTCCGGACGTTCTGCGGGGCGGTCGTGATACCGCTCCGCGGCGTAGACCTTGACCAGTTCGGATTCGGAGAGCTCGGCCAGCAGCAGCAGTCCCGCCGTGGTGCGATGGGCGGGGAACACCATCCCCTCCCGCGAGCCGACACGAAGGGCCTGCCGGCACTCGGCACTGGCGATGAACCGCACGGTATCGCCGGCGCGGATGGCCAGATTCGCGGTCTCGTCGAGGAGGTCGACCAACCTGCGCAGATGCGGAAGCGCGGCGGCCCGCAGCGATGACACCCGCGACTGAGAGTGCGCGGCGAGTTGGAGCACGGGCCCGGCTCGGTAGAGGTGGTTCTCGTCCTGCACCGCGAAGTCCCGGTAGACCAGCATGGCCAGCAGCCGGTGCGCCGTCGACCGGGCCACGCCAAGCCGTTCCGCTACTTCAGAGACCGTCAACCCGTCCTCGAGCTGCAACATGACCGCCACCCGGAGGGCATGGTCGACGCTGGCGATGGCGTACGGCGGTGGCGTCTTGAGCGGCTTGTTCAACGCGGCTCCTGATTCTGCTAGACAGAATTCTGAAGTCTTCAGTGCAGACAGGTACCACGCTATATGTCATGACTACGTCCTCAGTCGGCTTCAACTCCCCCGTTCGCCTGCGTCCCGCGCCGACCGCAGACCAGCCAGAGCCAACCCCGGCGCTCAAGGAGCTGTACCAGGGCTTCGAGCAGGCACTGCTCGTGCCGCTCTGGACCGAGATCGGCGACCTCATGCCTGCGCACCCGCGTTCGGCGGCCGTCCCGCACGTGTGGCGGTGGGAGCAGCTTCGGGTGCTGGCGGCACAGGCCGGCGAGCTCGTCCCGGTGGGCCGCGGCGGGGAGCGTCGCGCGATCGCGCTAGCTAACCCCGCGCTCGGTGGCCGGCCGTTCGCCACGCCGACGCTGTGGGCCGCGATCCAGTACCTGATGCCCGGGGAAGATGCCCCGGAGCACCGGCACACACAGCACGCTTTCCGGTTCGTGGTCGAGGGCGAGGGCGTCTGGACCGTCGTCGACGGCGACCCGGTGGCGATGCGGCGCGGCGACTTCCTGCCACAGGCCGGCTGGAACTGGCACGCCCACCACAACGCGACGACGGAGCCGATGGCGTGGATCGACGGCCTCGACATCCCGTTCCAGTACCTCACCGAGACGCAGTTCTTCGAGCCCGGCCGCGACAAGATCAGCGACGCCGAGCGGATCACTCCCGACCGGTCACGCGCGGAGCGCCTCTGGGGGCACCCGGGCTTGCGGCCGGTCGCGGCCGGTCCGCAGGCGCCCGGCTCGCCGCTGCTGGCCTACCGGTGGGAACACACCGACCGCGCGCTGGCCGATCAGCTCGCTATCGAGGCAGAGGGGTTCGGCGGTACGGTCGAGCCAGGTCACGCTGCGGTCCGGTTCGCCAACCCCGCCACCGGCGCCGACGTCCTGCCCACCATCCGGGCCGAGATGCACCGCATCGCACGCGGGGCGGAGACCGCACCGGTCCGTGAAACCGGGTCATCGGTCTACCAGGTCTTCGACGGCTCGGGCAGCGTCACCGTGGGCGATAAGACATGGACGGTGAGCAGGGGCGACCTTTTCGTGGTCCCGTCATGGCAGCCGTTCGCGGCCCGTTCCGAGGCCGGGCCCAGCGACTCCGACTCCGGTGCCCTTGACCTGTTCCGCTTCAGCGACTCGCCGGTCTTCGAGACCCTCAAGCTCAACCGCACCCGCGTGGAAGGAACCACGCGGTGAGGCTCGCGACCTTACGGCCTGGCTCTGAGAGGACAGACGTTGCATACCAGCCACGAACCCGACGTGATCGTCGTCGGAGGAGGCATCGGGGGCCTGTCCGCCGCGTTCGCCCTCTCCCGCCAGGGCCTGCGGGTGCGCGTCCTGGAACGGGCCAAGGAGTTCGGCGAGGTCGGAGCGGGAATCCAGATCGCCCCCAACTGCACCCGGATCCTGCACGAGTACGGACTGCTTGACGAGGCGAAGAAGCTGGGGGTCCTGCCGGAGAACATGGTCATGCGCGACGCGCTCGACGCTCGCGAGCTGACCCGCCTCGACCTGCGGGATCTGGAGCGCCGGTATGGCTTCCCGTACATGGTCATCCACCGCAGCGACCTGCACGGCATCTTCCTGCGCGCGTGTGAGCGCGCGGGCGTGGAGTTGCTGACCGACCAGTATGTCGTCGACTACCAGAACGCGGAGACCGGGGCGCGCGTCCTTCTCGCGGACGGCAGGGTCGACGAGGCGGCCCTGGTCATCGCCGCCGACGGCCTGCACTCGGCGGCCCGGCAACTGCTGGTCGGCGACACTCCGGTCAACTCCGCCTACGTCGCCTACCGGGCCGCCGTCCCGATCGACAGGGTACGGCGCAGCGGCGTCGCAGAGACCGATGTCGTCGTCTACATCGGGCCGCGATGCCACTTCGTGCAGTACCCGCTGCGCGGCGGCGAGATGTTCAACCAGGTCGCCGTGTTCGAGTCAGCCAAGGCCCGGGCCGGCCTGGCGGACTGGGGCACGCCGGACGAGCTCGACGCGGCTTTCGAGGGCACCTGCGGCAACGTGCGCCAGGGCATTCCGCTGATGTGGCGGGACCGCTGGTGGGGCATGTTCGACCGCAACCCGATCACGACATGGGTGTACGGGCGCATCGCATTGCTGGGAGATGCGGCCCACCCGCCGCTGCAGTACATGGCCCAAGGCGCGATCATGGCGATCGAGGACGGGTGGGTGCTCGCGCAGCACGTCTCCCGCATGAAGACGGCAACGGCAGACGGCCCCGATCCAGACTGGCCCGATCCAGACTGGGATGCTGCCCTGGCCGCGTACCAGGCGGTGCGCGTCGAGCACTGCCGGCGCGTCGTCCTCACCGCGCGTAAGTGGGGCGAGCTGTGGCACCTGGACGGGACCAGGCGGCTGCAACGCAACGCGATCCTGCGCGCGCGGGACACCTATGACTACAGCTTCACCGACTGGATCTACGGACCTACCGCACTGACCCCCGGCCAGGAGCCTGCCCCGTATCGCCCGATACCGCTGGATTCCGTCAAGCCAGAGCAGGCCGTTGTCGCTCATGATCGACACAAGCGCGCCGGGGTCGGCTGATAATTTAGCCGTGTACCAGCACAGACAGCGAAGAGCGCTGCTTGGGCAAGCCGAATGGAAGGTTGAAGGAGTCCGTGTCTACTCCTGCTGGGGTCGCCGTACCCCAACGGCCAGTCCGCCGCCTCGATCGTAAGCTGAGCACCATCGCCGCGGGCCGGTACACCCCGGACGACTTCGTGATCGCGGACGCCAAGGACGCCGACATGGCGTTCGGCGTCACCTCAGCGGGACCGGTGACCGACGCGCCGGCCGGAGAGGCCGCGCCCGGCCGGTACCGGACTCGCAGCGAATACCTCGGCGCGATGCGCGCCCTGGTCGCTCAGGGTGAACTTGACGTCCTCCTGACCTCGGCGGCCAACGGAGAGCGCCTGGCCCAGGACGGTTCGCTGGAGGATATGACCCTGGCCGTCCGGGCGAACGACAGCACGGACATCTGGAATAACCGGGGCGGTCGCTATACCGCTCTGCCCTCGCGCCCGTTCCGCACGGCGGACCTGACGGCCGTCCGCCCGTTCTGCGATCTGGTGCTGTACTCGGTGACCTTCAACAATGACCTGGACTACGACCTGGCCACGCTCGAAGCGTATGGCAAATTCCGCCAGGAGGCCGCCGCGCTCGGCGTCCGGCATTTCCTGGAGGTCTTCAATCCCAACGCGCCGGCCGGCCTGGTACCCGATCGGATCGGGGCATTCGTCAACGACTCGATCATCCGCGCCCTCGCGGGGGTCACCCGTGAGCAGCGGCCGCTATTCCTGAAGGTGGCGTACAACGGCCCGGACGCGCTCGCCGAACTGGCCGAGCACGATCCGTCGCTCGTGGTCGGCGTTCTCGGCGGGTCGGCAGGCACCACCCGGGATACCTTTGAGCTTCTGCGGCAGGCCGAGAGACATGGCGCCCGTGTCGCGCTCTTCGGGCGCAAAATCCAGCGCGCGGAGTCGCAGCTGGACCTGGTCGGCCTGATGCGGCCGGTGCTGCGGGGCGAACTGAGTCCCGCGGACGCCGTTCGCGCCTACCACGATGCCCTCGCCAAGGCCGAGATCGCTCCCCAGCGCAGCCTCGAGGCCGACCTCGAGGTGACAGATCCCGTGCTGCGTTCGGAATGAGCGACTCCCCCAACTCGCGAGCGGGGGTCCTGTGTGCCGGAACGATTCTCGTCGATGTCGGAAAGGTGATTGACGCCTATCCGGCTCTGGATCACCTGGCCACGATCGAGCGTATATCGCTGAGCACCGGCGGACCGGCCCTCAACATGGCCGTTGACCTGCGCCTGCTCGGGGCGACCTTCCCTATCGGAGTGCTCGGTGCCGTCGGCGATGACGAGCACGCCGCCTTCATCCTGGCCGAGTGCGCACGGCTGGGCATCGATACGGCCGGGGTCCGGAAGCTGTCAGGCGCGGTGACGTCATTCACCGATGGGATGATCGAGCGAGACGGCGGCCGACGGACCTTTTTCCACCACAGCGGGGCTAACGCGCTGTTCGACGCCTCGGCCGCCGACCTGCAGACCTCGGGAGCGCGGATTTTGCACGCGGGCGCTCCTGGCATCCACCAGATCATGGACATTGGACTGCCCGACGGCGGCAACGGCTGGTCGGCCCTTCTGCAGCGGGCGCAAGCCGCGGGCCTGCACACCAACATGGAACTGGTCAGCCTGGATCCGGATCGCATAGCAGAGGTTGCACTCCCCTGCCTGCCGTACCTCGACAGCATCGTGATCAACGAGCTCGAGGCCGGCGCGCTGACCGGCGCCGATGCACCGGTACCCACGGTCGACGGGCCAGTGGACTGGCCCCGGTTGGAGGCGATGGCGCTCGGCATGATCGAGCGCGGTGTGTCGGTGCTCGCGGTGGTTCACTTCCCGGCCGGCTGCGTCGCGGCCGCGCCCGACGGCCGGACCTGGCGGCAGGGTTCCGTTCGGCTGCCACGCGAGCAGGTACGCAGCACGACGGGCGCAGGCGACGCCTTCGCCGCCGGCGTCATCTTGGGCCTTCACGAGGGCTGGCCGGTCGAACGGTGCCTCCGGCTGGGGGTTGCCTCCGCCGCGGCGTCCGTGCGCAGCCCGAACACCTCCGATGGCATAAAGCCCGCAGGAGCATGCCTCGCCGAAGCCGACCGAGCTGGCTACCGCCTGATTGGTTAGCCGACCAGCTGGGTGATCGCGGCGTACTGGCACACCGCGGCAACGCAGACGAACGCGTGGAATACCTCGTGGTAGCCGAACACCGACGGGCGAGGATCGGGCCGACGGCGGCGGTAGCAGACCGCCCCGGCCGTGTAGAGCAGGCCACCCGCGAGCACCAGCGCCGCCGGTGCCGCGCCAGCGTGGATCCACAGGCCCGGCAGCGCCAGGGCGGCCACCCAGCCCAGGCCCACGAAGACCGCGCCAACCAGCAGCTCGGGCGCGCCCATCCACAGCATGTGGACTACAGACGCGGCGGCGGCCAGCGCCCACACCGCGATCAGGCAGGCCAGCCCGAACGCACCGGACGAGGTCAGCAGCAACACCGGAGTTGCCGTGCCCGCGATGAGAAAGAAAATCATCATGTGGTCCAGGCGCTGCATCCGCCGCCGGCCCGATTCGGTCCAGTGGCCCCGGTGGTACAACGCGCTGACCCCGAACAAGGCAGTCACGCTGGTCGCGTAGATGGCGCGGGCGGTGATCTGCTGGGCCCCGTGCGCCCCGGCCAGCAGCACCGGCCCGGCCACCACCGAGAGCCCGAACCAGACTACGTGAAGCCAGCCGCGCAGCACCGGCCGGGCGTAGTAAACGCCGCGGCGGGCGTCGAAGAAAACTGCCGCTGACGGCGGGCTCGGCTCTTCCTGCGTGGAATCTGTCCAGGTCATCGAGGGCCTCCGCTCACCCGCACGGCCGTCAGGCCACGGCCGCCGACACCGCGAACAGCGACGAGCGCGACGTGCCGCCCGAGGGACGCCGGGCCGGCAGCCCTCCTGCCCAGGATGACACTACAGGCCCGCAGGCGTGCGAAAAAGCCGCCGTTCGAGCGCTCCGATGATGAACGGCCGCAACTCGGCGGCCGGGATGATGTGGTCCACCGACCCCACCCGCAGCGCCCGCCGGATGTCGTGAACACTGTCGAACTCGTCGGCCACCTGCCTGAGCGTCTCGGCGCGGACCACCCGGACGGTGTCGGCGAGCTCGTGACGCAGCTCGGCATGGGCGCCGGCCGGATCCGCCGCGAGCCTGGCGCGGATGCCCGCCACCCTCGGATCGTTCTCGGTCCTGGTGCTGACCTCGCGGGCGAAGATGACAGCAGCAGCTGGTGCGCCGCCGATCACCGATGCGTACGAGCCTGCCACCGCGGCGGTCTCCATGTCATCGTGGAGCCGCTTGGAGAACACGACGAAGGCGCCGCCGTGGTAACGGGACACGACGACCAAGACGATCGGGCCACGGAAATTGGCTACCGCCCGGCCGATCTCGGCGCCATATTCCAGCTCCCAGGTGCGCATGCTCTCCGGTGAGCCGTCAAACCCGCTGAGGTTGGCCAGGATCACCACCGGGCGGTTGCCGCTCGCGGCGTTCA
>Ga0208042_1000440_pt1 | contig 14254 bp, 15 predicted proteins | sample Sb_taG_10_FD_187708 | JGI IMG/M metagenome (GOLD analysis project Ga0208042, IMG submission 187708) | Peat soil microbial communities from Weissenstadt, Germany - Sb_50d_7_NC metaG (SPAdes) (version 2) | ecosystem: Environmental > Terrestrial > Soil > Wetlands > Peat | place: Germany... | reverse complement strand
TCGTGCGCGTTGTAGAGGCGCGTTTCCTGCGTGATCCGGCCACCGGCCTCGATGACGCCGATGTGACGCTCGATCTCGTACTCCAGTGCCTGCTTGATGAAGCGGAACGAGTTGACGTTCTTGACCTCGGTTTTGGTGCCGAATTCTTTTTGTCCGCGAGGCCGCACGCTGATGTTGGCATCGCAGCGCAGCGAACCTTCTTCCATGTTGCAGTCGCTGACGCCGGTGTAGAGGATGATTTCCTTGAGCCGGGTGAGGTACTGGTAAGCTTCCTCTGGCGATCGCATGTCCGGTTCGCTGACGATCTCGGCGAGGGGCACGCCGGTGCGGTTCAGATCGATGGCGGTCTTCGAGGCAGCGTCGGCGAAGCCCTCGTGCAGACTCTTGCCCGCGTCTTCTTCCAGGTGCAGGCGGGTGATGCCGATTTTTTTCTGGCTGCCGCTCGTCTTACTTTCGTTCAGGTCGATTTCGATGAATCCGAACTCAGCCAACGGCTTGTCATACTGCGAGATCTGATAGCCCTTCGGCAGGTCAGGGTAGAAATAGTTTTTGCGCGCAAAAATGGAAACTTCATTGATGCGGCACTCTAAAGCCATCGCCGCCAGAGCCGCGAATTCCACGGCCTTGCGGTTTAGCACCGGCAAGGCTCCGGGAAGTCCCAGACACACCGGGCACACATTCGTGTTCGGCGGATCACCAAAACGGGTGGAACACGAGCAAAAGATTTTCGACGCGGTCAGCAGCTGTACGTGAACTTCGAGTCCGATGACCGGTTCGTATTTCGCGAGGAAATCCTCGGAAACGGCCGGAGTGGTCGCCATATCAGGAGATTATAGCTGGCGCGGCAGTGGAGAGCCGGGCGCCCCGCCCGTCGCTCCATCGTAGAACTACTAAGGTCTCTTGGCTTCCGGCGCGCTCAGGTACCTTTCCGTCGGGATTTCGAAATACATCAGCTCCTTGCCTTTTGCGTCGTGCACTCCCATCAAGTAGAAGTTGGCGCCGGCGAGCGGATTCGAGATGCCGGCGATATCGAAAAACAGAAAACCCCACGCCGTGGAGTGCGGTTCCACCGCCTTGGCGCCAAACTGAGCCCGCTCGATTTCGTCCCAGGTTTTGCGACTCACGCCGCCTTTGACCTGTTTTTTTGGCAGCGGAATCGGCAATGTAACTTGCCCGTCGTTCCGCGAGGGATGCGAGAGCCGGCGCAGCAGATCGTCCATGGTTGCGGGGAGGAGTTTGCTGCGGTCTTTGGTATTCAACTGGGCCTTCATGTCGACGAGAGAGACAGGCTGATCGCCGTCATTCGTGATTACGAAAAAGACCGGCATGTAACCGTAGTTGCGGTAGTTGACGGTGAAGATCGAAGCTTTGTCCTCTAAGTCATAGGGATCGACTGCGACCACAACTTTTTCCATGGGGTGATCGTCGTGTGCCGGGTAGGTGCGAGCGGGCCGCGCCGCGGGCATCACAAACTCTTTGGCCGCAAGCGCGCCAAGGCAGCAGAGCAGCATAAAAGCGCAGACTGCCGCAAAACGCGGGGCTTGCGGCATGGGCGCGCGAGGTGATTCTTGCCGACCTGCAATATGCATACGTGGATTATAGGATGCCGAATCATGGGATGCCGTTAGCGCAAGCGGTGCTGTCCCGGGCCCGATCCCGTCCCTAGCAAAGATCGGATTTTGGCTCGCCATTTAGAATGGGACTTCTCTTCATGTACGCGCTCTACAGTGCGCTGCTCGCTTTTTTCCTGGTGCTGACGCTGCCCTATTGGCTGCTGCAGATGATGCGGCATGGCAAGTATCGGACGGGTTTGCGGCAGAGGTTCGGCGCGGTTCCGCCTGCCGTCGCTGATCGCGGCGAGAAACCCGCAATCTGGGTTCACGCGGTTTCGGTGGGCGAGGTCGTGGCTTCGAGCGCAGTCGTAAGAGCGCTGCAACAGAAATTCCCGTCCCATCGCGTAATGATTTCGACGACCACCAGCACCGGGCAGAAACTCGCCGCGCACCGGTTCGGCGCGGAGAACGTGTTTTATTTCCCCCTGGACTTCGCCTTCGCCGTCCGGCCCTATCTCCATGCTTTGCGCCCAGAACTCGTGGTCGTCGCCGAAACTGAATTCTGGCCGAATTTCCTGCGGCTTGCCAAACGCGGCGGGGCTCGCATCGCCGTGATCAATTGCCGAATTTCTGACCGCTCGCTTCCCGGCTACAAGCGGTTCCGCTTCTGGCTTCCGAAATTGCTGGAGAGGACGCTTGAGAACGTCGATGTTTTTTTGGCCCAGACGGAAGAAGACCGGCAGCGGCTCATCGCAATTGGTGCGCCCGAGTCGAAGGTCGCGGTGGCCGGCAACCTGAAATTTGATGTGGCGCCGCCGCCATCGCCGGCAATCGTTGCGAGTCTTCGCGAGAGCTTCAGCCATTCCGGAGCGGGGCCGGTTCTGGTGTGTGGCAGCACGCTTGAGAACGAAGAAGGCTCGCTGCTTTCGGCGTTTCGCAATATTCTGGCGAATCATCCAAAGGCCGTGATGGTCCTTGCGCCCCGCCATCCGGAGCGTTTTGCGGAGGTTGCCGAGCTCGTCGAGAAACTCGGCTTCCGGGTGTGGCGGCGTTCTCTGTGGAGCGGCGAACCGCTCGCTGGCGGCGTGTTTCTGGTCGACAGCATCGGGGAGTTGGCGGCGCTCTATTCGCTGGCCATGGTCGCGTTCGTCGGTGGCAGCCTGGTGCCGCGCGGCGGACACAACATTCTTGAGCCTGCACTCTACGGCATTCCCATTGTCACTGGCAACCACTACGAAAATTTTCGCGACGTGGTCAATTTTTTTGCCAGCCGCAATGCGGTCCGTATAGTGGGACTGGCGGATATGCCGCTGGTCTTCATGGAGCTGATCGAAAACGGCGACGAGCGAACGACGCTCGGCCGAAACGCGCTGGCAGCGCTCGAATCGCAGCGCGGCGCCACGGCCAGAACGGTCTCAGCGCTGCTCCAACTGATGAGCGTTTCGTCATCCAAAGCTCAATCGAAGAATGGGCAGGCCCCGGGCGAGGGCTCCGCATGAATCCGCTCACCGGACTTTACGGCGCCGCCACCGCTCTGCGAAATACGCTGTTCGATCGCGGCGTTCTGTCTTCGCGGCGGCTGGAGCGACCTGTGGTCAGCGTCGGGAATCTGTCGCTGGGTGGTTCGGGCAAGACCCCGTTCGTGATTGCGCTCGGTGAACTGCTGAAGGCTCGCGGCATTCGCTTCGACGTGCTCTCACGCGGATACGGCCGCAAGACTCGCGGCGTTCTGGTAGTGGAGACCGATGGCAACGCCGCCGACTTCGGCGATGAGCCGCTCCTGATCGCCCGGCGGCTGGGCGTTCCGGTGATCGTGGGTGAAAGCCGCTATGCCGCGGGCCGAGTCGCCGAGCGGGAATTCCAGCCGCAATTGCACATCCTCGACGACGGCTTTCAGCACCGTTCTCTGGTTCGCGACTTCGACGTTGTACTGACGACGGAGCGCGACTTCGACGACCGGCTGCTGCCCTCGGGGCGGCTGCGCGAGCCGCTGTCGTCGCTGCGGCGCGCCGATGCGATCGTGCTGCCGCGGGACTTTTTTGTGCACGACCTTTCTGCGCCGAACTCGGCGATCAAGACTTTCGCCCTGCGAGGGAAGCTCATCTGGCAAATGACTCGGGAAATCGTCATGCCCGCTGCGCTCGTCGTACCGATTGTGTTCTGCGCTATCGCAAGGCCGCAGCAGTTTTTCGCCCAGGTGCGCGCCGCCGGAATCACGCCTGCGGCAGAAATCGAGTTTCGCGATCACCATGCCTATGACAGAAGTGACATCGAGCGACTGCTTGCCATGCGCGGCAACCTCGGCGCCGGCGGATTTCTGACCACGGAAAAAGATGCGGTCAATCTGGGGTCATTGCAGTCAGATCTCAAGCCGTTGGCGGCTGCCGCGCTCAGCGTTACGCTCGACCATCCCACTGAGGTTGTGGATGCCATTTTGGCGAGAACCATTTTCGCAAGAATCATTTCTCAATGATCAATGAACGGAAGCCCCGCTCGTGAGAAAATCTGGGGTTGCATCCGATGGACCAGAATATTGTGATCAAGCAGATTGATGACAAAACATATTAAGGAAAACGGTCGCCTGCGGAAGATCGTCGAATCTTTTCCCAAGCTCACGGTAACCGTGCTCGCAGATCTGGTCGCCGACGAGTTCGTGTTCGGCGAGATTTCTCGTGTCTCGCGCGAAGCGCCCGTGCTGATTTTGACGCACCGCGATCGTAAAGTGGTCCCTGGCGGCGGCGCCAATGCCATCTACAACCTTGCCGACCTTGGAGTGAACGTCTTGCCGGTTGGGGTGGTGGGCGACGACGAACCGGGAAAACTACTGCTGCGCGCTTTCCGTCACAAACGCATCCCGGTCAGCGGTGTTTTCAAAGACAAGAGCTACACCACCGTGACCAAGACGCGCATCCTGGCCGGATTCGCGCACACCGCCGGACAACAGGTCGTGCGCCTGGACCGCGAGCCCACCGACGGCCCAAATTCGCATTTGCGCCGCGAGCTTGTGCTTGCCGCCCGCGAATATACCAGGGCCTCCGATGCGCTGCTGGTTTCCGACTATGGATACGGCACCGCAACGCCAACCCTGCTGAATGCGATTCGGGAAAAGCGCGGACTCGGCAAGGTTCCCGTGACGCTTGACTCGCGCCATCGCATGCTCGAGTTTTCCGGGGTTACGGCGGCAACGCCTAATGAGTCTGAGGTGGAAGAAGTTCTCGGCATCCGCATCGGCGAGGACTGGGAGCGCCTTCTGGCCGCCGGAGACCAGATCGCAGGCGAGATGGATTTGGAATCGCTGCTGATCACGCGCGGCAAGGATGGCATGGTGGTTTTCCCGCGGCGCCACAAGCCGGTGGATATTCCGATCTACGGCAGCGATGAAGTCGCTGACGTAACCGGAGCCGGCGATACCGTCGTCGCGACTTTTACCGCTGCCCTGGCTGCGGGCGCAAGCGCCGAAGAGGCCGCGCACCTGGCGAACTACGCGGGCGGCATCGTGGTCATGAAGCGCGGCACCGCCACGGTCAGCCAGCAGGAATTACTGGAGGCGCTGGAAAAGGCGCCGCCGGTGGCTCGCGAGCATTAGCCCTCGGCGGCTAAAGCCGCACATTTTTTGCAGGCCTGAGCGGCACGGCTGAAGCCGTGCCCTACCCAGAGCTTGAGGTCCAGAGTCCGAGATGCAGAGTCCGAGATCCAGAGCTTGAGATCATTGAGCACATCATCATTGAACACATCACTCCATCAGAAGATTGTTTCGCGCGACGAGCTTCAGCGACGTGTGGCGAATTGGCGGCGCGCCGGCGAGCGCGTCACGCTGGCCAACGGGTGTTTCGATCTGCTGCACGTCGGCCATGTACGCTACCTGCATGCGGCGCGGGAGCTCGGCGGCAAACTGATTGTCGCGGTGAACGCCGATGAGTCCGTGCGCGCGTTAAAGGGTGAAGGGCGGCCCGTGATGCCAGCGGAAGAACGCGCGGAAATTCTGGCGGCGCTGGCGGATGTGGACGCCGTCGTAGTCTTTCCAGAAGCAGACGTCGGCGCCATCGTTCGCGAAATTCGTCCTGATTTTCATGCCAAGGGCACCGACTACACGGTGGAGAGCGTCCCCGAGCGCGACGAGGTCGAAGCCTGTGGAGGCCGAGTCGTCATTGTGGGTGATCCCAAGAATCACTCGGCCAGCGAGATCATACATTCGCGCTCGCGGCTGGGGCCGCGAAAATCGTGAGGCGCTGCGGATGGCGGCGAGGGCTGCGACTAGAATGACCGGCTCTTTTTCTCTTCCAGCCAGCGCGCCGCGATTCGAGAGCCTGCTCGTCGTGCGTCTCAGCGCCATGGGAGACATCATTCACACTCTGCCTGCGGCGGCCGCGCTGCGGCAGGCTTTTCCTCATGCCACCTTGGGATGGCTTATCGAAGAGCGCTGGGCGGAACTGCTGTGCACGCTGCGCCATCCGCGAGCGGGGCGGCGCTCTTCGCAGCGCCCGCTGGTCGACCGCGTCCATGTTGTGAACACGGCGGAATGGCGGCGCGCGCCGTTCTCTTTCAACACTTGGCAGCAGATGGCCGCGGGCTTGAGTCAGTTACGCGGAATTCAATACGACGCGGCGATTGATTTTCAGGGCGCGGTTCGTTCGGCATTGCTGGCACGCTGGTCGGGCGCGCCCATTGTGTATGGGAGCGCACAACCGCGCGAGAATGTTGCCAGCATGTTTTACACACGAAAAGTCCTTCTGCAGACGCAGGGCACTCACGTTGTCGAACAGGCGCTGGCGCTGGCGGGAGCGGTCGTTTCAAGTGCGATCATTTCAAGTGCGATCATTCCAAGTGCGATCATTCCAACTGCGATCATTCCAACTGCGATCATTCCAACACCGACGGCGGAAGCTCGGGTGGAGTTTCCGGTGGACCAGGATGCAGAGAACAAAATTGCCGGCTTCACGGCGGATGTGAACGACTTCGCGATTCTCAATCCCGGCGCGGGCTGGGGGGCGAAGCGGTGGCCGGTCGAGCGTTACGGACAGGTTGCGAAAGAACTCGCGAAAGATGGATTATGTTCGCTCATAAACTACGGACCGGGAGAAGAAGAGCTGGCCGTGGCCGCGGAAGCCGCGGGCGAAGGGGCGGCGCGAAAAATCTCCTGCTCGATTTCTGAGTTGATCGCGCTTACGCGCCGGGCTCGCCTCTTCATCGGCGGCGATACCGGGCCGATGCACCTGGCGGCCGCTTTGAAAGTTCCGGTGGTGGCAATTTTTGGTCCGACAAATCCTGCGCGCAACGGCCCATTCGGGACGCGATCGACTGTGCTGCGAAGCGCGAGCAGTATGACCGATCACACCCGGCGTCGCGAGCCGGAACAAGGGTTGCTCGAAATCACTGTGGGCGAAGTCGTCGCCGCAACTCGGAAGTTGCTGTAGGGTTGATCAGGTGAGTGAAGTTTCACAATCCGGAGCGCAACCCTCCGAGACCACCGGCGACACCTGGTCGCGCGTGGCCCGTCGCATCCGCGTGCCCCTGGGATTTGTTTTTGCGGTTGTATACGTCTGGCTGGCTCGGCCAACCAGAGCTTCGCTCATCGCGGGCGCACTGGTGCTGCTCCCTGGCCTAGTCTTGCGCGGACTAGCTTCCGGCCACGTGCAAAAAGACAAGCAGCTCACCACTAGCGGCCCCTATGCCTACACTCGCAACCCTCTGTACCTGGGCTCGCTGGTGCTGGCCGCCGGCTTCGCCATCGCGGCGCGCAGTTGGTGGATCGTCGCGATCATGCTCCTGATGTTCGCCGTGATTTATATCCCGGTCATCGCCGGCGAAGAGCGTTACCTGCGTCAGACTTTCCCCGACTATGACGACTATGCCCGCCACGTGCCGCGCATGTGGCCGCGGCTTTCGCCCTACGGCAGCGGGGACAGTGCGTACTCTTTCGCACGCTACTGGAAGCACCGTGAATACGAGGCCAGCATTGGCTGCGTGGTGGTGCTGGCCGTCCTCGTCGTCAAACTGATACTCAAGCTGGTGTGGTAGTCTGCCGTGGAGCATGAGCCGTTTACCTCAGGGGCTAAAGCGCGTCTGTCGTCATTCGAGTGGCCATGGTTCGGGTTGCGGCGCGGCTGAAGCCGCGCCCTTTCAAAGCATTCGCAGCGTTCTGGCGCTGGTTGGGCTGCTCTGCTGCCTGATCCTCTTGATCGCGGCCTGGCTGACGGCGCAGCAAGGGCCGCCCACGGCAACGATCGGCCCCGCTCCGGTGCAGATCGCGCCTCCGCGTCCCAACTATCCGTTCCCCGATGGACGGAGTTACGTCTATTCGGCGGAGTGGCATTTGATCACCGCCGGGACCGGCGTCGTGAGAATGGACACCGCGGGGAACGATCGCAAGGTTACCGCGTCCGCGGAATCTTCCGGAGCCGTCAACGTCATCTTTCCTGTGCACGACCGCTTCGAATCGCTCTTCGATCCCCAGACGTTCTGCTCGCTCTCGATCTTCAAGCACAGCGAGGAAGGCTCGCACAAACGCGAGACTTCGATCCACTTCGATTACGCGCGCAAGAAAGGCACGCTCGATGAAAAGAACCTGAAGACGGGCGAGACCAAGCACGTCGAAAACGACCTTGCCGGCTGCGCCACCGACGTCATCACCGGCTTTTACTACCTGCAGTCGCTGCCGCTGCAACTCGGCGCCAGCTACGAGTTCCCGATCAGCGACGGGAAGACGACGATCGTGCATGCCAGCGTGGAGAAGCGCGAGCAGATCAAAGTTCCGGCCGGAACATTCCCGGCCGTGCTGGTTACGGCCGAAGCCACTTCTGGCCCGCTGCAGTCCAAGGGCAAGGTGTGGGTGTGGTATTCGGAGGATCCCGGTCACACTCCGGTGCAAATGCGCGCCAAGCTGGGATGGGGCACGCTGCTGTTTCGCCTGCAGCGGATCGAGAAGTAAAACCTGCTTCCGCGCCAACACCGCGTGCTTCGCCTTCGCCAGTGAATATGGTCTACTGCAGCCGGAAGCGTTCGTTCATCAGCCGCTGGAGGCGCGGGCGGTAGATGAGATCGTAGGCGAGTTCTTTATCGGGAAACATGCTCAGGGCGGCGCGGCGAGCATTCGCGGCCATCTCTGCCGCCTCTTCGAGCGTCATGTCGGGATCCTGGCTGATCACCGACATCACCATGCTCATCATGACCTGCAGGCGGCGCAGCCTTCGGGCCTCTTCTTTGTTAGTGTCCTTGCGCTCATTGTGTTCTCCGTCTGGCTGTTCGGCCCCCTGAACTTCCATACTGCCCCCGTTTGGCTTTAGATGCCGGATATTGGATGTTGACCCGGTCCCCCGCGTTGCGCCCCAGTCGCCATTGTGCCAGCTTCCGCCCGCGAAGCAAGCTTCCGTTGGCCGTACACCTTTGTGATCCGCAAGACAGAGGCATGGTGACTGCCGTAATCTGTTACGAGACAGTTTTGCGGAGGACGACATGCCGGAGCCGACTAACGCCTCGCCTCAACCCGAGCCCAACGAGAAACTGGTCAAGATTTTCGACGCCAAGCAGGAAAACGAAGCCATCGTCGTGCAGGGCTTGCTCGAATCTGCCGGCATCGAATCGGACTTGAAGTCCATTGACGCGGTGCAAGACGCGTTTCCCGGCGTCGGTGGAACAGTCATTCTGGTGCGCGAGGAAGACGCGTCCGAAGCGGAAAAGATTATCGAGGCGTATCGTAAATTGCCGCCCCTCGATGACGAGACCGCCTGATATCAACGGGTAAGCGTATCGAGGGGAGAGAGCCGTCAGCAGGCTCGCGGATCGCCGCTGCCCCTGGCGAACTGCCGATCCCTCGCTCCCCGATCCCAGCCAGCAAAAGCGCGGCTGGGGGCCCCGGTCGCTTGGGATGACAATTTCTTTGAATTTTCAATGTGTTTATCAGATTCTTGGCTGATTCACGACCGGGCAGCGGGCCCAGTGTTCGGGGCTGACTTCGGGTTTGACTTCAACGAGCGGTGGGAGCTGGACGGCGCAGGCGGCGATACGGTGCGGGCAGCGGGGTTCGAAGGGGCATCCGGGAGGGAGTTGGGCGATGGATGGAACGGTGCCTTCGATGGTCGAGAGGGGCAGGGCGCGGTCGGTCGAGAGAGTAGGAATGGCGCGCAGCAGTCCTTGAGTGTAGGGATGAGCGGGCGCATCGAAAATGTCGGCCTTGGCGCCGAGTTCGACCAAGCTGCCGGCGTACATGACGGCGACGCGATCGGCGACGTGCGAAACGACGGCGAGATCGTGCGAGATGAAGAGCATCGCCAACCCGAATTTGTGGCGAAGGTCGTTGAGCAGGTCGAGGATTTGCTGCTGGATGGTGACATCGAGCGCGGTGGTGGGCTCGTCGGCGATGAGCAGTTGCGGGCGGTTGACGATGGCCATGGCGATCATGACGCGCTGGCGCATTCCTCCGGAGAGCTGGTGCGGATAGCTGCGGGCGCGCTCGTCGGGGTCGGGGATGGCAACGTCGCGCATGCCTTCGACCGCTTGCCGCCATGCTTCCGCTTTGGAGACGCGGTGGTGAGCAAGCACAGCTTCCGCGATCTGGTCGCCGACGCGCATGACCGGGTTGAGGGCAGTCATCGGCTCCTGGAAAATCATGGCGATGCGCGAGCCGCGAAGTTGGCGCAACTGATCGGGGGGCAGGCGGGTCAGATGCGTAGGGGGGCCGTCGCCATTCTGGGCGCCGTTCTGAAAAGTGATTTCGCCTGTGACGATGGCAGCGGGCGGCAGCAGCCCCATGATGGCGAGCGAGGTGACGGATTTTCCCGAGCCGGACTCGCCGACCAGGCCGAGAACTTCGCCGGGGGCGATAGAGAATGAAAGGCTGCTGACGGCGGCCACGGGTGCGGCAGTCTTTAGGTGCGGGAGCTGCGAGAGCCGCTGGGGCTGCGGAAACTCGATGGTCAGGTCGCGGACGTCGAGCAGCAGGCGCACGAGTGGTATGGTATCAGCGCCGAGCCTACTTCTTGGGCCGTGATTCCGGCGGCACCAATCCGGCAACGCGGTAATACACCACCAACTGCCCGTAGTGTTCGCCGCAGTGCTCGAGCAGGCCCCACGCCATATCGGAGACGCGCATCTGCTGATTGGCGAAGGGATCGACGATCAAATCATTCAAGCCCTTATCGCCCTTCTGCTTGATCGCCGCCGCGCCGTCGGCAAAAGATTTTTTCACAAACTCGACTACCGCGGCTTTCGTTTTGTACTGCTCGCGCTTCGGATCTTCTCCGGCGGGCGGTTTCAGCCCCATCGCCGGGTTCGTGAAAAAATAATTTGCATTGGCCGCGTGTAACAGTTGCTCCGCAAAACTGCGCTGCGCTGGCACCGGCTTGAAGTCGTACTTGTCCTCGGGAAAATCCTCCGCCATAGCGATCAATTTCCGCCCAACATCATTCCAGTTCTCCAGCAAGACCTGTGACGGCCCCACCGCCGGCTTCGGCGCCGCGTCTTTCTTCATCGTGTCTTGCGCGACTGCGAGCGCTGCAAGAATCAACACCGCAAAAACTGCGCCAACCATTTGCTTCTTCATTTCGCCAATCCCTCCAATCGTCATCTTCTTATAACGCGGCCCGGCCCCTAAAAGGGGCGTCTGATTCTAAGAACTTATGGTATCGCTAAAGCGGTACCCTGATACGAAGCGGAGTCTTAGCATCCGGGTAATCTCTCTACTCCAGTCCAGCTTTCTCCAGCATTTCGAGAAACTGCTTCTGCGTTCGCATGTCGATCGACTGCGCTACCAGCTTTCCTTCCCGGTCGTAGACAAAACTTTTCGGAATCCCTTCCACGACAAACATTTCGTTTACCTTCCTCCCGGGATCGAGCAACACGGGGAACGAAAGCTTGCGCTCGCGAATAAACGGCTCGACCTTCGCCGCCTCTTCATCGGAAATGCCCAGCACCACGAATCCCTTCGATCCGAAGCGCCCGTAAAGCGTCTCCAGATCCGGCATCTCCTTTCGGCATGGCGGACACCAGGTCGCCCAGAAATTCACCAGCACAACCTTACCCCGCAGTTCCGAAAACGTCCAGCTCTTGCCCGAAAGATCCTTCAGCGTAAACTCCGGATGCTCCCGCTTTCGATCATCCTCCTCCAGCCGCGCCATTGCCGCCCGAAACTGCTCATCCTCATGGAGCGACGCCTCGACATGCTCGTAACGCACCAGGGAGGCGAGCTCAAGATATGGATACGCCGGCTCGCGGGCGGCGGCTTTGCTGCCTGTTTCGGAATCCTTCGGCTCCGCCCAAGGCACGGGCCGCTCGCGTAACGTCTCGGCCAGCGTTGTCGCGACTTCCTGCAGTGTGTCGTGTCCGAAATCGCCTTCGGTGGAAAGACCCGCCAAACCGACCGCCAGCCGCAGCTTATTCTCGGTTGCCGGCAGCTTCCGGATGTTCAGCGCCAGATCTTTCGTAGTCCCCGCCCGGACGTCATCCGCGAGGTTGCGCAGCCCATGGATTTGGTCGGCGAGCGGCTGCTCGTTCGCGCTCCAGACAACCTGCTTCTGCTGCGCCGAGGCGAGTTGCAGCGGGAAGGTTACTAGCGCAGCCAGCACGAAGGAAAGTTCTATTCGACGAAGAAGGGTCTTGGGGCTCATAGCCCACCCAGCTTAACAACAGACCACCTCCCGCACCAACTGCGGGACTAATCCGGCCCAGCACAGGATCAAGAGGTAGATCTGCACTACATCGAGTTTTCAAAACACCCGCGCTGAGCCGCAAAGACTTACACCACAACTAGTGACGAACTTGGGCTAGCAGGGGCATCGTCTGGGAGAGGTGCCCGGAGCAAGAGGTGACCACAGTAACCGGAAGAGCAGGCCATTGCGTTGACCATGGAGTCTCATAGACTTAGAGTTGCGAACGGGGAGAGTTTCGATCCGCCCAATTGGGGAGTGGCGATCTGCCCCGACTGAAGCGCGCGCTAAGGCGCTGCGCAAGACATTTACCATGATCCGCCCCGGCAAAACCGGGACGGCGCGAGACCAACGATCTGGATCGTGATTCGGACCATGAACCTGAAGTCTCTACTAGTGAGTTCTGATGAAAGGACGGTGCGCATCCTGCGCCGGGTCCTCAGCGACCTTGAAATTGACGTCGAACATTGCTCCGACGCGGACGATGCCATCCGCCGAATCACCCGCCAGCGTTTCGAGGCCATCATCGTAGATGGGGCGAATGCGGAGGAAGCTGGCAGCGTGTTGCGGGGAGCGAAAGCCGCTCCCGTCAACCGGCGAGCCCTCGGGATCGTGCTGGTGGAGGCTCCCGTCGGACTCAAGGGCGGTTTCGAAATGGGGGCTCATTTCGTCCTCCACAAACCGCTCGCGGTGGAGCGCGCCAAAGCCAGCTTTCGTGCGGTTCGAGCCCTGATGAAGCGGGAACGGCGGCTGCAGTTGCGGGTCGCTGTGCAAGTTCCGGTCGAGTGTTTCGGCGCGGGCCGGTACAAAGCCAAGACCATCGACCTCTGCGAAGGGGGCATGGCGATTCAGTTTTCCGACGGCCGCGTCGCGAAAGAGAGCCCGCTCCGCTTCTCGCTCGATTTGCCGGGCATGGACGGGAAGCTCGAACTCCATGGAGATCTGGCATGGGAAGGCAACGGCGATCAAGCCGGTGTCCGTTTCAAAGACGCCACCGACGAGGACCGCAGCATTCTTCGCCAGTGGCTGAACAGCCAGCTGCTTGAGCCCGAGCCGGACGACCCACCGGTGAATTGCCGTCTCAGCGACCTCAGCCTCGGCGGCTGCTATCTTACGACCAACTCACCCTTCCCGCGGGGCACGCGTGTCATCCTTTCGATCAAGACCGCCGACGTTGCAGTCCGCGCCGCGGGTCTCGTACTGGTCGCGCATCCGGAATTCGGAATGGGAATGGAGTTCCTGCAGAGCACGACCGAGCAACGCGAACAGGCGCAACGCATGATAAAGACTCTGCGCGCCAAAGCAGATAAATCTCCCGAGCTTCAGGTCGAACCCGACGGACTGGAAACGTCATCTCCCGACGACAGCGTGGATGCGTTCCAGGCTTCCGCAACTAAGGTCTCTGGAACCGAAGACGCACTCGTCGATCTGTTCCGGCGCAAGTTTGAGGTGCCTGTCGAAACCTTCCTGCAGCAGATGCGCGAACGGCGCCAATCTATCGAGTCGCACTCGCGCTGAGCCGCGAGCTTCGAGCCAATCAGCTCTTAGCTTTTAGCAGTTAGCCAAATCCCTTGGGGTTGACACTTCGGGAATAAGTTCGCTCACCGTCCCACGCTGCAGCAAGTACGCTCCCGGTCCCTGCTGTCCGCGAACCGAGCGGCAGTACTCGGACACAAAGAATCCCGCTTTTACGGCTTCGCGGAACGCCCAGCGTGTTGCGTCGCGCCACTCTCGCGCCAATCCCATGTCAGTGCGCTCGACTTCCAGAATGTCGCCCGGGATTTCAATGCTCACGCGCTGCCGGGCAAGTGATTCCGCCAGATCGGCCCGTTCCGGTTTCCCGCTGGGATCGAAGCGCACCAGCGGAGCCAGCAGCCGCAGGGCATCGATGGTTTCCACGCGCGCACTCGTACTCGTACTCTTGCCCGCCAGCCGGTCCCGCACCCGCCGTGAATTCAGCATCCACCGCACCCACAGCCGGTCCGTTCCGTTCCGATGCAGCATGCTGGAAGTTTCCGGCCCGTAGAAATCCACCTTATAAGCATCGGAAACCACACCCAG
>Ga0208042_1000435_pt1 | contig 14289 bp, 14 predicted proteins | sample Sb_taG_10_FD_187708 | JGI IMG/M metagenome (GOLD analysis project Ga0208042, IMG submission 187708) | Peat soil microbial communities from Weissenstadt, Germany - Sb_50d_7_NC metaG (SPAdes) (version 2) | ecosystem: Environmental > Terrestrial > Soil > Wetlands > Peat | place: Germany... | reverse complement strand
CAGCCGCGGCCAGAAAGGAGGTGACGGCATGTAACACCATCAGCCAGCCAGGACATCACGCTGAGCGGCAACGCAGCCACGCGCCGGAAAACCGCGACTGTAGTACTTGCCAGACGGCCGCCTCGTTACCGACGGTGACAGTTCGGCGGTCGTCGCGACGCGATATCCGCCGGTTATCTCAAGTCCTAATTTGGATGTCTTTGCTGTAACCGCCGCAGGTCCTGGGGGGCTTCGGCGAGGACACGTTATCTATAGCGGTGTGTTCGCTGTAGCTGCTGTGAGGGCCGCGGTGGTCTCATGGTGCTTTCCATCCCTCGGCTTGCTCGACGACTTCGGCTGAGAGCGTCTGGAGTTCGCTGATCAGCTCGCGGAGGCGCTTGGTGTTGTCGAACAGGGGACGGTATCGCTCGAGCTGGGCGGGGCTGAGCGTGCGGGTGATGGTCTTGGCTCCGACTTTGCGGATCCACGAGGGGTAGGGGCCGTGCAGGTGGCTGGGGTCGCTGTGGCACCGGCACCGGGGAGAGCCGCAGCGGGTGGTGCGTTCGACCAGGCTGCCGGGCAGGCAGAGGCCGAGCCCGGCGATCTCGTCGGCGATCTGGTGCTGGCGGAGTTCGGCGTTGGCTGGCGTTGAGGGCATGCCTTGTTGCTATCGCATTTTGCGGGCGTATCGGCGAGGCTCCGCCGCCCGCTGCCTTGAAAGCTTTACCTTCAAGGCAGCGGGGTGGCGGACCCGGCCGGGCTGCCCGGAGGGGAGGTGGGGGCGTGCTCGTTCAGCGGGTGCTGATGCCCGTCGGCGGCCGGGAATCCTGGACGCTGCCCGGGGACGACGGCGAGGTGATCGATCCGGCCGAGCGCTACCTGGCCTACCTGACGGCCATCGAGCGCTCGCCCGACACGGTGCGGGCCTACGCGGTCAGCTTGAAGCTGTGGTTCGAGTTCCTCCAGCACACCGCGACCAGCTGGGATCAGGCGGGCGTAGAGGATGTGGCCCGGTTCGTGGCCTGGCTGCGCGCCCCGGCGGGCAACGTGATCGTGCTGGCGGACGGCACCGGGTCCGGGGCCCGGCGACGGTCAACCGGTACCTGGCGGGGGTCTTCGGCTTTTATGACCATCATGCGCGCACCGGCCTGAGGGTCGCTGCCGAGCTGGTCTCGTGGCGCCGGATCAGCCGTGGCTCGTATAAGCCGTTCCTGCACCACGTGACCAAGGGCCGGCCCATCCCGGTCAGGCCGGTGAAGCTGCATGTTCCGCAGGCCAGCGCGGTCATTGCCTCCACCCGCGCCAGCTCGGCGGAGCCGGGCACGGCCCGCCACTCCCCCGCGCTGGCGGCCAGCACGGCCCGCGCCTGGTCCCTTTCCTCGGTGTGAGAACCACTGGGATGAGTCATACGCCGACGCCCGGCACTCTCTAAGAAATTAATTGATGATTCATCAATTAGAGATCGGCAAGCATGATTATGGCCGCCGAGGCATCACCGTCTGTCCCGGGTGGGCACAATTGCGCCGTGTTGATCGCCTGGATCGAGGAGAACATCAGTCCCAGGCCAGAGCGGCGGTACCCCGGCGATGCCTTGTCTGCACGCTCGACCGGGTAGATATAACGACAAGAATTAAATAATTTCCGAGTTGCGTTTCCGCAGGTCAGAACTCGATCTGAGCGGCACCAGGAGGCCCCGGGCGACCCCCGGCCTTGTCTTTGGCCGCCCTGTGCATAGGCTTGGAGACAGGGCCTGGGAAAGATGGAAATGTCATCGCCCAGAGGCTAGAGGGACTCCCGCCGCTGGCGCACCCTGCAACATATCACTGCCAGCCCCGGGATAAAACATATCACCGCCAGCCCCGGGATAATCCGCCTCGTCGGCGGAGCCGCGCGCTTGTCCTGGTGCAATTCGAGCACAAGATGCTCACATGAAAGTTGCTGACAAAACCTAACTAGGACCGAAAGGCCTTATCCGCGGGTGTCTCCGCTGACTTCGAGCGTCGCCAACCGGCGCTGTGCATGCCAAGCGGTACGCCAAGCACACCGTCTAGCACCTCAAGAGTGCTTGATATAGTTAGCGCCAAACCAACGAGGAGGCGACTACGATGGCTACTACCGCCGACCAGGAACTGCAGGAGAGTTTCCTGTCCGCAATCCGTAAGAGCCAGGAGATCACGCTCCACGCGATCAAAGCCTGGGTCGAGACCGTCGGGTACTTCACCCCGAAGGTGTCCTACGCCGACCTACCGCTCGCCGACCGGCTGCCCAAGGCCCATGACGTCGTGGCCAGCAGCTTCGGCTTCGCCGAGCAGGTGCTCGCCAGCCAGCGGAGATTCGCTGACGACCTGCTGAAAGTGACCTCCCCGCTGCTGCCCGGCGAGGGAGCGGCAACAGCGCCTGAGGCCCGCCGCCGCCCGAGCGTGGCATAAGGCACGCGGAAGCCCGCCGCGCCCGGGGGCGCGACCAGCACGACCAATGCCCGCCAGGCCCGGGGGCGGGACCAGCACGCGGCAGCCCTGGAACAGGGGGGCTGCCGCGTGCTGCAGTTCGCGGCCGCAAGGAGGTGGCCGCGAATGACCCGTGGCGGGCCCAGCGGGAGGCGCTCGGCGTCTTCATCCGCACCCAGCGCCATCACTCTGAACTCGCCCCCTCCTCGCTACTGCACCGACACTGCCTCATGGCCAGCGTTCCACCAACGCCAACCGCGATCTCATAGCCGGGGCCGATGACACCAGAACAGGGCGATCTGTATTCCCCCCGGCGCCTGGTCCTGTACGGCTGCGGGGACTGCATTAACGACTACGAAGGCATTACCGGCCATGAGCGGTACCGGGGCGACCTGCGCCTGCTGTACTTCGCGTCGCTGCACCCGGGCACGGGCACGCTGGCAGCCCTGCGGATGGCGCCCATGCAGGCCCGGAAACTGCGGTTGCACCGCGCCCGGCAGGCGGACGCGCCGTGGCAGGCTGGGGACGGTGATGGAGCGGGCCAGCAGCCGTTTCGGTTCCCTGGCCGGCCTCCAGCCGGACGGCCTGCTGGCGCTGCGTTCCGGGCAGTCATGAGCCGGGCCGCATCCCCGTCGGACCTGGTCGCGGCGGCCCGGGCGGCTGGCATCGGCGATGAGCGGGTGCTGGCGGCGATCAGCGCGATTTCCCGCGCCGGATTCGTCCCCGGTGATTACGTCGCGGCTGCCTACCGCGACGAGCCCATCCCGATTGGGCACGGACAGGTGACCACGCAGCCTTCGCTGTCGGCCCGGATGATCGAGGGCCTGCACCTGGCCGGCGATGACCACGTGCTCGAGATCGGCGCCGGCCTGGGCTTCCAGACCGCTCTGCTGGCCCGCCTGGCCGCCAGTGTGATGAGCATCGAGCGCTGGCCGGACCTGGCGGACCAGGCGCGGCGGAACCTGGCCCGGCAGGGCATCGGCAATGCGCAGGTGCTGGCTGGCGACGGCAGCCGCGGACTGCCTGAGGGTGCCCCGTACGATGCCATCCTGGTCTCGGCCGCGTTCCCGCAGGTCCCCGCGCCGCTGGCAGCGCAGCTCCGGATCGGCGGCCGCCTGGTGCAGCCAATCGGGCCGGGCGGGAGTGAGCAGGTGGTGCTGTTCGAGCGTTCCGCATCCGGGCTGGAGCGGCGGCATGTGCTCACCCGGGCCAGGTTCGTCCGGTTGCACGGGCGCTACGGATTCCAGTCCCGGTCCTGACAGGGCCCGGACATTGTGCCTGTCGCACCGCAGAGCCCGTGCGTGCTCGCCAGCGACCTGTCTCAGACCCCCGGTTTTCTCCGGCCGCGGTGCCTGGCCGACACGCCGTCGGCGCTCCCTGTGCCGGCGATGAGGAACATCTCCACCGTTGCCACCAGGCGTTTGAGCTCTGAGACGAGGGCGAGATGCCCGCCGTGGCGGATAAGCGGTTCGCGGCGCGGATCAGCCGGTGCCTGATCCGTGCGCTGGCCGCGGGCGAGGGGCGGCCGGTCGCCGGCCAGCATCAGCGTGGCTGGCGCGGCGGCGGCCATTCGGGTTTCCCAGCCCGTACGGGCGACCCGCAGGACCCGGCCAGGGAGCTCCAGTGTCCGTATGTGCTCCACCGTCGCGGCCCTGTAGCTGTCCCGGCCCAGCCGGGTCGCACCCTGGGCCGCCATCCATATCCATGTCACGGGAGATGCCCAATCCAACGACAGGCCCGCATCATGCCGGGCTTGTGCGGTCGTCCTGGAGACGTTGCACTGCGGGCGTAACGCGATGACGAGCCGGCGATCCGCGCCGCAGCCGTCAGGTACTCGCAGTAGCATCCGGGACATGGGCAGGCGGCGGTCATGAGTGGTTGCCCGGAGGCGGCGAGGTTCGTCACGGAAGGTGACTGGCAGCCTCGGCGCTGGCGCTCCTGATCCGTCTAATTCTGTTCGTCGGCGGCTGCCCGGGAGGCAGGACAGCGACGAGTGCAGATCGGGGTGATTTTGTGTGCGGCCGCCGACGCGGCTGCACCGCTGACCGACGCCCGGCTCTGCGTGGTATGCCGGTGAGCGAGCGCCGTTCCGCCGCCACGGTGATCGGCCGCAGTACCCGTGCAGGTAGCTCGGCAGGGCCGCATACGACTGGCCTAGGTCCTGGTAATGGCGCCAGCCGGTGCGGCGCAAGGTCCCGGCCCGGCCCTGGGTCAGCCGCACCCAGACCCGCCGGGCGTGCTCGAGCTCGTCATAAGCCGCCTGGCAGACGGGCCGGTGCTCGGCGCGGGAATGCTGGGCGCCATTCGCTCCAAACGTCCCGCCATCTGCAGTTTCCCGTGCTCCAACCGCGCCGCCGCGGCGGCTTGTTGCGCGAGCCTGGGGAGCGGCGCAGCGCTCACGGGGGCATGGGCCTGCTCGGCGCATGCCTCGTCGACCGCGCGCACCAGCTCGCACGCGGCTAGGGCCGGCCCCAGCGGGCCGCTCGCAAGCGCGCCAGAGCGGCCTTTAAGACGTAGTCGAGGCCTGTGCCGTGGGCCGCTCCACTACGCAGATCATCATGGTGACCTCATAGTCCTCGTTGACTCCGACCTTGGGATGGGCGTCGTCTGGGGCACCGAGGGAGCGCAGGAATGCCAGGTGCTGCTCAAGCTCGGCCAGGGTCGCGCCGTTAGCAAAGGCCTGCTGGACTTGGCGTGCATTCTTGTCCTCGGGTCGCACGGCCATCACCTCCGCGGCATTGAACGTGTCCACGAACGCGGCCCGCCTGACCCGCGGGCGCGTCGCAGAGCCATGCGGGCCGACACATCATGCACCCCCGCGGCGGCGCACTGACAGGGACGAAAGGCCCGATAAAGACCTGACGCTCATCTGCTCCCGCAGTGCCAGGGCCTGGTGCGGGTTGGGAGCCTCATCGGCGAGCACCGTGATCACATCGTCCAGGCGCCGGTAGGCGATGGCCGGCGAGATGCCGTGGTCACGGCCAGAGCGTCCAGGGCGGTGCGGGTCGCGGAACCACCGTAGCCACAGCAGTCCACAGCCATCCGAGTAGAGCCCGCCACAACGCAGTGTGCCGACCGCACCGCGCCCATAACGCGGTCTAGCGAATTCAAGGGAGAATCCGCGCCCAATACATGCCAAAGTTGGCTCCTTATGGCCAGCTCAGAGCAGCTTCGGTTGTCCGTTTACAGGACGGCTCTGCTGGGTAACCGCCATGGTGAACTGGCCGGAGACGGTTGTCTCAGTCACGAAACGTGACCAGCTACAGCGCTCGGCCGCTCCTGATCCGCCCGTATGTCGCCGATCCCAGCTCGTCACCACGGCCGTGGGTGCGGTACCGAAAGGGACGTTCTGTGCAGGCCATGGTGCCGGCGGCTGGGGGACCTTAGCCCCTTGGCTGACGCCGGGCTATTTGATCAGGGTGACGGCAACGTGTCGGCGGTCAGGACGATGCGCTTGGTGGTCACGCTGGCCGGCAAGGTCCCCAGGCGGGTCTGACAGACGGCTGCCGCCTGCAGCGGGCGGTCGTGACGGTTGTGGTGGTGGTAGGTGATGGAGCATTGGTCATGGCCGGCCTACCAGGGCCTTGGCGCCGGGGAGGTCGGCGTCCGCGCCGAGGCGTCGCGGGCGCTGCTGGGGCCGGGCCGGTGCGGTGTATGCCCGCGGCTGTGCCGGGTGAACAGGCTCGCCGACCAGCGGGGCCTGTGCGCGGTCGGCCGGCACGCGGTCGTGGCCTCGCATTTCCCGCATTTCGGTGAGGAGGACTGCCTGCGCGGCCGGAACGGTTCGGGCACGATCTTCTTCGCCGGCTGCAACCTGCGGTGCGTGTTCTGCCAGAACTTCGACATCTCCTGGCAGGCGCACGGTGAGCCGGTGTCCCCAGGGCAACTGGCCGCGATGATGCTGGAGTTGCAGGACCGCGGCTGCCACAACATTAACCTGGTGACACCCGAGCATGTCGTGCCGCAGATCCTGGAGGCGCTGTCGCACGCCATCGAGGGCGGGCTGCGGCTGCCGATCGTGTACAACACCAGCTGCTATGACAGCCTGGACAGCCTGCGGCTGATGGACGGCATCGTGGATATCTACCTGCCTGACCTGAAGGTCTGGACGCCTGGGCATGCCCGCCGCTACCTGCGGATGCCCGGCTATCCGCAGGTGGCCCGGGCTGCGGTCACGGAGATGAACCGCCAGGTCGGCGCGCTGCGGTTCGGCGAGGATGGCCTGGCCCGCCGCGGGCTGCTGGTCCGCCATCTGGTGATGCCAGGGATGCTGGAGCAAACCCAGGCGATCTTGCGGTTCGTGGCGGCTGAACTCGGCGCCGGCACCTACGTCAACCTGATGGCCCAGTACTACCCGGCCGGGCTCGTCGGCAGGAACGGGCGCGACGGCTATGCCGAGATCAACCGGCACCTGGCGCGCGGCGAATACGACCGCGCCGCCGCGTTCGCTGGCGAACTGGGGCTCCGCCGGCCCGACGAACGCAGCTGCGCATCCGGCTTGCAATTGCCTGACCCGGCCGTGAGGTGACGGGCGCCCGCCGGCCCGCGCTACCACGCCCCGGCGTGGCCGTCGGCCTGGCCATGAGGCGCCGGATACCGTGGTCGTAGGTGCTCGATGACCGTCGCTGACGACGAAGAAAGGGGCCGGGTTGCCGCGGGATCGCCTGCCAGCTGCGTCGGAGGTGTTCTCCGGGCTACCCCCAGCGATCCCGGATGATGATGGCCTCCGGGAGTTGATCCGCGCGATGCGTGCCGCGGACGGGCTGTTGCTGGGCGTGCTCGATGATGACCCGACCGGGTCGCAGGCGGTGCACGGCGTCCAGGTCGTGACCGTCTTGGAGGAGGACGCCTACCAGGCCGCGTTTGGTGCGGCCCCGGTCTGCTTCGTGCTGACCAATACGCGCAGCCTGGCTGAGCCGGCCGCGGCCGAGCGCAATACGCTGGCCGCCGGCGGCCTGATTGCCGTCGCGGCACAGCGGGGCGCGCGGCTGCAGCTGCTGAGCCGCAGCGATTCCACGCTGCGCGGTCACGTGATGGCGGAGGTGGCGGCGCTGCAGGCGGTCCGCAGGCAGGTGCTCGGCAGCGGCTTTGACGGCGTGCTGCTGATCCCGGCGTTCCTGGAGGCCGGCCGGCTGACCGCTGCCGACATCCACTGGGCTCGCACCGGCTCGGACCTGGTCCCGGTCGGCCAGACCGAATTCGCGCGGGATCCCGCGTTCGGCTACACCGCATCAGACCTGAAAGACTTCATCAGCCAGAAAAGCGGCGGGACGATCCAGCGCGGCGACGTCGCCAGCATCAGCCTGGCCGACATCAGGCTCGGCGGGCCGCCCCGGGTGCGTGACCTGCTGGCCGGCGTGCACGGCGGGAGGTGGGTCGTCATCAACGCCACCGAGTACTCCGACCTGGAAACGGTGGCCTGCGGGGTGCTGCTGGCCGAGCGGGCCGGCCAGTCGTTCCTGTTCCGCACCGGGCCCTCGTTCGTGCGGGCCCTGGCCGGCCTGGCGCCCAGGGCGCCGCTTCGCGGCCAGCAGATCCGGCCCCGCGCCGGGCGCGGCGGGCACGGCCTGGTCGTGGTCGGATCCCACGTCAGCCAGACCAGCCGGCAGGTTGCCGCGCTGCGCGCGCGCGGCGCCACCACCGACATCGAACTCGACGTCGCCTCCGTCCTCACCGGCCCGGGCCAGGTGGTGGCGGATACGGCCCGGCAGGTCGCCGCGGCGCTGGGCCGCTCCGATGTCCTGCTCTACACCAGCCGCACCCTGGTCCGCGGCCGCGACGCCGCGGACAGCCTGGCCATCGCCCGCGCGGTCTCCGCGGCCCTGTCCCGGACCGTCCGGCAGGCGCTGCCCGCCCGGCCCGCCTGGGTCATCGCCAAGGGCGGGATCACCTCCCACGACGTCGCCGTGCACGGCCTGGGCATCCGCCGCGCGGAGGTGGCCGGCCAGCTGTTTCCCGGCGTGATCTCGGTGTTCCGCCCGATCGATGCGGCACCCCAGGCCATCGGCGTGCCCTACATCGTCTTCGCCGGCAACGTCGGCGGCGACCAGGCACTGGCCCAGGTCGTGGCCATCCTCAACGGAGACCAGCAGGACCCCTAGCGCATGCCGTACCGCCGTCCGACGGCAAGCTTGTCACGATGCGTAGCTGCCTTGGCTCACTGGAGGCCTGTTACGGTGCGCTATAGCCCGCCGATCTGGCGCCGATCCCACCCGCGCTGGCAGGGCGTCCCGCCCGTACCGAACAGTAATTCCGTTGCCATTTCAGTCACGGACGCAGAGTTCTTCGACGGCATGAGGTTCGCCGGAACCGGGTGGCCTGGCACCCACGGCCCTTGGCTGGTAAGCCTTGCCCTGTCCGGGTGTGCGCTTGAGGATGGTTTTGAGGCTGTCGAGCCGAGCTGGGCGAGGTTGCCAAGGACAGCGTTGGAGTTCACGGCGGGTGGTGCGAGCTCGCGGGGAGCCGGGCGGCGGCTCGAACCCTGCCATCGCCGGGTTGTGCTCGAGACTGGCGACGTGGAGCGCTGGTCGGCTGCCTGCAAGGGCTAAGGTCCTTATGTGCTGGGACGTTTGGCACTGGGCAGGGACGGCCCCGGGGTCAACGGTAAATGCCTGGTGCTCGTGCCCCGCAGGAAGAGGGGGTGCGCGATGATCACTCAGATACCCCGAGCCACGCCTACGATGGCCGCGCCGGCATGTGCCGCCGAGTCAGATGAGGACCGGGTGATTCTTCGCGATGGCTCCACCGTTGTGGTCCGGCCGCTGGCCACCGGGGATGTCGCGGCGATCGCCGCGTGGTTCGAGGGACTGGGGCCAGAGACGCGGCATGCGCGCTTCCTCGGCGGCGTCACAATGCTGGATGACCGGACACGCTCGCAGCTCGCCCAGGTTGACCACCGCGACCACGAGGCCCTGACAGCGGTGACACCCGACGGGGCTGTCGTCGGGATCGCGCGGTATATCCGGCTTCAGCAGTCCTCGACGGCGGAGGTGGCGGTCGCCGTGGCTGACCACTGGCGGGGGCGGGGAATCGCGAGCCTGCTCCTGCAGCAGATCGCAGCGCGAGCTCGCGCGGCGGGCATCGACTGCCTGACCGCGCTATGCCTTGCGTCGAACACCGCGGTCCTGGGCCTTCTCAGCCGGCTCGGCCCGATGACCACCACCCCACCGGAAGCGGAGGTCATCGAGGTACAGATCAACCTGTTGCCGCGTCGCTGAGGGCACGCCCGGCGCTGCGACGAATTCCCGGTTCGGGACGCGGTCGCATCCAGGTTCGGATATCCGCGCAACCCAATCACCCGGCATTACTCATCCATAACAGGATGATCTGGCGTCCGTGTGATCCACAGGCCGCTGATTACTCACCCGCCCGTATTCGGCGTTATAGCGTCGGACCGCTGGCGGTTCGGCTGCGTTCCGTGATCAGTGTCCGTCAGCGTGACGCGCTCTACGGCCGCCGTCATGGGTGCGCTTGCTGGCGGGCCCGGTGCGGTACCCGGTCCCGGGTGACCTGCGCGCATACCCGCTGGCTGGCCGCCTAGAGGCTGGCCGGGGCGGGGTCAGCCGGGCGGAGCACGGCCCAGCTGCCCCAGTGCGCCTGGCTGCAGACCGCGTCCTGCGGGCGGCCCGTCGCCGCCGTCATCGCCCCGGCCAGGACCTGGGCAGGCACGAAGAACGGGGCACCCTCCCCGAGCGCGTTGGACCACACCAGCACCGCCCCCGCGGCCATGACCCGGGCGGCCTCGACGGCGAACAGCGGCCCGTCGCCGATGACGACCGCGTCCGCACAGCCGTCTGCCAGCGGCAGCCGGGCGGCATCGGCCTGGATCCGGCACCCCGCGACCGAGCGCGCCAGCATGCCGCCTGACAGGTCCACCGCGATCACCTCCGGCCACACCTGCGCGATCAGCGGGGTCAGCAGCCCGGTGCCCGAGGCGATCTCCACCGCCCGCCCGGGCCGGAACGGGCCACCGCGGGCCAGGGCATCGGCCAGCACCGGGCGCCGGTACCCGCCGCGGGAGTCATCCCACCCGGCGGCGGCCGCGTCGAACCCCGCCCGCATGGCGGCTGCCTCCTGCCAGTCCCACGTGCCCGGCCGCATCGCCAGGCGGCTGGCACGCTCCTGGCCCTGGGCCGCTTCCGCCCGCACCGGCTTGCCCGGCGGTGCCGGCACCACCCTGGCCAGCTCACGGATCACCCCGCCATCATGCCCGCCCGCGGCCCTCACCCGCCAGCCCGGCCACGGAAGCCGGCGAGCCGCCACCCCCGCGGAACGATCTACCTAGGCCACGTTCTGCGATCGACATCCGTTGAGGACTCACGACCAATAACCGCCGACTCGCCCGGTATTCGGGTGTGGAAGTTCCGCCGGATGACAGCGACCGAACTGGACGTTCTGTGCCGCGCTGGCCCTGGTCACCGGTCAGGCGCGGGGCTCCTCATCCCGGCCAGGCGAAGAAATCGCGTGCTAGCGGCCAGCACAACCTGAACGTGCCGCCAGGCGGCACCGCCAGCCAGCGTTGCTCCAGGTCGCGGACGGCCCGGATGGCCATGGCGATCGCCTGGTCATCGACCCGGGCCAGCAGGTCCTGCAGTGACGGGTCGTTCTGCCGGGCGGCCCGGTCGCGGACCCCGGCCGGGGTGTCCGGGCCATCACCCCAGCGGTTGGCCACGCAGTTGGTGATCGTCTTGGCCCGGCGGTGCCCGGGGGTGAGCCACATCGCGGCCGGGATCCCGGCTGCTGCCCCGGAGACGATCCGCCCCCGCTTGTGGCGCTGCGGGTCGCGGGCCGCGGCCGCGTGGCCGGCGGCCGCGTGATCTCCGGCGGCCAGTTCTGCCCACAGCCCGTCATCGATGCCGGACAGGGACTCCACGGCCAGGTGCGGAAGGTCATGGATGACATGAACGGGCCCGCGCCGGGTCATCCCGGCAACCGTCAGCCAGGCACGGTCGCGGTCGCCCGGCCCGGCGGCCTTGACCAGGGTTACCTCCATCACCGGCGGGCTCATCCGGGCACGACGCGGATGCCGTGACGCGCACCGGTCCGGGTCCGCTCATCGTCGCCGCAAGCAGCGTTGATCTCGCGGAAGTAGTCTTCGATGCCGCCCGGGACGGCGATCAGCAGCAGCCGGGCGGCAGGGCCCGCGGACCAGAACCGGTGCGGGCGGCCGCGGGGCAAGAACACGAAGCTGCCCGCCGCGGCGTCGAACGCCTCCCCCCCGCAGCGGACAGACAGCGCGCCGTCCAGCACGTAGAAGCACTCATCGTCCCGGTCATGCACATGCAGCGGCGGCCCGGCGCCGATGCTGGTCTCAAAGACGCTCAGGGCGCCGCCCGCCGACTGCCGCGACGCCTTCAGGCCGGGATCGCCCGCCAGGCCGGCGCCAGCCGCAACCACATAGCCGGTCAGGAAGCCGGTCATGACATCCATGATCACTCCCGCGCCCCGGCGCGGGCACGCTAACCTCGATTCCCGGTGCGGCAATTGAGTTGAGGTTCCCCGCGGTCGCCCCGCCCGCATCCCCCGGCTGCCGGGGCAGGACTACGCCAGGGGTCAAGGAGCCCCTGGGGGCTGGCCTGCCGCTGATCACGGAGACCGAGCCGCCGCGGGCGGGCCCGCCTGCCAGGAAGAACACGAAAGAGTTCAGCGCGAACACGATGGCGACGCGCTGCTGGGCCGGGGCTCTCGCAGGGAGCTATGATCCGGTTATGGCAACTCGGCCGCGGACAGCGTCGCGCGCCCGGCGTGATGGAAGGGTAAAGCAGCAGCCCGGCGACGACGACAATAACCTCGTCCAGTCGCTGGATCAGGCCTTGCAGAGTGAGGCAAAGCGCAAGAAACGGCAACGGACCGCCCGCGAGCTGGCCGGGGCCCTGCCTGACGTCATCGACGGCGTTCTGGACTTGGTTCAGGACCTCTGGCCGTAATAGCCCGTCGGCCAGCAGCCTTCTCAGGAAGAATAGCGCCGCGCAGGTAGCCGCTGGGCGCGACAGTCCCGGACAGTTGGACGGCAACAGGCCACCGCTAACGCCGATTCCCGGCGAGCGGGCCAGGCGCCGCTTCGGTCGCTTCGTTATCGCTGGCCAGGAAGATGCTCCGGCTTCAGCAAGTCTTACTGAACGCGCCCATCAAGATCACTGAACCGGGTTCCGGCAAGGCGCGGTAGCCGCCACGCCCGTGACCTGGGGTTCCCTGGCCAGGTCCCGGGACCCGCAATGCCGCGGCGTCACCGGCGGTTGAGGTCATGATGGAAACCTGATGCCGTTCGCCCTGGTCAGCGCCGGCAGCACCCCGACCAACATCAACCGGATGACCGCACCGGGAATCGAGGCTAACGCCCGGCGACAAGAGCCCGGACTCACGTCGCACGCTAAGCCGTCGATATGTAACGTTTTCTGGCAGTCAAAGACGGAGTGGTCACCGTGACCTAACTGGCGGTTCTGTCCGGCCGGCGCTTGTAAGCTGATCTTGCTCCGGCAGTAGAGCGGTGTATCTTTGCCTGCCGTGCCAGCTGGAGCTGAGCCTGATACTGGCGGCGGCAATCAGCAATTCTTTGATCGTGACTACGGCGCCGGCCAGCAGACGCAATAAGCGAATTCCGGCCGGTGCCCGTGATGCGCGAATTGCCCGATCGCGGCGCATGACGGCTGGCGGGTACTGGCGCGGGCTGCCGATGTGATGGGATGCGGGCTGGCTGCCACCGCGCTTGGCCCGGGCCGCCGGGCGGATGTACTGTTCGGGTCTGGAGGCAGGGTGACGGAGCTGGTCGTTGAGGACGGCGTCTTCGTCACGATGGCAGCGGACGCCGGGCCTGCCGGTGCCATGCTGATCCGGGACGGCCGGATCGCTGCCATAGGGCAGGCCGAGGCGGTTCGCGCGGCCGCGCCCGGCGCCGCGGTGGTGCGGCTCGGCGGGGCTACCGTCGTCCCGGGCCTGATCGACGCGCATTGTCATGTGGCCGATGTCGGCTACCTCGCGGCGGCGGCGGACTGCAGCCAGCCATCGGCGCCCGAGATCGCGACGATTCAGGCGCGGCTCCGGGAAGCCGCTGACCGGACTCCGGAGGGCTCCTGGGTGACCGGGAGCGGGTATGCGGAGTACAAGCTCCGCGAGGGCCGGCACCCGACCCGGGCGGAGCTGGATCAGGCGGTGCCGGGCCGCCCGGCCGTGCTCTACCACACCTCGCTGCATGCCTGCGTGCTGAACACGGCCGCGCTGCGGGAGGCGGGGTTCGCCGACCGGCAGCCGGATCCTGCGGGCGGCGCGTTCGGCCGCGACAGCCAGGGCCGGCTCGACGGCGTGGTGTACGAGGCACCGATGTTCGCGTTGTTCGAGCGGAACCTGCGCCGTGACATCGCCCGGATGGGCGCCGGCGCGCGCGCCGGACTCGTCCGGACGGCGGGTCAGCGGCTGGCTGCGCTCGGCCTGACGTCGGCCTGCGATGCCGATCTGCGCCGCGATACCTTCGGCGCCTTCGCCGAGGCGGACGCGGCCGGCCTGCTCAGCCAGCGGATCTACGGACTGGTCGTGCATGACCAGGTGGACTGGCTCCTGGCCGCCGGCCTGCGGGGCCGCCATTCCGACCGGCTGGCTACCGAGGCCGTGAAGATCTGGGCCGACGGCGGGATGAGCAGCCGCACCGCGGCGATCCACGGTACCTACCCGGTCCCGCCGCACGGCTCGGGCATCTTGTACTTCGAGCGCGACGAGCTGACCGAGATGGTCCGTGACTTCGATGCCCGCGGCTTCCAGGTCTGCATCCACGCCCAGGGGGACCGGGCGATCGAGACGGTCCTGGACGCCTACGCCGCGACACTGGCCGGCGGCGCGGGCAACCCGCGCCGGCACCGCATCGAGCACGGCG
>Ga0208042_1000421_pt1 | contig 14428 bp, 15 predicted proteins | sample Sb_taG_10_FD_187708 | JGI IMG/M metagenome (GOLD analysis project Ga0208042, IMG submission 187708) | Peat soil microbial communities from Weissenstadt, Germany - Sb_50d_7_NC metaG (SPAdes) (version 2) | ecosystem: Environmental > Terrestrial > Soil > Wetlands > Peat | place: Germany... | reverse complement strand
TAGCCGGGGCCTCGACGACCGCCCAGCAGACCGCGGACCTGGCCCCGATCGCGAAGTTCGTCGCGGCGGACCTGCCGATCATCCCGACCACGACCGCGTCGGATTGGTTCGAGTACAATTCGCAGAACTACGTCGGCTGGCCGACTCAGAGCAGCCCCTATGAGAGCGGTCAGCCGTCCGGCACGAACAACGGCCCCGGTTCCGGCACCGACGAAGTGGTAATCCTGCACCTCACCCCGCGGACCTAGACACTCCGCGGCACTCAAGCGGGCCCGCCCCTGGCAACCCCCCCACCGGGGGCGGGCCTCATCCCAAAATCCCCACCATTACATTCATCGCGGCGGCCGCCCGGCGCCTGCTCGCCTAGCTGCTGCCAGTCAGGCCCCAGCGGCGGCGGATGGAGCGGTCGGCCAGGCTGAACAGCGTGTGTACGAGGATGCCGAGGATCAGGATCACGATGATGATCGCGGTGGCGCTTGTCATGTCAGACTGATCCTGGTCGGTGGACAGCAGCACGCCGAGCGACGGCTGGTTCGCGATGATGACCAGCAGTTCGCCCGCCATCAGGCTGCGCCAGGCGAACGCCCAGCCCTGCCTGAGCCCGGCCACCAGCGCAGGCATCGAGGCCGGCAAGATCAGGTGCCGGTACAAGGACAGCCTGCGCAGCCCCATCATCTTGCCCGCCTTGAGCAGCAGCGGCGGAGTGTAATCCACGCCCGCGATCAGGCCGTTGGCGATCGACGGAGCGGCGCCGAGGATGATGACGAACAAGATGGCGGTGGTCGAGATCCCGAACAAGATGATGGCGAACGGGAACCAGGCGATCGACGGCATGGTCTGCAACCCGGTGATCAGCGACCCGACCGCCGCCCGCAGGGGCCGGATCCTGGATACCAGAGCGCCGACGACCGCGCCGATGAGCACGGCGAGGCCGAACCCGATGACCGCACGTTCGGCCGTAGTGCCGATCGCGTGCCACAGCAGGCCGGTCTTCATCTGGTCCCAGAGGTTGGCCAGGGTCGCGCCGGGCCCGGGGAAGATGTCCTTCTTCCAGCCGCTGACGTGGATCAGCTGCCATATCGCGAGCACGATGAGGATGGCCAGCGCCACCGGCCACAGACCGGCCCAGAAACGCGTGGCCAGACGGCGGCCCCGTTGGTCCTGGGGTGATTCGACCTCGAGGGACTCGAGCCAGGTCAGCTTCTCCGCGTATTTCGCCCTGTTATTGGCGGCCATCGCGGGTCATCTCCTCACGCAGCCGGTCGGTGATCCGCGCCGCCAGCTCCGCGACCGGCGCCGAGTCGATCCGGCGGGGCCGCTGGATCGGCACAGCGAACTCCTCGATGACGCGGCCGGGCCGGCTGCTCAGCACCACGACCCGGTCGCCGAGCCGCACCGCCTCCCGGACGTTGTGGGTGACGAACAGGACGGTCAGGCGCCGGTCCGCGCAGATGCGGTCGAGCTCATCGTGCAGCACGTCCCTTGTCATCGCGTCCAGGGCGCCGAACGGCTCGTCCATCAGCAGCACATCGGCGTCCTGGGCCAGCGCGCGAGCCAGCGCGACCCGCTGCCGCATGCCGCCGGAGAGCTGGTGCGGGCGCTTGCCGCCGAACCCGCCCAGGTGCACCGTCTCGAGCAGCTCGCCGGTGCGCTGACGGCGCTCCGCCTTACCCACGCCGCGGGCCCGCAGGGCCAGCTCCACGTTGCCCGCCGCGGTGAGCCAGGGAAACAGCGCGGGCTCCTGGAACATGAAGGCCACCCGCCCGCCTTGGGTGGACACCTCCCCCGCGGTCGGCTCCTCAAGGCCGGCCACCAGGGAAAGCAGCGTGGACTTCCCGCAGCCTGAGGCACCGATCAGACAGGTGAACTCACCCGGCGCCACCTCGAGCGACACCTGGTCGAGCGCCTTGACGGCCGAAGCGCCGCGCCCGAATACCTTGGACACGCCCGCCAACCTGACGGACCCGTCTACCCCCTCGACGCGGGGTGCCGCCCGACGATCAGTAACCGTCACCGAAGTTACCTCCTAGGAGCTGACCTGCGATTCGCCGGCCGCGGCCAGCGCCGTGTTGAGCGGGCCGAGATCGAAGATCCCGCTCAGGTTGACTGGCTTAAGCAAGCCGAGCGACTGGGCCTGCGAGGCGTCGCTCGTCAGCGAGGACGCGTCCGGGTCGTTGGTGAAGGTGATCTCCTTGAACGCCGCCGCCACGATGCTCGCCTTGAGCGGCTTGCCGGTGTAGGAGCCCAACTCGGCGTTGGCATCCGCCTGGGCGGCGGCCGGGCTGGACTTGATGAAGTCATTGGCCTGGATCTGGGCCTTGACCAGGTCCGCGACGATCGCCGGGTGCGCGGCCAGGAAGCTCTGCGTCACGACAAGCAAGGTGGTGACGCCGGTCTCGCTGAGCAGTACGGTGCCGCCGTCCTTGACCATCTCGATGTCGTAGGGCGCGGGCTCGGAGCCGCCGGCGATCTGCCCGGACTTGAACTCGAGCACGGCGGCCGAGTTGGGCGTGGTGGGCTTGATGAACGCGTCTCCGCCACCGGTCGAGGTAGTCGCCAGACCGTTCTGCTTAAGCCAGTAACGCAGCGCGACGTCCTGTGTATTGCCGAGCGAGGGAGTCGCCAGCGTCTTGCCCTTGAGCTGGGAGGCGGAGGTGATGCCCTTCTCGACCACGACCGAAGCGCCGCCGGTCGCGGCACCGGAGATGATCTTGATCGCGGTGCCGTTTGACTTCTGCCAGGCGTTGATGGCCGGGTTCGGCCCGACATAGGCGGCGTCAAGCTGGCCGGCCAGCAGGGCCGTGGTCTCCTCGGTCCCGGTGCTGAACGCGGTGGCCTTTACCGTGCCCGCAGAGCCGAGGTCCTTGGTGAAGAAGCCCTCTTTCAGGCCGACAAGAGCGGAAGCGTGGGTGATGTTCGTGAGGAAGCCAAGCCTGACCGTTACCGGCGCGGTGCTGGCAGCCGCGTTCGCCGTCGCACCCGAAGAAGTGGTACTCGAAGAAGAAGAAGAAGAAGAGCAGCCAGCCAACAGGAGAGCAACGCCGATCATCGCGGCGGTCGTCACACGTCGCATCTAGTACCTAATTTCTATCGTTTATATGGGAATAACGTCGGTTTACTATACATGAACTCGGCAATGTAGTGAATTGGCCACAGCCGGCCGGGTCAAGGTGGCCGATGCGAAGACGCCCGAGGGCCCTGGGGAGCCGTCCGGGTCAACCCAGCGTCAGTTGCCCTCGTCGCTTGAATCCTGCAGGATGACGCCGGCCACCGAGGGGAACTTGGCCAGGCACGTTTCCAGGTGAGCCACGTCCGCGTCGGACGCGTGGTCGATCTGGAAGATGAGCTGCTGGAGCGCATAAGGAGAGCTGAGGTCGGACGGCAGCGGCTGCGGAGTCACCGCCGGGATCTTGGCGCAGGCCGAACGCACCGCCAGGCGCTGCGGCACCGGGGTGCCCGCGCGGAAGGAGACGACCGCCTGCCGCTGCCCGAGCGCCGCGTCGAACCGCGAGCAGCCCGCCAGCGCGGCCGTGGCGACGAGAGCCATGACCACACCGGTCAGGCGACGCCGCCCTGCGCCGGGCACCCGGCGACGCCGTTCCTCACCCACTACATCGGGTAGTAGCCGCATGATGCCAGCCTAAGGGCCGACGGCGCCCGGTACGGTATCGGCAGGGCCTTTGCTAGCAGGCCTAACTCAGGAGGACATATGGCCGGCCGGATCGGAGACTACGCCATCGTCGGTAACATGCCACAGGCGTTCAGCCATGTCCCACTAGTGCAAACGGCCCTCAACTTGAGTGGCCACGCCGAAGAACACAGGCGTGGATCCCGAGATGAGCGCCGAAGCGTGCCAGGCTAAGAGCGTCCAGACGGCCAGGCTATGAAAAAACAGACTGCTAGGTGATGATGCCCTCCGCTCGTCACATTCTCATCGTCAACTCCCGCAGCGTGCACCAGCCGATCTTCGTGGTCGGCGCACCGCACTCGGGCGCGGACCTGATCGGTCGCGCCCTGAAGGCATCTGCGGGCTTTCACGTCACCATCGGCCAGCCGAGCGTGCTGCGCACCGTGTACGCCTTCGCCCGGCGGCCGTCCATGCACCAGGGCCGGGCGCAGGCCGCCGCCACCGTCATGCGGGACGCCTTCGCGCAAGGCTGGCAGATCACGCCGCACAGCTGCCTGGAATGCACCCGCGAATGCCGGGCCGCCGCCGGGCTTGCGGCGGACGCGGTCGGGCCGTGCGTGGAACTCCGGGGGCTCGAGACGTTCGGCGACGCGAGCCCGGACCTCATCTACTGCGCGGAGGCGCTCACCTACGCATTTCCCGATGCGCGGATCATCCAGGTGGTCAGGGACGGCCGGGACGTGGTGGCCAGCATGCTCGCCGACCCGGTGGTGATGTCCTGGTTCAGGCCCAGCTTCGTGAACGTGGACACCGAGTTCCCCAACCCGTTCTTCGGCATCGAATCCGAAGAGGACCGCGAGCTGTGGCCCCGCCTGTCGCCGGCCGGGCGGTGCGCGCTGCGCTGGCGCTGGTCCGTGCGCCTGGCCGCCCGGCTGCACCACAGCCTGCCGCCCGGCCAGCTGAAGACCATCCGCTACGAGCACCTGCTGGGCAAGCCAGACGAAGCCCTAGCCGACCTGTCCCGCTTTGCCGGGACCAGCGTGCAAGCGGCTGAGATCCGCAACGAGGCCCGCGTCTCGCGCACGCGCAGCCGCAACCGCCGCGCCCCGGCCTACGAGATGTCCCTCACTACCGAGGACATCACCGAGATAGAGAAAATCGCCGGCGAAGAACTCCGGCGCCTCGGTTACATCGTCTAGCCCGGGCGCATGCCGCGGACGGCGACCTGCAGGGCCAAGCGGCTGAGCGGGTGGAGCCGGGGGGCCTGCCGATGGTAACTCCGCGGCGGGGGCGGCCGGATACCGCTTTAGGCCGCCTGGCCGGCGAACTGGGTGTGGTAGAGGTCGGCGTACAGGCCGCCGGCCGCGAGGAGTTCCTCGTGCGTGCCGCGCTCGGTGATCCGGCCGGCGTCGACGACCAGGATCTGATCGGCTTCCCTGATCGTGGAGAGCCGGTGCGCGATCACCAGCGAGGTCCGGCCCGCGAGCGCGGTCTTCAGCGCGCGCTGCACGGCGACCTCGGATTCGGAGTCCAGGTGCGCGGTGGCCTCGTCGAGCACCACCACCGACGGGGCCTTCAGCAGCAGCCGCGCCACGGCGACGCGCTGCTTCTCCCCGCCGGACAGCCGGTAACCGCGGTCCCCCACCACGGTGTCCAGGCCGTCGGGCAGGCCGGAGATAAGATCCCAGATCTGCGCGGCCTCGCACGCCTCGATCAGCTCGAGCTCGGTGGCCGCCGGGCGCGCGTAGGTCAGGTTGGCCCGGATCGTGTCGTGGAACAGGTGTGCGTCCTGGGTGACCACGCCCACCACGTCGTGCAATGACTCCTGGGTGACGTCCCTGACGTCGTATCCGCCGATGCTCACGGTCCCCTCGTTCGGGTCATAGAGCCGGGCCGCCAGCGCCGTGATCGTGGTCTTGCCCGCTCCTGAGGGACCGACCAGGGCGGTCAGCTTGCCGGACGGCGCGAGGAAGCTCACCCCGTGCAGCACCCCCGTCCCGGCGTCCTGGCGTTCTGGCGCCGGCAGCGTGATCGACTCCAGCGAGGCGAGCGACACCTCGCTGGCCGACGGGTAGCGGAACGACACGTCGTCGAACTCGATCTCCGGGGCGAGGGCGCCCTGGCCGTTGGCTTTGGCCGTGCGCGGCAGGAGCACCGCGTCAGGCTTCTCGGCGATCAGCGGCTTGAGGTCCAGCACCTCGAAGACCCGGTCGAAGCTGACCAGGGCCGTCATGACGTTGATCTGCACGCTGGACAGCGACGTGATCGGCCCGTAGACCCGCCCGAGCAGGGTGGTCAGGGCGACCAGCGTGCCGATCTGGAAGGTGCCATCGATGACCAGGGTGCCGCCTAGACCGTAGACGAGGGCAGTCACCAGCGAGGCCAGGAGGGTGAGCGCGACGAAGAGCACCTGGCCGTACATCGCGGTGACGACGCCGATGTCGCGGACCTTGGCCGCCCGCGCGGAAAACGCACCGGCTTCCTCGCGGGGCCGCCCGAACAGCTTCACCAGCATGGCGCCTGCGACGTTGAACCGCTCGGTCATCGTCGAGCCCATCTCGGCGTTGAGCTGCATGCTCTCTCGGGTCAGCCGCTGCATCCGGCGGCCGACCAGCCGGGCGGGCAGGATGAACAACGGGATCATTACTAGGGCAATGACAGTGACCAGCCAAGACAGGTAGAACAGCGCCGCGAGGATGAGGATCAGGCTGAGCAGGTTGGAAAGCACGCCGGACAGCGTGGAGGTGATCGCCTGCTGGGCCCCGACCACGTCGCCGTCGAGGCGGCTGACCAGCGACCCCGTCTGCGCGCGGGTGAAAAAGGCGATCGGCTGCCGCTGCACGTGGTCGAACACCTGGGTGCGCAGGTCGTAGATGAGGCCCTCGCCGATCCGGGCGGAGAACCAGCGGATCACGAAGCCGAGCGCCGCGTCGAAGATCGCGACGGCCGCGACCACGCAGGCGAGCACGATCACGACTTGTTGGTTGCGGGTCAGGATGCCGTTGTCGATGAGCTCCCGCAGAAGCAGGGGGTTGATGACGGTGATCACGGCGTCGACCGCGGTGGCGAGGAGGAATACCGCCAGGTGCACCCGGTAAGGCCGCGCGTAGGCGGCGATCCTGCGGATTGTGCCCGGCTTGAGCTTCTGCTTGGTGATAGAGGGGTCCATCCGGAAGCCCCGCATCATTACCATGTTCGCCCGCCCGTACATGACCAGGGAAACCTCCTGGGGGCGGCAATTAGTTCCCGTACCGGGCAGGATTGCAATCAGCTAGCAGCGAACTCCAGGGGGCTATCCGGGCGGGGTCCCGGCGGCGGCGTCGCCGGGCCGGTGCCACCTGGGGCGTGGACCCGGAAGTCCTTAGCGCTTCACCTTGGTCTTGCTACTGCGGGTCGCGCCACCACGTCCGCGCAACGTCACGCCCGTCTCGGTCAGGATCCGGTGGACGAATCCGTAGGACCTTCCCGTTGAGGCTGCCAGTGATCGGATGCTTTCGCCCGAGTCATACCTCTTGCCAAGGGTGGTCGCCAGCTTGCTGCGATCCACCCCGGTCACCCGCGTGCCTTTCTTGAGGGTCTCGGTCACATGTACCTCCCGTTAGCTGCGGTCACCATTGAGTTAAACGTCCCCCTGGTAATGATCAGGCATGACCGCAGGATTGGCCACCCACATGACGGGAAATGATCGCCATATTTTATGGGCCTATGGCGGAATCGTGGCCTTAGCCCGAACGCGTCAACTGACAACAGTCTTACGCAAGGGCGACAAGATCTGCGAAATCCTCGCTCCAGGCGTCTTCCACGCCGTCAGGCAAGACGATAACGCGTTCGGGCGAAAGCGCTTCAACCGCACCTTCATCATGAGTCACAAGCACTATCGCGCCACGGAAGCCCCGGAGCGCGCCGAGAACCTCTTCCCGGCTAGCCGGATCGAGGTTGTTCGTCGGCTCATCGAGCAACAGCACGTTCGCACCTGATACAACAAGAAGAGCGAGGGCTAGCCTCGTCTTTTCTCCGCCGGAAAGCACGCCAGCGGGCTTTTCCACATCATCGCCGGAGAACAGGAATGACCCGAGAACCTTACGCTGCTCCGATTCGGCAAGGTCCGGGGCGGCGGAGCGCATGTGCGATAGGACCGTTCGGTCGGTTTCCAGCGTCTCATGCTCCTGGGCGTAATATCCAAGGCTAAGGCCGTGTCCTGGCGTGACTTTTCCTGTGTCCGGAGTCTCCAGGCCGGCCAGCAACCGGAGCAGCGTGGTCTTCCCCGCCCCGTTCAGTCCGAGCACCACTACCCGGCTGCCCCGGTCGACGGCAACGTCCACCCCGGTGAACACCTCGGCCGACCCGTAGGACTTGGACAGGCCGACGGCAGACAGCGGGGTCCGGCCGCACGGCGCGGGAACCGGGAAACGGAGCCTGGCCACCCGGTCCGCGGCGCGCTCGGCCTCGACCCCGGCCAGCATCCGCTCGGCGCGACGCTGCATGTTCTGCGCCGCCCTGGCCTTCGTCGCCTTGGCCCGCATCTTGTCCGCCTGGGCCATCAGCGCACCAGCCTGGCGGCCCGCGTTCACCCGCTCTCGCCTGCGCCGCCGCTCGTCGGTCTCACGCTGCTGCAGGTAGGCGCGCCAGCCCAGGTTGTAGGTGTCGAGGCAGGCCCGCTGCGCATCGAGGTAGAAGACCTTGTTCACCACGTCGGCGAGCAGCGCCGCGTCGTGGCTGATCACCACCAGGCCGCCGCGGTAGCTCTTGAGGTGATCGCGCAGCCAGGCCACGGAGTCGGCGTCCAGGTGGTTGGTCGGCTCGTCGAGCAGCATGGTCTCTGAGCCGGAGAACAGGATCCTGGCTAGCTCGACCCGGCGCCGCTGGCCGCCGGACAAGGTGTGCAGCGGCTGGTGCAGCACCCGGTCGGGCAGCCCCAGGCTGGCGGTGATCGAGGCCGCCTGCGATTCGGCTGCGTACCCGCCGAGTACCGCGAGCCGCTCTTCGAGCCTGCCGTACCTGCGGATGGCGTCGGCCGCCGCTGCGGAGTCGGGGGCGGCCATCTCGGCTTCTGCCGCGCGCAGATCGGCGCGGATCTGGTCGAGACCGCGGGCCGACAGCACCCGGTCAATGGCCAGCATGTCCAGGTTCCCGGTCCGCGGGTCCTGCGGCAGGTACCCGACCGTGCCTGAGCTCCGGACCGAGCCAGCGGCCGGCTGAGCCTGCCCCGCCAGCACCTTGGCCAGCGTGGTTTTCCCCGCGCCGTTCCGGCCGACCAGGCCGATCCGGTCTCCGGCGGACACCTGGAACGACGCGCCTTCAAGCAGCAGGCGCGCGCCTGCCCGCAGTTCGATTTCGCCGGCCACGATCATTGACTTACTGCTCCTGAGAACGGACGGAAATGGACGGACCTCTCCCCTTAGGCGTGTCCCTAGTCCGAGGTGAGCAGCATGGCGTCCATTCTACTGGTTCAGCGCGGAGCCGGGCCATCTGATTCCGGCTCGGTCAGCCGGATGCGGATGGCCTGGAAGGCGCGTGGGATGTCCCTGAGCACGGCCAGCCGGGGATCCGGCACGGTAAGAAAACGCATCGTGGCGCGATCCAGGTAGGGAACCAGCCGGGCGTCGCCGCGCAGCCCGGCGGCGGACCGCTTGTCCCCGCCCAGCACTACGGCGTCGAGCCCGTCGGGACCATACTGGCCGAACACCTCGGCCGCGGCGCCGGCCGCGGCACGCAGGGCCGTGGCGGCCTGATTCTCCCGGCGCCTGGCGAAGCGGTGCTGCGACCAGCCGCCTGCCGCGCTCCGGCCGTGAACGAGCCGACTGCCTGTCTTCGAGCTCACCAGCCGGGGAGGCGAGCCCGCGAAGACGCCGACCGCGTAGCCTCCCAGGCGCACCAGCAGCACGCCGACCGTGCGATCGGCGGCCGCGTGCGCCGCGAGTCCCTCGGCGGCCGCGCGCACCTCGCCCTCCGCCGGGTGGGTGCTGAGGGGAGGAAACGGCGGATGACACTCGGCGGTGGCCCCGTCCACGGCCGTGAATGTGACGGCCGCACCGGCCGCGTCGTTTGTCACCGATGCCGCTCCGTCGTGACGCTGCGCGAACGCGACAATCCATGACACCAGGCGCTCTGGCGGAACTTCCACCCAGCGACCGCCGCCTGCGGCAGGATTCTTCACCGACTCGACGCCTCGATCGCGGCCCACGCCGAGCCCTTCTACATCCGGCCCTGAGGACTCTAGATGTTGAAGCCGAGGGCGCGAAGCTGCTCACGTCCGTCGTCGGTGATGCTCTCCGGACCCCACGGCGGCATCCACACCCAGTTGATGCGGAAGTCCGTCACCACGCCGTCGAGCGCCTCCCGGGCCTGATCTTCGATCACGTCCGTCAGCGGGCAGGCGGCGCTGGTCAGCGTCATGTCGATGGTGGCGATCCGCTCGGCGTCCACGTCGACGCCGTAGACCAGGCCGAGATCCACCACGTTGATCCCGAGTTCGGGGTCCACCACGTCACGCAGCGCCTCGATCACGTCCTCCTGCTCCGCAGTGAGCTCCGTGACCCCATCCGTCGCGTTCTCCGTCATTGCGTTCCCTCCATGGCCCGCGCGGTCGCGTCCTTCCATGCCATCCAGCCGAGCAGGGCGCACTTGATCCGGGCTGGATACTTCGACACGCCCGCGAACGCCACCGCGTCCTCGAGCACGTCCTCGTCGGGCTCCACCTGACGACCCTCGCCCTTGGACTGCATGAGCTCGAGGAAGGCCTGGCTGATGGTCATGGCCTCGCCCACCGGCTTGCCGATGACTAGGTCGCTCATCACCGAGGCACTCGCCTGGCTGATCGAGCAGCCCAGCGAGTCGTAGGACACGTCCTCGACCACCGCCTCGCCGCCGACGTCCTTGAGGGTGACCCGCAGGGTCACCTCGTCTCCGCAGACCGGGTTGACGTGGTGCACTTCGGCATCGAAAGGATCCCGCAGGCCCTTGTGATGGGGGTTGCGGTAGTGGTCCAGGATGATGTCCTGGTACATCGACTCGAGCTGCATCACGTCTCTCCGGGGGGCTCCGGGGGGCGTCCCCCCCGGGTTAGCAGAGTTAACACGGAAAGCTAGCGTCGTCATCCCGCGCCGAAGAAGCGCTGGGCGTAGCGGATCCCGTCGGCCAGGGCGTCTACCTCGTCGTGGGTGTTGTACACGTAGAAGCTGGCCCGGGTGCTGGCCTGCACGCCCAGCGCCCGGTGCAGCGGCCAGGCGCAGTGGTGGCCGGTACGCACCGCGATGCCGAGTTCGTCGAGCACCTGGCCCACGTCGTGCGGGTGGACGCCCTCGACCTCGAAGGACACCGCGCCGCCGCGGTCCTTAGTGGTGTCCGGGCCGAGGATGCGCACCCCGTTGATCTCGCGCAGCCCGTCAAGGGCGTGCGCGGTCAGCGACTCCTCGTGCGCCGCCACGTTGCCCATGCCCAGGGCGTTCAGGTAGTCGATGGCGGCGGCCAGGCCCGCGGCCTGGGCCACGGCGGGCACGCCAGGCTCGAACCGCTGCGGCGGCGGCAGGAACGTGCTGCCCTCCATCCGCACCACCTCGATCATCGACCCGCCGGTCAGGAACGGCGGCATGGCCTCGAGCAGTTCGGCGCGGCCGAACAGCACGCCGATGCCGTACGGGCCGAGCATCTTGTGGGCCGAGAAAGCCAGGAAGTCCGCGCCGAGGGCGGTCACGTCAACCGGCTGGTGCGGCACCGACTGGGCCGCGTCGGCCAGCACGAGCGCACCCTTCTCGTGCGCTGCCCGGGCGATCTCGGCCACTGGCGGGATCGTCCCGGTGACGTTCGACTGGTGGGTCACCGCGACGATCCTGGTCCGCCCGGTGATCATGCCGTCCAGGTGGTCCAGGTCGAGCCGGCCCTCGGGGGTGACGGTCAGCCAGCGCAGGGTGGCGCCGGTCCGCTCGCACAGCTGCTGCCAGGGAACGAGGTTGGCGTGGTGCTCCATCTCGGTGATCAGGATCTCGTCACCGGGCCGCACCTGGAGCCGCCCGGCACCGCTCAGCGCGTAGGCGACCAGGTTGATCGCCTCGGTGGCGTTCTTGGTGAACACGACCTCGCCGGCATCTGCGCCCAGGAACGCGGCGACCTTGGCCCGGGCGCCCTCGTAGACGTCGGTGGCCTCCTCGCCGAGCAGGTGGGTGCCGCGGTGCGCGGCGCCGTTGTGGAGCTCGTAGCACGAGCGCTCGGCGTCCAGCACCTGGACGGGCTTCTGCGAGGTCGCGCCGGAGTCCAGGTAGACCAGCGGCTTGTCGTTGCGCACCGTCCTGGCCAGCGCGGGGAAGTCGGCCCGGACCGCCCCGACGTCGAGGTGCTCCGGATAGGCGCTCACGCCGGCACCCCCCCAAGAACGATGAACTTCTCGTAGCCCTCGTTCTCCAGCAGGTCGGCCAGCTCGGGGCCGCCCTCCTCGACGATGCGCCCGGCGACGAACACGTGCACGAAGTCGGGCTTCACGTACCGCAGGATCCGGGTGTAGTGCGTGATCAGCAGCACCCCGTGGCCGGGCTGCTCGCGGAACCGGTTGACGCCCTCGGACACCACCTTGAGCGCGTCGATGTCCAGGCCCGAGTCCGTCTCGTCCAGGATCGCGATCTTCGGGTTGAGCAGCTCGAGCTGCAGGATCTCGTGCCGCTTCTTCTCCCCGCCGGAGAAGCCCTCGTTCAGGTTCCGGTTGGCGAAGGCCGGGTCCATGGACAGCGCGGACATCGCGGCGCGCAGTTCCTTGACGAAGTCGCGCAGCTTCGGCGCCTCGCCCCGGACCGCGGTGACCGCGGTCCGCAGGAAGTTCGACACCGACACGCCGGGCACCTCGACCGGGTACTGCATGGCCAGGAACAGGCCGGCCCGGGCGCGGGCGTCTACGCTCATGGCCAGCACGTCCTCGCCGTCAAGCGTGACGCTGCCCCGGGTGACCAGGTACTTGGGGTGGCCCGCGATCGCGTAGGCCAGGGTGGACTTGCCGGAGCCGTTCGGGCCCATGATGGCGTGCGTCTCGCCTTCGCGGACGGTCAGGTTCACGCCGCGCAGGATCTCCCGGTGGACGCCTACGCTCTCTTCCACGCTGACGTGCAGATCGCGGATCTCGAGGGTGGCCACTTTATGACTCCTTGTTCATGGTGAGCGCGACGTAGACGTCGTCGCCTTCGATCTTGACGGGGTAGACGGGCACCGGCTCGGTGGCCGGCAGCCCGGTGGGCTGCCCGGTGCGCAGGTCGAAGCAGGACCCGTGCAGCCAGCACTCCACCGTATGGTCGTAAATCTCGCCCTCGGACAGCGGCACCTCGGCGTGCGAGCACACGTCCCGCAGGGCGAAGACCTCGCCGCCGGTGCGGGCCACGGCGACTGGCTCGCCGGCCACCTCGACGCCGATGACGCCCTCGGCCGGAAGCTCGGACAGCGCGCAGACCCTGGTGAAGACGGGAGTCTCGGTCATCGCGCCGCCCCCGTCAGCTCCGCCTCGATGGCCTCGGTGATCCTGTTCCGCAGCTCGGGCACTTCGATGGTGTCGATCAGCTGGCCGAAGAACCCGCGGATGACCAGCCTGCGGGCCTCGGCGAACGGGATGCCGCGGGCCATCAGGTAGAACAGGTGATGGTCCTCGAGCCTGCCGCTGGCGCTCGCGTGCCCGGCCCCGACGATCTCCCCGGTCAGGATCTCCAGGTTCGGCACCGAATCCACCCGGGTGCCGTCGGTCAGTACCAGGTTCCTGTTGTACTCGTAGGTATCGGTGCCGACCGCCTCCGGCCTGATCAGCACGTCACAGATCCAGACCGCGTGCGCGTCCTCGCCCTGCAGGGCGCCCTTGTAGGTGACCCTACTGCGGCAGCGCGGCACATCATGGTCGACGAACAGCCTGTGTTCCAGGTGCTGGCCCGCATCGGCGAAGTAGAGCCCGGTCAGCTCGGCGTCGCCGCCGGGACCGTCGTAGCGGACCGAGGGGGCCAGCCGGACCACGGATCCGCCCAGCGTGACCGCCGCGTGCCGCAGCCTGGCGTCCCGCCCCAGCGTGGCGTAGTGCTGTGACAGGTGAACCGTGTCGTTGTCCCAGTCCTGCAGGCTGACCACGGACAGCGAGGCGCCGTCGGCCAGCACGAGCTCGACGTTGTCCGCGTAGGTGGCGCTGCCGCGGTAGTCGAGCACCACCACCGCCCGGGAGAACGGCTCGGCGTGCACCAGCAGGTGGCCGAACGCCGCACTCCCGGCGTCAGAGCCGGTCACCGTGACGACGGTGGGCCGGGAGGCGTCCGCTTCGGCCGGGACCGTGATCACGGTCGCCTCGCCGAAAGACGCATAGGCCCGCGCGCTCACCCGGTCGGCCGGGACGAAGCTGCGGCCAAGCAAGTGGCCACCCCGTTCGGCCGAAAAGGTCTTGACCTCGGGCGCGGGGTCCACTTCCACGGTCACCTTCGCGGCGGGATCCACCGGGGAATCGGTGTGCAGCCCGCGCAGCCGGCGCAGCGGGGTGAACCGCCACTCCTCCTCGCGGCCGTCGGGCACGGCGAAGTCCGCCGGGTCATAGGACCGGTGCTCGTGCAGCCTTGTCACGGGAGCGGATTCAATCGCCCCCTGAAGTCCAGCCGACATCAGCCGACCGCCCCCTCCATCTGCAGTTCGATCAGGCGGTTCAGCTCGAGCGCGTACTCCATCGGGAGCTCGCGGGCGATCGGCTCGACGAACCCGCGGACGATCGTGGCCATCGCCTCGTCCTCGGTCATGCCGCGGCTCATCAGGTAGAACAGCTGGTCTTCGGAGATCTTGGAAACCGTGGCCTCGTTGGCC
>Ga0208042_1000416_pt1 | contig 14540 bp, 12 predicted proteins | sample Sb_taG_10_FD_187708 | JGI IMG/M metagenome (GOLD analysis project Ga0208042, IMG submission 187708) | Peat soil microbial communities from Weissenstadt, Germany - Sb_50d_7_NC metaG (SPAdes) (version 2) | ecosystem: Environmental > Terrestrial > Soil > Wetlands > Peat | place: Germany... | reverse complement strand
GCCTTCTCGGCTCCTTTACCGTCTATAACCGGCTGCGGACCTTTGCGGGCTCAGCCAACAATGCGGGCGGAGTGCCGGTCGTGGTCGCTGCCGACGATATTCAGGTCGGAGCCAAGTTGGAAGCTCAAGATGTCAAGGTCGTCACTCTCCCGCCTTCGGCGGTTCCTCCCGGGGCATTCTCCGCAACCTCAAAGGTCCTGGGCCGCGGTGCAGTTCTGCCGGTAAGCAAAGGCGAATTTATTCTGCCCAGCAAGCTGGCGGCGCTAAACGCTGGAGCCGGCCTGCCCTCGTTGATCCCGCAGGGAATGCGCGCAGTTTCGGTACGTGTCAACGATGTGGTTTCGGTGGCGGGTTTCGTGCAACCGGGCACGCGCGTGGATGTGCTGGCTACGGGCACTCAAGGCAGCGGCAACGACCGTCAAACCACCACCGTCCTCGAAAACGTCGCAGTCATCGCCGTGGGTAAGAGCCTGGACCGGAGTGCTTCCACAGATGCGCAAACCGCCCCGGTGATTACGCTCCTGGTTTCTCCGGATGACGCGCAGAAGCTGGCGCTGGTTTCGCAGGAAGGACGGATTCAGCTCTCTTTGCGGAATCCGCTGGACACAAAAAAGGGAGGCATCGGCGCAACGCGGACAAGTTCGCTGTACCTGGGCGAAAAACCGGAGGCGACTGAGCCCAAACCCAAAGTCCACAAAGTTGTAGCGAAAGGTCCGGCGCCTCCACCAGCGCCCTATACGGTAGAAATGATCCGTGGCAGCAAACGGGATGAAACCAGCAAGTTTTGAACCCAAAATACCGCAACGATTCGCGTCCGCTCATCCCCTTGATGGATCTGCCCTCGATGGACTTGTTCGTGCATCCTCGCAGAGGTGCGAATTCATGAAAGTTCTTACGCTCGTCGCAGCCGTTGTACTTCTCGGTGCGGCAACCATGTTCGCGCGTACTGTTGCTGCCGCCGGCAATCCACCGGCCGCTTCGGCAACGGTTTCGGCTTCCTCTCAGAACCAGGACAATGCGCCTGCCGCGCAATCCTCCACTGCAAACACATCCGCATCCGGCCAGAGCGTTACCGCGGGCGCGGCTCCGCTGCGTGTGATGGTGGGTAAGTCTCTCCTGATTAACACTACCGAAAGACTGAAACGCGTCTCGGTAACCGACCCCGCAGTGGCGGATGCGCTGGTCGTCACGCCAACCCAGGTCCTGGTCAATGGACTCGCTCCGGGCGAGGTTTCACTGCTGATCTGGGACGAACTGGAGCGCTCTCGCAGCTTCGATCTGCGGGTGGATGTCGACATCACGGCGGCTTCGGAAGAGATGCATCGCCTGTTCCCGAATGAGCAGATCAACGTGACGCCCTCACGCAACGCGATTGTTCTCTCTGGTCACGTAACCAACGAGGACGTCTCCAAGCATGCGGGCGCGCTGGCCTCGGCGTATTCCAAGAATGTCGTGAACGTGCTGACGTTTGGCCCAATCGGGGCGGAGGAAGTGCTTCTGGAAGTCAAATTTGCTGAAGTGGATCGGGCGGCTCTGACCCAAATGGGCTTCAATCTGCTTTCCACCGGCGCTGGAAACACCATCGGCAGCACGACCACCGGCCAGTTCGGCGGAATTTCCACGTCACCCATCACTAATTCGGTCAGCAGTAACGGTACCGGCATCACCTCAACTACTCCAACGATATCGAACCTACTCAACCTGTTCTTCTTTAACCCTCAGGTCCATCTGGGCGCAGTGATCGAGGCCCTTAAGACGCAGAATCTTTTGCAGATTCTGGCCGAGCCCAATCTGGTCGCGATGAATGGCAAGGAAGCCAGTTTCCTGGCCGGAGGAGAATTTCCCTTTCCCGTCGCGCAGCAAAACGCCAGCGGAATTGCAACCGTCACGATTCAGTTTCGCGAGTTTGGCGTGCGCCTGAAGTTCACGCCCGTGATTCAGCCGAACGGCAACATCCACCTGCGTGTCGCTCCCGAGGTGAGTACGCTGGACTTCGCGGACGCGGTCACGGTTGCCGGAACTACCATACCCGCCATCAGCACGCGCAAGGCGGACACTGAATTCGAACTGCAAGATGGCCAGAGCTTCATCATCGCCGGCCTGATGGATAACCGGGTCACAAATGTTGTCAACAAGATTCCGGGGCTGGGCGATATCCCCATCCTCGGCAATTTCTTCAAAAGCAAGAGCAACCAAAAGAGCAACTCGGAATTGATGGTTCTGTGCACGGTGCACCGGGTTTCGCCCAGTGTCGAGGCGCCGAAGGGTCCGGCGATGCCGGTGCCGACTCTGGACAAGGACAAGTTCGATAGCAAGAAGTCCGGGGGCAGCAGCAAATAGGAACTGGCTCCTACGCGGAGACGGAAGTTGTTGAGCGTTTTGGAAAGGGTGGGGGGAACGAGTCATGCCAGAATTGTCAGTAGCCGTGTTCGCCACGGACAATGACCAGCGCGCGGTGCTTCAGGGTCTGGTGGATGGCACCAGCGTAGCCCGCACCGTCTGCAGCAACCCCACCATGCCTCTGGCCGCCAACGACCCGGTCATCCGCAGAACTCAAGCCTTTGCGCCCGACGTGGTTCTGGTGGATATCGCCACCGATGGCGTCACCTCGGCGCTACGGGCCGTGGAGTTGCTGCATCAGGAACTTCCCGATTCAGCCATGTTCGTCGTCGGCCCCATGACTCAACCCCAGTTGATTGTCAGTGCCATGCGGGCGGGTGTGCGCGAATTCATTGAGCGCCCCACCACCACCACCGATTTGCTGGAAGCCTTCGTCCGCCTGACGGCAACTCGCCGCAAGCCCGGGCGCGAAAGTTCGCGGGGAAAGGTGTTCACGATCGTGAACGCCAAAGGCGGCAGCGGCGCCACCACCGTCGCCGTCAATCTGGCTCTGGCCTTGCAGTCGCTTCACCACAGCACGGCGCTGATAGACCTGGCACCGCTGGGTCACTGCGCCTTGCATCTTAATCTCAAGCCCACATTCACCATCTCGGACGCCATCACGAATCTTCACCGCCTGGACTCGTCCCTGCTCGACAGCTTCATGGTCCGTCACGATCACGGCTTGCAGCTGCTGGCCGGCGCCGCGACTCCGACGGTTATCGAGCCCTCCGCTTCCGACTTTGCCCGCCTCTTTGACACCATGGTCGGCCTGTTTCACTACATCGTCGTGGACGCTTCCTCCCGGCTCGACAGCGCCACTCGCCTGGTCAGCAACCTGTCGGAGAAAATTCTGCTCATCGCCCACGCCGATGTCGCTTCCCTATGGGGTGCCGGACGAGTGGCCCAGTATCTTGGCGAGAGCGGCTCACGGGACCGTTTTGCCTTGGTGTTGAACCGTTATCGCAAGGTGGCGGGCTTCAATGAAGCTGAGACCGAGGCCGCCATTGGGGCGCCGGTGCTCTGGCGAATCCCCAATCAGTACTTCGCGGTCTCGACCGCGATCGATCGCGGCATTCCCTTGATGCAGCAGGGGACCACTGAAATAGCCCGCTCCATTTCCGGGCTGGCGGAATACTTGACCAAGGACGATTTGGAACTGAAGCGCACGGCCTGGTCGTTGTTTAAGACGGTTTAGATGAGCTCTCAGCTGTCAGCTCTTGGCCTTCTAGCCAAGAGCTAAGAACTGAGAGCTGAGAGCTAAAATACATGGCCAATCTGCAAGTTTTCGAACGGAGCGAGTACCAGCAGGTCAAGGCGGACTTGCACCGCAAGATCCTCGATCGCCTCGACCTGGAAAAACTCGGCCGCTCCACCGGAGATTCGGCGCGCGAAGAAGTTCTCGTCCTGATCCGCAGTTCGGTGAATAGCGAGGCCGTTCCTCTCAGTTTCGCCGAGCGCGAGCAGTTGTCGCGCGAGATCCTAGACGAAATCTTTGGCCTGGGCCCGCTCGAGCCGCTGCTCAAAGATCCCACCATTTCCGATATTCTCGTCAACCGCTTCGACCGCGTGTACATCGAACGCGCCGGCAAGCTTGAAATCACCGGCTTGTCGTTCAAGGACAACCAGCACTTAATGCAGATCATCGACCGCATCGTGTCCCGCATCGGGCGCCGCGTCGATGAGTCCTCGCCCATGGTCGACGCCCGCCTGCAGGATGGCTCGCGCGTCAACGCCATTATTCCGCCCCTGGCGCTCGACGGCGCCTGCCTCTCCATCCGCCGCTTTGGCCGAGATCCGATCACCGCGCGCAACATGATCGACAACAAAACTTTGACCGGACCGATGCTGGAACTGCTCTCGGCCATGGTCAAGGGCCGCCTCAACCTGATCATTTCCGGAGGAACGGGCGCCGGCAAAACCACCGTCCTCAATGTTCTTTCCGGATACATCCCCAATTCAGAGCGCATCGTAACCATCGAAGACGCGGCCGAATTGCAGCTCAAGCAGGAACACGTAGTCCGTCTGGAAACCCGCCCTCCGAACATCGAAGGCAAAGGCTCGGTCCGCATGCGCCAGCTCGTCATCAACAGCCTGCGTATGCGTCCCGATCGCATAGTGGTGGGCGAGGTGCGCGGCGAAGAAGCTTTCGACATGCTCCAAGCCATGAATACCGGTCACGAGGGTTCGCTTACCACCGTACACGCCAACTCGCCGCGCGACGCCCTGGCGCGCATCGAAAATATGGTGTCCATGGCCAACCTGAACATTCCCGAGCGAGCGATTCGCCATCAGATCGCGAGCGCCGTCCACGCCGTAGTCCAGGTCGCGCGTCTCTCCGACGGTTCGCGCAAAGTGATCACGATTTCCGAGGTCACCGGCATGGACGGAGATATGATTGCGCTGCTGGACGTTTTCGTTTTTGAACGCAGCGGCATTGACGAGAGCGGAAAGGTGCGCGGCGTCTTCCATTCCACTGGCCACCCGCCGCATTTCGCCGAGCGCCTCGCCACTGCCGGTTGCCGCCTGAGTCCCGCGCTCTTCGAGTCCCGGATGGAGGTCTAGCGGATGCAGTTCTTTATCGCCTTTCTGGTATTTGTCGTGGTCACGCTGGCGGTCTTTGCCGCCATGTCTTTGTTCGATCAGCGCAAGGCCCAGGCCCGCGTTCTCCGCGATCGCCTCTCCACCGTTCAGACACCAGCCGAGCAAGCCGCGCCCGACGTGGCTCTTCTTCGCGACGAGGTGCTCAGCCGGATCCCGGCTTTCGACACCTTTCTGCGCCGCTCTCAGCGAGTTTCGCTTCTGCAAAAAATGCTGGCTCAAGGAAACCTGGACGTTCGCGCCGGAAACTTCCTCATGCTGTGCGCAGTGTCGGCCGTGGTATTCGCCGCCATCGCGTTCATCGCCGGCGGAAACTTGGTATTCGGCTGGGTGGGCGCTGTGCTCGGGTTTTTTATCCCCTACGCATATGCCTCGCATATGCGGACGAAGCGCTTCCAGAAATTCGAAGAGAAGTTTCCCGAAACCATCGATACGCTCGCCCGCGCCGTTCGCGCCGGACACGCATTTACCACCGCCCTCGAAATGATTGCCAACGAAGTCTCCGAACCCGTTGCCGGAGAATTCCGCCAGCTCTACGAAGAACAGAAATTCGGGCTCCCGGTACGCGACGCCCTGCTCAACCTGGCCGACCGTGTTCCTCTGGTCGACGTCAAGTTCTTCGTGACGGCGGTGATGTTGCAGCGCGAAACCGGCGGCAATCTTGCCGAGATCCTTGACAACCTCTCTTACGTCATACGCGAACGCTTTAAGATCCTGCGCCAGGTCCGTGTCCACACCGCTCAGGGACGCCTCACCATGGCCTTGCTCATGGCTCTGCCGCCCACGATTGTGGTCCTCATGCTCCTCATCAACCCGGGCTTCATTCGCCCGCTTTTCACCGACCCGTTGGGGCACGCCTTGATCGTCGGAGGCATCACTTTGCAGACAATGGGCTACTTTGTCATTCGCAGAATTATCAGGATCCAGGTCTGATTTATGGTGCTGGCACTCTCCATTTTCGTGTTTCTTACCATCGTGGTGATCGTGTTCGCATTTGGAGCGGCCGCGGTTGTGCCCTCGTCGGTGCTCGGCTCCCGCCTGCGCGAAATCGGCTGGCAGCGCACCAAATCCCAGGCCAAACCCGCCATGCGCGAACGCATGCAACAGGCTCTCGATCCGCTGAGCCGCGCCTTGCCGTCCTCGTCCACCAACGTTTCGCAAACCCGGGCCTGGCTGATTCAGGCGGGATATCGCAACGCCCAGCACGTTACCATCTATCGTGGGTTGCGCGTCCTGTTCGCCGCCCTTTGTTTCTTCTCGGTTTTCCTGTTCACCGGATTCGGTTCGCCCTTGCTGCTCTTAGGTGTGACCGCGTTCGGCTTTTTTATCCCGCGATTCTTGCTAAAAAAGAAGCTGAAGGAACGGCAGCGCCGCATTCGCCTCGGCCTTCCCGATGGACTGGATTTGACTGTGATCTGCGTGGAAGCGGGCTTGTCTCTCGACCAGGCGATGATGCGAGTAGGCGAGGATCTGCGCACCGCGCACCCGGAACTGAGCGGCGAATTCCATCTCTTCGATCTCGAAACTCGCGCCGGAAAACCGCGCGTCGAGGCGCTCCGCAATCTGGCCGAGCGCACCGGGGTCGATGACATTCGCTCCCTGGTCGCGACCCTGATTCAGACCGACCGCTTCGGAACCAGCGTGGCTCAGGCCCTGCGCGTGCATTCCGATTCCCTGCGTACCGAGCGCCGCCAGCGCGCCGAAGAACAGGCCGCCAAGACTACCGTCAAAATGATCATTCCCCTCGTGCTGTTTGTCATGCCCTCCCTGATTTTCGTCACCGTCGGGCCGGCTGTAATTCAGTTGATGCATATATTCCTCCCGGTTGCTGGGGGGAAACGGTGAACGCTAATTGAGGAGTTGTCATGCCCCCGCGCGGGCCCAAGGGATACGCTTTTAACCGCACACGCACCACCTATCTCGCGACCGATCTCCTGATCGCGCGTACCCACTGGTCCCGCTTTCGTGGCCTCATGGCCACCGACTCGTCCCGTTTCGCCCGTGGCCAGGGACTGTGGATTAACCCGTCCCACGGCATCCACACTTTCGCCATGCGTTTTCCGATCGACGCCGTTTACCTTGACCGGGAACGAATTGTCATCCACATTGAAGAGGAGCTCAAGCCCTGGCGCATGGCCGCCGTTCGCGTCCACTCCGCTTCTGTGCTCGAGCTTCCGACTGGCACCGTCCATGAGTCCCTGACCGTCGTCGGCGACCAGGTCGATATTTTTCTCGAACATCCTCTTCACACTGAGGCGGCATGAAACACCGAGGCTTATGAACGAGGTTGACACCATTCCGGAAAGCGTCACCCAGTGGTCCGAGGCGCCGCGCCTGCTGGTGGAATGGTCGTCCCGATGGGAAGAGTTCAAGTCTGCTTTTCGCCCGGCGCTCACTCGCGCTCCGAGGCGCTTGGCCGGAGAAGCGCCCGTTGGCATGTTCCCGTATCGTGGCATGCTCGTCAGTTGGCTGCTCGAATGCCTTCTGCTGATCGCGGTCATCGTGCTTCCCGAACGCTTCGCCAGTCTTGAAATCCCTCTGCCTCCAACTCGTCCGCAATGGGACGTCATCTATTACTCCGGTGACGAACTGCCGCAAACCCAAGACCGGGGCGGAGCGCAGTCCGGTAAGTCCGGACGCGCCGGCGGCCGGCAAGCCCACCACCGCACGCAGACCATCCGCGTAGCGCGCGGCGACAAGCCCCGCGAGAAGGTTGTGGACGCTCCCAAGGTAAATCTGCCCCATTCGGATTCCGCCGTCGCCAATCTGCTCGCCTTCAAACCCAATCCCGGACCGCCGCCCGCCGAAGGCCTGCGTTCCAGTCTCACTGCCCCAACTCTGCCGGCGATGAGCGTGGCGCCGCCTTCGCCGGAACTAAACTCATCGGCAAGCCGCAGGTCGGACATGCTGACCCCAAGCATCATCCCACCCGCGCCGAATGTTTCGCGCGACAAAATGCGCACTGCAAACCCGATCGCGCCTGCCGTTATCGCACCGGCTCCGCAGGACGCGCAGCGTGACTTGGCCAGTTCTCGTGTACCGCTGACGCAAACCGTCGACGTGGTTGCGCCGCCGGTTTCCGCGCCCCAGCGCGAGGTCTCGTCCAATCCCAAGCTGCAGTTGCCCGCCCCCGCGGTTGTGGCGCCGCCGCCGTCACAGGTCAGCCGCGATCTCAACAGCTGGGGCAGCTCCGCGACCGGTGACTTGCGCGCCAAGCCGGTTCCGCCGCCACCCACCGCATCTGGCGGAGGGTCACTCGCAAGATCTGGCGCTGGCGCCCTCACGCCCCAGGTTGTGCCGCCTCCGGCCAGCATCGACGGCCACGGTTCTCAGCAAAGCGGTGGCGGCCGCTCCGCTCAGTCCGCAGGCGCGCTCCTGGGCGACGCCAACGTCGTGCCACCTCCACCGGGCCTGGGCGGCGGCAAAGCCCTCTCTGGCAGCGGACGTGGCAACAGGGGAGCCGGTGCCGGCGGTCCGCTCGACCTGGGTTCCTCCGTAGCTCCACCGAGTAACCCTGGAGGGAACGCTGCCGGCTCCGGGGTCGTCATCTCCAGCGAACCCGGAACAAAAGTTGGAGTACCGAACTCTACCGGCGACGGCGCTCTCGCCATGTCGCCCAGCGGCACGGCGAAAAGCGGTCTCGGCGGAAGCGGCGGCGGATCGGGCATCGGCAAAGGCAATGGCCCCGGCAGCGGGTTGCAAGGAGAAGGGTCAGGCGCGGGCAGAGAAGGCACAGGGCGCGGCTCCGATCCCAACGCGCGTGGAGGGATTTCGCCGTATCCCGGCCCCGGTGGCGCGGGAAGTGGCACCAGCGGCACGCCCGCCATGCCCGGCGTATCCGTGGAGGGCGGCACAACCACCGTCAACCTGCCCAGTTTCGGATCTCCCGGCGGCGACGCCCCAGCTACAGGCCCCGGACATTCCTCGGTGAATGACCACAAGAGATCCGGAGTTACGGTGGTCGCGACGGCGCGCTCGGGTGGCGTGTTGCCCTACTACGATCGGTTGAAGGGAGACAACTATTCCATCTACATCGAAACCTCGCTGGGAACGGTGGTGATGCAATACTCCGATCCGTCTTCAGCCGCACATCCCTCCCGCGAAGCGTTGAGCGAGCCCGAGCCTCTCCGCAAAGACCTTCCCGATGGCATTCGACTAACGCGCGTCGTGTTCGCTTGCATCCTTGACCGCACCGGAGTTCTGAAGGATCTGAGAGTGCTGGACCCGGGTGCGGCCGAGTCCACCTCGAAAATCCTGGCGGCGCTACCCAACTGGAAATTCCGTCCCGCATTTCGCGGGAATGAGCCGGTCGAAGTAACTGCGATTATCGGGTTTGGAATTGATACGGGGATTGAGAAGCGGTAGGGAAAGATCTTTAAACCGCAGAGATCGCCGAGGACGCAGAGTAAGGATGGGCCTTTGGCCAGGAACTGGCGCCGCGGCTTTGAGGACGTCCAAAGCCTCGACTGTCAGTATCCCTTTCGCTTATCCACCACAGCCAGCAGCGGCTTGCCGTTCAGATAGCGGCGCAGATTTTCGGAGAACTGCGAGTAATGCCGCTCCCATAACTTGTCGGTCAGCGCCGCCGTGTGCGGAGTGATCAGCAGATTGGGCACGTCCCACAGCGGCGAGTCGGCGGGGAGTGGCTCTTTGGGAAAAACATCGAGCGCCGCGCCGCCAATGTTCTTGTCCCGCAGAGCAACGGCGAGCGCGGCCTCGTCCACTAGTGGCCCGCGGCCGACGTTGATCAGGCAGGCATCCGGTTTCATAAGCGCCAAGCGTTCGGCGTTCGCAATAGCCTTCGTGCTGTCCGTAACCGGCGCCGCCAGCACGATGTAATCCGCTTGGCGAAACACTTCGTCGATTTGAGCCGTCCCGAATACAGCGTCCGCGCCTTCGCTTCCTTTCTCCGGATGCTCGCGCACTGCCATCACCCGCATGCCCAGGGCTTTCGCGCTCTTGGCGACCGCGCGTCCAATGCTGCCGAGGCCCACCATGCCGAGGGTTGCGCCCGCAACTTCCCGGATTCGAGGCAGTTCGTCCCACAGGATCTGCTGCCCCCAAACGTGCTTCTCCTGCAGCCGCACCGAGCCCGGAATTTTCTTGGCCAGCGCAAAGATGAGCGCGATGACGTGCTCCGCCACCACCGGCCCGTGCACTGCGCGCGCGTTGGTGAGAACAATTTCGCTCTGGACGAGTTCCGGAAACATCAACTGATGAACCGCCGCCGCCGGGGAGTGAATCCAGTGCAGTTTCTTTGCCGTCCCGATCTGCTCCGGACGGATCGACCAGGCGACGACAATTTCAGCATCGACGATTTCTTCATCCACACGCTTGTAGTCGGGAAGATGAACGATTGCAATTTGCGGGAACTCGCGCCGCAATCGCTCGGAAAACCACAAGGGAGCGTTCCACTGGTCAAAAGGATGGCGAACGCAAATCAGAAGCTTGCGCATCGGGTGATTGCGGATCGGGCCATCGGGTGATCGGGTCATCGGGTCATCTGAAGATCTTCTCGACGTCCTCTGCGTCTCGGCGGTTCAAACTTTTAGCGGCCTGCGCAGGTCCGAGCCAGTCATTTCTTTAGGTTCAGTAATCCCAAGCATTCCGAGCATCGTTGGCGAGATGTCTCGGAGCGAGCCGTTCGGCTTCAGGGTGTACCGTTTCGCGTCCTCTGCCATCAGAATAAACGGCACCGGGTTCGTCGTATGCGCCGTATGCGGGCCGCCGGTTACGGGGTCGATCATCATTTCAGCATTACCGTGGTCGGCCGTAATCAGCATGGCTCCGCCTTTAGCGCGCACCGCTTTCTCAATCTCGCCCAGGCAGGCATCGACCGTCTCGACCGCCTTGATGGTGGGCTCAATCTTGCCCGAGTGCCCGACCATGTCGGCATTGGCGAAGTTGACAATGATCACGTCGAAGCTGCCGTCGTTCGTTGCTTTGACCACCGCCGCGGCAACGCCGGCGGCGCTCATCTCCGGCTTCAGGTCGTAGGTGGCAACCTTCGGCGACTGCACCATCACCCGTTCTTCTCCCGGAAAAGGCTGTTCCACGCCGCCATTAAAAAAGTACGTCACGTGCGCATATTTCTCTGTCTCCGCCACGCGCAGGTTGCGCATGTTCAGCCCGCCCATGACGTTGGCCAGGATGTTCGCCATCGATTCCGGCGGAATCACCACCGGCAGGTCGAAGTTCTTGTCGTACCTCGTCATGCAAACGTACTTCAGGTTCTTAGGCGCGCGCTCGCGCGGGATAGTTGCATCGAGTTCGGCCGCGCCCGGCAAGTCGCTCCCGCCCTTCTCGTTCAGCCCGCTGTTGCGGCACAGAGCGCGCGTGATCTCGCGCACACGATCCGCGCGAAAATTGAAGCAGATGCACGAATCGTCGTCGCCGATTTTAGCCAGGCCTTTCTTTGCCAACGCTTCGCCGCGCCCGTCCGTGCAAACGAAGGGCACCACGAACTCGTCGGTCACGCCTTTGTTGTAGGACTCTTTCATACCCTGCACGGCGTCGACGTAGCTACCGCCCTCGGCTTTGCCCTCGACCATCGCGCTGTAGGCCTTGGCGATGCGCTCCCAGCGCCGGTCGCGGTCCATGGCGTAATAACGCCCATTGACGGTCGCGATTTTGCCGGAGTTGTACTCCCTCATCTTCTGCTGCAGCTGATCGAGATAGCCGGCGCCGTTGGTGGGCAGCGTGTCGCGGCCATCCATGAAGGCATGCACGAGGACGCGATCGACTCCGTGCTGCTTGGCCATTCTCAGGAGCGCGTACAGGTGCTCCTGCCGCGAGTGCACGCCGCCGTCCGACACCAGCCCGAACAGATGCAACTTGCGCCCGCCGCCGCGAGCATTCTTCATCGCCTCGACGAGCACAGGATGCGAGAAGAATTCGCCGTTCAGGATCATCAGGTCGATGCGTGTGATGTCCACATGCACAATGCGCCCGGCGCCCATATTCAGGTGGCCGACTTCGCTGTTGCCCATCTGCCCTTCCGGCAGCCCGACAAACGGCCCGCTGGTGTGAATCAGCGTGTTCGGATACTCGCGCAGCAACCGGTCGTAGGTCGGCTTGCGTGCGAGGGCGATAGCGTTGGCCTTGGTTTCGGCGCGGTATCCCCAGCCGTCGAGAATAATGAGAACGAGAGGTTTAGGACGGGACATAAATCAGCTCTTAGCTCCTGGCTTTTGGCTGTTGGCTTTTGGCAGATAGACTGAATCGCTTCCAGCGGCCACACATCTTATACTATTGCAGAAACTATCCCAGAGGATAAACATGCCCATCAATGAACTACTTTTGTCCGAATTCGATGAAGAAATCAAGAAGACCCGCACGATGCTGGAACGAGTTCCGGAAGACAAGAAGGATTTTGCGCCGCACCCCAAATCGATGCCGTTGAACAAGCTTGCGCCTCACGTGGTACAGCTGGCTGGCTTTGGTCTTACGATCCTTACAACTCCCGAACTTGATTTCGCGAAAAGCAGCATCAAGCCTCTGCCCTTTGAGTCGGCGGCGCAACTGGTCAAAGCTTTCGATGAGGGCGCAGCCCAAGCTCGCACCGCGCTCAAGAACACCCCGGATGAAGCCTGGACGCAGAATTGGAAGCTCAGCTTTCAGGGCAAGCCGATTTTCGATGGCTCGCGCTTTCTGGCCTACCGGCAAATGTTCCTGAATCACCTGGTGCACCACCGCGCCCAGCTCGGCGTGTATCTGCGCTTGAACGGGAAGCCGGTGCCGGCGACCTACGGGCCTTCGGCGGACGATACGATGGGGTTCTAGCTGTCAGCTTTTGGCTGTCAGCTTTCAGAAAACACTTGGCCACGGACCTAGGCGGATCGGCACGGGCTTTGAGAGCAGCCGCCTAGCCCTTGTAGTTCAGCGCCTTCACTCCCAAAAACCGCGCCGCCCCACCCAACTCCTCTTCAATCCGCAGCAACTGGTTGTACTTCGAAATTCTGTCGGTCCGCGAAGCCGAGCCTGTTTTGATCTGCCCCACGCCAGTCGCCACCGCAAAGTCCGCAATAAACGTGTCTTCGGTTTCGCCGGAACGATGCGAGATCACTGACGTGTATCCGTTGCGGCGCGCGAGGTCGATCGCGTCAAGCGTCTCGCTGACCGTGCCAATCTGGTTGAGTTTGATCAAGATCGAATTGGCAATTCCCCTCTCGATGCCTTTGGCGAAGATCTCAATGTTGGTAACGAAGATGTCATCGGCCACAAGCTGAATCTTGCCGCCCAGCTCTTTGGTCAACAGCGCCCAGCCGTCCCAGTCGTTTTCGGAGAGGCCGTCCTCGAGCGAAACGATGGGGTAGTCTTTCACCCATTTTGCGTAGTAGCGAATCATGTCTTCGGAACTCTTTGCCGACTTGTCGGATTTTTTGAAGACATATTTTCCGTCCTGAAAGAACTCGCTGGCCGCCGGATCGAGCGCAATCGCGATCTCCTCACCCGGCTTGTAGCCCGCCTGCTGAATCGCCTCCAGCACAACTTCAATGGCCTCGACATTCGACTTCACCGACGGAGCAAACCCGCCCTCGTCGCCGACCGCCGTGTTGTAGCCACGCTTTTTCAGCACGCCCTTGAGCGTATGGAAGACTTCCACGCCCCAGCGCAGCGCCTCTGAAAACGACGGCGCTCCAATCGGCATCACCATGAACTCCTGGAAGTCGACGTTGTTGTCGGCGTGCGCGCCGCCGTTCAGGATGTTCATCTGCGGAACCGGCAAAGTGTTTGCCGCAGCCCCGCCGAGATAACGATAAAGCGGCAGTTCGAACGCTCTGGCCGAGGCGCGAGCAGCAGCCATCGAAACCGCCAGGATCGCATTCGCTCCCAGCCGCCCCTTGTTGGGGGTGCCATCAAGATCTATCAGCCTGGCGTCGAGCATGCGCTGGTCGGCGGCGTCCACCCCACCGAGCGCTTCCGCAATCTCGCCATTGACGTTCGCAACTGCCAGCAGAACGCCCTTGCCCAGGTACTGGCTCTTGTCGCCATCACGCAATTCCACGGCCTCATGCTCACCGGTGGACGCGCCACTCGGCACAATGGCCCGCGCGCTGGCGCCGCCATCCAGAAAAACTTCAGCTTCAACGGTCGGATTGCCACGCGAGTCAAGCACCTGGCGTCCGCGGATAGCAGCAATACTGGTAAGAGGCATAAGTGCGTCCTTTAATCGTCTGATTGATTTAAAACCATCGTCATTAATCGTAGTCAGCAATCTGAGATGCGGCTTGCCGCGTCTCTCACCTGCAAAGCGAGATTATATCGGACGTGGAAAGATCCGGTCAGCCTGCTCGGACATGCCCCGCCGAATCACCCAGTGGTCCATCCCCCGGTACCCCATCCGTTATTGTTCCTGATTTCCACCTCGCTTAAAGTCGAACTCAACATGAAGAACCGCACCGACACTCTGGAGATCGGGTCGCGCTCCCCGGATTTTTCCCTGGGAGCGGCCAACCGTGAGGGCACATTCACTCTCGGCGCTCTGCTCGCACCGGGCAGGCTGATTCTTGAGTTTCTGCGCGGCACTTGGTGACCGAACTGCGTGAAGCGCATGGCTC
>Ga0208042_1000409_pt1 | contig 14714 bp, 15 predicted proteins | sample Sb_taG_10_FD_187708 | JGI IMG/M metagenome (GOLD analysis project Ga0208042, IMG submission 187708) | Peat soil microbial communities from Weissenstadt, Germany - Sb_50d_7_NC metaG (SPAdes) (version 2) | ecosystem: Environmental > Terrestrial > Soil > Wetlands > Peat | place: Germany... | reverse complement strand
ACCGAGGCTACAGGACTCAGGCTGCTGCGCGGAAGGGGGCGGCGGAATGCGCGGCACCGTGCCGCGCGGCAGCGCGGCGGCGCGTTATTATTGCGGCTCGATCTTTGCCGCCTTGACCGCTTGCGCATAGCGATCGGCCTCGGCGTGCAGGAAAACCGCGAATTCGGCCGGCGACATGTCGGACGGCTCGTAGCCTGCTTTGACGATGGCGTCGCCGACGGCCGGCTCCTTCAATACGGCGCGGATCGCGGCGTTGAGCTTTGCAACGATGTCCGGCGGCGTCTTTGCCGGCGCCAGCCAGCCCTCCCACGAGCCTTCGATGTCAAAACTCGGCAAGGTATCGCGGATCGGCCGCACGTCGGGCAATTCGGGCAGCGGCTTCTTCCCCGTAAATCCAATCGCGCGCAGTTGCCCACTGGTGACGAAATTCGCAGCCGTCGGCGAAGCGAATGTCAGGTCGACCGTGCCGGCAAGCAGCGCGGTCATGATCGGAGCTGCGCCGCGAAACGGCACGTGCTCCATCTCGATGCCGGCCTTGGCGCAAAACAGCGCCGCCGCCAGATGCAACGTGTTGCCGACGCCGGCCGAGCCGTAGAACAGATGATGGGCTTTGGCGTAGTCGATCAGCTCGGCGATGGAGTGCACCGGCAGGCCCGGGCGCACCAGCACCAGATAGCCGTCGCTGATTCCGATATTCGCGACCGGGGCAAAATCGCGGAAAATATCGAACGGCAGCGATTTGTAGACGCTCGGATTGACGACGAAGGCCGGCGGCACGTTCAATAACGTGTAGCCGTCGGGATCGGCGGCCGCGAGCGCCTGCATGCCGACGATGCCGTTGGCGCCGGTGCGGTTCTCGACGATCACGGATTGGCCGAGCGGCTTTTCGACCGCGCCGGCGATGATGCGCGCGACGATGTCGGGCGCGCCGCCCGGCGCGAACGGCACGATCAGGCGGATCGCGCGCGAGGGATATGGCTCGGCGGCGGCGAGCGAAGTTCCCACAACGACGGCAAGGACAACCAAAGCGAGATGCCATCCCGAACGGTGCGGCGCTGTCACGGCTTTAAGTCTCCCCAATCCCCGCTAGATTACCGAACCGGCGGCGTCGCGATGTTCCTAGCAGAAGCGCGCCGCCCAGGGAGGATCACAATGCGCGGCCAAGTCATGCGAAATTTCATGCGAAATTGTCGCGCCATTATACCGGCCGTCCTGCTTGCTGCTTTCGTTGGCCTTTCCGCCACCGCGCAGACGCCGGGAGCGTTCGCCGGCAAGACGGTGACCATGTATATCGGCTTCGGCCCGGGCGGCGGCTATGATCTGTGGGCGCGCGTGGTCGCCCGTCACATTGGTGCGCACCTGCCGGGCAATCCGACCGTGAACCCGCAGAACCTGGAAGGCGCCGGGAGCTATCGCGCCGCCAATTTCATCTACAACGTGGCGCCCAAGGACGGCACCGCCATGGCGCTGATCGCGCGTGACGCCGTGCTCGGGCCGCTGACCGGCGCGCCCGGCGCGCAATTCGACGCCACCAAATTCTCCTGGCTCGGCACGCCGGCGATCGAAACCAATGTCTGCATCGCCTATCACACCTCGCCGGTGAAGACCGCGCACGATCTCACCGAAAAGGAGCTCGTCGTCGGCGACAACGGGCCCGGCACCGGCACCCACTCCTACCCGATCGCGCTCAACGCCATCCTCGGCATGAAATTCCGCATCGTCGGCGGCTATCCGTCGTCGGCCGACGTCTTTCTCGCCATGGAGCGCGGCGAGGTGCAGGGCATTTGCGAAAGCCTCGACAGCATCAAGCTGCGCCAACCCAGCTGGATTGCGAACGGCACCATCTCGCTGCTGTTCCAAGGCGCCACCAGGCCCAATCCGGAGCTGAAGGACGTGCCATTCGTCGTTGACCTCGCGCAAAAGCCGGAAGACAAGCAAGCGATCGAGTTCCTCTATGCCGGCCAAGGCATCGGCCGGCCGTTCGTCGCGCCGCCCGGCTTGCCGCCGGACCGGCTGAAGATGGTGCAGGACGCTTTCACCGCGACCATGAAGGATCCGGACTTCATCGCCGAAGCAAATTTGCGAAAATTGAACCTCGATCCGGAGAATGGCGAGCAACTCGAAGCGCTGGTCAAGAAGACCTATGCCACGCCGAAGCCGATCGTCGACCGGATCGCGAAATTGATTCAGTGAGGCCATTGCTTCAGTGAGAACGTGGCCGCCGTTGCAGCCGCGCTTCGCGCAGGAACAGGAACAACCCGGTCGTGACCACGATCGCCGAGCCGATCAGAAGGCTTACGGTTGGAACGTCGCCCCAGACCAGAAATCCGATCATGAGCGACCACACCAGCATCAGATAATAGAACGGCGTCACCGCGGCCGCCGGCGCCAGATGCAGCGAGCGGGTCCAGAACCATTGCCCGACCGCATTGGTGAAACCGGTGCCGAACATCAGCACGGCGTCGAGTGGCGTCGGCCAGCGCCAGCCGAAAAACAGCAAAAAGCTGTGAAAGAACGCCAGCACGGTCAGCTGCCAGAGCACCAGCGTATTGGCCGATTCCGTCCGCGTCATGCCGCGCACCGCAACCGTGACGCTGCCGTACATGACGGCATTGACCAGCGCGAACAGCGCGCCGAGCGTCAGCGAATTGGCGCCCGGATTGGTGACGATCAGCACGCCGACAAAACCGATCAGCAACGCCGCCCAGCGCGCAAACCCGGCCCGCTCCTTGAGCCACACGATCGATACCAAAGCGGCAAACAGCGGCGAGGAGAAATTGATGGCGACCGCGCCGGCGAGCGGCATCAGGCTGAAGGCGAGAAGCAGCGACAGTTGCGAGATCGACTGCGACATGCCGCGCAGGAGGTGGTCGCGCGGCCGTACCGTCGCGTACACCGACAGACCGGACACCGGCAATATCATGGCGGCGCCGGTGATCAGCGAGGCCAGCGAGCGGACGAACAGCGTTTCGCCGACCGGATAGATACCGACCAGCCATTTGCTGGCGGCGGAAGCGCCCGCGAACAGGACGGTGGCGACGATCATCAACAGGATGCCGCGCGGCACGTCCTCGGTGCGGCCCATCATCCGCCTGAGATCGGCGGGCGCAGCCGGCGCGACGGGCGAAGCACCGTGCCCATCCGTCTGATTCTTGGCGGTGAGCTCGTCCATCCCCCGACCGCGCTTATTGGGTTGACGCGAGGTCTATTGCGTCGGCGTCTTGCGGTCTAGGACGCCGCTTCCGGTTTGGCAATCAAGGGCGGCTCGGCCGGAACATTTCGCCAACGGCCAGATTCAGGCCTCGAATTGCCGCGGTCCCTCGACGAGGATTGTCCTCGTGACGGCCGCGGTTGTCACTTCTGCAGGCTCATCAGATAGGCAACGACCTGCTTGATTTGATAGTCAGCCAAGCTGGGATTCGGCATGCCGTTCGGCTCATCGAGGCCGCGATGGGTTTTGTTTATGAAATCCGTCAGCGATTGTGCGGTGACGTCCTTGCGCTGCATGATCACCGCAAACGGCGGCGCCGGCGGATGCAGTATAGGCTCGGCGCGCTGATCGGGCGCCGCCACATGACAAAAGGCGCAAATCTCGACCGCCAAGTGATGGCCTTGGCTGACATCGTCGGCCGGGTTGCCTTGCTGGGACCAGGCTGCGCTGGCCGCGAGGCAGAGCGCGAGAAGACCGGTTGATGCACTTCGCATGACAGTCCTGCTTCGAACGTTGCTCAATAGGAAAACGCTCGCAAATATAGCTTGAGAACGTTTGCCCATATTGACCTTGGTCAATGCCCTTCGGCAAGACGACCAAGAAGGTGCTTAACTCATATTTTTCTGGAAGAGCAGGTGGAATGGGGCGGCGATCGGCAATTCAAAGCGTCGCACAATAAAACGTTGGCGACGTATTATGATTTCACGCGGCGCACTTATCCGAAATGCGCCCGCAGGATCGTCACAACAACACTCAACAGGACGAGAGCGACAAAGCCCCAAAATATCCGCCCCCACGCCTGATGACCGCCGCCATAGACAGGCGATTTTTTGGACTTCCCATTCATCAAGCCAGTGCCACTTCAGTGGCCACTACGCAGCGGATCCCACTGATCCTACGAGCGGCCGATGGCGGATCGCCATGTAGCTGGTCACAGGAATTATCAAAGCCGCGGCGACGCCGTAAGCGACCATAAATGCGAAGTTCAAAGCGTAATAGCCGTCTGCGGAAAGTGCGTAGTCAAAAATGCCGTCATATTCACTCATTTTCAGGCTCCTGAGGGCGAATCTCGATCACAGGCTACAATCTTTATGTTGCAATGCAGCATTTTTATGGCGATGCAGCATAAAGAGCTAACTATCGCCGGATGCTGAGTAAAATCGGGAGGAAACTTCCTTCCAAAGAGTGAGGCCGCCTTCCCTGTTGACCGGACCGCGTAGTGTTCGCATTTTGTTCTCTCGGATCGAGATAGGGATGAGGACGCCTCCAATACGCTGGGCTGCTGGAGCAGTTGGCGCCCAGAGCAGCGGCCTTTGGGGCCGGCACGCGAACCATATCCGCTGGACCATGGCAGCGTCAGGTTCGGTCAGCGTCGCTCATGCGCTGTTCGAGCAAGCCGTGAAGGATTGGCCGCAGGAGCACTTCACTTTGCGGCAGGAAATGATGCCCATTCGCGAGCAAAAAAATGAGAGTGTCAAAACAGTGCTCAGCAGATTTTGGTGGGTGCAATTAGCCTTCGATTGCTGGCGCGCTCGGAGGGATTCGAACCCCCGACCCTCAGATTCGAAGTCTGATGCTCTATCCAGCTGAGCTACGAGCGCGGCAGCGGCACATTAGGGCATGATCCGGGAAAAAGCATGTCCTTGATCCGGGGATCGCCGCGCCGCTTAAGGCAAGTGGAACATGATCAGCTGATCGGTGGTGCCGCCGCCGCCCGGCTCGAGCGAGCCGCCGACGAAATAGGCGTTGTCGCCGATCGTCGCGCCGCCAAAACCGTGCCGGCCGTGCGGCATTGGCGCCAGCGCCGTCCAGCGATCGGCTTTCGGATCAAAACCTTCGTTTTCCGCAAACGTGTGGTCGGGCGGCAGCTCACCGCCGAGCACCAGGATCATGCCGTGGTAATAGGCGCCGGCGAGGCCGCTGCGCGGCGTCGGCAGCGGTTCAGCCGACGTCCATTTGTCGGTCGCCGGATCGTACACTTCGTGCAAGCCGGTGCGGTCGACCGGTCCCTTGAAGCGGCCGCCGATGACGTGAATTTTTCCGTCCACCGCGGTGACGACCAGATGGTCGCGCGGCGTCGGCAGCGGCGCGGCTTCGCTCCATTGGCCGGTTTGCGGATCGTAGATCTCGTGGGTCGCCACCACGACGCCGTCGAGGCCGCGGCCGCCGATGACGTGAATCTTGCCGTCCACCGTAGCGGCGCCCACCGCGCCGCGCGGCCCTTTCATCGGCGGCAGCACGCGCCAAGAATCGGTTTTGGGATCGTATTCGAAGGCGCCGGTGCCGGCGCCCTTGTGCACCGAGCCGACGAAGCCGCCGAAGGCGTAGATCTTGCCGGCCGCGACCGCAACACCGAGATGGTCGCGGCCCTCGGGCAGCGGCGCGCGGGCGCGCCAGGAATCGGTCGCCGGGTCGTATTCGTCGTGGTAAGGGCCCGCGGTTCCGCTCACCGAGCCACCGAGCGCGTGCAGCTTGCCGTCGAATGCGACGGCTGCGACTTCGGCGCGCGGCGCCGGCAACAGAGCCTTCATGGTCCAGCTGCCCGGTAACGTGCCGGGCGGCGATTGCCCGTTCACCGTGGCGATAGAGGTCAAGCTCCAAACCAACCCTGCAAGCAGCACCGTGCCGATCACAAGAGGACGTTGCGCTGCAACAGAGGTTTTATCGGCCACGGTGTTCTCCATTTTCCTCCCCGCCTGCGGGTGCTTATCGTGCGACCGTCGCGGTTTGATTGACACTCTGTCATCGCCGCTTGGTGACCGCAGCAAAAATCTGACGGCTCAGGCCAAGCATGGCCAGTTCCCGCCCATGCCCGGTTCGCCTAGGTGGTATGTGCCGGCCCGTGGTCCAGGAACCTCGCCTGTCAGCCTCCCGTTGTCGATGACCAGACGATCGATAGACGGAGGACTTTCATGTCGGACTATCGGAACTCGGAATTCGACTACCGCAACGATCCGTTGCGGCGCGACCCGGCCTACGATCCCGATGCGCGCGCCATGAATGCGACCTGGGGATGGATCGCCGCGGCCGTGTTCATTGTCGTGGTGTTGGCGGTTGCCTTTGGCATCGGCCACGAGCCCAGGCAATCGGGTCCCAACACGGCGTCCAACGATGTGACGCCGCCGGCGGCGACACGCATGGCGCCGCCGCTCACACCGGCGCGGCCGGCAACCCCGCCCGCAGCCACGCCGGCGCCGGTCACGCCGACGCCGAACTCGCCGGCCACGGCCCAGTAAAAATGCAAACGGCCAACGGCCCCGGCTCGCTGCCGGGGCCGTTTCGCGTCAGTCTGAAATCTCGCGCGCGATGTCGAGCGGCGCGCGCGTCACCGTGACGCCGCCTGCGTCGCTCAAGCGCACGACATTGATGGTCCCGGCATATTCCGGCGACCCGGAATAATAGGCCGGCACCACACCGTTGCCGACGCGCACGGCGCGGTTCCAATGGCCGAGCGCCACGTAATCCGCGCCGGTCGCGGCTATCTCGTCGTCACTGATCAGCCAGGACGGCCGCGGGCCGATGCCGCGGTCGGGCTTTGGTTCGTAATGGCCGTGCGCCATGGCGATCAGCCAGCGGCTGCGCCGCGCGCGCACCGTTTCGAACGGAATCATGTCGTCATAGTCGCGATGCGCCCGGCCCCAGATTTCGAGCGACAGATTTGGAAAGGCCACGGTGTCGTCGTGGGTGACGCCGATGACGTGCAGGTTTTTCACCGCGGCAAGCGCGCCGCCGCGATAGATCGCACTGGCGATGGCCGGATCGTGATTGCCGGGCAGGATGACCACGGGCAGCGCCGCAGCGCCAATCACCGCCGCCGCTTGTTCGATCAGATCTTGCGGCACGCGATGGCTGTCAAAAGTGTCGCCGGCGAGCAGCACCACGTCGGCCGAGAGATCGCGCGCCGCAGCGAGCACGCAGCCCAGCCCCGCGGTGCCGTCGCCACCGTGCAGCCGCGCGGTGTAATCGTGATCGACGTGCAGGTCGGAGCTGTGAACGACGACGATGTCGCGGTTGGGATGGTGCGGGTGCGGCATGCAAAGTAAAGCGTGGGCTCTACCCGAAGCTTTACTGCACGCGCGACAAAGATGCCAACGGTTAAGTCTTGGGCCCGACCTCAGCCCGTCGCCGACATGCCGGTGCGGCGGACGTGGCCGACGAATTTGGCGCCGATTTCATAGCCGAGGCGCCAGACCACCCGGTAGATGCGCTCCTTGGCGCCGATATCGTCGCCGGTGAGCAGCAGGACGAAATCGTCCGCCACGTCGAAACCCTCGACATGCAGCCGCACGCCGCCGTCGGAAATGTCGGTGATCAGGCAATCGCGCGGCAAGGTGCCGCTGCCGAACTGGATTTTTGCCACCCGGCTGATCTGGCGGCGCCGCGACCGGCGGCGCTCGTCGACGGACGGCAGGCTTTTGGACTTTAACGCGTTCATGCGCACGGCCTTCTGTGTAGCGGTCGCGCGCAAGCTTCGGCGACAGCCCCGGCTATCCTCGAGCGACACAGGTAACAGTCGGCGATTGCGGCGCCGCTAAGAGGCTCGCTGGCATTTGCCTCGCATTTTCTTGAAATTGGCGATTTACCGGGTCCCGCGGCAGGCTACTTCTCGAACGCCGGATCGATCGGCACCCGGTAACCATTGGCGAGCCGGTTGGTCTCGTTCGCCATGCCGACCACGGCCATCAGCTCGCCGAACATCGCTTCCGACATGCCGGCCTTGCGCGCCGCGGCGCCGTGGCTGGCGATGCAATAACCGCAGCCATTGGTCACGCTGACCGCGAGGTAGATCATCTCCTTGGTCACCGCGTCGAGCGCGCCCGGCGTCATGATCTCCTTGACGCTATCCCAGGTGCGCTTGAGCGACGCGGGATCGTGCGCCAGATATTTCCAGAAATTGTTCACGTCCTCGACCTGCCGGGTGCGTTTGATGTCGTCGAACACGGCGCGGACTGCCGGTATGGCGTCGCGGTATTCGATCGGACCGGGTGCGCTCATGACAATGTCTCCTCTGGAGGACCGCGTTTCGGCGGCACGTTAATGGAGCTCAAGCCTTCGCACCACCGAGCCGCCAATTGACCAGGAACACGCCGACGACGCAGATCGCCATGCCGATGAGCGCCAACGGCGCCAGGCGCTCGTCGAACAGGAGCCACGCCAGCAGCGCCGTCACCGGCGGGGTCAGGTAGAACAGGCTGACCACCCGGGTCGCCGCGGCACGGCGGATCAGGAAATACAACAGCCATATGGCGCCGAACGACAGCACGACAACGAGCCAGCCGAGCGCGAACAGGAACTGCGGCGTCCAGTGCACCACGCGCGTCTCGAAGACCAACGCCGCCAACGTGAACATGATTCCCGCGGTCGCGTATTGCACGCTCAATGCCGGCCGCCAGTCGATGCCGCCGCCGAACCGCTTCTGGTACAGCGTGCCGACAGTGATGCCGATCAGCGCCACGATGGCGAACAGCCAGGCCAGCGGCGTGGTTTCGCCGGTCGCCATCTTCTCGTGCACGATCAGATAAACGCCGGCGATGCCGAGCAATAGCCCGAGCCATTGCCGCGGCAATACCCGCTCGCCGAGCCAGCGATTGGCCAGCGTCGACGTCAGCACCGGCTGCAGGCTGACGACGAGCGCGATCAGGCCGGCGGACAGCCCGTTCTCGATCGAAGCAAACACGCCGCCGAGATAAAAGCCATGCACCAGGGTGCCGGTCACGGCGCTGTGGAACAGGCCGGCGCGGTCCGGCCATTTCGGCCGGGTGAGCACGATGACGACGGCGAGCAGCAGCACGACCGCGATCATGCGCAGCGACAAAAATGTCATCGGCTCCGCATAAGCCAAGCCGAACTTGGCGCCGATGAATCCGGACGCCCACAACACGACAAACACGGCGGGCGCCGAAAAGATGGCAAGATCTTCGATCGTTCGTGGCATTCGATGCTTGGCGGTTTGCTTGGCGATCACCCGCCGTGTGCGCGGTGGCCGGTCGAGGTGGCCGGCAATGTAAAGACCTCTCGCGTTTTGCGGGAGATGGTAACGCGGCACTATCGCCGCTAGCCCACATGATCGGCGATTTGAATCGATTTTGTGGCGCTCCAATCACCACACGGAAGTCAGGATTGCAAATGCCGGCCAACCAATTAGCCCGACAATCATTGAGCCGGGGCAGAATGCCGTCGCACCGCGGGCGCGGACCGGCGTCGAGGGCGCCCTCCCCGCCGCCGCGATATGGAGATGCGAATGCCGCGCCCGATCACGATGCTCATTGCCGACGACTCCCACGTCTCGGTGCAGATCCTGACCGAAGCGGCGCGGCTGTCGCAACTTCCGCTTCGGCTCAGCACGACCGACAACGGGCGCGACTGCCTTACCCTTCTGAACGGCTCCAATATCGACCTCGCCTTCATCGATGTGCATATGCCGGAACTGTCGGGCACCGACGCGTTCTGGTCGGCGCGCAAGCTCGGCGTCAAAACCTTCGTCACGCTGATGTCGAGCCCGCCGGCGGTCGAAGCGGTCAACATGGCGATCAAGCTGCGGGCCTATGAATTCCTGTTCAAGCCGTTCGCGCTCGACGATGCGCTCGCCATCATCACGACCTATGGCCGCATTTCAGCGCCCACCAAGGTGCTGATCGTCGACGATTCCTCGTCGGTGCGCCAGATCGTCCAGAAGATCCTGCACGGCAGCGTGTTCAATTGCGAGATCGCCGAGGCCGCCGACGGTGAGACGGCGCTGACGCTCGCCCGCAACACGCCATTCGACGCGGTGTTCCTCGATTGCAACATGCCCGGCATGAGCGGGATCGCCACCATGAAACGGCTTCTCCCCATCCAGCCGTCGCTGAAGATCGTGATGATCTCGTCCGAGCATAGCGCGACCAGCGCCAGCGAGGCGCTCGACGGCGGCGCTTGCGCGTTTCTGCACAAGCCGTTCAATTCCCAGGACGTCGACCATGTGCTGCATTGCGCCTTCGGCCTGCGCTCGCCCAATCTCAAAATGAACAGCACCGCGCCGCATTTCGACGTGGCGATCGAGGGCAGCACCATCCGCCTCGCCCACCGCACGAGCGGCCACATTTTCGAATATCTGTGGTGCGAAAGGCCACCTTACCTGCGCAACGCCATTGTCCATGCCGTCGCCGGCGACGTCGCACCGAGCCACGTCGCGGCAGTGGCGGAAAAGACGGCCTTGCTGCAATTGCGTTCGGCCCGCCTGCTCGCGGCCTAGCGAACGCGGCCGGTCCGCTCCCGGTAACCCTTGCGTAAGCAATGCTTGGCATCCTGTTCGCGATCTGTTCCACTTGGGGCTGAGTCGCGCGGGCGGGAGGCCACATGCATACGATGCCGCGAACAGGCGCGGGCGATCTGCGCCGATGACCGCGCCTTACCTGGCAAAGCTCAATCCGCAGCAGCGCCGCGCCGTCGAGCACGGCGGAACGGCGTTGGCCGAGGCCGGCCCGCTTTTGATCATCGCCGGCGCCGGCTCCGGCAAGACCAACACGCTGGCACACCGCGTGGCGCATCTGATCATCAACGGCGCCGATCCGCACCGCATCCTGCTGATGACGTTCTCGCGCCGCGCCGCGGCCGAAATGGCACGCCGGGTCGAGCGCATCACGGCACAGGTGTTTCGCGAGCGCGCCATGGCGCTGACCGAGGCGATTGCCTGGTCCGGCACCTTCCATGCCGTGGGCGCGCGGCTATTGCGCGAACATGCCGAGCACATCGGGCTCGATCGCGCGTTCACGATTCACGACCGCGAGGATTCGGCGGACCTGTTGAACCTGGTCCGCCACGATCTCGGCTACTCAAAAACCGAAAAGCGTTTCCCGGCCAAAGGCACTTGCCTTGCCATCTATTCGCGGGCCGTCAATGCCGAGAGCCCGCTCGACGACGTGCTGCAATCGGCGTTCCCGTGGTGCGCCGGCTGGGAAGCGGAATTGCGCGCGCTGTTTTCGGCCTATGTCGAGGCCAAACAGCATCAGCATGTGCTCGATTACGACGATCTGTTGCTTTATTGGGCGCACATGATGGCGGAGCCGGCGACCGCCGCCGAAGTATCGAGCCGCTTCGACCATGTGCTGGTCGACGAATATCAGGACACCAACCGGCTGCAGGCGGCGATCCTATTGGCGCTCAAGCCGAACGGTCGCGGCTTGACCATCGTCGGCGACGATGCGCAATCGATCTACTCGTTTCGCGCCGCCACCGTGCGCAACATTCTCGACTTCCCCGGCCAGTTCAGCCCGCGCGCCGAAGTCATCACGCTCGAGCAGAACTATCGTTCGACCCGGCCGATCCTGGCTGCCGCCAACGCGGTGATCGAATTCGCCGACGAGCGCTTCACCAAGAATCTCTGGTCGGACCGCGCCTCGGCCGAGCGGCCGCAGCTCGTCTGCGTCGCCGACGAGACCGGCCAGGCGCGCTACGTGGCCGAGCAGGTTTTGCAGAACCGCGAAGCCGGCATGGCGCTCAAGGCGCAGGCCGTGCTGTTTCGCGCCTCGCACCATGCCGGCCCACTCGAAGTCGAGCTGACCCGGCGCAACATCCCGTTCGTCAAATTCGGCGGCCTTAAGTTCCTGGAAGCGGCCCACATCAAAGACGTGCTCGCCGTCCTGCGCTTTGCCGAAAATCCGCGCGACCGCGTCGCCGGCTTCCGCGCCATTCAGCTTCTGCCCGGCGTTGGACCGGCCACCGCGGCCCGCGCGCTCGATGGCCTCTCGGGCGACGATGGCCGGACGCAGGATCTCGCCGGCTTCAAACCGCCCGCCGCGGCGCAGGCGGAGTGGCCGGCCTTCGCCGATGCGCTGCGGCTGGTGCGCGGCCGATCGGCCGGTTGGCCGGCCGAGATCGAGCTGGTGTGCCGCTGGTACCAGCCGCATCTCGAGCGCATCCACGACGACGCAGTCGTGCGCCAAGCCGACCTCATTCAGCTCATGCAGATCGCGCAAAATTATTCGAGCCGCGAGCGGTTTCTGACCGAGCTCACCTTGGACCCGCCCGACGCGACCAGCGACGAAGCCGGCGTGCCGCTGCTTGATGAGGATTATCTGATCCTGTCGACCGTGCATTCGGCGAAGGGCCAGGAATGGAAGGCGGTGTACGTACTCAACACGGTCGACGGCTGCATCCCGGCCGATCTTTCGACCGGCACCAAGGCCGAGATCGAGGAGGAACGGCGCCTGCTCTACGTCGCCATGACGCGCGCCAAAGATCATCTGCACCTGATCGTGCCGCAGCGGTTTTATGCGCACACCCAGCGGGCCTACGGCGACCGCCACATGTATGCGTCGCGCACGCGCTTCATCCCGTCCGAGATTCTGTGCTATTTCGAAAGCCGCAGCTGGCCGCTCGCCGCCGCCGCCGCGCCGGAGGCCAAGGTCGCCGCCGCGCCGGTCGATATCGGCGCCCGCATGCGCCGAATGTGGCGCTGATTGCCGATTGTCGGCGGCGCGCCGGCGGGGCACACTCGCACGCGAACCAAGAGCGAGACCCGCCATGCCGAAGACACCCGACTATTTCGCCGGCAAGACCATCATCATCACCGGCGCCGGCAGCGGCATCGGCCGCGCCACCGCGCTTATCTTCGCCCGCGAGCACGCGAATGTGGTGTGCGCCGACATCAACGAAGACGCCGCACGCGCCACTGCCGAACAGGTCAACGGCGCCGGCAGCCAGGCGCTCGCACTGAAGGTCGACGTCACCTCGCGCGCCCAGGTCGACGCCATGGTGACCCGCGCCATCTCGGCCTTCGGCCGCGTGCATTTCCTGTTCAACTCGGCGGGCGCTGCGATTCGTCGCGCCAAGTTTTTGGAGATCGACGATGCGCTAATGCAAAAGACCTTCGATCTCAACGTCAACGGCACGCTCTACGGCATGCAGGCGGTGCTGCCGCACATGCTCAAGAACAAGGAAGGCGTCATCGTCAACATGGCGAGCATGGCGCACCGCCGCGGCGGTCCCGGCTCCTCGGTGCATTACGCCGCGGCCAAGGGCGCGGTGGTGTCGATGACCTTGGGCGTGGCGCGCGAGTTCGCCGCCCAAGGCATCCGCGCATTGTCGATCTCGCCGGGGCCGATCAAGACGCCGTTCCAGGACGCGGCCGGCTCTTCACCTGAACTGGTGCAGCGTTTCCTCGAAGACGTACCGATGAAACGCTTCGGCGAGCCGGAAGAAATCGGCGAACTGGTGCTGTTCATGTGCTCGGACGCCTGCCCGTTCATGACCGCGGACACGGTCTATGTGAACGGCGGCGGCGGCTGGCGCTGACAGGACGCGCTATGACGACGCCTTCTCCTCGGCCAGTTCCAGCAAGTCGCGTGTGCGCGTGACGCCTTTCGGCCAAGCTTGGTCGTAATCGGCCACCAGGCCCTTGAAACCTTGCGACTTCAGCGCCGCATCGAGCCCCGCCATGTCGGGGAATTGGTAGACGGCGTAATGCACGCCCTTGTCCACCGCGCTCCAGAACCGCCAGCATTTCTCCGCCTTGAATTCGTCGAGCGCCATCGGCAGATGGTGGGTCGAATACCAATGATCGAATTTCTGCCGCAGCGGCTCTTCGACCACCGAGCGCACCATGAAATAGGCTTTGGGCATCGTCCCCCCTTACTCGCCGCGGATGCCGGCGGCCTTGATGATCGGCCACCACTTCTCGATCTCGGCCTTGTGGAACGCGGCAAGTCCGGACGGGGTCTGCTGCACGCGTGGCGCGATATCGAGTCCGAGCTCGGCGAACCGCATGCGCACTTTCGGATCGGCCAGCGCCTCCACCATGGCATCGTTGAGTCTGGCGATGACGGCCCGCGGCGTCGCCTTGGGCGCGAACAGGCCGAACCATCCCGACATGTAGAGGCCGGGCACGCCGGCTTCGTCGGAGGTCGGGATATCCGGGATCGCGCCGGAGCGTTGCGGCGACATGTTGACGATGGCCTTGATGGCGCCGGCGCGGATCTGCGGCAGCGTCACCGCGCCTTGCGCGACCAGAAGGTCGACCTGGCCTGAGATCAGATCGGTCATGGCCGGGCCGGCGCCGCGATAGGGAATGAACAGCACTTTGGTGTCGGTGAGTTTTTGCAGCAAAAGCCCGCTCACCTGCGCCGCCGCGTTCTGGTTGACGAATTTGGCGTCGCCGGGATTTTGCTTCATCCAAGCGACCAGCGCTTTCAGATCGTCCGCCGGCAGCGCCTTCTTGGCGACCAGAAGCTGCGGATTGTTCGAGATCATCCCGATCGGCTCGAAATCCGTCTGCAGATCGTAGTTGAGATTGTAGATGATGCTGCCGACATGGGTGTCCCACTGGCCGATGTCGATGGTGTAGCCGTCGGGCGTGGCGCGCGCGAGCCGACCGACGCCGATCGAGCCGCCGGCGCCGCCCACATTCTCGACGATCACCGGCTGGCCGAGGAACGCCCCCATCTTGTCGGCGATGATGCGCCCGGCGACGTCGGTCGAGCCGCCCGGCGGGAACGGAACGATCAGCGTGATGGGGCGGGTGGGGAAT
>Ga0208042_1000406_pt1 | contig 14792 bp, 17 predicted proteins | sample Sb_taG_10_FD_187708 | JGI IMG/M metagenome (GOLD analysis project Ga0208042, IMG submission 187708) | Peat soil microbial communities from Weissenstadt, Germany - Sb_50d_7_NC metaG (SPAdes) (version 2) | ecosystem: Environmental > Terrestrial > Soil > Wetlands > Peat | place: Germany... | reverse complement strand
CTTGATCTTCTCTAGTTGCTGTGGACTCATGTCTGTGTCCGAGGCCAGACAGAATTACGACCCAGTTTTCCGCGGTGCAGCCGCGTGACTCAAAACCTGCGGCCATCTAGCGTATCACGAGGTGGTGGCTAAGGGCTCGCTCACGAGACGTACAGGAATTACCCAGGAACGGCCACTCTTCTTGTTGACTCAGCAATCAGGAAAGGTGTGAGGTCAGCCTTTGGGCGCGTCCGGCGCTCGCGAACGTTCAGCTGAGCTCACACCATCTGCGCTCCGGTTAGTTCGTACCGGCGCCCGCCACCGTACTCCAATTGGTAATCATTTTCGTGGCATCAACCGAACCCAGGCCTGTAACCAGGTCATAACCCTTACCAGCGTGGTAGCCGAGGTAACCCTGTTCCGGGCAATCCGCACTGCCGTGCTCGCACGGGACTAAATTGCTCCCGTGCACGACATCATGAAACGCCTTCCAGGGCCGCTCAGCTATTTGATAAAGGGCTGGGTTGATATTGCCCAGACCCGGTTGCCCCTGATTACCGCTAGCTAGGAGGTAATGGTTCAGAAGAGACACGATCCCCGCGAATGCCGGGGCTGCTGCCGACGTTCCACCGTAAGCATAAAAATTTCCGCCGAAATATACCAAATAGCCGTCATGCTCGGGTGACGATGCGAGCGAAACGTCCGGTACGTTTCGAAATCCCGTGTTCGGCACTCCAGGTCCAGCCTGCCACGACGGTTGCGGAAAATAGGTGCTGATGCCGCCCCCGCTAGCTGCAATTCCGGCCAGTGCAGATGAGTCATTCCAAGCGGTCTCGGGTATATACGACAGGACAGACATTCCCGCGTCGGTGTTGCTTGAAGACCAATACCGGCGACCGGAGCTGAACGCAGTGCCGCCGACCGCCGTCACTTCCGGGATACTGGCTGGCAGATTCACTGCGAGACCTCTGGTCGCTTTCGGCGAGCCCGCTGCGTCGCACGCCGCTGCGCCAGAATCGCCCGACGAGGCTATAAACGTGATGCCTTGCAAACTGGCCTGCTGGACCAAACTACGCAAGTCTGGTGAATTTTCCTGCTCGCAGCCACCGTAACTCATGCTGAGCACCGGCGCGAGGTTGTGGTCGATTGCATAATATGCGGCGTCCACGACGTGCTGCGAATAGACATACAGGAGGGACGCATTGCGCGCCACGGATCCCGACCATTCCAAGTCGAGGGCGGCCTCAGGCAGGTCGGTCTTACTAATGCCAGGATCAGAGCCGTAAACAATCACCTGAAGCGACAGTGGCGGCAGATTAAATGTCGTCCGAAATGTTGCGATGTCAGAGGTGTCAATCGCTGTTTGCCCGACGATCACCAATTGCTGGCCAGTGCCATCAAACCCCAAATCATACAGCGGAGTCATGTTATACACCTTGGCCAAATCGTCGGGTGCCAAATAATGGCCGCCGTTGCTGTCTGTGAAATCGGGAGTCAGGCTCCAAGCATTGATCTCATGTCCTGCCGCCGGCGGTTTGAGACGGAAATTGTGGAGTCCACGAACGCTGCTGACCACATCCGCAACATCTTCCGGAATGGAATATTCGGTCGTGTTGGCAAAGTGTACTTCATCGTCTACTTCGTAACGATGAATCTCGGTGCCAAATGCTGCGCCGACTTGCGCGGCGTTTCCATTGAATGTAATCCGATTTCGAGCCAACGCCACATCCTTCACGGTAAAACCTTGCGCTTTCAGCCAACCAGCCAATCGCGCGATGTCGTGTTGACTCAGACCGAAGCGGTCAGCGTATTGCTCCGGCGTAAGCCACCGTTTGTAGTTCGGAGATGAAGGATTCCGCTGCTCGGACAGCAGCAAATCGATCGCCTCCTGTTGTGCAACAGACGGCTTGATCAGGAGTGCCATCTGTTCGATCGGGAACGAGGGCTCGACCAGCCCGCGGTCGTGGTTGGAGTTCGCTCTCGCATGCACGCTTCCGGCAATGCGAAACGTGCGGCTCTTGTCAATCAGGTCGGGGATACGGTCTGGCGACGCCGCAAGCAACGCTGGCGACACCGACAGCGCGTAGAGCAGAATCGCCGGCCAGAGACCGGCGCTGCTGGCATGCTTTGTTCTATCGTTGTGGCTCATAAGACCTCACTCATCTGGGCATGCGATAAAGTCGAGTCCGAACGGTAACAGGAGCCGCGTCTTTTGAGTGTTCTGTTGGCAACGTGTCCATAGCGCTCTGCCTAGGCATCGCGCTTTCGTATATGTCGGTGCCAAATGCCTGAAGGGTCCCAGGAAATTTCGATTGATCGAATGATGCACCGTCGGTCCCGCAATCCTTCAGTGGTGTGCAGAGTCCTGTTGTGAGGACCCGTTAGCAGCACTGGACGTGGCGGGCGTTCCGAATAAAGCCCGCAAGGCGCGTTTGTGCGGCAGGACCGGTAGAACCCGCAGGGGCGGCCGTGCCATGATTGGGACGGATAGGTCAGGTGGTTGCGACAAGGCCAGTGAATCGGGTGGCCTCGCGGGGCGATCAGGAGGCACGAATAGCTTTTGGGGACGCGGTGCTCCGATCGGTTTCGGCCGGAGAATGAGTCTCGGCTTTTTAATTGGCCCAACCTCGTGGTTTTCCATGGAGGCAGTTGCGGACGACACATCACCCGGAGCGCTTAGAGGTGCGGTCGGTATGCACTCCGGTGGTTCGTACAGCAACCCTCCGGATGTTCATTTGTAGGGGCTGAATGCCTGCCGGCGCCTTTGCCGTGATCAAGCGTTGCGAGTCGTACGGCGGAATTCGGCCAGCCCTCCCGCACAAGCAGGCAGAATGTGAACCCGGCAGACAGCCAACCCACCACCGTGAAAACCTGCAGCAGAATAGAGGACCCGAACCGAGCGCGAATGATACCGGCTCGCAAGAAGGGACATTCGGAGGTGCCAATGCCGGTGGCAGCAACTGCTGCACTCCGATGTTCATGCCCGATACCACCCGAACCTTGATGCCGCGGTGGAGCCAACGGCTGGTCGGACCACCGAGGAAAGGCTGGCGGAGAGGTGTTCTCATCGGCCCCTATTGGATCCAAGAACGGCGGTGTCAGCGGGACGACTGGGTATCCGAACTGGCGTTCGAACTCGTCATCAACATGCTGGCCAGCCGGCTGATCTGATCGGCCGATAGATGGACCAAATAGCTTTAGATCGTGCACCTTCGTCTGATGGCTCAATCGCCGGGGGAGCACACTCACATCAAGATCGTCGAGGCCAGGCCGGAGCCGAGCCTCGGCGTACGAATCCTGCGAAACTGTCCGGTCGAAATTCTGATTGCGCAAATTCATCTTGGGTTCCGTCGACCCTTTGCATTGGCGGTGGCCGAGGTTTGGCGTCAACTTTTGTGGCGATCAGCTGCAGACGCCAGGCGAGGGAGTCACTTGTGTCAGCTCGCGGCCCTGCGTAATCCCTCATTCACGCATGCGAAAAAGACGTGGAATTTGGGTAAATAGCATCGCAGTCAGTTTGCACGCGAGCGCCGGCAAGTGGCGGTGAGTCTTGCTCGGCGACTTTCATCACAAATAACCGACATGGATCAAGTGTGGGTCGCTGACATCACCTATATATTTGAGTGCGCGAGGAGTTCGTGTTCCTGACCGTCATCCTGGACGCGTACCCGCGCCGTGTCATCGGCTGGGCGCTGGGTCGAACGCTGGAGGAGCTCACCTTGGCGGCCCCGGCGTATGGCGCCGGCGCGGGGCGTGGTCGAGCCGGGCCTAGTGCAGACAACCTCAAGGATACGATCATGCCAGCGTATCCGGCACCTTTTCTTCGGTTTGACGATAATAGCGTCTGGCCGAGCCGTGGCGAGCGGCGCTACCACATTGGCACCTAGCCACAGGCTTCGAGGTGCACAAACCGGGAATGCCGACGTCAAGAGTTCCCTGCCAATTACCCATTGTCCACACTCATGACGCTTGTACAATTGGGCGGCAAAGCCGTCAGCCATCTCCTTGGTGCCGCCCGGGCTTCACCTCTAGAGACTGAGACTCTCTCTGTGGGCAGCTCTGCGTTAGCTGCTCAGGTTCGGAGAACAATGAACATGCAAAGTTATATGCCTGATTTCAAGAAATACTTCCCAAACTGCGAGGCTTCGGAGGGTGGTGTGCCGGCGGAACGCATGCAGGCTGATGGTAGCGATGTGCCGCGACCTTCTCCGTCGGTAACTGATCGGTGCATAATAGCCTCCAATAAGAGTTTTAGCATGCCGGCTGGTTCACCGGCGCTGCAGCCTTCTAACGAGAAGCTTGCGAACGCATTCCGGGCCACACCAAACGCACCATCGAAACTAGGCTTGGTTTGTTTTTGCGTTGTGGGATGGTTTTTCGCATTCCTCGGGTTCTTTCTTTGGCTATTCCGGTGACGCAAGTCAGGACCAGGCAGTCGAAGCGTAGTCTCTAATCAATTGGAACGCGCCAACTCGATTCTGGATCGGCTACCGAGGTCTGCTTTCGCTTGCCGCGCGGTTTCGTTGGTCGATTCAGCGTCGCCGTAGGGCCATGACAGAAAGGAAGACGATATTAGGTTAGCGACAATGCTGGCAATCATCGCTTGCTTGACAGGTGTGCATCCGGATCCACGGCCAAGAGATAACTGTTCCTCACCCGGAATGGTATTGATGGTGCGGATGCACCCGCACGAGAACAGGGGCTTTACTAAGAACCTTGCTACGCAAGTGCTGGTTTTTAGCCGTACCGACGATGTCCCGCATTCTGATTAGCACCTGCCGAGCGATGAACCACTGAGTCATGCATTCTCACTCCGCAATCAATCTTACCGTTGTTGAGGGAGTTTTCCGCATGTTGTATTGACGGCGTCAAATGAGAGCCGGGCAGCGGCGTGCGTGGACGCTTGATCGCGTTACGCCGCTGGACACATTCAAAAGGAGAAGTCGCGATGTTAGTGACGAGAGTGCAGATATTGACCACGGTTTTAGCGGTGGCTATGTGTTCCGCCAGTTCGGCGGAATGCCAATCATCAATCGGTAATAGTGACTCCAACAAAGCCCTCTTAAAGGAGGGCACAGAGGTTTTGCTTACGTTCGCGCAGGACCTGAGCTCGAAGACGGCGGCCGAAGGTGATCCGGTGATCTTCACGCTTGCGCAGGATTTAGGCGTCAATGGTGTGGCCGTTGCGCGGGCTGGGGCCAGGGCCACAGGTGAAGTGACGAACTCGAAAAAGGCGGGAATGATGGGAAAGGGTGGTGAGCTCAATGTTCGCCTTGACCACCTAAAGGTCGGAGACGCTACGGTCAGAATCCGAGGCACGAAAGGTCGCGAAGGCGAAAGCAAGGTTGGAACGGCAGTTGCGTTGACTGTTTTGTTCGGGCCTGTTGGATTTCTCAAACACGGCAAAGACATCGAGATCAAGGAAGGAAGCTCGTTCAAAGCTTACGTGGCTGAAGACGTCCAGGTTTCGCCAGCGCTGTGAAATGCGCCCAACACAAGATAAAGTGCGTAAATCCGCAGGTACTATCCGGCGGCTTACAACGGCCGCCGGTTCCATGTTGATCTCGCCCGTGATTTGCCAGTTTCTCCGTACCGTCCCGCTAGGAACAGAACTGGAAACGTCAACATGACGACCATGAGCGCGGAGGAGTTCTTTTCCCACACTCGGCGGACCAATGATGGGGCGATGGTACTGGGTTCCTCGATCAATCGCTACACAGTACAAGACGAATTGGGTGCGTCCAACGGGGCCGGGAGAAATGGTCGAGCCGGCCGGTAGGCACCAGAAGGAGATTGGCCGGCCCCCGCGAGCCGACCAGCAGGTGCGAAAAACCGTACCACAATTCTTGGACGGGTGAGGGTCTAAAGGCGTTTGTCTCACGAGGTGCATGACTAAAATGGTCTGTCATCCATGTTTGACTTCTTAGGTTCATTGTTGTGAACGTTTGGTTGTAGTAGGTCAAACACACCTCAAATAAACCTCGCGGGCGTGGGCCCTGGGTTGATGGTCTCGAGGATCTAGTGTTCCATGGAACGGAGCTGGGCAGGGGTAAGCGGGGCCTGGTTGGCTGAGCTACTGCAGTCCAATAGCGGATCGGGTTGACCGGAGCACGGTGCAGCGCGTCGTCGCGAGGATGCCTCACCGACTCTAGTTGGCGCGCGTCTTAAAATCGCCATCACGCGAACCGCCATTCCGGCGCATGAACTCGTCCCAACGCTGGGCAGCTTCATGGTCGCGACCGCGAAGCGCGTGCGAATAGATATCCGCCGTCACGCGAACCGAGGAGTGGCCCAGCCGTTCCGATACGGTTGCCAAGTCCACTCCGTCCGCCAGCAATACCGACCCGTGGCTGTGCCGCAGCGTGTGGAGGCTGGCGCCTTTCGGCAGACCCAGGCGCCGGCAGAGCAGCGACACAGTGGCCGAAACCGAATCGGGTTTCAGCGGCGTACCGTGGGGGTTCGCGAATATCAAATCCAGGTCGGTGCGGTAGTCGGGACCGAACTGCTGGCGGAACTCATCCTGCCTTTTCCGGTGAGCTTCGAGACGCACCAAGACCGACTCCGGCAGACTTATCCGTCGTGGTTTCTCCGTCTTCGTACTCTTGAACTCCAGCGTCAGCCTTGTCTGTGTTAGCGATCTTGCGATGATCGCGTCACCGGCGACGATGTCCGACCAGCGAAGCGCCAGCAATTCACCACGTCTTGCCCCTGTAGCAGCCGAAAGCTCCAGGAACATCGGTAAGCACCAAGGGCCGGCCACAGCTTCGAACATCCGCATCTGCTCGGCTGGCAGCAAAGCCATTCCCTGGTGCTTCTTCGGGACGGGTGGCTCACTGTTCGACACGGGGTTTGCACCCACGAGTCCCCATTTAACCGCGCGGTGGAACGCGCTGGAAACCACTCCTGCGATGCTGCGAACGGTTTTGTCCGACAGCGGGCGCGGTGTTTTATCCTGACGCGTGCGGCCACCACTTTGAAGCAGCCGGTTCCACTCTCGGTTGAGATGGAGTGGCGTAATGTCCGCGAGCCGCATTTCCAGCAATTCGGGATTGATGCATTGCGCCTGCTGATGGTATCGCTCGATAGTCTTGGGCGCTAGTTTTTTATCCACGTGCTGATGGAAGAACTCTTCAAAGAGCATTGAGAGCGTCTTGGGAGGAGCCGCCGCCACGCCGGAGCCAGCCTTCGCTAACTCGTACTTCTGCTGTTCTTCGATCCGGCGTTTCGCCTCGGCGTCTTCGGCTTCCCGCTTCGTTGAAAATCCGAACTGCCTGACCGGGAGAGAGCCGCGCGCTGCTCCTGGACGTTGAAACTTGAAGTACCAGAGGATCGTTCCAGAGTTGTACCTGCGTTTGTATACTGCCATTAGTTCAACACCGTTACCTCGTGTGGTGGGTGAAGTCCAGGGCTCGGCCGCGTTCCGCACGTGCGTTCCCATTGCTCATAAGCATGCCGTGTGATGATCCACCGCCGGCCCAGGCGGACGCCAGGCAATATTCCCTGTTCCAGCATTGCGTATACCGCCAGGCGTCCTACGTCCAATCGCTGAGCGATCTCGGGCACGGAGATACGACCGCTGAGCCGCTCCTCTCGCGCTGCACTTGGTTGTCCCGGATCGGGGCCTTTGTGTCGATCAGCCATCAGGCTAATCTTTCGAGGGCTCGACGCCTGGTGCGTTGCCTAGCGATAGGCGTTGCTGGCGGCGGCTTTGATCAGTTGATTGCGCCACTTGTTCGCCTCGTTGAGTCATCGTTGCGGAGGATCTCACTATTGCCTTGCCTTTCTGGCGGACCAGAGTGATGAATCGTCATGCGCAAAGGAAGCGCAGAAAAGGAACGAGAACCAACATGACCAACGCAGAAGCCGGCACAGCCGCCACCGTTGCGGCACAGGGCGCGCACGTGGCGCCGGAGAAGGCCTCCTCGAAGAAAGCTGCCACCAGGAAGAAGGGTGCGCCCAAGAGCCAGAAAGCCGCCAAGGGCGCGAAAGCCAAGGCCGGGCTGAAGAAGCAAGCCAAAGCCACCAAGCCCGCCAGGGCCAAGAAAGCCTCCGCCCCACGCCCGGATAGCAAGGGAGAGAAGATCCTGGCCCTGGTCCGCCGGCCCAAAGGCGCCACCCTCGCCGAACTCACAAAATTGACTGGTTGGCAGAAGCACTCGATCCGGGGCTTCCTCTCCGGCACGGTAGGCAAGAAGATGGGCCTCACCGTCGAATCCACCAAGCGCGAGGATGGCGAGCGCGTTTACTCGATCGGAAAGTAACATCACCCTCCGGCCCTTCTGCCCGCCCGGCTTCTGCTGCGGCGGGCAGTTTCGCTTTCAGGGCCATGCTATGTCCAGCCTCCGACCATCAAGATGCCCCGAGTGCTGTAAATACTCATCTGCCGCGGCTTCCTCACAATCGCGCGCGCCAGCGCGTTGACCGTTGCCGCGATTCCATCGATGCGCGAGGAACTTTTCGACCGCTCCGGTTTTGTGAACATCAGGTTATCGTTGCTCTCCTTCGTCGAGAGGCAGCTCGCGTTCCAGCGCAGCACAGGATTTCCTCCGTGGCGGAGCTTGCCAGATGCGACCAGTTCGAGCAACTTCTTGGACGGTTCGGATAGCGTGGCAACACCCTGCCGGATCTCGACACAGTCATAGCCTTGTTCAACCATCGAGATCGAGATCTGCCGTGAGTTCCAGGGATCGAAGCAGATTTCTTGCAGGTCGAACATCTCTGACGCCCACTCCAGCCGTGCCGTGATGTCACGGTAATCGATCACGTCCCCGGATGAAAGCTCGACGAATCCCTGCTCGGCCCACCGCTGGTACGGCATACCATCGCGCCTTTCCCGCTGTCGCACGGCCTGTTCGGGCATCCAAAAGAACGCCAGCACGTCGAAGCCACCGTCGTCGCAGGGGAACACAAGCGAGACAGCTGAAAGGTCTGTGGTCATCGAGAGGTCAACGCCCGCCCAGCAGCGCCGTCCCTTGAAGCGCGCCATCAAGGCAGGAGGCAACGGTCGCACCTTGTCCCCGGGTGCTTTCGCGAGCAGCCCGGAGGCCTGCCAGTCACCGGCGGAAGCATCCCATTTGACCATATCAATCGCCCGGCTTTCCTTCTGGTCCCACATGTTCAGGTAATAGCGCTTGAAGGAAGTGAGGTCACCTTCGGCCTCATGCGACACAAACTTTTCGCGGATCTTCTCGATGTCGAGGAAGCCGCCGTTTTGTTTCAGCGAAGGATTGGCTTTGACCCAGGTCTTCGGATCGGCGGGGTCATCTTCTTTGGCAGCACCGTAAATGCGGCCGTAGAACTTCGCATCTGAAACGATGCCCTCTTCGATCTTGCGCGCCTTCTCGTGCAGCCGCCAGGCCAGTGGAGATTCGTTCTGCACGCCCGCCGTGGTGATTGCGATCGTGAGCGTTTGCCGGCGCGTGATCCCGCCGTTCGAGAGCACATCCCAGTTGTCGAGCTGCTTTCGTGTCTTCCAGCGATGGATCTCGTCGGCGATCACGACGGCGGGATTCACTCCGTCACCGAAATCCCCATCGGCTGCGACCGCGGCATAGAAAGATTCTGGGTCCGAGCGCTTGATGATTCGATGGGTGCCGCGGAGCACGCGGAGTCTCTTTGAAAGGACGGGCGATTGGTCGACCATCTTGCACGCTGCGCGGAAGACGTTCAGCGCCTGGCGGGTAGCCGCGGCCGCACCATAGACCTGGCAACCGGGTGTGTTGGTGGTCAGAAGAACGAATAGAGCAAGGCCCGCGGCCATCTCCGACTTGCCGGCCTTCTTCGGAACTTCTAAATACGCCATTTCGATGATGCGGTTACCAGCCTCGTCTATCTGGCCGAAGATCGCACTGAGCGCTTCCTCCTGCCAGGGGACAAGCAAGAAGGGTTTTCCGTACCATTCGTCCGCGGTGTGCTTGAGGATGTGCTCAAAGAAATTGCACGCGGCATCGGCTTGAGCTTGGGAGTAGGACACATCTATTCGCCTCGTGCGGCCAATTCGGGGGATTCCTGGGCGGTTTCTTCGCCCGCCGGCCGCCGTTCGAGCTTCACCTGCTCAAAGCTCTTCTGAGAGCCTTCGAGTATCGCGGCGCGGCCCGTGAAATTCTGCCAGCGCGTCACTATCACATCAACGAATCGCGGTTCGATCTCGATGCAGTAACAGTTCCTGCCGAGGGTCTCGCTAGCCATCAGCGTCGTGCCCGAACCGCCGAACGGCTCATAGACCGCGCCATCGTGATTCTTAATCGGTCGCTCCATGAGCGCGATCGGCTTTTGCGTTGGATGGTCGAACTTCTCTTCCTTCGAGCCGCTCGATATTTGTTTCGGGCTGGCGGCTTCCCAGATGGTTGTCTGATCTTTCGTCCCGATCCATTTTGCCGTCCGCCCTTCCCGCACCGCGTACCAGCAGGGCTCGTGTTTCCAGTGGTAGGCTTGACGGGAAATCGCGGCGACCGTTTTTTTCCAAATGATCTGCTGGCGAAGTTCAAATCCGATCGACTGGAGTCCCTGCGCCACTTCGATCATGTGCGATGTGGCGTGCCAAACATAAGCGATCGCGAGACTGGGTACAAGGGCGAAGGCCGGCGACCAGTCCGCTACCGTATCTCCGGAGATGGTTGTGGTCGTGTGGCCCTCGATCCGCTCTTTCATGTAGCTGGGCTCGGCTGGTCCGCGGCCATTCAGCCCGGCACGATCCCGCCACTCCATGTCCAGCTCTACACCGTATGGCGGGTCCGTGATCAGCAGCGTGGGCTTACCCCCATCGAGCACGCGGGCAACGCCGGCTTCGTCCAAGCAACTTCCACATAGCAAGCGATGCGGCCCCAACAACCACAGGTCGCCCAGCACTGACACGGGATTGTCGGGAACAAGCGGGCACTCATCAGGGTCGGTCAGGCCGTCAGTCTTCTGCATCATCGCGCGGGCAAGCTCTTGTTCATCGAAGCCAGTGAGCTCGAGGCCGAAGCCCAAGCGCTGCAGGTCGATCAATTCTGGGCCGAGCAGTTCGAAGTCCCAGCCAGCCTCTTCGTGGCTGCGGTTGTCCATCAGCCGCAGCCCACGGACCTGCTCCGGCGTGAGATCGCGTGCGACGTGAACCGGGCACTCGGTCATTCCAGCCTGTCGTCCAGCCGCGCGTCGCAGGTGGCCGATGATGATGACATCTTCGGCATCGCAAACGATCGGCTGTTTCCAGCCATACTCCCGGATCGAAGCCGCCACAGTATCAACTGCCCGGGCGCTCCACTTCCGGGCGTTCTTTGGGTAATCCCGTGGCCGGTCGATCGGCCACCACTCGAGTGCGAAACTCCGTTCGGAGGGGTTCATTGGATGACCTCGGTTGGCGGTTGCACCTTCCGCTCGCGCGGCTGAGAAAGAATTTCTAAGAGATCGTCCTCGCTGTCAGCCGGCTTTTCAATCGCGAGTCGTGTGCGGGAAATAGGGCTCAAGCCAAATTCGCTACAAAACATCTTGAGCAATGTCCATGCCGCATTCATTTGGGCCACGGCCGGGTGCGGCTTCACGTTGGCCACCACCAAAGTGTTCGTCTGCGGATCCAAAATGCGCTTCGCGACCAGGCGGCCTTGTTTCTGAATGGTCTCGTAGCATTCGACTGCGGCTTCGTAAGCGACACACGCGCCTTCGAGCATCTGAGCGTCCGGCCGGCAGTCTAGGTTCATCCGCTCCAGTTCCTCGCTCCAAAACTTCCAGGCTTTGCGCGCCAGACCTTTTAGATGACGGGGACACGCCGGTAAGCCGCGAGACGCTTTCGCTTCCGCCTTCATCTTTTGTTCGAGCTTGTGGGTGCCAAGCCGGCGCGGATCACCTTCCGAAATCTGCAACGTGGTTGGCTTTGGTTTCCTTCCTCTCATCTCCAATCCTTCTCAGTAAATTCGGCAGCGCCTTTTGATGAGTGATTCCTCTAAATTGCGTTTCTAATTTCGCGGATTATCACGCGTAGCTGCGCCATGGTCACGGAAAACGGAAAGGCCCGAGGAAATGACCGGCCCCCCCCCGGCCCCTTCGCGCACGCTCCCGCCTGGTCCTAGTCTCGTGACATTGAACGCACCTGGTCCGCAGGTTCCCGAGTCGAACCGGATCATCTCTGGATATCAATACCCAGCACGTGACCAAAGTGTGCACAGTCCAAAATCCCCGGTGGAGTGACGATGTACTGAGCGTGAAACTCCACACGCCGAACGCATCCGGCAAGAGTGGCCAGCCCTATCCCGCAGCCTAACGGCTTGAACAACAATGATCAGCGGGAAAGCGGGTATAGCCTCCGTCCATTCCAGTTCCCAACGCATGTGTGGGTGCTAACGCGCGCTCTGCAGAACAATCCACGCGCCGTGCGCTAGCAATCGGACCTATCCCCGCCATCCCCGCACGGTCTTTGTTTTCAATGTCATCGGTTGCGGGGATAGCAGGCTGGTTTCCCCGCAACGGCGCGGGATTGCGACCGGAATCCAGACCGTCATAGCCTTCGCCACCGAACCAAGGAACTATGAAAGGGAGGCAAGTGCTGGCACTGAACCCAGTCTGGCTGAGTACGATTACCGTGAGGCGCAATAATGCGCCTTAGGAATAGCCGCCATGTCGTTCAAATCCGAAACTTGCCGTGTACTAATCGTGACCGAAGAGGGGCAAGTCGCACCGGAAGCAATCACTGAATGGGTTGCTCTGCACGCCATCAACGATACCGGGTGCAAACCTCACCTGAACAGTCTTGAGAGCCATTGTAGCCGTCGAGCGGCTATGGGCATTTCCAAATTGATCTCTGGCACATGCAACGACCGAAGGTAGTTGGACATTGAGAAGACCCAGAACCCGGTAAACCCGTTCACTGGTGCGGGTGTGTCGTAACGAAAGAGAGAAACGTCGTCGCCTTTCGGGTGAGTAGCCCACCAGAAGCAGATCAACGGCTCAACCTCATCCAGTTGAACAGGCGGTGAAATCGGAGCCAGCCGTCCGGTCTCGTCGTCCATGTGTGTCGGCGGGACCATCCTACTGAGCACCTTGCTCACGAAGGAGTATCGAAAGCAGGACCGTTCCGAATCCCAATGAGATAACCAGCGTTCTTGCCGGTACTGTCGAAGGGCGGACTCGTCGGCGTCTAAGCGAAGCTCCTTTCCCCCGATAGCTGTTGATGACCAATTCTTCACTTCGACTTGGTAAAGCGTTCGATGTCTGCTCGGGGCAGGCTGTGTCAGTAACCAGCGGTCGAGACGGTCACCACGGCCCGTTCCGTTCGTGGGAGTCTTCGGTAAACCGCCGTGCGTGACTACTTTGCTGATTACGCCGTACGTTTCCTGTAAGCACCGCTGAAGAAGCGAGATGCCCAAGTCTTCACCAACGATGCCAACAATGGCGGAAACGTGTCCCTTACTTGCGAGAGATAGCTCATCAAAGAATGAGAGAACTGCTGATCTGTCGATGGTCAGAGTAGTATTCATGGTTTCGGTTGAGGTAAGCTAACGTCGCCTACCCACTCTTCGTGGACCGAATTTCACTTTCGGCTTGCAGCCAGTCAGCAAGTTCATCGCCGGATTGTCGCTGCAAGTAGAGTTCATACGCCCGTTGCCGAATCTGCTGTTCCACGGGTTGTCGCCTCTGAACGTCTTCTTCTCTCGCCCATGCAAGAAGTTCTGGGATGGACCGCGTTTTGCATAGTTCGGCGAACTCGATGATGTCCTCATCCCAGTTGTCTCGGGTTATCTGGTAGCACTCCGTCGAGAATCGATCCTTCAGGTATCCGATTACGTGCTCATGGAGGATCTGCTGAACTCCGGGCAGTGCGGAGCTGAGTTCAGGATTCGATTCGCTCCCAAAGCAGACGAATCGGATGCAAATCTCTTCTTCGAGCAGGTCACGGGCACCGAATCTGTAAACTTCATCTGCGATCTCATGGATACGGGTATCGTCTCGCTCGAAACCCATCCACCGGACCGTGTACTCGACGTTCCTTCGCTCTCGGTTGCGCCAGGAGTTCTGGTTCAGATCACAACGGCGTGACTTAACTTCGCAGATGAGGAAGTCAATTCGATCCGAGCGTATCAAAGTAGTGTCGCGCTGGAAACTGAAGCGCCTTTGGTTTTCCACTGAGTGGGGAAACCGGACAGCGATGATGTCCGCATCGGTCCCGCCGGGACGGTTTCGAAAATCAGGATGAACAGTGAAGTCGGCGGTGGTGAAATAGCCGTTGAATCGGAGATACCACGTGGCGAGAAGCTCGAATCGGTTAGCTGCCACTGTCGTCACGGCCGATGCCGATACCCGGATGGACGACCGAAATCGCTCGGCCGATCCAGCCGGCTATGCATAGCCTCTGCCTCAGAATATCACGCAGACCGGCAGTCGCTAGTCCTCGTATCCAGTGCCGACACAATATCGCGAGCCGTGAATTTAGCCGCCTGATCTTTATCTTGTCCTACTCTGCGCGCTTGCCATTTCAGTTGCGTTTTTCATCGGTCAGCGATTCGATCCGAGAGGATTGTGGATCAATGTAGTCTTAGGGAAAAGTTTGGTGGAACCGCCACCAGAACTGGCTCTATAGGATCAAGAAGGGGGGAACCGCTTACCGCAGAAGCGCCTCTTGGAGCAAGCCAGGATAGCGGCTCAGCGTATCGAACGTAAGTATGGCAATAATCTTGTGGAGGACTTCGAGTGGCCTGCTAAGCAGGACGTTCTCGGCACTCGAATGGTTGATAGGTGCCGACTGGAAGGAGCGCTGGACACCTAGAATCTGAGGCAATCAAGGGTGAGGTTCACCGAGGTTCGTGATCACTTTCCAGCGGGCAACCTTCCCGTGTAGATCG
>Ga0208042_1000401_pt1 | contig 14870 bp, 16 predicted proteins | sample Sb_taG_10_FD_187708 | JGI IMG/M metagenome (GOLD analysis project Ga0208042, IMG submission 187708) | Peat soil microbial communities from Weissenstadt, Germany - Sb_50d_7_NC metaG (SPAdes) (version 2) | ecosystem: Environmental > Terrestrial > Soil > Wetlands > Peat | place: Germany... | reverse complement strand
CTCGACGCCGCTTTGCAGGATTTTGCGCGGGCAGCACAAGTTGCACCCTCGCCACTGGCCTTCTACTGGCAAGGCCGTGTTCTGGAAGATAAGGGACAACTCTCGGCCGCCGCCGAGGCTTATCGAGCAGCCCTGAAGATGGCACCCAACTTCGGGGACACGCAGGTCAGATTGGGGAACGTTGAGAAAGCGGTGAAGTGACGTCCAGAAACCCGTGTCAGAAGCAACGCCCGGCGCTTATTTCTTCCCGTTCTCGCCTTCCTTGAACATGTACTTGATGGCGGGCTTGTAGATCATCAGGTTGGCGGCGCCGGCGCGGTTCAGCTTGATGCAATGTTTGTCGTACCATTCGATGTAGCCGTGGACTTCCTCGCCGTCGCGCAACACGATGACCATGGGAGTCTTGGACTGCATCTGTTTCTGATAATAATAATTTTCGGCGTTGGTCTGCTCGGTGGGCGCGGCCTTCTTGGCCGGAGCAGCGGAACGGTCACGGTCTCGATCTCTATCTCTGCGTTCGGCGGGCGCTTGGTTGTGGCCGTGGTTATTCTGCGCGTGGTCGGCGCGATTGAGGGTCGGGCGGATCAGCTTGCGATTTGCGAAGCTTTCCTGATCCGCGGATGGTTCGGCTGGTATGGAGTCGAGCGTATCTTTCAAAATCGCACCACCTGCGCGCCGGGCGGGCAGAATATGCCACAACACTCAAGCCTGTGATTGTGGGTCCAGAGGTGTGAACTGAGGGTTACGGTATCACAGCGGGCAGGGGATGACAATCTCTTGTGCAGTGTCTTTTGTGCACCCGCCTGACCAGCCGCGCATTCCGCCTGTAGAGACGGGGCTTGTCCCGTTTCCTTTGTACGCGGCGGGAGACGCGGCAGGCTGCGTCTCTACTAAGAAACGCGCTCCAGCGCGGTCGCGAAAGCATCGAGCGAGAGCGAGCGCAGCAGGTTGCGACGCAGCCCGCGCTCCACCTCGCCAAGACCTTCCGCGGCGCGCTGCACCCAGGCAAAGTCGGCGGTTTCGGACATTTTCCTGAGTTCGCCCAGAATGTCCGTATTACGGACCAGTTGCGCCGCGCCCGATTGCAGGAACATCAGGTCTTCGAGCAACGAGTAGAGGGTGCGGAGAAGGTTTTCGATTTTTTCGCGGCCTTCGGCGCCGGAACGGTAGGTCTCGGTGACCTTGAACAACTCGGTGTGGGCGTTCTCTTTGTCCCTGCCGCCGAGCGCGGATTTCAGCATGATAAGGGCATGGTTGCGAGCGGCGACGTAGCTTTCGAGATCGAAGGATAAGGCGCGTCCGACGGCGCCTTCGCTGAGGCGGGCGACCAGCGCGCGCTGCCGGGCGTTCCAATCGGGACGAAACTGGGCGAGCCGGCTCTCGATCTCCGTGGAAACGAGCGCGCCCAGGGTGAAGGTCATGGAGCGGGAACGAATCGTGGGCAGTAATTCGCCGGGGTTTTCGGTCAGCAGAAAAATGCTGGCGAATTCGGGCGGCTCTTCCAGAACTTTGAGGAGCGAGTTGGCGGCCTCTTTCATAAAGGCCGAACTGGTGAAGATATAAACGCGTTCGCGGGCTTCCGCGGGCCGATAGTAGATGGTCTCAATCACGTGGCGGACCTGATCCACCTTGATCATCAGTTGCGGCGGATCGGGCGGGATGATGAGCACGTCGGGATGAGTCTGGACGAAGAGCCGGGTCTCTTTCTTATCTGTGTCGCGCAAACTTTCGCGAGCCTCGACGGCTTCGGCAAAGCGGGAGTCGAGGTCTTCGGCCTGAGCGATGCGAGTGCAGTTCGAGCAGCGTCCGCAGAAATCGGGCAAGCCGCCGGTCCCTCCGGTGCCATCGGTGCACGGCTGTTCCAGGCAGTTCATCGCGCGAGCGAGCATAAGAGCGAGGGTGTACTTGCCCGATCCGTGCGCACCGGAAAGAATAACGGCGTGCGGAAAGCGGTTGCGCGCCAGCATCTCGCGCAAGCGATGGATGGTTTCCGGGTTGCCGACGAATTCAGAAAAGGGCATAGGAAAGCTTCTGGCCGCTAGCTACTAGCTAGAAGCCAGAAGCTGGGTTTCAGACCTTCAATTTCTTCCGCACCAACTCCATGATAACCGCATGCGTTTCGCTGGGCGTACCTCGGGCGTTTACGACCTGCACTCGCTGCGGCTCGCGGGCTGCGATGGCCAGGTACGCGTGGCGCACGCGTCCGAAAAAAGCCCGGTTTTCCTGCTCAAAACGGTTCTCGTCTCTTTCCGAGCCTTTTTCCGACCGGGCACCTTTGTGTTTTCGATTGCGACGCCGGGCACGCTCGACGCTGAAAGCCAGGTCGTTATCCAGCAGGATGGTGAGGTCGGGTTGCAGGTTGCCGCAGAGGATTTCGTGCATCTCGAGCACCGGCTTCGTGCCTAGCTTGCGGCCTCCACCCTGGTAAGCCTCGGTCGAATCGGTGAAGCGATCGCAGAGCACGATGCGTCCTTCGGCGAGCGCGGGCAGAATGACCTCGTGAACGTGCTGGGCGCGGGAAGCGAACATGAGCGCCATTTCCGTAAGCGGAGAAAGTCCCGCGGTGGCGGAGTGCAGCAGCACTTCGCGAATCTTCTCGCCCGCGGCGGTGCCGCCCGGTTCGCGGGTGATGGTGACGGAGAGGCCATGGGCGCGCAGGGAACGCGCCAGCTTTTCGGTCTGGGTGCTCTTGCCGCTGCCATCGAGACCTTCGAAGGTAATAAATTTTCCGCGCGCGGGCACGTCGGAGATGATAGCAGGCGAGCAGGCAATGAGTGTGAACGACTGCCTTCGGCGGGCGTCGTCGTCGAATCGGCCCGCCAGACTGATATATTAACGTACGGTTCTATTTGCATTGCTGTGGGGCATCGAAAATCTGGAGGGGGAATGGGCTCACGTTGTGGGGTGAGGAACTTTTTTTGTCTCGCAATTGTTCTGTTGTCATCGTTTTCAGTTTTTGGAGCAAATGGTCCGACAGTCGCGCTTTCGGTGGACGCGTCGGAAGCTCCGCGCAAGATCTTCCACGCGCAATTGCGCATTCCAGCTAAGCCGGGGACGCTCACGCTCTACTATCCGAAATGGATTCCCGGCGAGCACGGGCCGACCGGTCCGATCACGGATTTGACCGGCCTGAGGTTTACAGCGAGCGGAAAGACGCTGAAATGGCGGCGCGATCTGCTCGACGGTTTTACTTTTCACGTGGAAGTTCCGGCGGGCGAGAATGAAGTCACCGCGAATCTCGATTACGCTTCACCCGCGTCGTTTGAGCCTGGATACAGCGCCGGAATGTCCGCGACGGAGAAGTTGTACGTCGTCAACTGGCACACGCTGTTGCTCTATCCCGCCGGCTACGGTTCCGATCAACTTACGTATAGCGCAAGCTTGCGGCTGCCCGCGGGATGGAAGTTTGGCACGTCGCTGCATGTTACCAATCAGGTGGGAAGCGACATTCATTTTGCGCCCGTTTCGCTGACCATGCTGGTGGATGGTCCGGTCATCACGGGCGAATATTTTAAAGTTGTGCCCCTGACGCCGCCTACCGAAAATCCGCCCGCGGAACTCGATCTTGCGGCCGACAGCCCCGCCGCGCTCGAGGCTCCGGAGGAGCTCTGGGAACATTACCGGAACCTGGTGAAGCAAGCGGGAATTCTGTTTGGCGCGCGGCACTACACCGATTACCACTTTCTGCTGACCCTGAGCGATCACGTCGCGCATTTCGGATTGGAGCATCACGAATCGAACGACAGCCGCGTCGATGAGCGGTCGTTGGTGGAAGAAGATGGTCGGAAACTGACCGCTGGACTTCTGCCGCACGAGTATGTGCATTCGTGGAACGGGAAGTACCGGCGTCCGGCGGACCTGGCGACGCCCGATTACGAACAGCCGATGCAGACCGACTTGCTGTGGGTGTATGAGGGCCTGACGTCATATCTGGGAGATATGCTCGCAGCGCGCAGCGGCGAGCGCACTGCCGCGTTGGCCCGTGATGCGCTGGCGCAGATCGCGGCGGATCTGGATCATCGTTCGGGCCGGGTCTGGCGCAATTTGCAGGATACGGCCGACGGCGTTCCCAGCATGCAGAACGCTCCCCGCGCCTGGGAAGACTATCGCCGCCCGCTCGATTATTACGACGAAGACGTGCTCAACTGGCTGTCGGTGGATGTGATCATCCGGCAGCAAAGCGCGGGCGCGAAATCTTTAGACGATTTCTGCAAACTGTTTTATGGCGCGCCCGGCGGTCCGCCCATGGTGAAGACCTACACCTTCGACGATGTGGTGAACGCGCTGAACCAAGTCGCTTCCTACGACTGGCGCGGATTCTGGACGGAGCGGCTGTCCAACCATGGCCCGGGCGCCCCGCTCGGCGGAGTCGAAGGAAGCGGATGGAAACTGGTGTACGACGAGCTCCCTTCGGAACTGGATCGCGCCCAGGATCGCGACGGAAAGAACATCAATGCGCATTACTCGCTGGGATTGTTGTTCGGGAGCGATGGCGTGATTCGGGATACGGTCGAGGGGATGCCTGCCGCCAAGGCCGGGATCGGGCCGGGGATGAAGATTGTCGCCGTGAACGGCCGCAGGTTTTCATCGGATGCCTGGCACGACGCCATTCGGGCAGCAAAGACCAGTCCGTCGCCGATTGAGCTCATCGTGGAAAACACGGATTACTTCCGGGTAGTGAAACTGGATTATCACGGTGGCGAGAAATATCCGCACCTGGTGCGGGACGAGTCGAAGCCGGATCTGCTGACGGAAATTTATCGGGCGAAATAAGGAGCGGGGGAATGTCGTGCGGCGAAGGCGAGAACACGATATTCAATTCTCAATTCGCCAGACTTTGTCATCCCGAGCGAAGCGAGGGATCTGCATTTTGCGGCGAACTGCAGATCCCTCGCTTCGCTCGGGATGACAATCTATAGATAGGATTCCCTCAGCTCTCCGAGATTGCTGCTACCGGCTCTTCGTCACCGGAAATTGCTTCGTTACCACTTACTTCGGGGGCGGACTCATCAAGCATAAAGCCGAGAACTTCCTGCGGAATCGGCGCGCTCCACACCGGCGAAAACGACTGCCGATGTAGCGGCGAGGGGCCGTGCTCGCGCAGGGCTGCGAGGTGATGCGGCGTGCAGTATCCCTTGTTCGATGCCAGGCCGTACATGGGGAAGACCGGGTCCCAGGCGGAGATCATGCGGTCACGTTCGACCTTCGCGAGGATGGAGGCGGCGGCGATGGAGGCAGAGAGCGCGTCGCCGTGAATGATCGGTTGCTGGGGAAGCTCGCAATCGAGTCGGACCGCATCGACCAGAAGATAACCCGCCGCCGGCGCCAGTTGCTGAACGGCATGAAGCATCGCAAGCCGCGAAGCCTGGTAGATATTGATTTGATCGATGCGGGCCGAATCCACGGTGGCAACGGCCCAGGCGATGGAATGCTTTCGAATCAGAAGCGCGAGTTCTTCGCGGCGCTCGGCCGGGAGCAGTTTGGAATCGCGCAGGCCGCGAATGCGGTGTGCAGGGCCGTCGTTCTGATAGAGGATCACGGCGGCAGCTACGACCGGGCCGAATAGCGATCCGCGACCGACTTCATCGACTCCGGCAACGCGTTCCGCGCCCGCGGCCCAAGCCCGCTTTTCAAAATTAAGAGTGCAACGCAGTTTTTTCAGCAGGCGCAACTTGGCGGCGGAGGCAGAAATGCCTTCTGCGTTCGAAGTCGATCTGGAGCCGGACTTGGACACGGAAGCTGATCAGAATCTTCGCCGAAGAAGACGCGCGAAGCAAGAGCAGAAGTTCGACGACTGTGTGGAAGCGGGGCTTCGCGCTTGGACGGGGCAAAGCCCCGTCCCCACACAAAGGCCGGCAGAAAAAGTAACCGCCGACTTATTGTTGTTCGACTTCTTTCAGTCGCGCGGCCTTGCCCTTGAGCCCGCGCAGGTAGTAAAGCTTGGCGCGACGGACTTTGGCGGACCGAACCACGTCAATCTTGTCGATGACCTTGGAGTCGATCGGGAAGATACGCTCCACGCCCTGGCCGAAACTGATTTTGCGGACGGTAAAGCTGGGTTGCGCGCCTCGCGTCCGGGAAATGACGACGCCTTCGAACGCCTGCAGGCGCTCTTTTTCGCCTTCTCTGATCTTGACCTGCACCTTGATGGTATCGCCGGGACCAAACTTCGGGATGTCGGTGCGGCGCGATTTCGCCAACAGTTTTTCGATAATCGGATTACGCATAACGTTTCCTTCCTAACTCTTGCCCTTGGTCTTTTGTAGAGACCGGGCTTGCCCCGTCTCCGTCAGTGTGCCATGAGCCAGCTTGACTTCGTCCAGCTTGATCTGGGCCAGCAATTCCTTATCTTCCGCCGTCAGCGCAACCCGCTCCAGTAAATCGGGACGGTTGCGCAGCGTTTTTGCCAAAGCCGTCTTGCGGCGCCAGCTGCGAATCTGGTCGTGATTGCCGTTCACCAGCACTTCCGGCACCGCCATGCCGCGAAAATCCGCCGGACGCGTGTAATGCGGATAGTCGAGCAATCCGCCGGAAACGCAGGTGGAACTCGGGCCGTCGTCGGCCAGCTCCGCCCCTACTGTAAACGACTCGGTGCGCGTCTCAGTGAACGATTCCTGCCGCGTCGAGGCCCGGTTGCCAACCGCGCCCGGGATCAGCCGCGTGACCGTGTCCACAATCACCACCGCGCCCAGTTCGCCGCCGCTCAGCACATAGTCGCCAATCGACAGTTCGCGATCCGCCAGGTGCTCGCTGATGCGTTCGTCCACGCCTTCGTAGCGTCCGCAGATGAGGACGATCCGATCGAGCGCGGAAAGATCCGCCGCGAGCGTCTGATCGAGCCTGCGACCCTGTGCGGAAAGCAGAATTACCGACTGCTTCGCGCCCGCGCTTAAGCGGAGTTCGCGCGACGCCACATCGCCGAACGACTCCAAACATTCAAAGATCGGTTCCGGCTTCAGGACCATGCCCTCGCCGCCGCCAAACGGGCGGTCATCCACGGTGCGGTGCTTGTCTTTCGTGAAAGCCCGCAGATCGTGAATGCTGATTTCCACCAGGCCCGTTTCCCGCGCGCGGCGGACGATTCCGTAATCCAGTGGTCCGCGAAAGAAGTCGGGAAAGATCGTGAGAATGTCGATCTTCATAAACCAGTTGCCGGTTGCCAGTTGCCAGTTGCCAGCAGAACCTAAAAACCAGCGGTCAGTGAACGGGTTTGATTTTACTGGCAACTGGCAACTGGCTACTGTTCTTCGCGTTCACTTCCAGCAACCCTTCCGGCAACTTCATCCGGACCTGCTTCCGTTCCAGATCCAGCTTCTCCAGATACGCCTCGGCGAAGGGAATCTCGTACGGCAACTTCGCTCGCTGCTTTTGTTCTTCGCCGCGCTCTTTATTTCGAACTACCAGCAACGGCGCTTCTCCGGCGCCGAACTGCACGTCTTCAATCTCGCCGATCTCGCGCTGGCCATCGAACACTGTGCAACCGATCAGGTCGCTCAGGTACGTCCAGCCCGGCTCCAACCGGGCGCGTTCACTGCGCGGCAGCTGAAGTTCGGCGCCGACCAGGGGCTCGGCCTCGGAAATCGTCTCAATGCCCTGAAACTTCAGCACCAGAAAACTCTTATGCGGCCAGAGATCCTCGACCGTCACTTCGCGGCGCTGGCCGTCTTTCGCGAGCGCCCACAGCCGCATGCTTTGCCGGAAGCGGTCGGGAACATCGGTGTGCAATTCGACCGCTACTTCTCCGCGGCGTCCCTGCGTCTTGATGACAACCGCCAGGGTAATCCATTCGCCGCTTGCGTCCGGTGCCGCGATTCGATGATCTCCTGTTCGATGCTCTTCTAACCAACGATCTTCTAGGCGACGATCTTCTAGGCGACGATCTTCTATTCGCTGCTCTTCTATACAACGCTCTTCTATTCAATGATCTCGAGCGCGTAACGCTTGTTCAGTTTCGAGCCAGCCGCCGTCAGCACGTTGCGCAATGCGCGCGCCACGCGGCCGGAGCGTCCAATGATTTTGCCCAGGTCGGCCTCGGCCACTTCGAGCTCGATGACGGTTTCGTCTCCGTCTTCGTACTCGTCAATAAAAACCTCGCCCTTGGCATCGACGATCGCCTTGGCGATGTACTCAATCATGGCGCGTGGGCTGACGGCAGGCTCGATCATTTACGCTTTGCTCCTGGATCCGGCTCCTGAACTCTGCTCCTGAATTGGCGAGTGTGGGGCCGGCTAGGCGACCGAAGCGGCGGCAGCCGGCGCGGGGAGAGCAAGCAGTTTCCTGACGCGGTCCGAACATTGGGCGCCCTTTCCAACCCAGTGCTCAATGCGCTCCCGTTTCAGGTCGAAAGTGGCCGGATTGGTCCGCGGATTGTACGTGCCCACCACTTCCACCGGGCGGCCATTGCGAGCCCGCTCTTTCTCAATCACCACCACTCGGTAATACGGTTGTTTGCGCGCCCCAAAGCGCGCCAGTCGAATCATTAACACAGACTTCGGTATCCTTTGCCCGGAAGAGTCCGGCGAGGTAGAGACAAACCATTATTATGCCGGAGCTTAGCCCTTTTCGCAACGAGACCCGTGGGACCTCAGTTTGGGTAGTGGGCTACTTTCATAATCAAAGCAGGCCACTACCCTCGTCATAGAAACAAGTGCACTCACCGGGCGCGCACCACGTCGCGCAAAGTCAGCTCCAACCCGCCGAATTCAGGATGGTCGTTCATGCCGAAAGAGTAGGCGATGTCCAGGCGGTCCCCGGCCAGCAACTGCAGACGGTCGCAGGATTCCTTCAGGCCCCAGCCCATCGCTTTGAACGCGATGTTGTCGCGCCAGGACTGTGTGGCGGCAGGGCTCTGCCCCGCCGGGACGGGGCGGAGCCCCGTCCCCACACCATCTCGTTTCGGAATCGCCGCCGCGTCGGGATGGCAGCGGGGAGTGAAGTCTTGCACTGCCGTCGCCGCCGTGCCCGCAAGCGCGCCATTGCCGGCTGGCGCCACCCGCAGCCGAACATGCTTGTCTTTCACCGCCTGCGGAGGCGCCATCAGCCGCACCGCACGCGCAGCGAAAATGGGCTCTCGATTCTCCATCCCAAAAGGTTCCAGCAAAAGCAGCGCCTGGTGAAGTTCAGGAGTAACTTCTCCCAGCGGCAGATCTCGATCGAACTCCAGTTGCGGTTCGAAATCGGCGGGAGTGAGCCGGGCGCGCGCATAGCCATCCAGATGCGCGCGCAGTTTCTCCACGTTCGCGCTGGGCAGCGCAAAGCCCACCGCGTGCGCGTGTCCGCCATAGCGGGAAAACAGCTCGTGGCACGATTCGATGGCATGCAACAGATGAAACGCCGGGATCGATCGTCCCGAGCCGTGCGCTTCGTCGCCCTCACGCGAGATGACGAGCGTTGGCCGCCCGTGCCGTTCCACCACCCGTGACGCCGTGATGCCAATCACGCCCCGATGCCAGCTTTCGCCATCCAGCACCACGCAATACGCTTCGCGCAGCGCGGGCTCTTCTTCCAGGCGGCGCTCGATGCTGTCCATGATGCGCCGCTCTTCCTCCTGCCGCTCGGCGTTCAGCTGGTCAAGCCGGCCAGCAATCTTTCTTGCACGCTCCATGTCTTTCTCGTTGAAAAGATCCACCACGTCGCGGGCCACGTCCATGCGTCCGGCGGCGTTCAGGCGAGGTGCAATACGGAAGGCCACTTCGGTCGCGGTCAGCGCCCGCCCGTCGCCGAGCTTCGCAACTTCAAGCAGCGCCTTCAGCCCGACATTCACCGGACGACGCAGACCCTGCAATCCCAGCTTCGCGAACACGCGATTCTCGCCCAGCAGTGGGACGGCATCGGCGATGGTCGCGATGGCCACAACTTTCATGAACGACATCAGCAGGCGCGACTGATCTTTCGCATCCAGCCGCCGCTGCATCAATCCCTGGGCCAACTTGAACGCCACACCCGCGCCGCACAGGTGCTTGCAGGGATAATCGCAACCCTCCTGGTTTGGATTAACCACGACCAGCGCCTGCGGAACGCCGTCCATCCCCGGCAGGTGATGATCGGTAACGATCAGGTCCACTCCGGTGCGCCGCGCCGTTTCGGCCGCGTCGAACGCACGGATGCCCGTGTCCACGCTGATGATCAGCCGCACGCCGTCGGCAGCGGCGCGCTCGATCACCTCGTCGCGCATGCCATAGCCTTCGCGGATGCGGTGCGGCACGTGAAAGTCAGCCGCGCCGCCGCAAAGCTCGATCGCCGTCTTGAGAATGACGATCGCCGTTGTGCCGTCCACGTCGTAGTCGCCGTAAATAAGAACCTTCTCTTTGCGTTCTACCGCCGCTTCCAGCCGATCAAGCGCGGCTCTCATCCCACTCATCTGCAGCGGGTCATGGAGGTCGCCAAGTTCAGGCGAAAGAAAACGGACAGCCGCCTCCGGCTCTTCAATCCCACGGCCGACGAGCAGATCGGCAAGCACGGGCAAAGCAGAAGGAGAGATTCTTAGTTTTGAATCACGCAGCGCAGCTTCGAGGACCCTGGCTTTAGGAGAATTCAGCGGATTGGCGATCCATCGCATCTTTCAGGTCTCAGGTATCAGGTCTTAGGAAAACTGCGCGACGGGCCGTACAAGCCTTCCTGAGACCTGACACCTGACACCTGAGACCTGCCACCTGCCCTACCGCTCCTCGTCCTGGTCCGGCTCATCGATCATGAATCCGCCGGCATCATCCGCCAGTTCGCGCAGCTGCTGATAATGTTCGTACCATTCCGTGCCCGCTTCATACACAAAGACGCATCCCTGGTACGTCCATCCGAGCTGCACGAACCCGGTCTTGCCGATGTAGCTCTTCAGCCAGCGGCTTTCTTCCATATCTTCTTCGCTTTTGTAATCGCTGTCGGCGAGCTGCTGGGACAAGCGGTCCAACTCTTCGCGGTCGAGCGCCCAGGAATGCATGGTCAGGAAGGGCGCCCCCGTCGACTTGGCCAGCTCCACGAAATCCTTCCAGCCATCCGGATTCTGTGCCGAGTCCCACATCACGCTGGGAATCTCTTCGCACTCGACATAGCCAAAGAAGCGGCGCATGCCCAGACCTTCAATGAAGGCCGTCATATCTTCTTTCATGCCCGTCAGGTCGTCTGGGTGTGGAGACATTGGGTTAGGAGACATGGAGGTGCCATCATTGTAAGGCTTGGCGCCAGTCGCCCGCCACTGCCCGGCCGAGGACGGTCGTTGGTCGCTAGCCGTTGGTCGTTGGCAAACCCTTTCTGCGAAATGTTGCTTTCGGCCTGTCGATGCGAGTCGAGGCGGCTGGCGAACGACTAACGACCAGCGACTGGCTCGCTTGTGTTAAACTTTCTGCTTACAAAAAAGCGCTCTTATCATGCTCTTTTCAAAAGAATACGTGGGTTATCTAGCCCGCGAAGTTTCCAAAAAACTGGTGGCGAGCGGTCTCATTGAGACCAAGGCGGTGCCTGCGCTTACCGAGAAAGTGCACGCCGCTCTGCTCGATGAACTGGCGCTCGAGGACCGCATTAACGACGAGGTGCGCGTCATCCTCGAAGCTTATTCCGAAGAAATGCAGAAAAGCGGCGCCAATTACCAGGAAATGTTCCGTAAGGTGAAGACCGAGCTGGTGAAAAAATACAAGGCTGTTCTTTGAGGACGCCCCTGCCGTGCGATTGAGCCGCGACAAAGTCAACAAACTCGCCCACACCGTCACCGACGCCGTAGCCGAAATGGACGAGGTCGACTTCATCGAGGACCGCAACACCATCCGCCTCGAAGTCCGCAAGATTCTCGAAGAACTCTTCATGCAGGAAGCCCGCATCGACCAGGCCGCCCGCCAGAAAATCGAAAGCCAACGTCGTACCATCATCGAGGGCTCGGAGGAATGGTCGATCCTCTACCGCAAGTATTACAACGAGGAAGTAAAGAAGCTGGGTCTGTAAGTACTCAGTTGCCAGTAACCAGTTTCCAGCAGGCTGTGGCTGCGCTGCCCCAGCCCCTGAAGGGCATCCGATTCCGAAGAACTTGCGGCATCGCTAAAGCGATGCCCTGATACGAAGCCCGTTTTTCCGCACCCTGCCATGGACGATGAGTTGTTACTGGCTACTGGCTACTGACTACTGGCTACTGGGTTCATCCGCAGCACATTGTCCTGATCTGCATCTTTGCCCTTGATCCCCACCGCATCCAGCTGACGCGCCACTGGCTGCACCACCCGTAGAATCCGCGCCAGCGTTTGCCCTACGGCTTCCTTGTCGCTGTTATCCGGACCGCGGCGCTCAATTACACTCTGGAAAAAAGTTTTCGGTTGCGGATAGACCACGATCTTGACGTCCTCGCTTTCGGGAACGCCGCCCGCTTTCTTCGCCAGTTTCAGCGCCGTATCGTAGCCCCCAAGCTCGTCCACCAAGCCCAGGTTCTTCGCATCCTGTCCCGACCAGATCCGCCCCTTCGCAATCTCGAGCACCTTTTCCTTCGGCAGCTTGCGCCCATCGGCAACCTTACCGGTGAAGTCCACATACACGCGGTCGAGCCACGCCTGGAATCGCCCCCATTCGGCGGGCGTGTAATCGTGCGTTCCGGTGAACATGGTGGCGTTCTCGCCCTGGTGCACTTCGTCCCACGAAAGGCCAACTTTATCCCACAGCCCGCTGGTCAGCATCTTTCCGCCCAGCACCCCGATTGAGGCCGTAATCGTTCCCGGCTCGGCGACGATTTTGTCGGCCGCCATGGCCACAAAGTATCCGCCCGACCCCGCCAGATTTCCCATCGAAACTATCACCGGTTTGCCCGCCTGGCGCGCCCGCACCACTTCCCGCCAGATGGTATCGGAAGCGACATACGAACCGCCCGGACTATCAACACGAAATAAGATCGCCTTCACGTCCTTGTCTTCCGCCGCCGCTCGAATCGCGCCCGCCACCGTATCCGAGCCCATGTTCTGGCTGCCCTGTACGGGATCGTAATCGCTCTTGCCACGGGTGACGTCGCCGACGCCGAACACCAGCGCCACTGTCTTCCCACGATCGTGCGGACGCCCGGCGCGGCCCAAATACTTATCCAGATAGAGCAGCTCGGCTCCGTCGCCCGCCTTGCTCTTTACGTCGTTGTAGACCTCGTCGCGATAGGCAACCGCGTCCACCAGTTGCGCCGTAACTGCTTCTTTGCCCAGATAAGGTCCCGCATCCACCAGGGCCTGGAATTTCTCCGGTGCGATCTGCCGCGCCTGGCAGATGCCGTCCTTCATCTGGTTGAACCATGAAGTCATGATCGCGGTCATCGCTTCCTTGTATGGTCCCGTGTACTTGGTGTCGGTGTAGAAGTTGAGCGCATTCTTGTACTCATAGCGGTGATCGCCGTGAAAGGTCATGCCCAGCTTCGCCAACGTCCCTTTCACAAATGGCGATTCTATGATGATGCCCGTCAGTCCGACGTCGCCCGAGGGCTGAAGATAGATGTGGTCAAACGCCGTCGCCAGGTAGTAAGCGCCGTTGCCCGGACCAAACTCACCAAAGGTTTCCGAGTACGCGACCGCAAATTTCTTGTGCGCGCGAAATCTCAGGACGGCATCGCGAATTTCCTGGGCCTGTGCCATGCCCATGCGAGCCGCGCCGATCCTGGCAATCATGCCGACCACGCGATCGTCGCTCGCTCCGCGATCGATTGCGTCCACCACGTCGCGCAGCGTCTGTCGATCAATCAGCATCAACTGCGCCGATGGCGTGTCCGGCACGTCTTCCATGAACGTCTGCTCGAAATTGGCTTCGAGAATGGTCTTGGATGGAACTTTGCCCTTCACGCCGATCACCGCCACCATCACGATGACCATTCCGATCAGGCTCAGAGCGCCTAAGATGGCGAGGAAACGTACGATTACCTTGGACATGGTTTCTCCTTTGGTGAGAAATAGCAGTCTAACCAAGTCCGAGGGTTGGAGCTATAGCGGCTGTTTTTTCATGTTAACTCTTGGTGTATTAATTAGTGAGTACTGTACGCTGCTGCCGACAGCATCGCTTGACTGCTGTTGCGGAGCGGTTCGTACACCTCAGCGCTGACCCACAAGCGATGCAGCAAGACCGCTAGCTTTCGTGCCACTGCGATGACGGCTCGTTTCTTCCCATTCTTCCCGCCGCGCTCGGCCAGCCTCAGGCCCCACCGCCGCAGATCGCTGTCCACTCCGAACGGCCCCAGGATGTGGTGCGCACCCTGCACCAGCAGGGTTCGAAGATAGGGATCGCCTTCCTTGCTGATGTGCAGTTGCGGTTCACTCTGCCCGGAGTTTCGTCGTCCTGGTTGTAATCCCACATAGCAGCCCACATCGCGGCTCTTGTGAAACCGCCGTGGCTCTTCCAGCGTCAGCACGTAGGTCAGCGCAATCAGAGTTCCCACTCCCTTTACCTGTTCCAGCCGAGCCACCTCGGGGTAACTTTCTGGGGCGATTTGTTGCACCCGGTCGTTGTATTCCCGGATGCGTTCGCTGAGCGATTCGATCTCATGGAGCAAGGGCTGCAGAGCACTCTGTAACTCCGGGCTCAGCCCCTCGGCCAGTTCTCGGTTCACCTTCCGCGGGCTGCAGCCGCGCAGCCGCTCGCCATACGACTTCGTCAATCCGCGGGCTGTATTGATCAGCGAGGTGCGGGCTCGCACCAGTCCGGCCCGCGCCCGAATGACCGTCAGATCCGCTTGCGCTTTTCGACTGCGGTGTTGCACCGGCCCCAGCAGCTCCGGGTCGATTCGCGCCAGCCGGGCCAGGGTCCGGGCATCGAAGCGATCATCTTTCCGACGGCTCTCTCCGATCAAGCGCACGTTCCGCGCATGGGCCACGATCACTTCCTGCCCCAGTTCACTCAACCACCGGCTCACCCACGGCGAATGCATCCCG
>Ga0208042_1000400_pt1 | contig 14872 bp, 10 predicted proteins | sample Sb_taG_10_FD_187708 | JGI IMG/M metagenome (GOLD analysis project Ga0208042, IMG submission 187708) | Peat soil microbial communities from Weissenstadt, Germany - Sb_50d_7_NC metaG (SPAdes) (version 2) | ecosystem: Environmental > Terrestrial > Soil > Wetlands > Peat | place: Germany... | reverse complement strand
GGCCGGCGGGATCGGCGGCGGCCTGGCCGTCTGCGCTCTGCTGATCGGCGGGGTGGTCGGCCGGCCGCGCATGGGCTGGGCGCTGTGGGCGGGAACGCTGCTGCAACTCCTGGTCATCGCCGCGGGCATCGTAGTGCCCGCGATGTACATCCTCGGCGTGATCTTCGCCGCACTCTGGGTCACCGGTATCTGGCTGGCCCGCCGTCACGAGACCCCCAAACCCCAGCCCTCGGCCCCGTCGGCGAACCCTCACCCCCACTCTCCCGCTCCTTAGACCTCCCCCCACCCTCCCACCGCTCATCCTCGCTCCCCGCGCTCCCGCTCCTCAGCCCGCGCTCCCGCGCCAGTAACAGCCACGATGGAACATCGTTGCTGTTCTGGCAACATCAATGCTCCATCGTTGCTGTTGGGCATGGGCCGGGACCGCGCCTACGGCGTGACTGGGTCTTGACACGCGAGCCAGAAGAGATAGGCGAGCAATAGCGGGATTTCTCACCTTGATCATTAAATGGCCGGCCCTTGGCCGCCAGGCGCGGGGACCTTGGTCATCTCTGGAGAGTGCCGATGAGCACTAGCCGTCACCTTTCCGCGTGAGTCACGGTTGGCTTACACGGATGAGGTGATGGTGATGATGGTCTGGTTCGGCAGCCACTGGACGTTCTGGCAGTCCGGCCTGATGTCGATCGCGATACTGGTCTTCTGGCTTCTGGTGGTCTGGGTGATCTACGCCTTCATCACATCGGGTCCGCCCAGGACGCGCAGCCGTGACGACGGCTCCGACGCCCGGCAGATCCTGGACCAGCGGCTGGCTCGCGGTGAGATCGACGCAGAGGAGTACCAGCGCTTGCGCGACCTCATCGCCTCCGACGGACGTCACCCGACCGTCAGCCCGTGGCCGTCCGAGAAGACCGGGGTCTCATCCCGCCGGTAACCGGCCGGTCGCGGTGGCGATCACCGGCTTCGTCGCACTGGCTCCGGCAGCACTCCAGGCCGCCGGAGGGGTGCCCGGCCCGGCCGGAGGGCTGACGGTACCTCGGGCGGAGCGCCGGTCCCAGGCGCGGGGGGCACCCTCGATCACGGGTAAGCTGGCCGCAGTAACGAATCGCATCGTCGACCGCGGCGAGCTGTCTGTGCCCGGTGAAGGAGCGTCGTTGTCAGAACACGCTGTCCGTCCTGATAAGACCCGATGCACCGGTATCGCGAGGTAGACAGGCCCGGGGAGAGATCGTGCTCCTCGTCCCGGAACCGTCTAGCTGGCATCACCGTTTTCCCGATAAGAACACCACGGGCCGCTCCATCGGAGCCGCCCCTCTCGATAGTTCCAAAGAGATCAAAAAGCCCGCGGAAGGTTCCCGTTCCCGATGAGCAACGCGCTGACTTTCCTCGGCCGTGACATGGCGGTCGATCTCGGTACTGCGAACACACTGGTCTACGTGCGCGGCCGCGGCATCGTGCTGAACGAGCCGTCGGTGGTGGCGCTCAATACCAACAACGGCCAGATTGTCGCGGTGGGCGTCCAAGCTAAACGCATGATCGGCCGCACCCCGGGCAACATCGTCGCGGTGCGTCCGCTCAAAGATGGGGTCATCGCCGACTTCGACGTGACCGAGCGGATGCTGCGCTACTTCATCCAGAAGGTCCACCGACGCACTCACCTGGCCAAACCGAGGCTCGTGGTGGCCGTGCCGAGCGGGATCACGGGCGTGGAGCAGAGCGCGGTCAAGGAGGCCGGCCACCAGGCCGGCGCGCGTCGGGTCTACATCATCGAGGAGCCGATGGCGGCGGCGATCGGCGCGGGACTACCGATTCACGAGCCCACCGGCAACATGGTGGTCGACATCGGCGGCGGTACCACCGAAGTAGCGGTAATCTCGCTGGGCGGCATCGTCACCTCACAGTCCATCAGGATCGGCGGCGACGAGCTCGACCAGGCGATCATCACGTTCGGCAAGAAGGAGTACTCACTGATGCTCGGCGAGCGAACCGCCGAGGAGATCAAGATAGCTCTCGGTTCCGCGTTCCCCACGGAGGACGAGCCCCACGCCGAGATCAGGGGCCGGGACCTCGTCAGCGGCCTGCCGAAGACTGTGGTGATCTCCGCGGCCGAGGTGCGCCGCGCGATCGAGGAGCCGGTCAACCTGATCGTCGACGCGGTCAAGAACGCGCTGGACAAGTGCCCGCCCGAGCTGGCCGGCGACGTGATGGACCGTGGTATCGCGCTGACCGGCGGCGGTGCCTTGCTGCGCGGCCTAGACGCGCGAATCCGCGAGGAAACGGGGATGCCAGTGGAGGTCGCGGATAACCCGCTCGAGTCCGTGGTGCTCGGCACCGGGAAGTGTGTCGAGGACTTCGAGACCCTGCGTCAGGTGCTGGTGCCCGATACCAGGCGCTAAGGGCGGCGTCGTCTGTTAGACCCTTAAACCCCGCCGTATGTCGCGGCGGGCCGACGAGGAGCTGCTGTGCACGACAACCGGCGTACTCGCCTGGTTCTTGGCGTGCTCCTGATCGTCGCGATCATCCTGATCACGCTGGACTTCAGGGACGGCGGCGCGTCGCCGGCCCGGAGCGTCGGCGCGGACATCTTCGGGCCCATCGAGCGGGTCACGCACGACGTGACCGACCCGGTGGCCAGCCTGTTCGACTCGATCACCGGCGGGCCTTCGGCGCAGGGCACGATCGCCACTCTGCAGCAGGAGAACGCCGAACTGCGCGCCGAGCTCAGCTCGGCCCAGCTGAGCCAGGCGGCGAAGAAGCAGCTGGCCCAGCTGCTGCAGCTCGATGCCGGCGGCTACCGCATCATGGCTGCCAGCGTCATCGCCGCCGGGGGTGACTTCTCCGATACGGTCACGCTGGACGCGGGCAGCAACGACGGCATCAGGCCGAACGAGACCGTGCTCAACGGCTCGGGTTTCGTGGGCACGGTCACCCAGGTGAGCGCGGACACCTCGACCGTCTTGCTAGCCAACGACGCCTCGTCGGTGGTGGGCGTGCAGATGGCGGGCAGCGGCGAGATCGGTGATGTGACCGGAACGGGCAAGTCCATGTCCGGATCCGCCCTGCTTCGGCTGAGCCTGTTTGACGCGAACGCGGTGCTACGGCCCGGGCAGCAGGTCATCACCTACGCCTCGGTGGGCGACCAGCCCGAGGTGCCCGGCGTGCCCGTCGGCACGATCGTCTCGGTGAGCAACAGCGCGGGGTCGCTCACCCAGACCGCGATGGTACGGCCCTACGTCAACTTCACCGCGCTCGGCGTCGTCGGGGTGGTGGTCCAGGTGCCGCGGCACAATCCACGGTCCTCGGTCTTGCCGCGCCCCGCGCCGACGGTCACCATCACCGTCACCCCCAGCCCGTCCGGCACCCAGTCTCCGGCCAACTCCACGACCACCCCAGCCGCCTCCGCCTCCGCGTCTGCCACGGGCGGAGGCTGACGTGCGCGGGCTTATCTCCGTCCTGGTGGTCGCCGTCACGGTCATCGTCCAGCTGACCATCGTGGACCGGATCGCGTTCCCCGGTGGCGCCGGCCCCAACCTGGTACTGCTCGTGGTGGCGGCGCTGGCGCTGGCCGGCGGGCCGCTAGCCGGCGCGCTGACCGGGTTCTGGGCCGGCCTGGCGCTCGACGTCGCGCCCCCGGGCAGCCACTTCGTCGGCCAGGACGCGCTGGTGTTCTGCCTGATCGGGTACGCCTGCGGGCTGCTGGCCGACGACTCCTCCGGCGACACCGCGGAGCAAGGGCATACGGCGCTGTTCGAGATCGTGGTCACGGCGGCCGCCGCCGTCTGCGGCGAGGCCCTGGCGGCTCTGCTCGGCGTCATGCTCAGCGACCCCCGGGTCACCTGGCCGGCGATCAGAAACGTGCTCCCGGCCGCTGTGGCCTACGACGTGCTGCTGTGCCCGTTCGTGCTGTATGCGGTCGCGGCATCGCTGCGCCTGGCTGGCGCGCGCGGCGAGGTGCGGCGGGCCGGCTGGTCGGCCAGCCAGGCGCGGACCCCGGTGCCCGGCGCGAACCAGGGCGCGATCCGGCAGCTGGCCGGGGGGAACAGTCTGCGGCTGCGGCCGTCGGACCGGGATAAGGGGCCAGCGGCGATCGGCGGCCTGCGCGGCCCGGGGGCCGGCCGGCCGGTAGCCCGGCGTGAGCCCCGGCTCAAGCTGGGCCGGGCCGGGCCGAGGACCTCGACGACCGCCTACCGGGACGGGCGCGCCGTGGGCGCGTCCAGGGTCAAGTTCGGCGGCAAGCGCCGGGAGGGCGTGCTCGGCGGCTCGCTGCTCGGCAGCGCCAGCCCCGGCGGCTCCGCCCTGCGCAGCTCCGCGCTGCGCGGTTCCGGGCTAGGCGGTTCCGGGCTGCGCGGTTCCGGGCTGAGCGGCTCCGCGCTGCGCGGTTCCGGGCTGAGCGGCTCCAGGTTCGGCAGCTCGAGCATGGGCCGGTCCCTGCTCGGCGGATCGGTGTTCAGCCGCTCCTCCTCCTCCTCCTCCTCCTCCTCCTCCTCGCTGGGCCGCAGTTCTGCCTTCGGCCGCTCGTCGTCCCGGTTCGGGCGGTCGGCTGTCTTCGGCCGGACCGCCCCCCTCCGCCGGTCGTCGCCCCTGCGACACCGGGGCAACCTGGTGCGTTCCGCGGGCGGCGGGCTGGCCGGGCGTGCTCCCCGGTTTTCCCGGGGTGGCTCGCTCGCCTGGCTCACCGGCACCCTGCGCGGGTCGGCTGCACCGAAGTCACCCGGCCGGGGCTGGCTGCGCGGCGCGTCCTCGCCCGGCCGTTCACCGGGCCGCAGCTCACTGGGCCGCAACCCACTGGGCCGCAGCTCACTGCGTCGGAACCCACTGGGCCGCAGCTCACCGGGCCGCAGCTCACTGCGTCGGAACCCACTGGGCCGCAGCTCACTGGGCCGCAACCCATTGGGCCGCAGCTCACTGGGGCGGAGCGCGTTCGGCCGCCGGGGCACGGGCCGGGGTTTCCGCGGCTGGTCCAGCGCGGGCACGCCCCGGCTGAAGGCGTCACGCACCAGGCAATTCGGGGTTTTTGGGTCGACCCGGCTGCGCATGCCCCGTCCGAAGGCGAAGCGGAGATGGCGGACAGGAGGTTACCGATGAACGTGGCGTCGCGTCGCCGCCTGCTGGTGCTCTACGTGATCGCCGCCGCCATGCTGGTCTCACTGGGCGGCAGGCTCTGGTACCTGCAGGTGATGAACAACACCGCGTTCACCAAGCTCGCCGCCGCGAACCAGACCAGGGACGTCATCGTGCCCGCGGTCCGCGGCCAGATCCTGGACGACGTCGGGAACCGGCTGGTGACCAACCAGACCGCCCTGGTCGTCTCGGTGGACATGATGAACCTGTCCCAGCAGCCCGGCGGCGCCGCGCCGGTACTGCATCGACTGGCCTCATTGCTCGGCATGTCCTACAAGCTGCTGACCTCCAAGACGCGGCTGTGCACCGCGGGTGTCCCGCAGCCCTGCTGGGCCGGCTCTCCCTACCAGCCCATCCCGGTGGACCAGAACGTCTCCGCCCGGGTCGCGCTGCAGGTGATGGAGGAGCAGAAGCAGTTCCCCGGAGTGACCGCGCAGGTCCAGCCGGTGATCAATTACCCGCAGCCGGACGGGGCCAACCCGGCTCAGGTGCTCGGCTACCTGCAGCCGATCACCCCGCAGGAGATCGCCAGCCGGCACCTGCCGGTGACCGGCTTCTCCGGCGTGGACCTGGTCGGTCAGGCCGGCCTGGAGGCCCAGTACGACAGCCAGCTCCGCGGCCGGGCCGGGACCCAGGTGGTCTCCGTCAACGCCGCGGGGGACGTCACCGGTGACGTCAGCCAGACCCCGCCGGTCAACGGCGATGACCTTGTGACCAGCCTCAACGCGCAGATCCAGGCCGACACCCAGAACGCGCTCAACGGTGCCATCGCACGGTCGCGGGCAGCCGGGAACAACGCCAACCAGGGCGCCGCGATCGTGATGACGACCACCGGCCGGGTGGTGGCCATGGCCAGCTACCCGGACTACGACCCGAGCGTGTGGACCGGCGGCATCTCCCAGCAGGAGTTCAACGCGCTGTTCGGCACCGCCGACGGGCAGCCGATCATCAACTGGACCACCCAGGGCCAGTACGCGCCAGGCTCCACCTTCAAGGTCACCTCGACCGCCGCCGCGGTGGCCGACGGGTACCCGCTGAACGGCCTGTACAACTGCCCTGGCTCGGTCAGCATCGGCAACCAGACCTTCGGCAACGACGGCGAGCCGAGCCTTGGCGACATGACGTTCGCCGAGGCGCTCATCCAGTCCTGCGACACGGTGTACTACAACCTCGGCTACGACATGTACCTCAGCGACAACGTGAAGGCCAACTCGGCGAAGTCGCCGAACGCGCCGGTGCAGAAGATGCAGCAGATGGAGCTGGCCTGGGGCTTCGGCCAGGACACCGGCATCGACCTGCCCGCCGAGTCGCCCGGCACCATCCCGACCAGGCAGTGGCTGTACTACCTGTGGGAGGACAACGCCCACACCGGCCAGGACTGGTGCAAGAACGGCCGCCAGTACGGCAGCTACGTGCAGCAGATCGAGTACCAGGACTGCCAGAGCGGGTGGGTGTGGGAGCCGGGCCAGGCAGCCATCGCCGCGATCGGCCAGGGCTACGTGACCGTCACCCCGATCCAGCTCGCCGACGCCTACGCGGCGCTGGCCAACGGCGGCACGCTGTACAGCCCGCGGATCGGCGAGGCGCTGGTCTCGCCGGTCACCGGCCAGGTGGTCCAGCGGATCAACCCGCCTGTCATCCGCCACCTGCCGGTGTCCGGATACACGCTGTCCTACATCCGCGACGCGCTGGCCGGCGTGGTGACCCAGGGCACCGCGGCTGGGGCCTTCAGCGGCTTCCCGCTCAGCAAGGTCTGCGTGGCAGGCAAGACGGGGACCGCCCAGCTGTTCGGCAAGAACGCGACTTCGGTGTTCGCCTCGTTCGCGCCGTGCAACGACCCGAAGTACGTGGTGCTCGTCATGGTCCCCGACTCCGGCTACGGCGCCGACGTGGCGGCGCCCGCGGTCCGGCAGATCTGGGACAGCATCTACGGCCTCGAAGGGCGCAAGGCGGCGGTTCCCGGCGGCCAGGTGCCGTCCGTGCCGCCGCAGATCTCCTCGACCGGGACGATCACCGCACCGTCCGGCTACACCAGGGGGAAGTGATGCTGGGCCGAAGCACGAGCTACACCGCGCGCGGCCTGACCACACCGCGGTCGGGGGTGTTCTCCGCCCGCCGCCCGCGGTCCCTGCTGGCCCGTGCGTTCGCCAGGAACTCCCCGCTGCGGCACATGGACTGGCTGCTGGTCGTGGTCGTGCTCGGGCTGAGCGCGATCGGCACCCTGCTCGTCTGGTCAGCCACCCAGCCCAGCCTGCTCGCGGCCGGCCTGGACGGGCGCACTTACCTGAAGAAGCAGTTGCTCAACGTGGTGATCGGGCTGATCTTGATGGCCGGGGTCAGCCTCGTCGACACCAGGCAGCTGCGGACTTGGGTGCCGTTCTTCTACGGCGCGACCCTGCTCGGCCTGCTGGCCGTGCTCACCCCGATCGGCTCCGACATCAACGGTGCCCACGCGTGGATCTCGCTGCCCGGCGGCTTCCAGGTGGAGCCGTCGGAGTTCGCGAAGGTCGCGCTGATCCTGGGGATCGCGAGTATCTTCAGCCGGGCCCGCCCCCGGGGCTCCGGCGGACCCGGGGTCAGGTCGCTGCTCACCGCGCTGGCTTGCGCCGCTCCGCTGATCGGCCTGGTGGTGATCGAGCCGGCCCTGGGCGTGGCCCTGGTGCTCGTCGTAGTGACCGCCACCATGATCGTGCTGTCCGGCCTTCGGCTGCGCATCATCGCCGCGCTCGCGGCCCTGGTGGCCGTGACGATCGGCGCGGTAGGCGGCCTGCACCTGCTGAAGTCCTACCAGCTCACCCGGTTCACCTCCTTCCTGCACCCGTCCGCCGACCTGGCTGGCGCCGGCTACAACGCGGCCCAGGCCAAGATCGCGGTCGGCTCCGGCGGGATGTTCGGCCAGGGCCTGTTCCACGGCCGGCTAGTGGCGGGCAACTTCGTCCCGTCCCAGCAGACCGACTTCATCTTCACGGTGGCCGGCGAGGAACTCGGCTTCGTCGGCACGATCGTGATCGTCTTCCTGCTCGGCGTGGTGATCGTCCGGGCCCTGCGGATCGCGACCCGGGCGGACGACCTGTTCGGCCTGCTGGTCGCGTCCGGCATCGCGATGTGGTTCACGTTCCAGTCGTTCGTGAACATCGGCATGACGATCGGCATCATGCCGATCACCGGCCTCCCGCTGCCCTTCGTCTCCTACGGCGGCTCAGCCGTCTTCGCCAACATGATCGCGATCGGCCTGCTCCAGTCGGTCCACCGCCGCCACACCGTTTTCGAATGACGCAGCTGTCGAAATGACGCACCGGCCGGACGACCTGCAGGTTCGGCTGACGCGCCATCCGGGTGACCTCGAGCCCGGGGGAGGGTCACCCGCGTCCGGCCCCTCGTTTCGCTGGGGTGGAACCGGGATCCGTTCGGATAACCTGGTTTGATGCCTGTCGAATCGGTGTACCCAGCGCTTGAGCCGCTGCTGCCGCGCGTGCGCAAGCCAATCCAGTACGTCGGCGGCGAGGTGGGCTCGGTCACCAAGGACTGGGACAGCGCGGATGTCCGGTGGGCGCTGTGTTACCCGGACGCCTACGAAGTCGGGCTGCCCAACCAGGGCATCCAGATCCTCTACGAGGTGCTGAACGAGCGCGCCGGCGTGCTCGCCGAACGTACCTACACCGTGTGGCCCGACCTTGAGGCGCTGATGCGCGAGAACGGCGTGCCCCAGTTCACCCTGGAGGCGCATCGGCCGGTCGGCGCCTTCGACGTGCTCGGGGTGAGCTTCGCGACCGAGATGGCGTACACCAACCTCCTGACCGTGCTTGACCTGGCGGGCATTCCCCTGTTTTCCGCCGAGCGGACCGAGGGTCACCCCCTGGTGATCGCCGGGGGCCACGCCGCGTTCAACCCCGAACCGGCGGCGGACTTCCTCGACGTGGTGGTCCTCGGCGACGGTGAGCAGGCCGTGCTCGCGATCACGGACCTGATTCGCGGCTGGAAGCAGGCCGGGCAGCCAGGCGGGCGGGACGGGCTGCTCCTCCGGCTGTCGACAATCGCCTATGTACCTCGTTTCTACGACGTATCCTACCACTCCGATGGAAAGATTTCAAAAGTAGTTCCGAATCGCCTCGACGTACCGTCCACAGTTTCGAAATATACCGTGATGGACCTGGATGCGTGGCCCTATCCGCGCCGGCCCGTCGTCCCGGTCGCGGAGACCGTGCACGAGCGGTACAGCGTGGAGATCTTCCGCGGCTGCACCCGCGGCTGCCGGTTCTGCCAGGCCGGGATGATCACCAGGCCGGTGCGGGAGCGGTCCATCACCACGATCGGCTCGATGGTCGCGAATGGCCTCAAAGCCAGCGGCTTCGACGAGGTGGGACTGCTCTCCCTGTCCAGCGCCGACCACAGCGAGATCAACGAGATCGCGGTCGACCTGGCCGACTGCTACGAGGGGACCAACGTCGGGCTGTCGCTGCCGTCCACCCGGGTGGATGCCTTCAACGTGACCCTCGCCGACGAGCTGAGCCGGAACGGGCGCCGGTCCGGGCTGACGTTCGCCCCGGAAGGCGGGTCCGAGCGGATGCGCAAGGTGATCAACAAGATGGTCACGGAAGAAGACCTGCTGCGCACCGTCACGACCGCCTACGGCAGCGGCTGGCGGCAGGTGAAGCTGTACTTCATGTGCGGGCTGCCGACCGAGACGGACGCCGACGTGCTGGCCATCGCGCAGCTGGCGCGCCGGGTGATCGCGGCCGGCCGGGAGGCGACCGGGCGGCGCGACATCAGGTGCACGGTGTCGATCGGCGGCTTCGTGCCCAAGCCGCACACGCCGTTCCAGTGGGCGGCGCAGTGCCCGCCAGAGGTAGTGGACGCCCGGCTGCGCGCGCTCGGCGGCGCGCTGCGCGCGGACCGCGGCTACGGCAAGGCGATCGGGTACCGCTATCACGACGGGCAGCCCGGCCTCATCGAGGGCCTGCTTTCCCGCGGTGACCGCCGGGTGGGCGCCGTGATCCTGGCGGCGTGGCGGGATGGCGCGCGGTTCGACGGGTGGGGCGAGTACTTCTCGTTCGAGCGCTGGCAGCGGTGTGCCGAGACGGCTCTGGCCGGGGAGCCGGTCGATCTCGCATGGTACACTACGCGCGAACGTGGTTACAGCGAGGTGCTCCCCTGGGATCACCTGGACGCGGGTCTTGACCGCGACTGGCTGTGGCAGGACTGGCAGGATTCCATCGCTTCCGAGGGTTCAGGGGTTTCTGGGGGCGCGGCCGAGGTGGAAGATTGCCGCTGGACTCCGTGTTATGAATGCGGGGTTTGTCCCGCCATGGGTACCGAGATCCAGGTGGGCCCGACGGGAGAGCGCCTTGACGGGAGGCGGCTGCTTCCCGTAGTGGGCGGGAGGTAGCGTGGCGGAACCGGCACCCACCAGGCCTGCGGTGCAGCATCTGGTGGTCCGGTATGCTAAGCGTGGAAAGATGCGTTTTGCCAGCCACAGGGACGTGGCGCGCGCCTTCGAGCGGGGAGTGCGCAGGGCAGGTCTGCCGATCGCTTATTCAGCCGGGTTCACGCCGCACCCGAAGATTTCCTATGCGGGCGGTGCGCCGACCGGTGTGGCGAGCGAGGCTGAGTACCTGAGCCTCACGCTGACTGCCCGGCAGGATGAGACGCAGGTGTGCCAGCGGCTCGACGCGGCACTGCCTGATGGGATTGATGTGATCGACGTCACGGAGGATGCTGGGGTTGACGGGAGACCGTCCACGGGCTCTGGCGCGTCGCCGTCCGGTGGTTTTGGCCATCTGGAGGCATCCGAGTGGCGAGTGGTTCTACCGGGCGTGAGGCCGGCGGCGGCGCAGCGGGCCGTCGCGGGTTTTCTCACCCTCGGCGAGGCGCCGGTGGAGCGCCTTACGGACAAGGGCGTCCGGCGGCTGGATGCCCGCGCGGCCGTGGTCGAGATGAACGTGGTCGAGATGAACGTTGTCGAGATGGGACCGACTACGGCTGATCCTGACGGCGGTCAGCGTGCCGCTGTGACAGGCTACGAGGATTGTGCCATTCTCCGAATGGTTGTTCTACATACGGCGCCTGCCGTGCGGCCCGAGGATGTCTTGACCGCGCTGCGCGAACAGGCCGGCATCGTTCCGTCTTCGCCGCCCATGACCACCCGGCTGGCGCAGGGCCCGCGGGCCCGGCTGGCCGGGGAGGCCCTGCTCACCAGGGAGAAGGGGTCATGACGGCGATGCGGTGGTGCCAGGGGGCCGTACCCGTGAAGACAGAGATAGGTTACGAGGCTCGGTGCTGTCGGGCTCGCGCGGTAACCGCGCGAGCCCAGGACCGCCAGCGCGGCTCCGCCTGGGCCTTCGTTTACAACGTGCTCCCGTGCGGTGTGCGGATGCGTCGCGGAACGCCGCCAGCTAGCGGAATGCCGCCAGCTAGCGGAATGCCGCGGTACCGCGCGCCCGGGAGCCTGACTGGAGATTGCCCGAATGCTCGAGAGCGAGCTGTACGACAGAGAATTCAATGACAACGCCGCGGGCGGGCGTGGTGCCGGCGAGCTGAACCCGGTCGTGCCCGCGGCGGTGTTCCAGCCGCCGCAGGTGGTGTTCCAGCCGCCGACGGCGCGGCCGGAGCCCGTTCGGCCCGAGCCCGTTCGGCCCGAGCCTGCGCCGCCGGCCCAGACAGCCGGTTCCCCGGCGCCGGCCGGGACCAGCGGGAACGCTGACGGCGCCGGTGGCCCCGGCGACGACGACGACGGCACGGCAGCGGGGCGCCGCCGCAGGCGGCGGCCAAGCCGCGGCCGGGGCAGGAACGGCGAGGCGGACGCCGCGGCGGAAGCCGGCGACGGCCAGCCGGACGCCCAGGCTGGCGAGGGAACCCAGGACGCGCAGCCGGACGCGGCGAGCGGCGAAGGCCGGCCGGAGGCCCAGGGGACCAGGCGGTCGCCTGCCCGCACGCGCAGCCGCCGGACCAGCGCGGCCAGGGACAGCGCGGCCAGGGACGGCGCGGACACGTCCGCGGGCGCCGGCGCCGACACCTCCGCGCAGGCCGGATCCGCGGACGGCAACGGGGACGCCGGCGCCAGCGGTGCGGCCGAGGACGACGCCGACGGCCCGGGCGGCAGTGCGCGCCGGCGCCGCCGCAAGCGCCGCCGCGGTTCGGCCGACGGCGTGGCCGGGCCGGACTCGCTGACCACGGACGACCCGCCGGACACCGTCGTGCACGTCCGCGAGCCGAACGGCAGTGACGACGTGCGGTCGGTCAAGGGCTCCACCCGGCTCGAGGCCAAGAAGCAGCGGCGCCGTGAAGGCCGGGAGACCGGCCGCCGTCGGCCGCCGATCGTCACCGAGTCGGAGTTCCTCGCCCGCCGCGAGTCGGTCGAGCGCTCCATGGTGGTCCGCCAGCGCAAGGACCGTACCCAGATCGCCGTGCTAGAAGACGGCGTGCTGGTCGAGCACTACGTGAACCGGTCCACCCACCAGTCCTATGTCGGCAACGTCTACCTGGGCAAGGTCCAGAACGTGCTCCCGTCAATGGAGGCCGCCTTCGTCGACATCGGCAAGGGCCGCAACGCGGTGCTCTACGCCGGCGAGGTGAACTTCGACGTCAGCGGGCTCGAGGGCCAGCCCAAGCGGATCGAGTCGGCGCTCAAGCCCGGCCAGTCGGTGATCGTGCAGGTCACCAAGGACCCGGTCGGCCACAAGGGCGCCCGGCTGACCAGTCAGGTCAGCCTGCCCGGCCGCTACCTGGTCTACGTGCCCGGCGCGTCCATGACCGGTATCAGCCGCAAGCTGCCCGACACCGAACGGACCCGGCTCAAGCAGATCCTGAAGAAGGTCATGCCCGAGGACGGCGGCGTCATCGTCCGCACCGCGGCCGAGGGGGCGGCCGAGGAGGAACTGGACCGGGACGTCGCCCGGCTCGCCGCCCAGTGGGAGGCGATCGAGAAGAAGGCCAAGACGGCCAGCGCTCCCGCGCTGCTCTACGGCGAGCCCGACCTGACCATCCGCGTGATCAGGGACGTGTTCAACGAGGACTTCGGCAAGCTCGTGGTGTCGGGCGACGATGCCTGGGACGTGGTGGACGAGTACGTCAAGTACGTGGCCCCGCACCTGGCCGGCCGGCTCAGCCGCTGGCAGGGCGACCGGGACGCGTTCGCCGAGTACCGCATCGACGAGCAGCTGGCCAAGGCGCTCGAGCGCAAGGTCTGGCTGCCGAGCGGCGGGTCGCTCGTCATCGACAAGACCGAGGCCATGACGGTCATCGACGTCAACACGGGCAAGTTCACCGGGCAGGGCGGCAACCTGGAGGAGACCGTCACCCGGAACAACCTCGAGGCCGCCGAGGAGATCGTCCGCCAGCTCAGGCTGCGCGACGTGGGCGGCATCGTGGTCATCGACTTCATCGACATGGTGCTCGAGAGCAACCGGGAACTGGTGCTGCGCAGGCTGCTCGAGTGCCTGGCCCGGGACCGGACCAAGCACCAGGTCGCCGAGGTGACCTCGCTCGGCCTGGTCCAGATGACCAGGAAGCGGGTGGGCGCCGGCCTGCTCGAGGCCTTCTCCACGCCGTGCGAGTGCTGCAACGGCCGCGGCGTCATCCTCACCTTCGACCAGGACGCCGACAGCCAGGCCCCGCACCACACGCACGGCCGCGGTAACGGCGGCAATGCCGGCCGGGTTCCCGCCCCCGCTGCCATGGCCAGCCCGGCCTCGGTGGCCGCCCGGTCCCGCCCGGCCGAGAGCCCCCCGCCCGCCGCCAGCAGCCCGGCCGCCGTGACGCCTCCGGCCGACGCTGGCGCCCCGGACGGTCCATCGGCCGACGCCTCGCAGGCCCCCAGCTCCCAGCCAGGCCCCGCCCAGCCGGGTGGGGCCGAGGTCGCCGACGCCGCCCAGGCCACCAACGGCCAGGTGCCAGGCACACCGCCCGAGCCCGCGCGCTCCGGCAGCGGCCGCCGCCGGCGGCGCAAGCCCTCGGGGCTGGCCACGCCTGTCCCGGCTGACACGGCGGCCGCAGCTTCCCCTGCCGACGCAGCGCAGGCCGCCGACGGTGCCGCCTAGACCGGCCCTCAACCGTCACGTTGTCACATCGTTGCGCCAATCGGGCCCGCGCCAGGCCCGCGCCGGGCCCGAAAGACGGATGCCGAACGAGCCGGGTTCGTGCAGGCGCTGAGGTCTGGTAACCTTAGCGGTCGGGAGTTGCCCGCTGCGCGGGCCCCGTGTGCACGTTCAAGCGAGCCCGCCGTGGTGAACCGGAGTTCCGAGGCACGCTAGGAAAGCGCAAGGAAAGAGAGAGTTCTCGGGTGTACGCGATTGTGCGCTGCGGCGGCAGGCAGGAAAAGGTCGCGCTGGACGAGGTCGTCACCGTCGATAAGCTGCCTGGCGAGGTCGGCTCGAGCATTACGCTCCCGGCCCTTCTGGTGGTAGACGGCGACCGAGTCATCAGCGACCCCGCCGAGGTCGGCCGCTATCAGGTCACGGCGGACATCGTCGGTGACGCGGCAGGCCCCAAGATCAACATGATCCACTACCGGAACAAGACCGGCTACCGGCGGCGTCTCGGCCACCGGCAGCGGTACACCAAGGTCCGGATCACCGGCATCGGCACCGAAGCCGCGAGCGTCGGCACCACGAGCGCCGGCGCCAAGACCACCAAGGCGAAGGCGGAGGAGGACTGAGATGGCACACAAGAAGGGCGCGTCATCCAGCCGCAACGGCCGCGACTCGAAGGCCCAGCGCCTCGGCGTCAAGCGTTACGGCGGCCAGGTCGTGAACGCGGG
>Ga0208042_1000394_pt1 | contig 14956 bp, 11 predicted proteins | sample Sb_taG_10_FD_187708 | JGI IMG/M metagenome (GOLD analysis project Ga0208042, IMG submission 187708) | Peat soil microbial communities from Weissenstadt, Germany - Sb_50d_7_NC metaG (SPAdes) (version 2) | ecosystem: Environmental > Terrestrial > Soil > Wetlands > Peat | place: Germany... | reverse complement strand
AACGCGAACAGCGGAAGGAGCACGTAGGGACGCGCCACGATTGCATATTGGAAGGCAATGAAATAGGTAAATGGGAGCAGTACCCGAATGACAGCCGGAAACGGGCTGTACCTGACGAAAAACCAGCATCCCGCAATCGCGCACAGGCCGGCAATCCAACCCAGTGATTGGTACGGAAGATGAAACCAGTGGTTTGCAACCCAAAGGATCGTGGGCCACAGTGGGGGGTGCCCCTCATACGCCAACTGATGGAACACGAGGTAGCGGTAGCCCAAGTCGCGGCTCAATAACCAAGCTTGCGCCTCATCGGCCCAGGGTTCGTGGTGAGTGATGCCCACGAGGATGACTGTGCAGTATACGGCCAGTGTGGTCACCATGGTGAACTGCCTGCTGACGGAGGGCGCGGCCTCGGCAGGGCGATTTTGGACTTCTTGCGGCATTTGGTTCGCTTCAGGTTGCAGAATATTTTAGATGACAGCGCTGGTGAGTGACGGCGATCACATTATGGCGTGCTGCCATCACTAATCTCCAGAGGCGATGCCGAATGGTATGTGGCGATCATTCAGGACGGAGGGCTGAGCTGCTCTCCTCATACCTGCGCGAAATCAGGCCCCAAAAGTGACGCATGTCACTCAACATGGTGTCCTATCGCACAGCCCTGTGCTCTGGTGACTCGTTTAGAACTCATGTAGGATGATCCCACTAACAAGCTGGCGGGGGGAACAATAGCCCCCGTTATTGAGAGGTCCTTGTGCTCCGGCTCGTCCGGTTTATTCCTGTTGTTCTTCTTCTCGCCCTCCTGTCAATGAGCCCTGCCCTAGCGCAGAGTGGGAGCGCGGCTAGGACTCCGGAGAGTGTTTTGCTGGTCAGCGATCTTGGCAAGCTTTACTACGTGGGAAGCTTCTCCTCGGTACAGGATCTGGCGACACACAGCGGGATTTGCGGTGCCTTTGGCCTAGTGGGAGGGGAGCCGATCCTGCTTTCCGAAGTCGTCGGGAAAGCATCTCCTTCTCGTTGTGAGGGTGCCGTTGACGTGATTCTTGGCATCCGCGATTTTGGCCCCGACGAAAGGCTTAATGGGCCCTATAAGATAACCACCGATTCCAAAGACCGCGTTATCGTCGCCGATCGTGGAACAGTACAAATTTTCGATTTCGCCAGGCGCAGACACTCGGCTATTGCGTGTGGCCCCGGCGAGCGCCTGCAATCTCCTGCCGGCCTCGCCGTCGATGGGCACGACCAGTTGTACATCACCGACGCGCAACTCGGGGCGATCCTGGTTTACCAGCCGAACGGCAAGTTCCTCCGGTATATCGGCAACCGGAAAGGGGAGCGGCTGTTCGAGGGGCCTGCTGGAATCGCGGTGGACCAAGCGTCCGGACACATCTACGTTGCCGACCCTCCGCGAAATATAGTCGTCATGCTCGATGCCGACGGCAATATCCTGGCGAAGATTGGCACTGGAACCAGTGGCAGCGGCTCAGAGGAGTTCGCGGCGCCAACGGATGTGGTGGTTCGGGGCGAGGAGCTGTTTGTCCTGGACGCGCAGAACCATCGTATTCAGGTGTTCGATCTGGCAGGGCATTTCCGTACCAGCATTCACCCGGAATCTATGGGACCTTCGGTTGCCTTCTCTGTAGACAGCCAGGGCCGGATTTATCTCGATGGACCGCTAGACACCGTGCAGGTCTTCCAACGCGATGGACATTTACTTTCTCGATTTGGTTACACGGGCTCTGGTTACGGCCAGTTCGGAATGCTGAGTGGTATCTGGATCGACTCGTCGGATCGCATCTACGTCGCGGATACGGGGAATAATCGGGTCCAGTCGTTTCAGTGGGGAGTTAAACACCTGATGAAACTGCCGCATCCTTAGGTTGGCAGACGCTAACCTGCAGAACTTAGGTAAAACAAATTCCTCATGACAGAGCCAAATTCTACAATTTTGCATGGATTCATTGACAATTTGCGCCAGAAACCGATCCTGCTGGGCGCACTACTTGTACTCGCCACTCTGCTGTTGTATGGTCCGGTCACGCATCATGAGTTCCTCACGTTGGATGACCGCCCATATGTCACCAAGAACATTCACGTCAGCACAGGTTTGAATCTCGGCAATGTGGTTTGGGCTTTTAGCAGTTTTCACGCGTCGAACTGGCATCCGCTTACGTGGATTTCCCACATGGCGGATTGTCAACTGTTTGGCCTGAATCCCGGCCCTCATCACCTCGTCAATGTCGTACTGCATGCAGCCAACGCTCTGCTGCTGTTTTGGCTGCTGCAAAGGGCCACCGGCACCGTGTGGCGCAGTTTTCTCGTGGCCGCACTCTTCGCCGTGCACCCGCTGAACGTGGAAACGGTCGCCTGGGTGGCGCAAAGAAAAAGTCTGCTCTGCACCCTTTTTTCCTTGCTCACGATTGCCGCCTATGGCTGGTACGCTCGGGGGCCCGACTGGAAGAAGTACCTGGTCGTCGTCGCCGCCTTTGCGCTGGCGCTGCTGTCCAAGCCCATGGCAGTGAGCCTCCCGCTGGTCTTGCTGCTTCTCGACTACTGGCCTTTAGAGAGGTACGAGGATCTTCCATTTCGACGTAAGTGGGTGCGGTTGTCGCTGGAGAAGCTGCCACTGTTATTGCTGAGCGCAGCGAGTTCCGCGGTTACCACGGTCGCGCAGCGTTCTGGGGGTGCTGTGGCAGACGCATCTGTACTGCCGCTCTCCGTGCGTCTGGAAAATGCCATCGTGTGCTATGTTGCCTACCTTGGGAAGACAGTTTGGCCTGCCAAGCTGGCCGTCTTTTACCCTCACCCATGGCACTCCTTGCCCTGGTTCGACGTCATCGCGGCGGCAGTTATCTTGGTAGCGATCACGATGGCGGTGCTGCACTTTCACCGCGCTCGCTACCTGGCGATGGGCTGGTTTCTCTTTGTCATAACCCTGATTCCGGTAATCGGAATCATCCAGGTCGGCCGCCAAGCCATGGCCGACCGTTACGCTTACGTTCCTTGCATCGGCCTTTTTATCATCATCGCATGGGGCTTAAACGACATTGTCACTGCGGCTGCTCTCCCTCGGGTCGTGCCGGCGGTGGCTGCGCTGTGCCTGATCTTGGCGTTTGCGGCCGCCACTAGCCGCTATCTGCCGTACTGGCAGAGCGGCGTGCAGTTGTTTACACACGCGCGCATGGTTGCATGGCGACCGGACTATGATATCGAAGAGTTTCTTGGGGATGCCCTGTTTTCCGCCGGCCGGTTTGATGAGGCCTTTCTGCACGACAAAGAAGCGTGCGTATTGCAGCCGCATGACCCACATTGTCATTACAATATGGCAAGAATCCTATTTGATCGACGTCAACTTCGAAACGCCCTAGAAGAGTATCAACTCGCGGGGAGTCTTACCGTCAGCAAGGACATCGCACTCTCATGCTTGATCAATTCTGGCAAAATACTGTTGGAGCTTGGTGATTACGAAACTGCGGAGGTGAAATTGGCGACGGCGTTGCAGATCGATCCCAATAACAGCACTGCGTTACTGCTGCGCCAACGGGCGTTCAATCAGAAGAGCAGCGAAAACCGCCAAGCGGGTGCCTACGCCCCGCCCAGCTACTAGTGAGCCGTCCCAGCTGTTATGCAAATCAGGTTAAATGGGTTCGCACGGGTCCTTGTCCGTGTGATCTCCATCACATCATCGAGTGACGCAGAATGCTGCCCGCCTTTTGCTCAGCCTTTAAGGTGAGTTAACAAGATCAAGGGGTGGTAGCACCCTCATGCTGCAGGAAAACGTTCGTACAGTCCTGATACCCAGCGAAAGCCGTGCTTCAAGCGCAATACAGACTAGGGAGGAATAGGGCATGCCGAATGAACCAACGACGCAACCAACTGCGGGATCAGTCTGGCAGGCTAAACAGGTCTACGCGATGGCGGTAATCTGCCTCGTGGTTGGGCTGGCGATCGGATACCTGTTCCGCGGCTCGCAATCGCCCGCGGCGCCAGCGCCACCCGCGGCCAATTCCCAGGCCAACGCCCAGCCGTCCGCCCCTCCCGGCGGCATGGCCGGACAGATGCCCACCCTCGAGCAGATGAAACAGATAGCTGACAAGAAGGCAGCACCGCTGCTCGAAAAGCTGAAGGGCGATCCGAACAACACGGATCTCCTCATCCAGGCCGGAAACGTCTACCTATCTACCCACCAGTTCAAGGAAGCGGCCGGCTACTTCGACAGGGTATTGCAGGTCGAGCCAAAGAACGTTGCCGTTCGCACCCAGATGGCTTCGTGCATGTACTACAACGGCGATGTGGACGGTGCGATCAGCCAACTGCAGCAGTCGCTGCACTATGACCCCAAGGATGCCAACTCACTGTTCGACCTCGGCATGATCAAGTGGCAGGGAAAACATGACAGCAAGGGAGCGGTGGTGGCTTGGCAGCAGCTGCTGAAGTCGAATCCGCAATTGAGCGCAGACCGCAAAGCCAATCTGCAGAAACTGATGGCCCAGGTCCAGATGCAGGGCAAGAGCTAGCGCCCTGGCTGGGAGAGACGCGGCTGGCGGCGGCTTCCGCCGACAAACGAAACGGGATATGAAGGAGCACGAGCAAATGACGGATACAAATCGAGCAACTCCTATCGAGCAATGGACAAGTGTGCAGGCTTATGTGTTGGCGGTCATCTGCCTGCTGGTGGGAATCGCCGGCGGCTGGTTCATCCGCGGATCCCAGAGTCCGGCGACTGCTGCGAGTCAGACGGCGAGTGCGCCTGCGCCGGCTGTCGAGAGCGCCGGCGCCGGCGGACAAATGCCGACACCGGCTCAGATGCAGAAAATGGCCGACACGCAAGCTGGACCTTTGCTCGAGAAACTCAAGGCAGACCCGACCAACGCCGGACTTCTGGCAAACATCGGCAACATCTATTACGACGCGCATCAGTTCCCCACAGCCGTTGATTACTACCAGCGTGCGCTGAAGATAGAGCCAGCCAACACGAATGTTCGTACCGACATGGCGACCGCCTATTGGTACACCGGCAACGCCGATGCTGCTATCGCGGAATTTCAGAAATCGCTTTCTTACGAACCGAACAAGCCCAACACGCTGTTCAATCTGGGCTTCGTCGAATGGCAGGGCAAGATGGATATCGACAAAGCTCTTGCCGCATGGCAGAAGTTGTTGGACACGAATCCGAACTATGAAGGCAAGGACAAGGTTCGGGAACTGATGGCGCAGGCGAAAAAGCACTCGGGGGTCAAACCGGGGACGACGGCAAAGCCTTTGAAATAAAACAGGCGCTCAAAATCGATGTAGCCGCGATAACCGCCAGCTTCTTCATGACTTACCCGCACTCGCGGCGGCGGCGATCCAGCAATGGGTGAAAGCCAGATACGGTCTCAGGCGTGGGTATTCCCGATCAGTAGCTATTGCCGTTGTGCGCCACGCCGTGGCAAGTCAGAAAGCACTGCCTGCGCGAGGTATCGATATAGGGTTGAGGGTTCCTGCCGTACGGACCCACTATCTGCTTATCGAAATTCACAAGATGTCTGTTGTTCGTGGCGGTACCACTCTGGACGCCATGCGCGGCGTGACACACTGAACACGATGCCCCATCGCCCACGACATGGTTCCGGTGCTTTCCAAATACGGTATCTTGGCCGGTGCCGATCAGATTGAGCTTGTTATCTAAATCGTGGCACTTATCGCAGAGCGCGTACGGGCTGTTGACTCCTGGCGTGTATGCAATGCCAGCGAACTTAGCGCCCGGTCCTGGTGGAGGTGAGTTCTGCTCGTATTGGCGCTCCAGCACATGCGTCCATTTCGAGCCGTGCGGTCCATTCGGAGCCGTGCCCCCTGAAGCCCGCGCAGCGTCATTGTTGTGGCAATCGGTGCAATAGATATACGCGCTGGCTACCAGGGATCGGCCTGTCGGATTGCCATTCAGATCGAGCATATTTGTGCGCAGGCTCGGCGAGATCCCGGGCCTGGCCGGTTGGGACACATTGTGCCGCGCCACCACCGAGTTAAGTTCAAGCCGGATATTGGAAGGATCAGTTGACCACGTCACCCGTACAGGCTCGCGTCCATACACACCATAGGCTGCGGATTGAGGCTTGTTGCTGCTGTCCGCGTGGCATTTGAAACAGATCTCGTATTGGTAGTTAGCAGGATTAACAATGCTCCCAGAGGAATTTATCCCCGAGACTCCGGCCAGGCTTTGTTGAACAATCGGCGGAGAAAGGGTGGTCGTTGCCTGTGCGGCATGCGAGTTGTGACAGTCAGAGCATTCTGAATGGCGCGAATTCCTAACCGGCAGCGCCTCGGCGGGATCATGCGGTGGGGAAGTGGGAGTTCCAATCGGATGTGTATAGGCGCGGCTGAGTTCGGCGCTGATGTTGAACAACGCGGGACTCACATTCGCGCTGCCGCCATGACACTTGGCGCACGTACTCTCCTCACTGCCGCGCAGCAGCCGCGCACCCGCTCCTGAACTGTTGTGTTCGCTATGACAACTTACGCAAGCGTTGACTGCCACGGTTGAGTATGGCAGTTGGGCGCCTCCGCTGACGACATTCGTCGCAATCGCGTGTTGGCCGGCAGACCAGCCGGCAAGCGCACCGCGCGTCGTATCATGGCAGGCCTTGCACAGGGCGCTGTTGTTATTGCTGCGCACCATGAACTGCACTGCGGTATCAAGGTTGGGCGTGTGCGGATTGTGACAGGTAACACATTCGATCTTGTTGTCGAAGAGTTTTACCGCGGGATCGGCAGTGAGCGGTGGCGAGGCCGTCAGCGACAATTTCATTTCGCCATCGTCCACAGCGGGCATGGTGAACCCAAACGGATGATTTCTGCTCAAATCAGTGCCAAAGTTATCGGCCGAGGCGAGGGCGCCCTGCACGGCGATTTTGCCGCTGTAGCTGGCATAGGTTTGGCCGATTGCGACGGTACCGTCGTGGCAGCTCAGGCAAAGCTTGCTGCGGGTTGATATCTGGTTGTTCGTTTGCTTGTAAGTGCTGCTGATATACGGATTGTAAGATGTTACCTTCGAGAGCTGCTGGTTCCACAGGGGATGGGGGGAGTTTGGATCCTGAATGTGCGATGCGTGGCAGAAAAGACAGACCTCCTTCTCGCTGGTCGCCTTGACCGGCCCAGTGCCCCTAACGGACAAGTCATGCCGCGATCCCTCAACCGTATTCGGCTGCGCATATGCGGCCAGCGGCGTCAGCGCCAACACCAATACCACCGCCCACCGCTTCTCCCGCACCAGCCACATCAATGCCGGTCTCCCGCCGCACGCTTCGCACTTATAAACTGGAACATTTGCACACGCTGGTTGTAGGAATCGGCGACGTAGACCCGATCGCTCGAGTCAATCCACAGTCCCGAGGGAAGCTGCAATTCCCCCGGCCCGCCGCCGGTTCGGCCGAACGTGTATAACAAGGTTCCGTCGCGGCCAAACACCTGCACAGCTTCCAGGAGAGCGTCCACCAGGTAGATGTTTCCTTCGCTGTCCACCGACATCCCCTTGGGGCGAAAGAGCCTGCCGATACTTTCGCCACGCTCGCCGAACTGGGCCAGGAAGTGGCCTTGCCGGTCCAGTATCTGCACCCGGAAGTTCATCGCATCGACCACCAACAGGTCGTTGCCGCGCAGCACGAGCTCGGTGGGGAAATTGAACTGGCCCGGTCCACTGCCGCGGCCGCCAAATTCGCGCAGCATATGCCCCTGTAGATCCATGACGAAGATCTTGTCGCGCAGCGTGTCGGTGACAAACAGCTCGCCTTGCTGCTGATCAATGGCAATGCCGGTCGCGCGCTTGAAGAAGCCCTCGTTCTTGGCCACAGATCCGACAAACCTGCGGAACTTGCCGTCCGCATCGAAGACGAAAACTTTCCCGCTGAGCGAATCGGTCACGTAGATATTGTCCTGGGCATCGACGGCAACACCGATCGGTGATAGAAGATCCGCGCCTTTGCCGCCCCCCAAACGATGGTATTTTTTCTTATCAAAATCGAAGATGTGGACGGCCATCGCGCCTGGGTCCGCGACGATGATGCGCCCATGGGAGTCGGTTGTGATGCCATACGGGCGAATCAGCCGGCGGTAATCCGGCGGGCCAGCCACGAAATCCAGGGCCCGTTTCCAGAAGGAGCGGTTGGGATTCAAGTCCTTTTCGGAGGAGAAGTCGCGCAGGAATTCCAGGCGCCGCCCGCCGTCCATCGTGATCACCGGCACCGTCAGCGCAGGGTTCGGTTGTTGCCGAGTTCCGGATCCCGGCCGCGCAGCGGACAGCACGAGCGCACACCCTAGCAGCAGTGCGGCGCAAGCTCTTTTGACGTTAGCTGCTCTCAATGCGCACCCAAATTCTAGTATAGCCGGAAAACGCGCTCAATCTGAAAGTACTTCAGGTTGGTGTTATAAATATTCGACTGGCCAGCGCCAAACATTTGCGATTGCTTCGCGTATCCCGCAATCAGGCGGAGGCGCCGGAGCTTGTAAGAGACGTGCAAGTTGAGCAAGCTGTAGTCGGTGGTCGGCGCGTGTTCGGTAGTGTAATTGAAACGGTACCAATAGCCCAGCACCATTAACCGGCCGCGCCGTGATCGATAGGATCCCGTCAGGTTCGTGCCGCTGGTACTGCTCAGGACCGGGATTCCCAGCGAAGGGCTGACCACCCCGGGGTTGGTAACGTAGATCAGGCTGGTGCCCAGTTGCAGCGCCAAGCCACTGCCGTACTGGTAGCCCCCGGACAAGTTCAGGCCGCGATATGCGACGCCGAGGGAGACGCTCTCTGACCTGCTCTGGTTGTATATCAGCGGTTGATTGGCAGCGATCTCGTCCAGGCTGAAACTGCCGGTCAGGGTCCACTGCCCCACGGGCCGGGTCAGGATGGCGAGCCCACCGTAGTCGTGATAAGGGTACGGGATTCCGTTGTCCTTGACAGTGCCTTTTGACACGTGCGCCGAACTCGCGAGTCTTAATTGGCGGGGCAGATTCTGGGTGAGGTTCCCAGTGACCGTATCCAGGTCTGTGTCTTGGGTAAAGAGGCTGTAAGTGGCCGTGCCTTGGGACGTATTCACCGCTCCCGCTGTAGCGTTCTCGTTCTCCACTTCCACGTCCGCCGTGTATCGGCTATGCGAATAGCCAGTGGAGAGCCATCCAGAGCGCCACTTGCGGTTATAGTTCAGGCCTGCACTCCACTGCGTCGATGTGCCCGAGTACGGCGAAGAATGGCCCTCCCCGGCGCTCCCATTGAGCGAGAAACCATGGCCCAGCCGGTATGCCGCGTTCCAGTTAAAAGTCAGCTGGTGGTATGGCGCCGCTAAGTAGGTGAGCGGCACCGTACTCGCAGGTGGCGGGCTGCCACTGCCTGGAACGCCCGCTCCAGCGAGGGCTTGTTGCACTTCGGAGGCTTGCAAGTTGCTGGAGTATTGCAGTTGCAGCGTCGTAGAGAGTCTCTCCACTGGTTGGCCGCTAAGAGTGACATTGGCGGTTCGCGCGCTCAGGTCCGTCTTCAAGCCGTCGATGCCAAAGTCCGATTTCGTATCGTCGGCAGCCATACTCAGGATGGAATGGAGCGGCAACATTCTTGAGGCGGTAAAGCCCAGATCGGATGAGGTGCCGTTGTCGCTTACCACGCCACCCGTCACGATATCGGGCGCTGTGGTCGTGTAGTCAGAACGTTGATACCGGCCCGCTAACTGCCACCCCTTTTGGTTGTAGTTTATGAGGGTAGTGAAGTTGTGCAAGCTATGCTCGTCTTCCCCACCAAGCGTCTCGGGCAGCGCTGAATTGTAATCAGTGTCCCGGTATTCGAGGCTGACTACGGGCCAATGGCTGAATCGCAGCAGCCAGTGGGCGTCGAACAGGCTGGTCGTCGTCTTGCCTTCCACGCCGTTCAGCACATTCTGGTTCGGGTTGGAACCGTTGCCTTCCCCGATAGAACTGCCGATCCTGGAATAAGTGAGGGTCAAGGGGAACGGACTGCCCTGCAGGATTAACCCCACGGCGGAGCCGCCTGTCATCGCGTTGCCCATTTCCGTTCCGGGCACGGCTTCACCGAGGGTGACGATGGGCTTGACCGCGAACTCAAGAATCCGGGGATCACGCCAATAACCGCTGAAGTCGGTCTCCAGCGTGGCGGAAGGGCCGCTCTCGCTATTAGGACCCTGCTGAAGGTCGGCATAGCCAAACAAGACGCGTCCAGTGAGGTTGAGAGGCTGCTCGGAGCCCTGTGCCCAAGCTGTTCCTCCCATGGCTGCCACTACGAACCCGAATATGGCCGCCAATTTCCTGGCGCATCTACGATTCATCACATCTGAACCTCGGCTTTGCTGCGCAGTAACTGCTCAAATTCTTTTGAGCGCCTCTCGCGCCCTTCCGTTTCCAGGCGCTGACGGATAGAGGCGGCCATTTCGGCAAACGGCATTTGCCGCTTCGGCTGGTAGTCGTTGGCGCGCAGGATGATATATCCGCTGGAGGATTCCACCACTCCGCTGATCTCCCCCTTTTTCATGCTGAACAGGGGCTGCTCGAGGTCAGGAGTCACCGTACCGCGGTGCACCCAGCCGTGATCGCCCATCATCACCCGCCAGTCGTCCTGCGAGAGCTGCTCGGCCAGCGTGCCAAACTCCTCGTAGGTTTTCGCCGCTTTGGCCTTAACCAGGGCCTGCTCGGCGATCTTGTGCGCCTCTTGTTTTTGCTCGGCGGTGGCGCTGCCGGGGAACGCGATGGTGATGGTTTGTAACCAGACGGCCTCGGGACGAACGTACTGCGCCTTATGGCTCTGGTAGTAGGCGCGCTCCTCTTGCGCGGTGACCACCGCCTTGCGCGTAACTTCGGCGTCCCAGAGCTGTTCCACCAGCATGGCACGGCGCAGGCTGCGTTCGTAGGCCGCAACCGAACCATACTGCTTGGTGGCTGCTGCTTCATACGCCTGGCGCGAGGGGAAACCTTGCCGGATCTTCCGCAGGCGTTTTTGCCATGTCAGGGATGGCACCTGAAGGTTCCGGCGGCGCGCTTCTTGATATACCAGCTCGTGCAGCACCAGATCGTGCACCGCCTTCTGGCGGATATCCGCTTCGGCGCCGGGCGGGACGCGGCCCCCGTGGATAGCGTAATAGGGGAAGAGGCGCTGCATCTCTTCGTCGAGTTGCGCTTCCGTGAGCGCCACCCCATTGACACGCGCAATCTGCGTCAGCGGCGGTTTGGCCGGCGCCCCCACCCCATCACTCGCAACCGCGGCGCGTGATGGCTCCCCCGCCGCCGGGGCCGACATTGTCGGCTGGTGGGCGGATTCCAACGGCATCTGGGCAAGCAGACGCAGCGGCAGCCCGGCAAGTAAAATTGCGGTGGGTATAACTAAGATCCTTTTCATAGTTTCATACCAGAAAAGCCGAAAAAACTCCGGAGAGGGATAACCTCCTCTCCGGCAGCAAAAACAAGCAATTACTGCGCGGCGTGGCACTCGCGGCAGAGGAAAGTGCCATTCGTGTTGGCTACCCGCAGGAACGGGATGCCACCGAATGTGCCGTTATTGGCCGGGTAGTCGTTGTGCACGTCATGGCAGGTACCACACTCGACGTGTAACTGAGCGTCCCAAACCGGCAAAAGATCGAGGCCAATGGTGCCGCTAGACCCGAACATCCCAGCGCCGGCGGCGGGCTGCACGTAGTCGCTAGTGGTCGGAACTATCGCATCCACCGGATGCTCGGTTTGCAAGCCAAGGCTCGAGCCACCGCTGCTGGTTACCAGTGGATAAGGCGTCCCGTTAAAAGTTACGGCTGCGGTGATGCCGTTCGCGCTGATCATCGCTCCGTCGTGGCAGCTGAAGCAAAGCATCGAACGGGAGTTGCCGTTAATGCCAGTCGGGGCGACCAGCACGCCGGACGGGTTAGTCGTGGTAACGTAGGTGGGAAGGCTAGACGGGCTGTTCTTCCACGCCCACATGAACGACTTACCGTAAGTCGGTGAAGTGTGGGGCAGGTGGCAGGTTTCGCAACCTAATTGATTGCCATTGATATTGTCCTTCAGGTCGTGCCTGCCCAAGCCCGGTCCGCTTTGATCATTCGGCCCGGCGCCAGAAAACCCACCGGGAGTTGATGTGAGACCGCCGTTTAAATCGGTGGGTCCCTGGCCCGACGGGGTTTGTTGTGCGAAGGCGACCGCTGAAACCAAGATAATCGCCAGCACAAGCATTAGCATTTTGTTCATAACTCCTCCTAGATCAACGTTGAATTTTTACTACAATTGCATACAACGACTGCCTAGCGGTGCGGTTCCCCGACCGCCCTTTGCTTTTGCTTCCGTCTTGGCCGGGGAGCCAGAACGGAAAACTTGCTGCCCTTAATGGGGCGAACTTGGTACCTCCTGGGCCGGTTTGTTGGCCGGCTCTGGTCCTCCTTTCCCGGCGTCGTCTGGCTTCTGCGGCTGTTGCGCGGCCAGCTTTGCCTTCAGATCCGCCAGTTCTTTCTGTAACTCTTCCACCGTGGGTCCCGAGGAAGCTGCCGGTTTGGCCGCCGGCTGTGCCTCGTGCGGTGCTTTGTCCGGTGCAGCCGTCCTGCTTCCGCCGCTCCCCATTGGAGGAGCCTTGCGCCCCTGATTGGCTGCGGCCGCTTCCGCGTCCGTGATGTAGTGGAACACCTCGATGCGCGCCGGCATCTGATCCACGGCAATGATCCGGTTTTGACTGTCAATCGCGAGGCCGGCCATCAACATGAATTGCCCCGGCCCCCAGCCGCTGCCGGAAAAAGACAAAAGCGGCTTTCCTTCCAGCGAAAAGACTTGCAAACGGTTCACTAGCGAATCGGCGACGTACACGTGGCCGTCAGCGTCAATCGCAATGCCTTTGGGGCGCCCGAACATCCCCGGGCCGTCGCCGCGCTTCCCCCAGACACGGACGAAGTTGCCGTCGGTGTCGTAGACGACTACGCGGGGAACTATGGCGTCGGTAATATAAATCAGACCGTCAGGATCGATGGCAATGCTGTTGGGATTGGTTATAGCGCCAGTTCTGTCCGCGTCTTTGTCTTTGATCTCCGCGAAGTAGCGGAGAAGTTTGAAACTGTCAAGGTCGAAGACGGCAATGCGCTGGCCAGCCACATCGGCCACGTAGAGGCGGCGCAGAGGATTATCGACCGCCATGCCGGCGGGGCGCTGCAAGTCGTCGGCCCCAAAGACGCCTTCGACGTTGCCCTTGGGCCCAAAGCAGGTAATCTGGTGCAATTTGGAATCGGAGACGAACAGCCGGTCCTCCTCGTCCACCGCAAGCCCGATGGGCATCAGGAGGGTCGCCGGCGCCTTGTCGCCCCGGAATCCGAGTTTCTTGTTTGCCAGGTCGAAGACAAATACCTCGCTCAGAGCGGTATCGGTGACGTACACGAGGCCCTTGGAATCCACCGCCACCCCGTAGGGCTTGCCCAGCCTCGGCCGTTCTTCCGGGACGATGGTGACGCCCGCTATACGCTCCAGCACGCCACCCTTCACCTGCTTCTTCCCCAAAAGGTCGAGTTCACCGATGTACTGGTTGAGATAACGAATGCGGGGTTGATCCGGCGGCGGCGGCCATACCAGCGTCGAGGTATCAATCTGCGGAGCGGGCTTCTTCTTGCCGCCTGCCCAGGCGGACGGCAGCAGGACCAATATCAAGCTGGCGGCCAGGGCGCCGGTCTGGATGGAAGCGATGGTGCGCCACGTCTTGTGGGCGAGTGCGCGCAAATTAACACTCATATCCGATCCCCGATCCACAAGCTTGACGTGCAAGTTCCACGCCAGACATGCCCTGGCATGTAAGTAACAGATATGGCTTGACTTAGCAGACAAGAGGACAATGAGGACGACCGCCGGTTTGGGCTAAATCGCGCACCCTGGCCCAGTTCGACGGGAATTTGACCCATCACAGGGTGCTCGTGACGCCGCTCACAGGCTCTGGTGATTGATGCGGCGCGGCGTCTCAAGATCGAGCCGCCCGCGTGCGTGAAATCGCCGAGTGATCCGGCGTGTACTCGTCTATTGCGATATGCAACAGCCCGGCCCAGCGCCCGCAGACGAAAATGCCTCCCAAATCTCATGGCCTCACTCCTGCTGCTGCTTCTTCTTCTTATCTTTTGGGTTTGTGGTCTTCCGCACTGGTCCGGGGGTAAAGACCGGCTTTAGATTCGCGTGACACTGCGCACACAGCGACCCGCTCTTGTCCGTGGCAGGAACCAGAAGATGCTGTCCACCGCCGTGCGGGGTGTGGCAAGTCAGGCACGTGATCAGTTTCAGTTTCTGTGGATCGGTGGGATCCAACACGCCACCCACAGGATGCCTTTCCTGTGGATGTCCCAAACCTTTGTCGTCCAAACGCAGCACAAACACTTGACTCAAATAGTTCTCCGGCAGGCGGACGTTTCCGTCGAAGATGCTTATGTCGCTGCTATCGGCTACCTTCGCGCCTTTTGCATTCGGGCCGTGGCAGGTGAGGCAAAGATTGTTAGTATCGGCGGCGCGTAACAGGTGTTCGCGTTCGCCGCCGTGAGGCGTATGGCAAACGCTGCAACCCTGCTGGAACGCGGGCTGGTGCAGCACCTTCTGGGTCTTGTGAATTTCCGCTTCCTCGGAGTGACAGCTTTCACAAGCGGCCACAGGGTTCGGCTGCACAAATCTCGGGTACCGGCCGGCGTGCGGGTTGTGGCAGTCGGTGCATTCGCCCGCCGCGCCCGGATGCTGCACCTTCGCCTTCTCGATCTGCTCGGCCTTGTCGGAGTGGCAGGTGACGCATATCTCCTTGGCGCTGGCCTGGGCCTGGGTCAGGACAACCTTGCCGTCCTTGGCAGGCTGATGGCAGGTGTCGCAGGATTTGTCGGCGAACGGCGGATGAAGATACTTCTGAAGCAGCTTAGGCGATTTCGAATCGTGCGGATCATGACAGGAAGTGCAGCGGGCTCCGGCAAAGGGCTGGCCCTGGTGAGTTGCGACCAGCTTCGGATCCTTT
>Ga0208042_1000386_pt1 | contig 15136 bp, 11 predicted proteins | sample Sb_taG_10_FD_187708 | JGI IMG/M metagenome (GOLD analysis project Ga0208042, IMG submission 187708) | Peat soil microbial communities from Weissenstadt, Germany - Sb_50d_7_NC metaG (SPAdes) (version 2) | ecosystem: Environmental > Terrestrial > Soil > Wetlands > Peat | place: Germany... | reverse complement strand
CCACGACCCTCCCGGTGTGCCGTTGGGCAAGGTGCACAGGGTCTGCGGCGATCCGCCGGTGACGTCAATCTTCTTGAGCGTGCCCCCTCCTGGGTGGAAAACGATCCACCGGCTGTCGGGCGACCAAACCGGATTGAATCCTGAACCCGGCCCACTATCGTACGGGTTGGTGTCAACCAGGAGCGGCTTTCCTCCTTCGATCTCCAGATACCAGAGATTCAGCCGCTTGTCGCTATAAACGATCTTCTTGCTATCGGGGGACCATACGGGCGAGTAGTAAAACGTCGGCGGAGTGCCCAGGTTGATTTTCCGGATGTCGCTGAGACCGTCCTGGGAACGCAGGTGCAGCGCGTACTCGCCCGACTCATCGGAAAAGTATGCGATCCACTTTCCGTCGGGCGACCATGCCGGATCGCGGTCGGCAACCGCCGGCGAATTCGTGAGATTACGAATATCGCCGTGCTCCGCTGGAACGGTGAGGATTTCGCCATGCGCCTCGAAAACTGCGCGCGCTCCCGTGGGCGAAATATTTGCGTTCTGGATTTGATTGGCAGCTTTGACGAAATGTCCCCGCACTGCGGGAAAGTCGCCGGTTACGTGGATTGCGACTGCGTGCTCGGTGCCGCTGGCCGGATCGAAGATGTGAATGGAGCCGAATTGCTCGTAAACGATGGCGTCCGGCCCCGACGACGCGGATTTGATGTCAGTGCCGTTACTGCGTATCGCCTCGGTCACCTGCCGGGTGGTGGTGTCATACGCGAACAGGTTAACCGGGCCATTGCGGTCCGATAGAAAGTAGATGTGGTTGCCGAGCCACATCGGGGTCGAATCGTTCGAATCCTTGCGCGGGAGCTTCTCGACACTAGAATCGGATAGATTTGCAATCCAGACCGGGGAGGCGGTGCCGCCGCGGTAATGCTTCAGACCGCGCTGCGATTCCCAAGCTTCCTTGAAATTTGTAAATGGTACGTACGCCAGATGCGTGCCGTCCGGCGAATAGGAGCCCTCTTCCGCCATGGGCAGGGGCAGTTCTTCAGGAAGGCCTCCTTCGACGCTGACTATGAACAGGCGGTTAAAGCGCGAATAACTGTTCCGCTGAGAGCGAAACAAGATGCGCTTACCGTCAGGCGCCCAACCCACAACCTGGTCTCTCCCGGGATGTGTCGTCAGTCGCCTGGGAATGCCCCCGGCCGCGGGAATGACGTACACGTCCTCGTTTCCGTCGTACTCTCCGGTGAAGGCGATGAGCGAGCCATCGGGCGCAAAGGATGGGTCAGTCTCAATCCCAATATCGCTGGTGAGGCGCCGGGCCTCGCCGCCGTTGCGGTCAACGATCCAGAGGTCTCCGCCATAGCTGAAGGCAATCTGGGTCCGGCTCACCGCCGGTTTGCGCAGCAGCATTGGAGCGCTGGTTGAGTCGCCTTTCATCGAGGGCGCGAAAAACAAAAAGATCGCGCATAACAGCATGGGGTTCAATGAGGCGAACATCTGAGAACTGCGGAAGGTGAAACGCACGATGACCTCCTGGGTCTAAGAAAACAGGTCCGAGCTTTCCTTTGTGACTTCGAGAGCGGCAAGTAGTCTACACCAAATCGCCTGCTCCGACTGGCTCGACGCGCGGCCCTTTTCACAGCAGCTGCAACTGAGTGGATCCTCGGAGCATAATCGTTAACTGGCCGCGTCCGCAAGATGAAGCGACTGGAAAGCTGGGCATCTCTTTAGTGATCGACCAGACTATCTTGCACTAACGCATCGTCGAGAAGCTTGGTGGTGGCAGCACGGGCGGTGTTTCGTCGAACTCTGCTAGAATTCCTTGAATTCAAAGTCCTTTGGAGTCGCGCATGCGCCGATGGTTCGTAATTTTAGCTGGACTTTTTTTGACGGGAACTGCTTTTCCGATCTCATCTGCGTCTTCACCCCGCGCGGGCACACCGGAGACCGAGTTGAAGGGTGCTTTTCGGCGATCCGAGAATAACGGGTGGACATTCGTGCATCTGCAGGGTACACCGCACGAAATCGGATTTCAGAACGGCTACCTGCTGGCGCCGGAGATTGAAGACACGCTAAAAGTCACAATTCTCGAAGGGACACATGACAGTAAGAAAGACTGGCAGTTCTTCCGGGATGCCGCGCAAAACATGATGTGGCCGCACATCGAGCAGGAGTACCGGGAGGAACTGCAAGGAATCGCCGATGGCGTCAATGCCCACGGCGTGAAGCCTGGAATGAAGATCGATCTCTGGGATGTGGTGGCTTTGAATGCCGCCGAGGAATGGGAATACTACGTCAAGGAATACGACCGGGTACATGGGATCAAGTCCCCGGCTTCGCTAGCGGTTCCCGAGCATTGCAGCGCGTTTGTTGCCACGGGCAGCTATACGAAAGACGGCAAGGTTGTGATTGCTCACAATAATTGGACGAATTACTTGGACGGCGAGCGCTGGACAATCATTTTCGATATTGTTCCGGCCAAGGGCAACCGCATGCTCATGGATGGTCTGCCCGGTGTCATCCACAGTGCCGACGATTTCGTGACGAACTCGGCGGGGATCATCATTACGGAAACGACGATAAGCCACTTTGCCGGATACGACCCGGCTGGAATTCCGGAATTTGTGCGGGCGCGCAAGGCGGCGCAGTATTCGGCTTCCATTGATGATTTTGCGCGCATCATGAAGGAAGGCAATAACGGAGGCTATGCCAATACCTGGCTGATCGCCGATATCGGCAAGAATGAAATCGGCCGCCTGGAACTAGGATTAAAGAACGTGACGCTGGAGCGGAAAAAGGACGGGTATTTTGTGGGCTCAAATTTCCCGATTAACGAGAAACTCATCCGCGAAGAGACTGACTTCGACCCCCATGATATGAGCGAGAGCGCCAACGCCCGCCACGTGCGCTGGGAGCAGCTAATGGCGGAGAATAAGGGCAAGATCGACCTGGCGGCGGCGCAGCGCTTTCTGGCCGACCATTACGACACGTACGAGAACAAAGAAGATGCGGACGAACGCACCCTGGACGGGCACATCGACCTTTCGCCGCGAGGTGATAAGCCTTGGCAGCCACCTTTCGGAATGGCTGGGGCTGTCCAGAACAAGGCTGCCGACGCGAGCCTGGCGTCAGAAATGAGTTTTAGTGCTGCTGCGGGTCATGCCTGTGGCATGGATTTCAAGGCGGCCGAACATGTGCGCGCGCACCCGGAGTTCGCCTGGCAGAAAGATCTGCAGCGGGACATGAACGCGCATGCCTGGACGATTTTCAGCGTGGCGAAGTAACCCGAGCGCGGGTTGAATCGTCCGTGGTTGAGATATGAAGATTGGGCGGCGTTCTGGGAGGAGCTCAAAACCTGGGCTCGATAACCTTCAAAAGCTGAGAGTTCCATCGCTTTCCGAAAGCCGTTCCCATTCAAAACAGTTCCACACTGTTCCCGGCAAAAGGCACTTACCGAGATGATTGAGGGCTTGGAGTTGGAAGCGACATTGTAGAGAGTGAGGTAACTCTGGGCGAAGGCGGCAGCGGTGTACAACGCGGCGTTCGAATCGCAGAGACTTCAACTGAAACCCAGGACAGGATGCGGCGCGTACGGCTCCTCGAGAGACGCAACTTCCTCCGATGTCAGGCGGAGCGAGAGCGCTGCTACGGCGTCCTGAAGATGATGCGCCTTGGTTGCGCCAACAATGGGCGAGGTGATGGCCGGTTTGCTGAGCAGCCAGGCGAGAGCCAGCTGCGCGCGGGGAACGCCACGGTGTTCCGCGACCTGACCCAGGCGTTCCACAACTTTACGGTCAGCGTCTTCGCTCTGCGAGTACATCCTCTTCCCGAACTGGTCCGTTTCGTAGCGTTTGGTGTGCTCGCTCTGCCACGGACGAGCCAGGCGGCCACGCGCGAGAGGGCTCCAGGGAATGACGCCGATACCCTCGGACTGGCAAAGGGGAATCATCTCGCGCTCCTCTTCGCGATAAAGCAGGTTGTAATGATTCTGCATGGAAACGAAACGGGTCCAGCCGTGAAGGTCGGCGAGATAGAGAGCTTGGGTGAATTGCCACGCGTGCATGGACGAGGCTCCGAGATAACGCACCTTGCCGGATTTCACCACGTCGTGCAGCGCCTCCAGAGTTTCTTCGATCGGCGTTTCGTAATCCCAGCGGTGAATCTGATAGAGGTCGACATAGTCGGTCTGCAGACGGCGGAGGCTCTGGTCGAGTTCGTAAAAGATGGCCTTGCGGGAGAGACCATGGCCGTTGGGTTCGTCGCGCATGACGCCGTGGACCTTGGTGGCAATGACGACGGCTTCGCGGCGGATATTGGCCTTCAAGAACCGCCCCAGCACCTCCTCGCTGGCCCCGCCTGAATAAACATTAGCCGTGTCAAAAAAGTTGATCCCGAGATCAAGCGCCTGACGAAAAAAGGGTTCGCTCTCTTCTTCGTTCAGAGCCCAGGCATGGCTGCCCGGTTTAAGTTCGCCGGTAGCAGGCGCTCCATAGCTCATGCAGCCGAGGCAGATGCGGGAAACCTTGAGGCCGGTTTTGCCCAGATTGACATAGTTCATAGTTTCGTTCATTGCTTCTCCTGAGGGGCAGGTCGTGGCTCAAGCCATCGTGCCCCCGTCGAGATTTGTGCTCCCTCTGAATAAGAGCATACTGCAGCAACTGGATGCGTGATGCCGGTTCGTGCCAACCTAAAGATCGCCTGCGCAGCTAGGCCTGACTTCATCAATCAACAGCGGGTGCCTCACTCATCGCGTTCTTTGCGATGAGTGGGACGCCGCGAGCGTTCCCACCTCCGCAATCTCACCCCTGACTTTTTTCATCACAAATCATCTGTGAGCACCATCACAGACTTCCCTCCCGCCATGCGCGACAATGGAAATCTGATTGGGGCAGTCAGAAGTGTGCCCGTCTCCCAAGACGGCCCTCGAAGCTGCCCCAAACCCATTTTCAGCGCTCTTTGACAACCTAAGTCCTTATTCCTGAAGACTTTCCATATAAGTCATTATTCTTGAATACTTTGCGGAAACTTCCCGCTAACCCTATGATTCTAATATACCGAAAAAAGGGGGGGTAGGGGGGTACCCCTGTTCCGACGTGAAGCCTAGCGCGAGCCATCGTTTACAATCGAAGATTCTCTTTCGATTGGAAAACAGCAGGTGAACTGATTCGATGTCTTCTTCGTCCAGCAAGAAACACGCGGGCACTGGCGCGGCGAGTGACCAGCCCGCGGTCCCCGAGCCTTCGTTCGCCGAGCGCGCGCGCACCTTGGTGTACTTGGCCCGCATCGGAAGCCTCTCGACCCTTTCGCGCAAACAGCCGGGGTTTCCTTTCGGATCCGTGATGCCCTACGGTTTGGACGATCACGGGCGTCCTATCTTCCTTATCAGCACCATGGCCATGCATACGCAGAACTTGCAGGCGGACCCTCGCGCTAGCTTGCTTGTGACCCAGAATGACGCCGACGCCGGCGCTGATCCGCTCGGAGCATCCAGGGTCACGCTGGTAGGAAATGTTCTGCCGCTACAGAAGCCGGAGGTGGCCGAGGCGCGCAAGCTCTACTTAGCACGTTACGCCAACAGCAAGTATTGGGTAGATTTTGAAGACTTTTCTTTTTATCGCATGAAACCGGTCGACGTTTACTACGTGGGCGGCTTCGGAGTGATGGGCTGGGTATCTGCCTCTGAATATGACCATGCACAGCCCGACCCTCTCGCTGACTCGATGGCCGAAATCATTCGGCACATGAATGCCGACCACAAGGATGCGCTCATTCTGCTCGCCCAGGTATTTGCACGCATTGAGTCGCAGGAAGCAACGATGACCGCGGTCGACCGCCTCGGGTTTCATGCGCGCTTGAAAACCCAAGGTGGTATAAGGGGTGCTCGCATTGCATTCTTGCGAGAAGTGAGCAACCCGGCAGAAACCAGAGAGGTTTTGGTAGAGATGGTGCAGCAGGCGCGCTCGGCAGTGTGGTGTCCGTAGGGAAAAGGCTATCAGAGCCGCCGACAGCCCAGCAGAAACTGGTTGAACGTGTAGCCATGGGACGGCATCATGATCAGGTCGGCTTTTTCCACCTGAGCCGTCTGCACAATTGCCTGGGCCGGGTCGCCTTTGACCAACACACGTCGGATGGCAAGGCCTTCAAGCTCCGGCCCGAGAGACTGGTCGAGGTTTTTCTGCGCCCCTCTAACCATCTCAGCGAGCAAATCCCACCGAGCGAGCTCGGGGCCGTCCTCGGGCACACCGGCGGCATGGCTCCGCGCTGTCACGACGTGCAGCATCACGATCTCAGAATGGAAATGGTGGGCTAATGTCGCAGCCTGATGAACCACGCGTAGCGAGGCGTTCGGGAAATCAACCGGCAGAAGAATCTTCTTAATACTCAGCATCGCGCACCATCCGGAGAGTCAAAATGCCCGTGACCATCTCCCTTAGGACGTTCCCAGCCTAGTTTAATGACCCGGGCAGCCAGTATCGCGGAAGAGCTAACCGCAGCGAGATTATCTTTGGCGGGCGTTCAGCTTGTCGAGTGTGCGCTTCAACTCTTCAAGCTTCTGTCCAGCCTCGCCGAGCTTGCCTTCCGCCGTCAGGCGCTGGTAGTCGGCAAGATCTTTGGCGGCTTCCGCGATGAGCGCGTTAAGATCCGCTGCGGGCTGGGGCGACGCGGCGGATGCCGGCGCGCCTCGCATCGGCTCGGCGGGGACTGCCGCGGCGGTCGTCGTTGGGGCACTCATGGACGAGGCCGCTCCGCCAAAAAGGGCCGCCATCGCCGACTCGAAGGTTGGTCCGTACGCGAGCTTATCTTGCAGCGCGAGCACGACCAGACGCAACTCCGGCATCGGACTGCGCTCGGCCTGCAGGTAAATCGGCTCCGCATACAACAGCGCGCGCCCCGACGGAATCACCAGCAGGGCCCCGCGCCGCACGTGCGAGCCTTGCTGATTCCACAGCGTTAATTGTCCGGAAAGCTGCGCGTTCTGATCGATTCGCGCCTCGATTTGCAGCGGTCCGTCGACCAGCTTGGTTTTGGGAAAGTTATAAACCACCGACGTACCGTAATGTGTGCCGTCGCTGCGGCCGGCAATCCAGCCAATCAGATTATTCCGGTTGGCCGGCGTGAAGGGCAGAATCTCCACGAACTCCACGCCGGTTTCGCCCGGTAGTTTCATCAACACGAAGTTTGGCTGCATCGCCTGTGTCGTTTGCTCACCTGCCGAGCCCATGCCGACTTCGGTGGCGACCGTCCACAGATCTTCACGGTTGTAGAACGCTTCCGCATCCGTCATGTGATAGAGACCGTACACTTCCGCCTGCAGTTTGAGCAGTAACTCGGGGTAGCGCACGTGCTTGCGCAGCCCGGGCGGCATCATGGCCGCATCCTTGAACAGGCTCGGAAAGATGCGTCGGTATGCTGCGATGATCGGATCCTCGGTATCAAACACGTAAAACGTTGTCGTACCATCGTAGGCGTCGATGACCACCTTGACGCTATTCCGCATGTAGTTAATGAGATTGTTGCCGAGACGATAATGGGTCGAGTACGGATAGCTGTCTGAAAGCGTGAATGCATCCATGATCCACGACAGCCGGCCATCGTCGCCGAGCACGATGTAAGGATCAGGCTCGTAGGTGAGGAACGGCGCCAATGCCGATACGCGATCGCGCAGGTTGCGGCGCATCAGCAGCCGGCTATCCTGGTTAACGTCATCGCTGAACGGCAGCTTCGCGAGGTCGTCGCGGTCGAGCGCGATAACGATGCGGCGCAGGAAACCGCCGAGCACGATGCCGCCGGTGCCTTCATACGACGTGAGGCTGTTGCTCGCGCCTTGCGGGTAGTTGAATTCCTTCTGCCGGGTCTTCACGTAGACGTCGGTATTGGTCAACTCGCCGAAATAGATCTCTGGGCGCGCCACAGTTAGACCACGCACCGTGCTCTGGACCGGCATGTTGCTCAGAATCAGCGTGGGCAGCCCTTCCGGCGTGAACCCATTGACCGGGTTCATCGTAATGCCGTAGCCGTGGGTGTAGATCAGCTTGTCGTTAATCCAGTTGCGGCTGCTCTCCGGGAGCTTGTCGACGTTCAGTTCGCGCGTGGCGAGCATCACCTCGCGAGTCGTGCCGTCGATTTCATAACGATCAATGTCGATGCTGGGGAAGTCGTAGTAGGTGCGGATTTCCTGAATCTGACGCAGCGTGTCCTGGAGTGCGCGCCAGTCCCACAGCCGGATGTTCTGAAGCGTAGCCTGATTGTTCTCCGGGTCGGCCGCGTCGACGGTCGTCTCCGCGGGAAACTCGCGCGGCAAGATTCGGCTCAATCCGTAGGCCTGCCGCGTCAATTCGGTGTTGTAGACAATGTAGGGTTTCTCGCGAACCAGTTCGTTCGGTTTGACGATAAAGCTGCTGACGTACCAGGCGACTGCTTGAAGGGCGATATAACAGACCGCGGCTGGAAGGATCGCCGCGACCAGCCAGCGCCCGCGCGGTACCCGCACGGCGTTGACGGCTGCGATCGCTGCGCCGAGAACGAGCGCCGCGCAGACGACGAGCAACCCCGCGAGCGTGACGTGCGCGTCCGTGTAGGTCACACCCCCGAAGATCGTATGATCATCGAGCAATAACTCGAACCGGCTGATATACACGCGCATCGCGACGATCAGCAACAGGAACGCAAACGTGATGGAGAACCCGCGCCAAGGTAATGTGACGGAGCGGCTGAGACGCCCGGCGAGCACACGGCTTCCGCCCGTGATGAGGACGAAGAAAGCGGCGAGCACACAGGTGAGGATGGCTAGCGTAAGCAGCCAACCGGCAATGAGTTGCCACGCGGGCAGGGTGAAGAGAAAGAAGTTCAGCGGCTTGCCAAAAATCGGATCAAAGACGCTGACACCACCAGTGGTGGGGTGGGCGTACCAAAAGAGCGTGAGCGTTGGCCATTCCACCATCATGCTGGCGCCGGTGGCAGCGGCGATGACAAGCGAAACACCGAGCGCAATGAGGCGCAGGACAGGCTCAACCGGCAACTTCACCTGCTGTTGGCCGATGTAAATCGTGTGGCCGCTCGGCAAGTCGGGGAGATGCGCCCGCTTCAGAGCCAGGAACGATCCATACAGAATGAGAAACGTGACCGCTGTAAAAGCCGCGAAGATTCCCCACTGCAGGCTCAGGGTTTTCCAGAAGACGTCCCCGTAGCCGAGCGACCCGAACCAGAGCACATCCACGTAATACGACAGCGCGGTCCGGCCGCCGAAGACGATGCCGGCAAGGACGGCGAGAATGAGAAGGAAGCGTCGGCGTCGGCGCCGCGGCGGGTGCGTCGGCGGCCAGTCAATGGACTCAGGCATTGCTCCACCCCGTTCTTGCCAGCATTTCCATGATCAGAGTTCCAAGAAACGGTATTGTACAGTGCCTGAAGGAGAGTAACTACTTTGCGCGAGTGTTACGACGTGGATTGTGATTTGTTCGCCACAGACTCAGCGCTGCCAATGTTCTAGAATGCGAACATGAGGATCTTGCTGTTCAGCGGAAAAGGCGGTGTGGGCAAGACCAGCCTGGCCGCCGCCACGGGCGTGAAACTGGCGCAACTGAACTATCGGACCCTGGTGCTGAGCATTGATCCGGCACACAGCCTGGCAGATGCGTTCAATCTCGACACCGAACTCTTCCATGTCCAAACCTCAGAGCCACTGGCGATCAATGATCGGCTTTCGGTCCAGGAGCTGAATATCCAAAAAGAGATCAAACGCCATTGGCAGGAAATCTCCTCCTATGTGAGCGCCGTGTTGCGCACCACCGGCATCAGCGGCGTAGAGGCGGAAGAACTGGCGATTCTGCCCGGCATGGAGGAGCTCAGCGCCATGATGTACATCAATCAATACCGGCGCGAGCGGCGTTACGACGTGATCGTGCTCGATGCCGCGCCCACCGCAGAATCCATGCGCTTCATCAGCATGCCGACAACGCTGGACTGGTACATGAAGCACATCTTCCCTTTCCAGCGTAATTTTCTCAAGGCGGTGCGGCCCATCGCCAACCGGGTTGCGCCGTTCGAACTGCCGCCCGATACCTACTTCGGCAACATTCGGGACCTCTTCGAGAAGCTGGAGGGTGTGGGTGAGATGATGGAGGACCCGCGGATCACCAGTGTGCGGCTGATCACCAATCCGGAGAAGATGGTGGTGCGGGAGACGCAACGGGCATTCGTGTACTTCTCTCTGCATGGGCTCACCGTGGACGCAGTCGTTATAAACCGTTTGCTGCCAGCGGAGGTTATGGATGCCTGGTTCAATGAGTGGCACACCTCCCAGGACGCGATGGTGCATGAGATCGAGGAGTACTTTGCGCCGGTGCCAGTAAAGAAAGTACCGTTGTTCGCGCATGAGGTACTGGGCAAGCAACGGCTAGAGGATCTCGCGCGAGTGCTGTATGCTGAGCACGAAGATCCGTCAGCCGTGACCCGAACGGAGAAACCCTACACTTTCGGGAAACAGAACGGGTTTTATGAGATTCGTATTCTTTTGCCTTTCGCCACCAAGGGCGAGATCGAGCTGTTTAAGAAGGGCGACGAACTCGTCGTACAGATCGGGACATTCCGCCGTCATATCGGGCTGCCGCGATCAATGACAGCCCTGTCGCCGTCCCGGGCGCGCCTGGAGAGCAAGGTCCTCACGGTTGAAATGAAGGAGACACTATGAAGAAGTCAGAGAACAGCCAGTCAACCACAAGCGAGCAAGCCGTTCATGAGCGCTGCCCGTGCCGCGAGATCGTGGACACCGTGCAGGAATTCCTGGGGATTTCGCCTGCTGCCCGGCAGCACTTGACAAGCTCACGCGTCGAGTTCCTCAAGGCGGTCCGGGAGATCCTAAACGACCGTATTGAGCACTTGTCGAGCCAGGGCCAGAAGGGTACGAAGGTCGCGGTTGAGTAAGTCATCCCAGAAGGCGTAATTCAGGACCTCCCTGCTTTGCGTTCGTACGGTACGTACACTGGTTCCCAGATATTCGCTTGGAGTTCGCGGTCCAGGTTATCTTCGTTGGCAACCTGCGCCTGGCCATCTTGAATCGCCTGGCGACCTACGGCCCGCGCAATTGAGCGGCTGAGCTGACGCGAATCCGCAAGTGACGGCAGGAGGCTTGCCTTCTTGTCCTTTTGTGTGGGGACGAGACGCGCCAATTCCTTAGCCGCAGCCATAACCATCGCATCCGTGACGCGCTTGGCTCGGGAGGCAATAATCCCTAGAGCAAGCCCGGGAAATATGTACGAGTTATTGGTCTGGTCGATGCGAACTTTCTTCCCCCAAATAGTCACCGGTTCGAACGGACTCCCAGTACCGATCAGCGCCCGTCCTTCGGTCCAATCCAACAAGTCCTGAGGAGTCGCTTCGCTGCGTGCGGTGGGGTTCGAAAGCGGGAAGATGACGGGTCGAATTGTGTTCCTGGCCATTTCGCGCACTGCATCTTCGGTGAAGGCTCCCGCTTGACCAGACACTCCGATGAGGACCGAAGGCTTGGCATGGCGAATCACATCCTGCAAGGTGATCTCTCCATTCGGTTGTCTCCAACCCCGCACTTCCTGTTCTTTGCGGGCGTAGGGCAGCTGCTCGGGCCGCACATCTTTGCCCTTTTCTGTGACAAGACCGTAGCGGTCGATAGCGTAGAAGCGATTGCGAGCTTCCTGTTCCCGGAGGCCCTGCTCCTGCATAAACTGCGCTAACAGGTTGGTGATGCCTATGCCCGCGGTTCCGAAGCCAAATACAACGATCTTCTGTTGCTCTAGTGGCACGCCCGTAACGTTGATCGCAGAGAGCAGCGTCGCGGTCGCTACCGCCGCAGTGCCTTGAATATCGTCGTTAAAAGTGCATAGTTGATTCTTGTAGCGAGCCAGAAGTCGAGCGGCATTCGAACCGGCAAAGTCCTCCCATTGCAAAAGAACGTGCGGCCAGCGCTTCTTCACGCTGTTTACAAAAACATCTACGAAAGCGTCGTACTCTTCGCCGCGAACCCGCTGATGCGTCCATCCGATGTAAATTGGACTCTTTAACCTGTCCTCATTGTCCGTTCCCACATCGAGCAGAATCGGAAGACAATGCTCCGGATGGATGCCGCCGAGCGCAGTGTAAAGGGCCATCTTCCCGATTGGGATACCCATGCCTCCTGCACCTTGATCGCCGAGCCCCAGGATTCGTTCCCCATCGCTGACCACGATGCATTTCACACCGTCGTAACGGGAATGACTCAGGATCTGATCGATACGATGTTTGTTCGGATAGCTGAGGAACAAACCTCGTGGCTTTCTCCATATCTCACTGAAGCGCTGGCAACCCTCACCCACCGTTGGCGTATACACCACGGGGAGCATCTCTTCGATATTGCGCAGCAAGAGCGCATAAAACAGCGTCTCGTTGGTATTCTGCAGGTCGCGGAGAAAGCTGTATTTATGAAAGGAGTTCGGCTGCTCCCGGAATGCTTGAATCCGCCTCTCAATCTGTTCATCAAGACTCCCCACATGCGGTGGCAACAAACCGTGTAGGCCAAATACATCGCGTTCGTGATCCGAGAAGGCTGTCCCCTTATTGAGACGCGGAGAATTGATCAGGTCATATCCCGAAAGAGAAATCTGGTAGGCCTTGTTGCTTGCTGGCTGCTGTAATTGCTCGTTCATTTCTATCCCCTTCCCAATCCGGTTTAGCTTCATCAGCTTCGAAGCCGCGCGATCAAGACCACGGAGTGATCCCTTATCGCTTTACTCCAATACGACAAGCTCAGAGCTGGATCTTGCATCCGAGCGGCTGCCAGGTCGTCCGGCCAATCGCGGCATTCCGGTTCTTGTACTTCGGTCAACGAAAGAAGCAGCACCGCGGCGTCCGCTTCATTCTTTTCCGCGATGCGAACCAGCATCCGGATCATCCATTCTTCCTAGCCCCGGCTGAAACGTATAGACTGAGACACAGGAGCGCAAAGCATCGTACTGCTCTTTTCTTTGCAAGCGTCGGATTTATGTCCTATGCTTGCAAGGTCAACATCAGGATGTGTGTTGTGCAAGTGAAAAAGAAGGCCCATAGCTTCAAGCGGATAGAGCATCGGATTACTGGGTCGATGCTCTAAGGGATTTGAGAGCGCTTAACTCTCTGAAACTAAAATATTTAAGGGCCCGTAGCTCAAGCGGATAGAGCATCGGATTTCTAATCCGAGGGTTGCAGGTTCGATTCCTGCCGGGCCTACCAGATTGTCCTATACGAATCCCCCGTTCGTGCCATTCCCCTGCGGTGATCACAAACGTAGAGTGGTTGTGAGCAGACTTCGGGGGAGGGCTGTTCAAACGGGCGTCCCGGGACTCTAACCGAGTCGGGGCGCTTTCGTTTTTGTGGCTCTTTGACCCCGTCCTGCGGGCGTACGGCATATTCATTGCCCTTACCTCACGCTTTCGGTGGGCTCGTCATTCTTTGGTCTTCTTTGGTTTTGGTCTCATCATCTCCCACTCCTTCTCCGTCAGCTCCCGTCCCATCGCCGTGAACTCGCCCGCCCCTTGCAGCCACTCCCCGCCATCCATGGTCACGACTTCTCCGTTTACATACCCTGCGCCATCGCTAATTAAGAATGCGGCCAGGTTGGCAAACTCTTCGGTCGTCCCAAACCGTCCCAGAGGGTTTCGCTTCTTTGCCGCCTCCGCCAGTTCCGGACGCGGCAGCAGACGCGAGAACGCGCCTTCCGTCGGAATCGGCCCAGGTGCGATGGCGTTCATCCGAATCCCGCGATCGCCCCACTCGACTGCCAGGCTCCGCGTCAGCGCCTGCACGCCTGCCTTCGCCACCGCCGATGGCACCACATACGCCGAGCCCGTCGTGGTGTAGGTGGTGGTCACGTTGAGTACCACGCCTCCGCGCCCCGCCGCCAGCCATCGCCGTCCGCAAGCCATCGTCGTGTGCAGCGTGCCCATCAGGACAATGCCAATTACCGATTGAAACGCACCCAACGAAAGTTCCTCCGTGCGCGCCAGAAAATTTCCTGCCGCGTTGTTCATGAGCACATTTAGCGGACCTTCGGCCCAGATGATCCCGATCATCTCTTCGACCGCCGCTGGGTCGCGCACGTCGCAGGGACGGGAGTGAATCTTTTCCCCCGTGCGCTCGCGTAACTCCTGCTCGGTCGCCGCCAGAACTTCCTGCCGTCGCCCGCAGATATAAACTTCGGCGCCCAGTTCCAGAAACCGTTGTGCCGCAGCCTTGCCCAAACCGGTGCCGCCGCCGGTAATAAGAATGCGTTTGCCCTGAAGTAGATCTTTCTGGAACATTGGTGTCGTTCCTCCGCTGAGATGAACTGTCGATTGTAAACCGGAAGGATTTGCTTGTGGAGTGACGGGCGTCTCGCCCGTCCAGAGCATCGCGGCCGGGCGGGGGCGCACGGTTGTCCACCAGCAGATCGGTGGTGCTCGGTGCTTTCCCGATTCTCAAACGAGCTTCGCTGCTGCCCAGCGCGCGTGTTCCGCGACCACCGGATCGGAATCGTCGCAGAGCCTTTTCAGCGTCGGCACAAATTTCTTGTCGCCGCTGTTCCCCATCGCTATCACCGCATTCCGGCGCAGGCCGGAAAGCTTTGTGCGCCGGACCGGAGATCCTCGAAACACAACCCGGAACTCTTCCTGCTGCATTTCGGCCAGCCAGTCGAGTGCAGGATTGACCAGACCTTCCCGCGGCTCGAACTCCGCCGCAGATGTCGCCGGCGCCTTGCGGTTCCACGGGCAAACGTCCTGACAGATGTCGCATCCGAAAACGTGCCGTCCCATTCCCGAGCGCAGCTCGTCTGGAATCTCGCCCCGCTTCTCGATGGTCAGATAGGAAATGCACAGCCGGGCGTCCAATTCGCCGGGCGCAACAATCGCCTGGGTTGGACAAGCTGTGATGCAGCGCGTGCAAGTCCCGCAACGATCGGGCGCCGGCAGGTCGGCCGTGACGTCATTTTCCGTGAGATCGTTTTTCGTGAAATCAAGCGAGGTAAGGATTACGCCCAGAAACAGCCACGATCCAAGCTGCTGGTTGATGATGCAAGTGTTCTTGCCGATCCATCCGACGCCGGCGTACTTGGCGTACACGCGCTCGATGAGCGGGCCGGTGTCGACATAGGAACGTAATTGGAGCGAGTTGCCAGTGGCGT
>Ga0208042_1000368_pt1 | contig 15648 bp, 10 predicted proteins | sample Sb_taG_10_FD_187708 | JGI IMG/M metagenome (GOLD analysis project Ga0208042, IMG submission 187708) | Peat soil microbial communities from Weissenstadt, Germany - Sb_50d_7_NC metaG (SPAdes) (version 2) | ecosystem: Environmental > Terrestrial > Soil > Wetlands > Peat | place: Germany... | reverse complement strand
AAAGAGATCTGGTTCACCGCCAGCAAGACCGGTACAGATCGGACCCTTTACGCCGTGACGCTTGACGGCAAAGAGCGCATGGTCTTGCGCTTGCCCGGTGCCTTGATGTTGTTGGATATTGCCAAGGATGGGCGGGTGCTCCTGATGCGCGCCAGTTGGCGTCGCGAATTGATAGGTGTTAGCGGCAGTGATTTAAAGGAGCGTGAGCTCTCTTGGCTCGACTACTCCTACCCAGCCGACCTTTCGGCGGATGGCAAGACCCTTTTGTTTGATGAGGAGGGCGGGGGAGGAGCGCTGTCCTACTCCAAATCCGGCGGGTTGTCCTACGCTGTGTACATTCGGAAAACCGACGGCTCTCCGGCCGTCCTGCTGGGAGAAGGTGGAGCGAGGGCTTTGTCGCCCGACGGAAAATGGGTGATCACTGTGACCCAGGGCTCCCCCTGGCAATTAAAGCTGCTGACCACTGGTGCTGGCGAGCCGAAAGACCTGACCAATGACAATATCAGCCACGCCTTCGCGCATTGGTTTCCCGACGGGAAGCGCGTCCTGTTCTCGGGGAACGAGCCAGGCAAAGGAGTACGGCTATACGTCTATGAGCTAGCTTCGGGTAAGAGCCAGGCGATCACGCCCGAGGGGGTGAATGGCACAAGGTTTGTTATCTCTCCCGACGCTGAGTGGGTGGCCGGAATCGGTCCCGATCAGAAGGGGTATCTCTATCCAGTCGGAGGCGGTGAGCCCCGCATGATTAACGGGCTGAATCCCGGCGAGCAGCCCATCACCTTTAGCTCCGACGGCCGCTCCTTATACCTCTACCAGCCGGGTGAGCTGCCGGCCAAAGTCGATCGCCTCGATCTGCAAACCGGGAAACGCACTCTCTGGAAGCAGCTCATGCCCTCCGATCCCGCCGGGGTCGAGAATATCGGCCCCATTCTGTTGACCCCCGACGCCAAGAATTGTGTCTATGGATACCACCGCATGCTGGCCGACCTTTACCTGGTCGAGGGATTAAAGTAACCAGAGCTGGCTTCATAACTCTCGCGGCGTCCCACGTCTCGAAAACCGCGAGACGTGGGGCACCCGGCAAATCATGTGTGGAGTTTGAACGAGCTTCTGACGTAGTATTCCGATAGCGAAATAACTGAGATCGCACACTTGAGAATGTTTGGGACGAGTCCATTGTGCCAGTATTTATCGAGCGGTTTCTGATTGTAGTTTGTGCAGCCGCTTTTTATGGACTGATTATAAATAACAGCATGAATCTTAGTCCTCTACAACGGCTCGGCCTTGGTATGGCACTCGCCGGAACCGCCCTATTCCTCGGAGCCACAGTGTCCAGATCGGCGCAATCCCACGTTGCAGCGCCCACGGAGCCAGCGCCTTCTATCAACAGAACCACCGGCCCGCAGAGTCCAATCATGCCGAACAACAGCGGGAACGTAACGATCAACTCCAAACCCGAACAGCCACCACCGAAGGACAAGCCAAAATGAAATTAGTTGTCATACTGTTTTTCTCCTCCCTAGCTTTAGCTCAACAATCCGCCACAACTTCAGCCCCATGTAGCCCCATTGCTTCAGACAATACTGGAACGATCACCATCAATTGTCCCGGCGTCTCAAGGGAAGACGTTGCCGCATTGCTGAAGCAGAATCAAGGCAACGTCAAAGTCACCCTCGCCAAGATAGAGGAATGCGCTCAGGGAATAAGGGATATTAGGCAAGAGCAAGCGAACCGATTTGACGAACAGGCGCATCGACTCAGCGAAATTATGGAAGCCGTAGAGGGCGCAGACCTCAGCCCGAAAAAACTCCTTGCCAAGTATCCGTTAGGATACGTCGTCTTCGATCTCGACTATCGAAATGATGTTTTCCCGTACCAGAGCAAGACGCTGCTCGCAAAATACAGGCTGGATTGGACCAATGTTGGAATTGTGGAGCCTTTCTGCATATTCCACGTCTGTCAGCCCGACCATATTGGACTTCGGCTGCCAGATTTTGAAGTAGGGAATAATATAGTATTCCAGGGTGCTGTTGTGGGTGGACCAAAGCGGGTGGGGCCGCTCGCCGGGAGCGTTTTAAATGATCTAGAAATGGACCCCGAAATTCTCGCCATACGAAAGGACGGGATTGTCTTTATGATCGGCTTTAGGCGATTTCCCGGAGCGCAGGCAAAATGAAGACGTACTCATCAACGCCGGGTGCCCCACTCATCGCGTTCTTTGCGATGAGTGGGTGCGGCGGGGTTCCCACTTCCGCACTCTAACCCCTTAACTTTTTTCATCACAAACCATCAGTGAGCACCATCACAGACTCCCCGCCCGCCCTGCGCGACAATGGAAACCTGATTGGGGCAGCCAAAAGTGTGCCGTCTCCCAAGACGGCCCTCGAAGCTGCCCCAAAGCCATTTTCAGCGTTCTTTGACGCTCGTAAGTCCTTATTCCGGAATATTTTACATATAAGTCCTTGCGAATCAATATTTTGGAGTCTGAAGAGCATGCAACTCTATGATTCCAACAGCCAGAGGGGGAGGGGGGTACCCCCCGTAAAGCATTGGTTATTACCTTCGGAGCAAACGGCCTACAACTGGCGAATGGTGGCGGAAGCAAGCGACGCTGGCAGCCGGTGAGCCGTCCGTTGCAAAAAAGACACACTTTGATCCCAATCGGTCGATTGACCGCAAATGTCAATTTGTGTATAAGTTCATTAATCGGGGCTGGCTCAACGCGGTAGCTTGGGAATACGCAGTAAAAATTCCGGGGCGTGAGACCGAGGTGACGTGATGAAGTCCAGCTCGTTTGCAGTTGCAGCAGTGTCCCTTCTGGTGTTAACCATTCTAAGCCTGACCGTTTTAAGCCTAACAACGAGTGCCAGTGCGCGGGAGACGGTCCTGCCCGCCGGTACCCTTCTGAAGTGCACCATGAATGAACCGAATTTTTCTTCTGCCACGGTGGCGGTCGGCGATCCCGTGCTCTGTCATCTGCACTCGGTGACGGAATTCGGCCAGCAGACGTTTCCGCGCGGAGCTTATCTGGTCGGGCATCTCGAATCGGCCCAGGACCCCGGCCATTTCTGGGGCAAGGGCAACATGAAGCTGGTATTCGACCGCATCGGGCTGCCGAATGGCGATATGCCACTCGACGCCAAAGTGATCGCGACGCGCGGCTACAAGGTCGATAAAGACGGCGACATCAGGGGCAAAGGGCACGCCAAGCGCGACATCGTCGAATGGATGATTCCGCCGCTCTGGCCGTGGAAGATAATCATGCTGCCCGCGCGCGGGCCGCGTCCTACGCTGAAGGGCGAGAGCATGCTCACGCTGCGCCTGATGGATGACGTGCAGATCCCGCAGGTCTCGGCCACCAACGGACCGGACTGGCATTTCTTCGGTCGTCCGCGGATGGAAAACGACTCGTATTACCGCGGTTCGGCCTACGTGCCAGCGGACAGTAATGTCGTGCCTCAGCTAGCAGTGCGCCAGGTCAGACCTGCAGCCAGCGAACCGCCGACGGCTGAGGAAATTCCGCAGGTCGTCTACGCCAGCTACGTTGTCAAGGATGCCCGCTTCGACGGGACGGCGCCGGGAGTGCCGGTGTTTGTGCTGAAGACGGGCATGGTTCTGGAGGTGGGCAATTACACCTATCAGGACGGCCGCATCAGCTACGAACTCGCCAGTGGCGGCAACGGCGTGATCAGCACGGATGAAGTAGACTGGACCACGACCACGCGCGTGAATAACCAGCGCGGCGTGCGGATGATGCTGCGCGGTGGACATCCGAGTACGGGGGTGGCGGGATTCTAGAGAGCCGTCAGCTATCAGCATTCAGCCGTCAGCGCAAGCTGGCGGCTTTTTTTCACTGCTTTGTCTGTGGAGGGACGGGCGTCCCCGCCCGTCCAAGCCGAGCGAAGCTCGGCAGTGTTTCAGCCATCAATTTTCATGCGACCTGTGGGCGTGAAGTGTCATCGATTGGAAGGGTAGGAACCGCCCGGCTTTCGAGGATTCCATGTCAAAGGTCAACATCGTCGAGAAGTTTGCCAAAATCAGCGAATACTGGAAGCCCTACATCGCCGCCGAACTCAATGGCCAATATGTGAAGCTTGACAAGCTCAAAGGGGAGTTCGTATTCCACCATCACGAGAACGAGGACGAGATGTTCCTGGTAGTGAAAGGCCGCTTTCGCATGGAGTTTCGCGACCGTCATGAATGGATCGAAGAAGGCGAGTTTATCGTAGTGGGGCGCGGGGTGGAGCACCGTCCCGTGGCGGACGAAGAGTGCTGGATCGTGTTGTTTGAACCGGCCACCACACTGAACACCGGCAATGTCGAGAACGAACGGACGTTGCATGAGCTGGACCGGGTTTGACAGGAAACGTTTGACAGTAAACTCTTAAACATCGAAACTCTAAAAACCGAATCGCACGGAAATCGCGGTTTACTCCGCCCCTTGGTGTACGAGCTGCGCAGGACTTGGATCGTTCGACTTCCCCTTCGGCTTCGCTCGGGGCTTCGGCAAAAACGGGCAGGCTCGCGAGGGCGACTGTCCCCACACGAGCGGGGTACAGCAACGCTGAATCCGCTCTAGCACTAACTCTCGGCAGTTGAACAAGGAAACTCTAATTCAACACCACGGCCTAATGCTCCTCGTTGCGGTGCCGATAGAGTGTAGGAAGGAGCAAAACGATGATTATTGTAGACATGATTCAAAAAGCGATCGCCGCTCACTCGGGTTGGAAGGCACGCCTGAAGTCCGCCGTCGCCACTGGGAAATTCGATGTGACGCCTGCCGACATCAAGGTGGACAACCGGTGCGAGTTCGGGAAATGGCTATGCGGTCCGGATTTTTCGGCTGCTGATAAACAAACCAAGAACTACCGCGCGGCGGTAGACTTGCACGCGAAATTTCATCGGGAGGCGGCCCAGATCGTGCAGTGGGCCACTTCGGGTCACAAGGACGAAGCAGAGAAGGCAATGGGCCTCGAAGGTAGTTACACCGAGGCCTCCAGCGCATTGACGAAAGAATTGATAGATTGGCGCCTGACGTTGAGCTAACAGAGTTCTAAAGTTCGCTCTCCATAGCCCTTAAGGCGGAGTCAGCGTTGCTGTACCCCGCTCCTGTGGGGAGGGGCGCCCTCGCCCGTCCAAGCCGAGGCCACAGCAACTCTGGTTTCGCTCTAAGAGCAAGTACCCAGCGAACCCGTTAGCAGCGGCGGATTCGTTCTTCAGTTACCTTCGGTCCGCTGCCACGCGACTTCTGTACCCTACTCGCCCTGGCCCAAATACGTCAGGATAGTAGTTGTTACCCGGGCATCTCCCTCCTTGCCGGGCCTGACGGCTCATGTTCAATTCCGATCGTGGAGAAAGCGAAGTGGTCGAAACCTGGCAGCGGTTTGTGCAAGGGCTGCTGGGCGTGCTGGCGCTGGCAGGCGCCCTAGTGATGGCGCACTACTACGCTCCCCCGGAGACTGCCGGGCTGGAGCAGCAGGTGCACCAGCTCTCGCGCGAAGTCGCGGATATGGAAAAACAGCAATCGTTTTCGGCGGCGGCTGTGGACGATGCGCGGGAGTCGGTGGCTTATATCTACGGGATTTATCATGTGTCCGGCCGCGTGCAAAGTTTTCGTGCTCGCGTGGCTGGGACGGGGTTTGTAGTGGCGCCAGGTCTGCTGGCCACCAATCGCCATGTGGCCGAGCCCTGGTACGGCGACCGGGAAGTCGCGGTGGCATTGCGGCAGGGCGGATCGCCCGTGCTGGAAAAGCTGATGGCATATTTCCCGGGCTCGCCGCTTCCGGTAAAACTGGAGACGGCAGTAGTGGCCACGCATGGAGATCTCGCCGTGCTGCGCCTCGAAGACACAGCCTTCACCAAGAAGCTGCGCCCGTTGACTCTGTCCCAGGCGCTGCCGCATGTGGGCGAGCCGGTGAGCGTGCTGGCGTATCCGATGGGAGTGACGGGCATGGTGGCAAAGTCGCCGGCGGTAGTGTATGAGCGGCTCTCGTCGCATCCCGATGATGCCGACACGGCGGGCGAACTGGCGGCGCTATCGCTGATCCGGCCTTCGGCGACGTTCGGGCACATCGGCGATGTATCCGGCGACAAGCTGATCTATGACGCGCCCACGGCGCGCGGGGGCAGCGGCGGACCGGTGCTGAACCTGCGCGGCGAAGTGGTGGGCATCAACTCCGCTTACATTGACGGCTTCTCCGGCGGCACGCTGGGGATCGCCGCCAACGAGCTGCGTCCGCTGCTGGAGACCGCAAAGCGCGCAGCTTTGGAGACTGCCGCTGTGGTCCACTGAAGAACTTCTGGTCCCGCGGTAAGAAGTCCGATCCCGAAAGTTGCAATTCCTTGCGCATGCCCCTATGCTGCCCGCCGTTCGCAACCTCTACCGCGCAGGCAAAGTGCCTTGGATTCAGGTACATTTGAAACCTGCTGATTTGAATAACAAATTGGCCTTATGGCTGCTTAGTCCTAGAATAGAAACGGCTTGTCCGGGACAACGGATTCCCTACTGGTGGGTTCAAAGAGTCACAGAGACGTGGGCCAAAGAGATCTGATCATGATAAAAAATTGTCTGTTTGCGGCGGCATTGCTGAGTCTGGCGCTGGCTAGCGGTTGCGCGAAGGGTGGCATCGGCGAGGTTCCAGTCACCATTACCGTTACCACCAACGGCGTTAACCCTAACGCGATCTACCCGACCCAGTCTGTGACGCTTACGGCCAAGGTGTCGAGCGGAACGAATGCGGCCGTTACCTGGAGTCTGAGCGGCGCGGGGACGCTCACGCCAGTCACACCGCCGACAACCCCGGCAACCGCGACCTACGTGGCCCCGGCAACGCCAGCTTCGCAGATAACGGTCACAGCGACTTTGGTGGCCGACTCCTCGGTAACGGGCCCTCTGGCGATAACCGTGGTTGACATCACCACCGACGTAGCGCCAGCGCCAGCGACGCTGAACGTGGGCAGCGGTCTGACCCAGCAATTTACCGCCGTAGCCGTCCCTGACGATGCGACCCAAACCTTTACGTGGACCTGCAACATCACGGTGAACGGCACGGTGACGGGTTCGTGCGCGAACTTTAGTCAGGATCCGAATGTGTCTGGCTTGGCCTACTACACGGCGGCGGACAGCTGCAGCGGCGTGGGCTGTATTCAGATATCGGCGGCTTCGACACTCGATCTGGCAGGCTGCACGCCCAACCCGAAGTACTGCACAATCGCCAAAGCCTCGCTGGTCGCATCCCGTGTAAGCGGCACGTACGCATTCCGCTTTTCCGGATATGACAGCAGCAACAACGCCACAGCCGTGGTTGGAACGTTCACCGCGTCGAATGGAACGATCACCTCGGGCGTGGAAGACGAACTCACTTCGGGCGGCTGGGCCCAAAACTCGATTACCGGAGGTTCATATTCCCCCACCAAGTCCGACACGAACAACTCGAACAACGCGGGCACGCTAACGCTAACTCTGCCCTCGGGAGTTTATCCGAATCAATACCAGGTCGTTCTCGACGGCGCCGGCGACCTCAAGATGATCGAATCCGACGGCCATGGCGCCGGCTCCGGCATCGCACAGCAATCATCCAAACTTTTCACCGGCACCACCGCCCAGACCTACGCGTTCGGCTTCGACGGTGTGGACTCACGCGGCAACCGGGTTGGGTATGTTGGTTTGCTGCCGCTGGACGGAAGCGGAAATATCGGAAATATCTCTCCCGCTCTGCTCGACGCCAACGACAACGGCACGAACGTGTGTGGCGCACAGCCCTGCAGCGTTACGGGCACGTACGCACTCAACGCTAACGGGGTGTGGCAAATGACGCTGACCTCCCCCACGGCGACGCAACATTTCGACTTCTTTGTTTCCGCCGGACAAACCAACAGCCAGCCCAATCCGCTGACACTCTATGCCATTTCCACCGATCCTACCGACGCAACGCATCCCGCACTTTCCGGGCCCATGGTTTACCAGTGGCCTGGCACTGCGAAAGCGCCGATGACCTACAACAACGCTGCCTTCAATGGCACTTCCGTCTCTGCTCTGACGGGGGTGAATGGGGCGAATACCAATGTCTCGCTGACGCTGGGCTCGACTGATGGCAACGGGAACTTCTCGGGTCTGTTTGATCAGAATAACGCCGGTACGATCCTCTCCAGCGCCCAATTCCCACCCACCACAGGCACCAACAATTACACGTACGCAGCCACTGGCACCAATGGACGCTATACCTTCAACATGCTGGGCAATCCGACCGCGAACCCGGTGGGGGCACCGCTTCCGTTCGTGCTTTATGCCAGTGGACAGAATCGCGGATTCCTGCTCGATCAAAAAAGCTCGTCCGTGATGACCGGAAGGATGAATCCCCAGGGGAAAGGGGGCGGGCTTTTCGGTGGTTCGGTGTTGCCGGGTACGTATGCGGCGGCGACCACCGGCAGCGGCAGTTCCGGAGTCGACCCGATTGCGGCCAACCTGCTGCTTACATGGGCGAACACTGGTACGTGCACCGCCGAGTGCCTCAACGGAACCCAGTACGATACCGTCAACTACAACCTAACGAGCGTTCTGCTGGCCGGGGCGTACACGATTCAGGATACCGGCAACGGTACGATTGCGCTGACTGGTCCGCCGGTCCAGAATTACGTGATCTACGGTCTTGACACTTCAGGTTGCAGTTCCGCCCAAAATCCTGTTTGTGCGATACAAGATTTTCTGATGATCGATGAGGACGCGACGAATCCGAATGCGTCCATCATTTTCGCGCAACAGTAAAAGAAGGGCTCGTGTGGGGACGGGGCTTTGCCCCGTCCAAGCCGAGCGCAGCTCGGCAGCGGCGCGGCCCTAAAGGGGCTTCCGATTTCGGGGGCTTCGGCATCGCTGAAGCAATGCCCTGATACGAAGCCCGAAGTTTTCAGGAAATCGAAGACTTAGTCAGAGAGAAACAATCAGACAATTCCGAGTCTCCGCCGCGGCATGAACTCTATTTCCCCCGAATCACGGCCTTTGCCGTGGCGAGATTGTCGAAACGGTCGTAGACGCGAACCACAACGACGTGGTCATTCGCGGTGCTCTCGGCCATCGGAGCCGGCGCAGCTTCGGGTTGCGGCACGGTTACGCGAAAGTCGTAGTCTTCCGTCTTGGAATCGGACAACTGGCCAACCGGCTCGACGAACTGCCAGTCGCCGCCATCGAGCGAATACTCCGCCCGCTTGATCGGCGAAAACGAATCGCTGGCGCGGAAGCGGACATGGATCTGCTTTCCGATCTGCTTTCCGGTCTGCTTGTCATCAAAAGTGGCAGTCAGGTTCTCGATGACCGGAGCAGTGGTATCGACCTCGAAGCGGGCGCTGACACGTTCGGCGTAGAGCGCTTCTCCCGGCGAATGCGAGGGCGCATCGGAGGCGATGACCTTCACGGTGTAGCCGCCGTCCGGCAGAAGACTGGCGTCGAAAGAATAGTAGCGATCGGAGAGGTTGTTCTTAAGCAGCAGCCAGCGCGATTCGCCGTCGCCGCGGTAGTAGACGGTGTAGACGAGCTGGTCGTCGTTGTCGTCATGGGCCACCCAGCGGACGCCGACCGATTCGCGGTCGCGCACAGCGGGAGGCGGAGGATCGAAGCGCGGCTGCCCCTGTCCTTGCCCGGGCGGCTCGCTGCCGGTCACATGCGGAATCGCCTGATAGCGGTATCCGGGCTGCACGATGATTTCGTCAATCTCAGGGGCAACGTTCTTGGGCAGGTAATTCAACAAGACGTCGTCAACGCGAGGAGCGGGATTGCCCGCATGGAGCACGGCCTTCCACTGCACGAAGCGCGCTGGCGGAATCTTGAGTTCGGAGCCGGCGGCGAGGGCGAGGGCGAAATTAATGCGCGTCCACGGACTCCAGTTGCGATCGGGATTGTCGACGTTGCCGCTGCGCGCATAAAGCTCCACGTTGGAATTGGAATTGCCGGTGGCGCGGACGCTGGCGCGTCCCCAGAGGGAAAAGATGCGCGCGTCGAAGACATCGCTTTCGTACGTGCCTTCAGACTCGGGGCCGGGACCGAGAACAAAGATCTTTCCCAGGTTACTGCTGGAGACGTAGAGTCCTCCGCCGGGCGCGGCGGCAAAGGCCGTGATTTGTGTGGCGCTCGCTTGGACTAGATCGGTGTAATCGTCAGCCTCATTGCCGTTGATGGCGAAAATGTGGCCGCGATTGCCGGTGCCGGCAAGGAGGCGTCCGTGTTGATCGAAGCCGAGAGCGTAGACGAGATCTTCGTGGGAAGTCCACAAGCGCGACGGGGCGCCATCGGGCGCTATGCGATAAATCTCGGAGCCGCCGGTAGCGCCGGCGCCGGGAGCGGGAAAGAGCGGCGTCATCATAGGTGCGGCGGGAGCCGCGGCGATGGTGATATTGCCGCCGGGTGCGGGCGGGTTCTGCGCTGGAGCCGCGAGCATGATGCCCATTGGCGGCATCGTGACGCCGGGGCGCTTCTCTCCCGCGGCGGCGGCGTAGATATTGCCCGCGCCGTCGATGGCGAGCGCTGTAATTTCTTTTTTGGGCGCGCTGTAGAGAACGAACGCTTCGCCATTCGGCGCGATGCGATAGACCAGCCCGCTGCCATCGGAACCGGCAATCAGGTTTCCTTTGGGATCGAGTGCGAGCACGCGAATGTGGACTTCATCGCTCTTGAAGAAGAGCGAGTGCTGGCCGTTGGGACTGACTTTGTAGATTTCACCGTGATCGCCGGTGGCGACATACAGCGCGCCGGCATTGTCCAGAACGATGTCCCAGATGTACTTGGAGGCAGGATCGAAGTAGGGTGTCGCGCTCCAGGAGGCTTTCGCGCCAGCCTTGGCGGCGGCTGTGCCTTTCGCGGGTTCTAGGCGATACACCTTGCCGTCGGGGGCAGTGGCAGCGTAGACGATGCCGGTCTTGTCGTTGTTCTTATCAACGACCAGGGCCTGCACCTGCAATTCCTGCGGCTCGAAGATGGCCGTGCTTTGACCATCGGGCGTGATGCGATAGACGCGGGCCGGAGATCCGGCGGCGGCGTAGATGTTGCCCGCCGAATCGGATGCGATCGACCAGATGTAGGTCGAAGGCGTGGTCGCGAGCGCTTTGAACACCGGGGCAAGTTCGAGGCCGCCCTCACTGCGCAGCGCAACGCCTTTGGCAGTGCCCTTGGTCAGTTCGTCGAACCTAGATTGTTCCCAGGTGCGGGTGCCCTCGGCGAGGGCGAATGCGGAAAGCGCGGAGGTGGAAAGAATAAGTACTGACAGTAGAGCGAGCGTCTTACGAGCCAAAGTCATACCTCATTTTAAGCAGCTATTTCTTCTCCGCGCCGCCGCTGTATGTTTTCAGCGCCAACTCCAGATCCTGAACGCGATGGCTGTCTTTTACCTTGTCGAGAGAATCGCGCGATACAGCGATGCTTCCATCCAGTATTCGTTTCAAGTTGTCCAGATTGCGCTGCCAGCGCGCAATCACGGACAGCGGCACGCTTCCCATGCCTGCGGGAACAAAGCGGCGGCTGGCGATCCGGGCAGTAATTCCTCGCGCTGCCAGTTGACGTTGCAACTGTGGAATGTGGGCAGCACCGTAGACGATGACGATGCGGCGGGATCCAGCATCGGCATCCAGACAATTCTCCACGATGCGGCGATTGCGCTCATGCCAGCCTCCCATAGCTATGTCGGAGACCGTATTCTCGCCGATCACTTGCTCAAACTGATAATCGGCGAGGGCTACGCTCTTGGTATGCAGAAAATCAAAGAGCGTCGGCTCGGTTTGCGACTGCATCTGTTTGGTGGTCTCCTCCGTCAGCGCCTCTAACTTGTCCTTAACCTCTTTAGGCTCCATCTCCTCGGCACGGCTCTGCCATGCTTTGGTTATGCGCCAGTCGGTCGCGGCAAAGCGTGCGCGCAGCGTGGGGGCAACTTCGGCCAGATATGCGGCCTCGGGAGGAAAATAGCCTTCCATCGGCCCCTGATAAGCCTCTGGCGTGATCTCGCCGCAAATCAAATCCGGATGCAGCGCCTCAACTTCATTTCGCAGATCGGCGAGCGAGTAGTGGTTTTCGGCTTTGAAATGCAGATCGTGCGCCGTCCCCAACAGAATCACCTCTGGGTTAGACGAAGCTGTGGTTGGCTGGGTCGGCGGGGTTTGCGCGAAAAGACTAGAGCAAAGCAGCAGGCCTAAAACTCCAGCGCAACTGAATGTGTACATTCGCGAGTCTCGCACCTTTTTCAATGCAGTCCGCCGCAAAAAGCAGGTCCTTCGCTCCGCTCAGGATGACAACACTATGGTGATGGTACAGGCTTGACGGGCGAGACGCCCGTCGCTCCACTTAAAGCGCGAGCTACTTGATGTTAATCGTCAGCATCTGCGCGCCGGTGACGACATAGTCGAGCGGTTCGGTGGAAGCTTCGCTGACCGACGATTCGCCGAGCACGACCATGTCCTGTGTGCCGCGCATGTTGTCCATGACGTTCATGACGGAAAGCGGCAGCGTCGGCATCACTTTGTCGGCGACCATGGCTTCGGGATGGGACTCGATCAGCGATACATACACGCGATCGTTGGCGCGCTCTTTGTTCAGCAATGCGATCGTGGGCGCCAGGCCCAGGCCCCGGTTCATCATCGGCGTACCGCGGTGCATGCGGTCGAGCGTGTCTCCGTCGCTGACCAGGATGCGCAGCGTTCCCTTCGAAGTGGAGGTCGGAATCCGTATGGGAATCTGGCGCACCAGCCGCTCGCCCCGATACGGACGAATCACGGTCTCAACCATAATCTGGTCGCCGGGACGAGCTTCTGTCATGTCCGTGCGCGCAGCTTCCAGGCGAGCGGAGCGGCGCTCGCGGACAAGATCGAAATCGAGCTTCACGCCCTGAACGTCGGGAACGTCGAAGGGATTGCTATAGATGCGTCCAAAGCGATCGCCGATAGTTGCGGCAGCCAAAGCCGCCGCGGGCTGCCCGTTGTCTTGCGGGGCAAACATGTTGCGCAGCGTGACGTCGGGATACCCCTTCACGCTGAGCACGCCATTCATGCGGTAAGTAATGTCTTCGCCGTATTCGTTGGTACCGTGGAGCGCGTTGAAGACGGTGGCCATCATGGCCAACGGGCTAAGCCGCGCGTTGTTGAGAACTTCGTAATGGAATTCTTTTGTCCCCGGTCCATGTTCCCCTTGAGTGTGCAGCGCCACGGTCACTGGAATCATCTTCGACTCCCGCCCCGGCACACCCATAATGCCGTTCTGGCGGTCCTGCACGAACGCGCCGACCGTCTCGGTCGTGTTGACGATCTTGAACGCATTCAGTGGTGAAGGCAGCGTGGCCAGCACGGTAGCCTTCGTCATCGGCAGATCCACTTCGCCAAGCTGCAAGAGCGGATGTCCGCAGGCGAGCAAGCGCTGCGGATCGACGTAAGTCACGGTGCAGGTGGCGGCAATATCCATATCGCCACGAACCAGCACGGCGCTGACGGCGGATCCCGCCTCAATCGGTTCCGGCTGCTTGCGATCGCTCCGAGAGCCAATGCCCATCACGGGAACGATGCCTGCCGCCGCGAATTGCGACCCGTAGCGCTGCAAGGTCTCGTCCGAAAAACCGTTGAACACGAGAGGAGTTTCGATTGGCTTCAGATAGTTGCTGTAGTTCTGCGCCGGGAGGGCAGCGCTTTCGCCCGGGCTGGCGGTTGGCGTGGTTCCGCCCTGGTGGGGAGAAGTGGTGTCGGGAAGACTGGCACGCATCGGCGCCGGACGACGATCCAGCGCATTGATCTCGAGCATCTCCTCGATCGGCGTCACACCCGCGATCGGTTCCTTCGAGAACTCGCCGATGCGGAAGGCAAGCGCGCCCGCCAGCTTGCCGTCGAAATAGACTGGGCTTCCGCTCATACCGGCAACCACGCCGGTATATTCGGGTTTGGTACCGTGCAGACGGACCAGGATAATGTCGCCCTTGGGACCGTTCACGTTGCGCATCACGCCCAGAACTTCCACGTTCATGGATTCGGGTTTCACGCCCTGGAACACGGTGAGCGCGGTGCCCTTCATGCCTTCGTGGATCTGATCGAGCGGCATGATGGCAGGAGGAATGACGGCAGGCACCGGTCGGTCGTGCGCAGTCACCTCTTGTGCACTAACGCAGACGGAGGACGAGAGACACAAAAGGGCGGCGAGTGAGAGTGCGGCTTTTCCCATGAATAGCCCCGGAGGTCACGAAATGACCTTGCTACTTGCTTAGACTCCGCGTGCTATCAGAAGGTTTTGCCAGGGGAGGCGGCGTTTCTTAAGGCCCGCAAAATATCCCAACCGCAGAGTTCTTGCATCTATACTAGCACAGTAGTTTCGAGGATCTCCCCATGTTTTCCAGCGAATTTAGCGGGCAGAACGGGCTGCCATCGGCTTCCCGTAAGCATGTGATCCTACTGGTGTTTGTTCTTTTCTGGATGGTTGCCGCGAGTTTCCCGGCCCAGGCTCAAGATACGCCGCAGCAGCCCCCGGCGAATCCGAATCAGCAGGAGGCTCCGCCTGAAGCCGGTGGACCGCAAAACGACGTCGGACCGTATGTGATCCCCAAGAAGAAGGAAGAACCGCCGCCTCCGGCCCCCGAAAAACCGAAAAAGATCGAGAACATGCCCGACTACTCGATCACGGTAAGCGTGCCGCTTGTGAACCTGGATGTGCTGGTGACCACCAAGGACGGCCAGACGATCCCGGGGCTGAAGAAAGAAAATTTCAAGATCATGGAAGATGGCACGCCACAGAAGATTGCGACCTTCAATCAGAGTCAGGCTCCGATCACGGCGGTATTGCTGGTCGAGTTCGCATCGACCAACTACGACTTCGAGGTCGAAGCCTTGCGTGCATCGTACGCCTTCGCGAACACCCTGCAGAAGGATGACTGGGTGTCGGTGATCTCCTATGACATGAAGCCCTACATCCTCGTGGATTTTACCCAGGACAAGCGCGCCGTCATCGCGGCATTGAACCAACTACGCATGCCGGGTTTCGCCGAAACCAACTTGTTTGACGCGCTGTTCGACACCCTGGACAGAATCGATCGTGTCGAGGGCAAGAAATACATCATTCTTGTGACCACCGGAGTCGACACTTTCAGCAAGCTTAACCTGGACCAGACCCTCAAGAAGATCAAGTCGACAAAGGACGTCACGATCTACCCCATCAGCGTCGGTTTCACGGCCCGCGAGTATTGCGAGGTGCACCATTGCCGCACCCGCGGGATGATACCGGTCGGCACCATGGACTACCTGCAAGCAGATAACCAGGTGAGGACGTTCGCGCAACTGACCGGCGGACGCGCGTACTTCCCACGCTTCCAAGGCGAACTGCCGGAGATTTTTCACGACGTCGCAGCCGACATCCGCAACCAGTACAGCATCAGCTACCACCCCACCAACGCCAAGCTCGACGGCACCTACCGCAAGCTGAAAGTCGAACTCCAGGCGCCGGACGGTGGTCCGCTCAAGGTTCACGATCAGAAGGGCAAGGATGTGAAGTATATCGTGTATGCGCGAGAAGGCTACACGGCGAAGCACACGGTGGAGTAGGCGGTGTTATTCGGTGGAGCGACGGGCGTCTCGCGAGCCTGCCCGTTTTTGCCGAAGCCCCGGGCGAAGCCGAGGGGGCAGTCGAAGGGTCCAGCCAGGCGG
>Ga0208042_1000366_pt1 | contig 15696 bp, 11 predicted proteins | sample Sb_taG_10_FD_187708 | JGI IMG/M metagenome (GOLD analysis project Ga0208042, IMG submission 187708) | Peat soil microbial communities from Weissenstadt, Germany - Sb_50d_7_NC metaG (SPAdes) (version 2) | ecosystem: Environmental > Terrestrial > Soil > Wetlands > Peat | place: Germany... | reverse complement strand
CGCGAAGAATCCGACGCTGATGGCCATGTTGCGCGATGAAATCGCACCCTTGGGGATCGGACTGCATTTCTCGGACGAGTTCGGCCTTCCGGCGGAAGCGAAGGAGGCAGTGGCTTTTGCCCTGCTCGCGCATGAGACGTGGCATCGGAGGCCAAGCAATGTGCCGTCGGCTACGGGAGCGAAGCGGGCGGCGATCCTGGGAAAGATCTCGTATGCGTGAGGCGGCAGTGCGGGAGCGCGCAAAAAGCAGGTCCTTCGCTCCACCACCCCAACGCGCCAAAACCAGGCGCGTTGGGGGCCCCGGTTCGCTCAGGATGACAATTCTCTTGGGATTGGTTGGCGGCTGGGTGCTGCCTCTCCTCTCCTGCTCACCAGCTCCCGATCCCAACACGCTGGTGATGATTATTGAAAGCAGCCCAACCAATCTTGATCCCCGAGTCGGGATCGACGCGCAGTCCGAACGCATCGACGCGCTGATCTTCGATGACCTGCTCGATCGTGATGAGCATCTGAACGTGACGCCGGCGCTGGCGGAACGCTGGGAGATCCCCGATCCTCTGACCTACATTTTCCACATCCGGCGCGGCGTGAAGTTTCACGATGGCCGCTTGCTTACGTCCCGCGACGTAAAGTGGACGTTTGATTCCCTGCTCCAAAGCAAGATCCGCACCACCCGGGCCGCCGCTTACCGTTACGTCGATCACGTTGAAGCCCCGGACGACTACACGATTGTTTTTCGTATGAAGGAGCCGTTCTCGACTTTGCTGTGGAACTTATCCGATGGCGCGATGGGCATTGTTCCATACGGTACCCTGACCGAAATGACGACCCATCCCATCGGCTCCGGCCCCTTTCGCTTCGTGAGCGCGGAGCAGGACAAGGAAGTCATCGTCGAACGTAACGAAGACTACTGGGGCGACAAGCCGCATGTGCCCCGCGTGCGCTTCGTGGTCGTGCCCGATACCACCACGCGCGCTCTCGAACTCCGCAAAGGCAGCGCCGACATCGTCAGCAACGCGCTTACTTCCGACATGGTGCTGACGCTCGAGAAAGAGCCGAACCTGGTCGTACAGCGCGCACCGGGAACTGCGCTCAGCTATCTGGCATTCAATCTGCGCGATCCGATCCTGCGCGATGTGCGCGTCCGGCAGGCGCTCGCCTACGCCATCGACCGCCGGCCCATGATCCAGTATCTGTGGCGCGATTTCGCGCGGCCGGCCGACAGCATCCTCCCGCCGCAAAGTTGGGCGTACGACGCCGACGTGCCGAAATACGGGTTCGACCCGGAAAAGGCGCGCCAGATCCTGGATACCGCTGGATACCTGCCCGTAAACGGCGTCCGCTTCCACCTCACCATGAAAACTTCAACCGAGGAAACCACGCGGCTCATGGTCGCCGTCCTGCAACAACAACTCCGGGATGTTGGCATCGCGCTCGACATCCGCACTTTCGAGTTCGCAACGTTTTTCGCCGATGTCACCAGCGGCGCTTACCAAATGTATTCGCTGCGTTGGATCGGCGGCAACGAAGACCCCGACATCTTCGAATACGCCTTCCACTCCGACAAATTCCCGCCCCATGGCGCCAACCGCAGCTTCTATGTCAACCCGAAGCTCGACGCACTTATCAAAGAGGGCCGCTCGGAAACCGATCCCAGCCGGCGCAAGGCGGTGTACGCCGACATCCAGACGATCCTCGCCACCGACCTGCCTTATATCAACCTCTGGTTTCTTGATAACGTGCTCGTGCACACGCGGCGCGTGCGGAACTTAACCTTGAATCCTTCGGGGAATTACGATTTTCTGAAGACGGCGGAGATCAGTACCCAGTAACCGGTTGTCAGTTGCCAGTGAGCGAAGCATCCGCAATTTTCACCGTGTTACCATCAAATCTTGAAAATCCTTTTTATCGGTGACATTTTTGGGCGCCCCGGGCGGACGATCGTAAAAGATCGCCTGCCTGAACTGCGCCAGCAGCACGCTGTGGATCTGGTCATCGCCAACTGTGAAAATGCCGCGGCTGGGTTTGGGATCACGCCTCCGCTGGCGGAAGAGCTTTTCGATCTGGGCATCGACGTGATGACCACCGGAAATCACGTCTGGGACAAACGCGAGATCATCGAATACTTCCACATGGCGGACGGCAACCCACACAGTCCGGCACGCCGACTGCTGCGGCCGGCAAATTTTCCGCAGAACCTGCCCGGTTGGGGAGTGTACGAAGGCCAAAAAAACGGTGTCGGTTATGCCGTCGTGAACCTTCAGGGACGTGTGTTCATGGGGTCGAGCGACGATCCCTTTCGCTACGCCGATCGGCTTCTGGAACAGATCAAATCGAAGGTCGTGTTGGTGGATTTCCATGCCGAGGCCAGTTCCGAAAAAATCGCCTTCGGCTGGTACCTGGACGGGCGCGTCACTGCCGTCGTGGGCACGCACACACACATTCCCACCGCGGATGAGACCGTCTTACCCAAGGGCACTGCTTACATCACGGACGTCGGCATGACCGGGCCGTACGACAGCGTCATTGGGGTCAAGAAAGAATTAGTGATCGAGAAGTTTCTCAGCGGGATGCCGGCGCGCTTCGAAGCGGCCAACGGCGACGTCCGCCTGTGCGCCGTGGTGGTCGAGTGCGATGACCAGACCGGCCGCGCTACTCGGATGGAGCGGCTGATGCTGCGGTGAACCTGTTTTTCCTCCCGTTACGACCGTAGTTCCCAAGCCAGGATTTCTCTTGCAAGACAGCAGCAGCCGGGCATTCTATATTAAGTAGTATGCGATGGCTTCCAGTAGGAATCTCTTTGTTGCTTGCCGGAGTGTGTTGGGCCACAGATACTCCCCCGGCTGCTGCGCCATCGCTCTGCTCCAATTCCGCGGGTGTGCCCAAGTGCCACGGTCCTGTCAAAGATCTGAAGGCCGCCCGCCAAGCTTTCGCGCGCGGGCTGAAACTCGAGAAATCGAAGAACCTGGACGAAGCTTTTTACGAATTTGAGGAAGCGTCTCGCCTGGTCCCGCAAAACGTGGAGTACGTGACCGCACGGGAGATTACGCGACAACATTTGGCCGGGATGCATCTGGAACGCGGAAACAGCGACCTGCTCAATGGCCGGCAAGTGGAGGCGCTGGCGGAGTTCCGAACGGCGCTGAACCTCGATCCGCAGAACGAATTCGCTCAGCAACGAATAAGCGACGCCCTGGGGCCCGTGCCGGTGCACACTGCAAGCCCGCCGCAAGTGGTCGCCAGCGCCGACGCGATCACCGCTAAACCGATGGACGGGCACCATGACATCCACTACCGCGGCGATTCGCGCGGTTTGCTCACCGCAGTCGCTGCGAACTATGGGCTGACGGTGATCTTCGACGATACCTTCCCCAGCCGTCGCGTGCGATTCGATATTGAGAATGCCGATTTCGCAACCGCCATGCAGGCGGCCTCCGCGGTCACGAAGAGCTTCAGCGTGGCCCTGGAAGACACCATTCTTTTTGCTTGCGCTGACACCCCCGACAACCACCGCTCCTACGACCGCATGGGCATGCGCGCGTTCTACATCTCTGGCGGCGATCCTGCCAAGGATTTGAACGACCTGATGAACTCGCTGCGGACGCTTTTTGAGTTCAAGTTCGTGAGCCTCAACACCGCGTCGAGCACGATCACGGTGCGCGGGCCGCAGGCGGCACTGGAAGCCGCAACCCAGTTTCTCGGACAGCTCAATAGTCCCCGTCCGGAAGTAATGCTCGATCTGAAAGTCTTCCAGGTGAGCCACACCTACATGCGCACTATCGGGCTGCACGTCCCGGATAATTTCAATCTTTTCAATATTCCGGCGGCCGCACTCAAGGCTCTTGCTGGACAAAACATTCAGACCCTGATCAACCAACTGATTGCCTCTGGCGGTATCAACCAAGCAGGCAATCAGACCATTTCCGCCCTGCTCGCGCAATTGCAAGGCCAGCAGAATTCCATCTTTAGCCAGCCGCTCGCGACCTTTGGCGGCGGGCTCACGCTGATGGGGCTTAGCCTGGATCAGTTGTCCGCCGCGCTTACCATGAATGAGAGTTCCGTCCAGGAGCTCGATCACGTCCACCTGCGAGCCTCCCAGGAAAAGGACACCACCTTTAAGCTGGGAGAGCGCTATCCCATCCTCAACGCCAGCTTTGCGCCGATTTATAACAGTGCCGCCATCGCGCAGGTCGTCGGGAATCAGTCGTTCACCGCGCCCTTTCCTTCCGTTAGTTATGAGGACATCGGACTCACGCTCAAGGCGAAGCCGCTGGTTCACAACAATTCAGACATAGCGCTCGAGCTGGAGATACAATTCCGCACTTTGGGAACCAAAACCACAAATGGTATTCCTGAAATTTTGAATCGCGAGTACAAGGGAGGAATCCTGCTGAAGGAAGGGGAGCCGGCGGTTGTGGCGGGAATGGTCACTCAGTCCGAGGAGAAGACTCTGAGCGGTCTGCCGCTGTTCTCCAAGATCCCGGTCTTCGGCGTCCTCACCTCACAGACTACCAAACAGGAAGAGAACGATGAGCTACTGATCCTGATCACTCCGTACGTCGTCCGGAGCCCGGAGCGCACCGAAGCGCCGGAAATCTGGATGAGCAAATAAATCGGGTCATCGGGTGATCGGGCCATCGGGTGATTGAAAACCTTAGGTTCCGGCGGGTTTTCAATAGCCCGATCACCCGATCTCATTTATCGCCTTTTTCCTGGCTCGCCTGGAAGTCCACAATCTTCTTCAACAGATCGACGGGCGTGCCGCCGGGTACGTTCCGTCCATTGATGAACAGAGTCGGCGTGGCACTGACGTCAACCGACTTTCCCAGCGCAACGGAGGCTTCGATTCTGGCTTTCGTATCCAGCTTGGCTGCGCAGGCGGCGATCTCGTCGGCATTCGCGCCCGATGCGGCCGCGATGGCTTTCAGCTTTTCGTCGGCGTTGGCCTCAGTGATATTGGCCTGCTCGTCAAACGTCTTCTGGATAAATTTCCAGACTGCATCATTCGAAGCGCGCCCTACGCAATCGATGTAGCCGGCGGCTTTCTCCGCCCAGTCATGCGTGAGCAGCGGAAAATTCTGGAAAACAAAGTGGGCCTCGGGCTCCTGCGCGAGCAGTTGATCAATCGCGGGCGCGGCCTTCGCACAGTGCGGGCACTGCATATCGCTGAACTCGACAATCGTCACCGGAGCCTTCGCCGGTCCCTTGGCGGGGCCGTTCACGCCTTTTTCCAGCTTGGCGCGGGCATCGTCAAAGGGCTTCGCACCGAAGGGCAGGATGTCGCCGGCTAATGCATGCTTGCCATCAGCGCTGACCAGCAACCGACTCTGGTTCGAGCCCTGCGGGTTGGTGATCACAACCGAGACCTCCGCCAGTCCCGGCACCTCGGAGGGACGAATATCAGTCACCTTCCACGTCACCGTGGGATCGTAGCCAAACATTTGGAACAGGAACGAGTCGACCGTGTCTTCGGTGGGCAGAACCGTCGAGCTTCCCCCGGCGGGTGAAGTGGCCGCTGGTTTGGCTGCCGACTTTGCCGAGGGAGCCGATTGGGATTGAGCGATAGCGATGCCGGACAGCAGAAGAGCAGCGAGAAGTATGCGATGCATGCTTGTCATATTTTGAAATTCGATTGGAATTCGATTGTTACAAAAAGCGGCTAAGTTGTCATTTCCGAATGAGCGACCCTCGTCGGCTAAACCAGGCTGCGGAAAAATTGGGATGTCGATGCCCAGCCCCTTAAGGGGCCGGTGATTCCGAAGCTTGCGGCATCGCTAAAGCGATGCCCTGATACGAAACTTCAGAGCTATCCGAGACGCAACTTAGCCAGAGTTTCCCCTAGAGCTCCGACTTGGCCGCGATTGGGAATCTCCGCCCGTAGCCGAACGCCTTGGCGGAGATCTTGATTCCGGGCGCCGCTTGTTGCCGCTTGTACTCGCTGCGCTCCACCATGCGGATCACCCGCCGCACCAGATCAGGATCGAAATTGTGAACGCGGGCGATCTGTTCGGCAGAGCACGACTCCTCCACATAGTCTTCGAGAATCGCGTCGAGCACGTCGTAGGGTGGGAGTGAGTCCGAATCTTTCTGATCGGGACGCAATTCGGCAGACGGCGGCTTCTCGATGGTCGCGTCCGGAATTACTTTGCGCCGCGAGTTCACATAAGCGCTCAGGCGGTACACCAACGTCTTCGGCACATCCGAGATCACCGCCAGTCCACCGACCATATCGCCGTAGAGAGTGCAATAGCCGACGGCCAATTCGCTCTTGTTGCCCGTCGAAAGCACCAGCGCGCCGAACTTGTTCGACAGGGACATCAGCAGCAATCCGCGGGCGCGGGACTGAATATTTTCTTCCGTGACGTCTGGCGGCATCTCGGCAAACATGGGCGCAAGGGTCTGGCGCGCGGCCTCGTAGATTTCCTGGATGGAGAGCAGTTCGAAGCGAATCTTCAAGTTCCTGGCCAGTTCCCGCGCGTCGTCAATCGAACCTCGCGAGGAGTACGGTCCGGGCATGCCGACTCCGATTACGTTCTCGGAGCCGAGCGCATCGGCCGCGATCGACGCGGTGAGCGCGGAATCGATGCCGCCGCTGAGCCCGATGATCGCCCGCTGGAAGCCGCATTTGTGGACGTAGTCTCGCGTGCCCAGAACCAGCGCTTCGTACGCGCTTCCTTCTTCACCCACGATCTGTGGGTGCATGTCTCCGGTGAGCTTCTGGGAGTCGAAATAGATCAGGTCCTCCTCGAACGACTTCGCTTGCGCGATTACGTGTCCATCGGGCGCAATCACCAGGCTCGATCCGTCGAAAACCAGGCTGTCGTTGCCCCCGACCTGGTTCACCATCGCGACCGGTACTTTCTGATTCTGCGCGATGGCCGCCAGCATGTCGCGGCGCAGTTCGCGCTTGCCCAGCCAAAACGGCGAGGCGGAAATGTTGAGCACGAAGTTGGCGCCGGCTCGGACCAGTTCTTCGACCGGGTCGACGCGATACAGACGCTGGTTCCAGAAGCGCTTGTCGTTCCAGGCATCCTCACAGATGGTCAAAGCCATCTGCTTGCCGCAAAAGCTGAACAGTTGCTGGCTCTTGGCGGGAGCGAAGTTGCGCATCTCGTCGAAGACGTCATAGGTGGGCAGCAGCATCTTCGACTGGATGAAATCGATGCGCCCTTCGCGCAGCAGGGCGGCGGAGTTCATCGCTTTTTTGCCAGAGTCCGCTTCGGCCGGAGTTACCGTCCCACAGATCACGGCGATGCCCTGCGTTTCGGTGGCGATCCTCTCGACGGTCGCGCGGTTGCGCGCCACGAACGACGGTCTCTCAACCAGATCGCGCGGCGGATAACCGGAGACGGAGAGTTCCGGAAACAGAATCAGGCCGGCGCCGGCGCTCCGCGCCTGAAGCGCAAACTGGATGATCTTGGCAGCGTTGCCAGAGAAGTCCCCCACGGTGGGGTTGATCTGGCCCAGGGCAATCTTCACACTCATAGTGTAGAAGGTCGAGGCGTAGAAGGTCGAGGATTTGGAGCCGAAGTCCGGCTGGACGGGCGAGGCGCCCGTCTGTCCACCGTGGCGGTCACGGTACTAGTTGGGGCCCTGGGGTGGTCGATGGAGGCGGGGCCATCGGTGGCATGCTGGAGGGGTTGGCAGGATTGGACTCCGGCATCTCTTCTCCGGGACGCCTCAACGTGGGCGCGGTCGCTGGGCGATCTTCCTGTTTCTTGGCAACGGTTGCACCCAGATCGACTTCCTTTTCGACGCGCACGATTTTCTGGCCACCCACTTTCATGGTCTCGACGCGCACGACTTCGTCGCCGACGAAGCGCACAAAATCTACGTCCTCGGGGGGCGTGCCGTAGATCCATTCTTCGTACTCAACCTCGCCCGCAACTCCGCCCTCAACTCCGCCGGCATGTTCGCGCACTTTCTTTGGTGGACGTCCCTTGGCATAGATCACCATCTCGTGATTCATTCCCACCAGCACATGGTGATTCTTGATGGCATCCTTAACCTTGGGGGAAACGGTTTCGAGATAGGCCTCGAGCGCAGACTTGGAATTGAAATCAAACACCGGACGCAGCAACTGCTTCAGCTCCGGCCCGGTCACCTCCGGAACATACTTGTCGAAGTAGAGATCCACGAAAGAGCCGCGGGCGTTGGCGGAGGGATCCGACGGAGCAATCGGCACAGATGCGTCCGCACCTGAAATCTGGATGCGCTGGTACCACTTCTGCTTCTTGATGGGACCGCCGTTGATCTCAAAGCGGATGTGGTCTTCCTTGATGACGACGTCGCTGATGCGGGCCCGGTCGCCGGGCTTCGCGGCTGGTCCCCAGAGCGCCATCAAACGTTGCAGTTCCGGGCCGCTGGGGGTTACGGTCCCGTTCTTGATTTTCAGTCCGGTCTTCCCCATGGGAAAATTTGTATGGATATAGACCAGTTCTGCATTGAAGGCGTGGATAATTTCTTCGCGGGTTTCTTTGGAAATCCTTGGGGGTGGAGTGTTCTCGGCGAGCGTTAGCGCGGAGAAGACTAGAAGGATCGCCAACGGACGATAAGAAACGCAGTCAACGTGAAAGGACCGCATGGAGCACCCCGGGCGCACTGGCTTAATTATAGACCGGCGCCAAAATCAGCTCTCGGCTCTCAGCTCTCAGTGAGAAACGCCGGAGTTAGCTAGAACTTGCTTCATAAACCGGTTTTCGAGGGGATGGGCAGTTCCCTCAGGGGCTAAAGCCCAGTGTTTATGAGGCTCATAGCGGCACGGCTGAAGAGGCTGCGGAAGAAGGCAATCTGCCGTGGAAGGACCACCACTGGGGCTAAAGCCCGCGCTGATTTCACGGGGCTTACGCGGCCCTGAAGGGCCGCTCTTCCACGGTGATGCACACATTTCTGAGTTTTTCCGCAGCCTGTGAAGCTGCGCCTTTCCCAAAACCTGGTAGTGGTGCACCACTACCCAAAACCTGCCCAGAACCACTTATGAAACACGCTCTACGAGAACTGAGAACTGGGAACTGAGAACTACCCGCGGTCACCGGCGGTGTGAGTACCTCCGTAACGGTGAGTTGTACTTTAAGCACCTGAGGTCAGCACTCGAAACCAACTTAGAATGGATGCAGCACCGACCAGCTCATCCCCGGGCTGGGGCCGACAGGATTGCCTTTTGCCGTTGAAGCTTCCCATTCCCGCGCGCATTCCGCTCCTATACGTCATCCTTGGTGTGCTGTTGGCCATCAGTGTCCTCCCCATGTACTTCTACTCGGCGCAGATCGAGACCATGAATCGGGAGCGCCTGAAAACCAACGAAATGCTGCTGCAAAACACGGTCACGCGTTCGCTGGCCGACGACATTTCCCAGCACCAGGAAACGCTGCGCATGATGCTGGCCAATTTGTCGTCGTCGATTCAGGTAATGATGCTGGCCAATCCGAGCGGGAGCGACCTTAGCGCGCAGAAATTTCTGACGCCCGAACTGCGGGCCATGCTGGAGAATTTTGTTTCTTCGTCGAACGACATTGCCTATGCCACGCTGCTGAATGCCGATGCCAGAGGAGTTTCCGCCGGGCGTATGGAGCCCGACGCCTTTCTGCAACGGGAACTGGAGCGAGCCTATCAAGCCGCCCGCGAAGGACGCGTCTACAGCGGGCAGCCGTTGATGGTGGGCAGCGGGAAATCGGCGCGAACTGTCATGTTGGTGAGCTCGCCGATCATGTATGGCGGACGCTTTCTGGGGATGATCGGGTCGGTGGTAGACATGGACTACCTGATCCGGCGGCTGCAGCAAGTCAGTCTGAGCGGATTGATGCCGTACGTCGTGGACCGCCAGGGAAGGCTGGTGGCGGCCGCGACTGGCCAATATGCTACCGGGCAGGACATGAGCCACTTCGAGATCGTCCGCAGTTTTGTGGGCGAAGGCGCGAAAGCGCAGTTGGCGGCGACCCGCGAGTTCACGATTCGCGATGGCAAAGACACGACCGAGATGTTGGGGACGTACAGTCCGGTGACCTCGCTGGAATGGGCGGTAGTGGTGCAGAAGCCGCGCGAAGATGCGTATCGCGGAATCTACGAGATGCAGCGCACGGGGCGCTTGCTGGCGTGGCTGGCGGTGTTTGTGAGTGTGGGTCTGAGTATTCTGTCGGCACGGCGGATCACCAGCCCGCTGCAGGTGCTGGCGCAGTCCAGCCAAGCCATTGCGCGCGGCGATTTTTCCCAGCGCGTGCACCTGAAAACCCGCACCGAGATCGGCGAACTGGCGACGACGTTCAACACGATGTCGGAAGAACTGGAACAGTTCGTCGAGGATCTGAAGCGCGCCGCCGATGAAAACAAGGCGCTGTTCATGGGGTCGATCCAGATGCTGGCCGGCGCGGTCGACGAAAAAGACCCTTACACGCGCGGCCATTCCGACCGGGTAACGAAATACTCGCTGATGATCGCGCAAGAGATGGGGCTGGATCCGGGATTTCTGGAGATCCTGCGCGTCTCGGCGCAGCTGCACGATGTCGGCAAGATCGGCATTGAAGACGGCATCCTGAAAAAGCCGGGCGCTCTGACTCCGGAAGAATTCGAGATCATGAAGACGCACACCACCAAAGGCGCGAACATCCTGCGTCCGGTGCCGCAGTTGCGCGAGATGCTGCCCGGCATCGAACTGCATCATGAGGCGCTCAACGGGCGCGGATATCCTTACGGTCTAAAGGACGACGATATTCCCCTGCTGGCGCGCGTGATTGCGGTCGCAGACACCTTTGACGCTCTGACCACGAACCGTCCTTATCAGCAGGCGCACGATCCGGAGGAAGCTCTGCGCATCATTCAGGGCGTCTCGGGAAAGCGCCTTGACCCCAAGGCCGTGGCCGCGCTGCTGGCGGTGTTTGAGCGCGGAGAAATTCGCATTCAGAAACAACTGACGCAGACGATCACCCTCGAATCGGCCGCCTTCGTTCCGGCACGGCTCGAACCCGGCGATCCTCTGACGGTCGAAACCACGCGCACCTGAGGCAATTGGTAATTGGTAATTTGTAATTGGTGATCTCAAACAAGGCCAAGTGCGTTTCAAATTACCAATTACAAATCACCAATTACAAATTACCAATTTTCTCCCGCTGGATTCTCCTATAATCGTTACACCTCATGATTCAAACCCTTTTTGGCAGTCTGGACGAAGAGAAGAAACCAAGTTTTATTGAGCGCATGAAGGAGGCCGTCTCGCGTACGCGCGAGAACCTGGCCGAGCGCATCGAAGACGTCGTCTCCATCGGCAAGGAGATCGACCGCTCTACGCTGGACGATCTGGAAGCCACGCTGATTAGCGCCGACCTCGGCACCACTACCACCCATGAGGTTCTGGAAAAGCTGCGCGACAAGGCCGACCGGAAGCAGATCAAGGATGTGAATGAACTCAAACGGCTGCTAAAAGAGGAATTGCTGGCGATTCTGACGTCGGCCGGTTCCCGGCCCGTGAGCAAGGTGGAGGGCACGCCGGAAGTGATCATGGTGGTGGGCGTGAACGGCACGGGCAAGACGACGACGATCGGAAAATTGGCGCAGGTGTTTCGTGCGCAAGGAAAGACGGTGCTGCTGTGCGCGGCGGATACGTTCCGCGCGGCGGCGATCGAGCAACTCGAAATTTGGGGACAGCGCACGGGAACGGAAGTGATCAAGACGAAAGCCGGGGGCGATCCATCCGCCGTGTTGTTCGACGCGCTACAGTCGGCAACCGCGCGCAAGACCGATTACGTGATCGTGGATACGGCCGGGCGGCTGCACACCAAGCAAAACCTGATGCTCGAACTAGAAAAGATGAGGCGTACGGCGCAACGCATCGTGCCGGGCGCGCCGCACGAGACTTTGCTGGTGATGGATGCCACCACCGGTCAGAATGGATTGCAACAGGCGCGGCAGTTCACGCAATCGTCCGGCGTCACGGGGATCGTGCTGGCCAAGCTTGATGGCACGGCCAAAGGCGGCGTCGTGGTCGCAATTTCGCGAGAGTTGGGACTGCCGGTTCGGTATGTGGGCGTCGGGGAGAAGGCTGGGGATCTGCTGCCGTTTGATGCGAAGGAGTTTGTGGAGTCGTTGTTTGCGTGAAGTCCGGCTTTTAGCTTTTAGCTCTTGGCTTTTAGCTAAAGGCTAACAGCTAATAGCTAAGAGCTTGTCTCATGACCATCGACGAACAACACATGCGGAGGGCGCTGGAGTTGGCGCGCGCGGGCGTTGGGCTGGTGTCGCCCAATCCGGCGGTGGGCGCGGTGGTGGTGGACGCGTCGGGCCGGGAAGTTGGGGCGGGCACGCACACGTATGACGGCGTGAAGCACGCTGAGGTTCTTGCACTGGAGCAAGCGGGCGATGCGGCCCGCGGCGGAACTCTCTACCTGAATCTGGAGCCATGCTCGCATCAGGGACGGACCGGGCCGTGTGCCGATGCCGTGATCGCGGCTGGAATCGGCCGCGTGATCTGCCCCATGGGAGATCCGAATCCACGCGTGGCGGGTCAGGGATTTGCCAAGCTCCGCGCGTCAGGAATTAAAGTAGAGGTCGGCTTATTCCAGGCGGAGGCAAAGAAGCTGAATGAAAGTTTTGCCAAGTACATCCGGCTGGGCAAGCCGCTGGTCACGCTGAAATCGGCGATGACTCTTGACGGGAAAATCGCTGACGCCACGAAACCAGGGACGGAGCCTGGCTCGGCCACGCCTGCGACGGAGGGCGCGCGCAGCGGATACCACTGGATCACGGGCGAGGTGGCGCGCGCGCATGTACAGCAGCTGCGCCATCAGAATGACGCGATCCTGGCGGGGGTTGGGACGGTGATGGCGGATGATCCGCTGCTGACCGACCGGAGTGGCCTGCCGCGGCGGCGCAAGCTGCTGCGCGTGATCCTGGATTCTTACTTGCGCATTCCTCCAACGTCGCGAGTGATCCAGACGGCGGAGAGCGATGTTCTGGTCCTGTGTTCCACGACGGAGGACGAGACCAGGCAGGCGCTCGAAGCGAAGGGGATTCGCGTAATGCAAATATCCGGGGCAAATGCGGAGGGACGGCCCGACTTCCGAGCGATTGTCCAGACGCTGGGAGAAATGGAGATCAGCAGCGTGCTTCTCGAAGGTGGAGCGCTGGTGAACGGTGCGGCCCTGGCGTCGGGTGAGGTGGACAAGGTGTTCCTCTACTACGCGCCGAAGATTCTTGGCGGGGGCGCGGTTCCCTTCATTGCCGGTGAAGACCTGCGCGGGAAACCACAGTGCGTGCAACATTTCGAATTGCGCCGCTTCGGCGAAGACTTCGCGCTGGAAGGTTATCTCCGCGACCCGTACTCGTGACATAGTTGTGTCATCTTGAGCGCAGCGAAAGACCTATGCATTTTGCCGGCGGCGCTGGAATGCAGAGGTCCTTCCCCTTCGGCTGCGCTCAGGGTCAGGATGACAATTTGGATTTAGGAGGCATAGCTCTTTATGTTTACCGGAATTGTCGAGGAAGTGGGGAAAGTCGTAAAGATCGCGCAGCGCGGTGAGAACCGCCGGATCACCATCGAGGCTGCGAGTACACCGAAACAATTGGGAACCGGCCACAGCATCTCGGTAAGCGGCGTTTGCCTGACGGCGCTTGATATCAAAGCAAAATCATTCTGCGCGGACCTGGCGCCGGAAACGTGGGTGCGAACTTCATTCTCACGAATTCACGAGGGCGCACTGGTGAACCTGGAGTTGCCCATGAAGGCCGACGGGCGCTTCGATGGCCACATCGTCCAGGGGCACGTGGATGGCGTGGGCAAGCTGATCGAGTTCGAGCGCATCGCCGATTCCGAGAACTGGTGGCTGCACATTGAAATCCCGCCGGAGATCGAGAAGTACACGGTGTACAAGGGGTCGATCTCGATCGAGGGCATCAGCCTTACGGTCGCCAAGCTCGAAGGGAACCGCTGCACGATCGCGATCATTCCGCATACGGTCGAGCTGACGAATCTTGGCTCGCTGAAACCGGGAGACCCCGTGAACCTGGAAGCCGACGTGATCGCAAAGTACGTCGAGAAGCTGATGAAAGGCGAGTCGGCGCAGAGTTCGATCACCGTGGAAGAGTTGGTGAGGCAAGGGTTTTAGAGGCAGTTCTCAGTTCTCAGTGAGTGCCGCCGGGTTTTACTGAGAACTGGGAACTGCCGCTACGCTTCCAGCTTCAACTCATCCAGTTCCAGGAACTCGCGAATGATGGGCTCGGTGGATTTCTCCATGTCCTTGTAGGGCCCAAAGAAGATCGCTCGGGCTTCGTGCAGGAAGACGATACGGTCGGCCAGTTTTTTGGCCAGGCGCATGTCGTGCGTGACCACGACCGAGGTCAGGTGCAATTGCAGTTTGAGCCGGGCGATGAGATCGCCGAGCAGATTCCCCATCAGCGGATCGACCATCGTAGTCGGCTCGTCGTAGAGCACGCACTCAGGTTGAGCGGACAGAGCCCGCGCGATGGCGACGGAACGCTTCATGCCGGTAGAAAGATCAGAAGGCAGCAGGTCGCGCATCTCCTTGACTCCGACCATTTCGAGGAGGCCATCGACCACCTGATAAATCTGCTCTTCGGACAGCTCTCTTTTTTCGCGCAGGGGGAAGGCGACATTTTCGCCGACCGATAAGGAATCGAAGAGCGCTCCATTCTGGAACACCATGGTGACTTTCTTGTGGATCTCTTCGAGTTGGACCTCGTTGTAGTCGGTGATGTCCTGACCGGCGACAATGACCCGGCCGGAATCCGGCTTCAGGAAGCCCATGATGTTGTGGAGCGCCACCGATTTTCCGACGCCGCTGCGCCCTAGAATGCAGACCATCTCCCCCGGCAACACGTCGAAGCTGACGTCCTGGAGAACGACCCGATCTCCAAATGCCTTGGAGACGTCGTTGAACTCGATGTAGGGAGATAGTGTCTCCGCAGCAGCCATGGCTATCAGCATGGCATGAAAGGGCAGCGCGGCTCAAGCGCTACGTACCTAGGCGTAGTGGGCCAGTTTCCGAGTAGCCGGCAAACCGCCCAGTGACGAGCCGATTCCGGGGTTGTGAGTGCTATGGAGATTTTGCAACAGCTAGAAGCAAAACGACTATGATGCGAGCAGCGTTTCCACCTTGCCCTGACGCGCTCACTCCCACACATTCGCGCTAACTGGGGTTCGCAGAGAGCGGGCTGTTCGGAAGACGGACACGATACGAGAATGGTTTTCTAAAGCGTATGCCGTACAAATGGTGAATACGACGAGATGGGGCAGACTGTAGACCCGGTTCAAACCGGCCAGCACGCAAGTCCCGACGATCGTTCCAACGGAAGCCACGGCAAGGGCAGCGACGGTTACATCGGGCAACCAATGGTCATCCTGTTCCCGGGAAAAGATGGCAGAAAAGAAAAAGAAAATGCAGTACCCAAGCGTCACTACGTACATGAGCGTCAGTAAAGGTGACTGAGCGTTCGCTGCCGCAGTTGTAAGTGCCGCGATGGAGCTATTTCTGACAAGTGGGCTGCCGTCGGCGGAATGGGCTTCATAGCCCGCGATGGCGGGCTTTGCATCCGAGTACCTGAAGGTGAAGCTCTCCTCGAAAAAGTTGGCGGCGAGGTTGTGAAGCCAGTCTCCGGGGTTTTTGCGTGCCAGTTTCCACGATACCCTTCCGAGATAATCGCCGGTATTGATCTGTTTTCGCATGAATTGCCAGCAATAGCCGCTCGGATGCA
>Ga0208042_1000365_pt1 | contig 15705 bp, 8 predicted proteins | sample Sb_taG_10_FD_187708 | JGI IMG/M metagenome (GOLD analysis project Ga0208042, IMG submission 187708) | Peat soil microbial communities from Weissenstadt, Germany - Sb_50d_7_NC metaG (SPAdes) (version 2) | ecosystem: Environmental > Terrestrial > Soil > Wetlands > Peat | place: Germany... | reverse complement strand
GACCGGGGCGGGCTCGTGCTCTGCTGGTTAGTGGTGTCGGTCTGGGTGCTCATGGCGGGTGTCTTCCTCAGGTCAGCTCGGTGTTGATGGATCCACTGTCGGCTGAGCAGGGCGCGCAGTCCCTAGAGAAACTCCCTAGTTCGGATCCCCAGGAAGGATCCGCGGAAGGGCAGCCTGCGGCGGGTCGACGGCTAGTTCGAGATCGCGTTGACGCATTGAGGTCCTCGATGACGGCCCGGGCCCATCGCATCCGGCGTGCCGCCGTCTCCGGGTGCTCGCCGTAGGCGGCCGCTACCTCCCCCGCACAGCCGCCGATGCCGTTGTGGATGCCGATCGCGTTCCTGATCGCCGCCGTGACCTCTATCCGGGTGTATTCGCACCAAATCGAGAGGTCACTGGCGAACAGGGCCTCAGCATGCGCCGCGAGCAGGTGAGCGGTGAGGGCCGCACCCGGGCGCGCAGCAGGCCCCGAGGGTTGCTGCTCTCCGGTGCCCGGCCCTCGCGCAGGTGCTGATCCGTGATGTGCTGGTCCGTCGTACCGGACCGCGGCGCTCATGGGTATCTGTCCTTCCCGATCACACTTAGTCGCTATCTAGTTACTGGACCCGCCGGCGGCGTGGGTCGGCGGTGCGGTCGGCTGGGCCGGCGGCGTGACCGGGGTGGTCGGCCGGGCTGGGACGGACGTCGACGACGGCGTGCCGTTCGTGGCCGGGGCCGTGCTGGAGTGCCCGTGCGACAGGCCCACGGCCAGCACGATGAAGGTCACCGCGACCGCCGTGCCGACAACGACGGCCCAGATGCGGAACCAGGACGGACCGCTGCCCTGCTGGCTGGTGGCCTGGTGGTTCGGGGTGTAGGACTGGGTGCTCATTTCGGGTTCTCCTAATCTCAGCTCAGTTGCTCCGTGTGGATAGATCCACTGTCGCTAGAGCCGAGAGCAAAAACCCTGGAGAAACTCCCTAGTTCGCATCCCCAGGAAGGGCCGTCCCGGCGGTTCTCGTCCTGGTGTCGCATTTCGCGGGCGGCTACGCTCGCAAGGCCGTGGCGTACCACCTGGGCAACATCTACGCCAAGTGCGGCCTGCGGGGACGGCAGGAACTGTGGCGCTACGCCGAACAATGGCGCCAGTCGGCCGCGGCCTGACCGGTTCCGGGCGCGCGGGTTGCGCCGGGCCGTTCGCGGCCGGCCTGGACCGGGAGAGCCCACCTGGGGAGGGGAACTAGGGAGTTTCTCTAGGGACTGCGGTCCTGGCCCAGCCGACAGTGGATTCATCCACACCAGCAGTCGAGCCGAGCCAGGAAGACAAACGCCATGAGCACCGCAGTCCTATCCGATCAAAGCCGCCCGCCGGCCGAGCCCGCCGCCCTGGGAGGGCTGGCCGCGCAGACGGCCGAACGCCGGGCCAAGCGCGACGCGCTGCAGGCCCTGGGCATCAACCCCTATCCCACCCGGTTCCAGCGCAGCGCGACGCTGGCCGAACTGCACGCGGCGCACTCCGGGCTGGAGCCGGACACGCGGACGGGCGAGGTGGCGAGCGTCGCCGGGCGTGTGGTGTCCATGCGGGGTCACGGCAAGCTCCGGTTCGTCACCGTCGAGGACGTGAGCGGCACCGTTCAGCTGATGTTCCAGGCCCACCACCTGCCGGCCGGCACGGCCGCCGTCGAGGCGCTCGTCGACCTGGGCGACTGGGTCGGGATCACGGGCGAGGTGATCACCAGCCGGAGAGGAGAGCTCTCGGTCGACGTGACGGGCCTGGAGATCCTGGCCAAAGCGCTCCGGCCCCTGCCCGACCGGTGGTACGGCCTGAACGAGACGGAGACCCGGTACCGCCAGCGCGAGGTGGACCTGCTGGCCAACAAGGAAAGCCGACGGGTCTTCGACATCCGGTTCAAGACGTTGTCTATCCTGCGGGAGCGGCTCGAGGCGCAAGACTTCGTGGAGGTCGAGACCCCCATCCTGCAACCGCAGGCAGGCGGGGCCCTGGCCCGCCCGTTCTTCACCCACGCCAATGCGCTGGACGCCGAGTTCAGCCTGCGCATCGCGCCGGAGCTCTACCTCAAGCGGCTGGTGGTCGGAGGTTACGAGCGGGTGTTCGAAATTGCCCGCAACTTCCGCAACGAGGGGATCGACACCCGGCACAGCCCGGAGTTCACCTCGCTCGAGGCGTACCGCGCCTTCGGCGACTTCCGCGACGGGATGGACCTTACGGAGCACCTGATCGTGGCGGCCGCCTGGAGCGCCGCTGGCCGGATCGAATTCGACTTCGCGGGCCAGCGCGCCGACCTGACGCCGCCCTGGCCGCGCCGCGACCTCCTCGACATGCTCGAGGAGCGGCTCGGCCAGCGGGTGCACCCATCCATGCCGGTTGAGCACCTGCGCCGGATCAGCGAGACCCACGAGGTCCCCTACCTGCCGTCATGGGGTCCAGGGAAGCTGATCTTCGAGCTCTACGACAAGATCCTGATGCCCCAGACCGCGGGCCCGGTATTCATCTACCACTACCCCACCGAGGTCTCGCCGCTCGCCCGCCAGTCGGTCGAGGACCCCACGCTTACCGACCGCTTCGAGCTCGTGATCGGCGGCCGGGAGCTCGCCAACGGATACAGCGAGCTCAACGACCCCGATGAGCAGGCGAAGCGGTTCAGGGCCGAGGCCGAAGCCGCCACCGGCGGGGACCTCGAGGCTCACCCGGCCGACACCGCTTTCGTGCGGGCGCTCGAGTTCGGGCTGCCGCCCACGTCCGGCATCGGCATCGGCATCGACCGGCTGGTCATGCTCCTCGCCGAGGTCCCGGCGATTCGCGACGTCATCTTGTTCCCGATCATGCGAACGGAGGCAGCGTCATGACCGCAGATCTGCTGGAAGACCAGGAGCTGAGCAGGCCAGTCCCGGACGGCGCGACCGAGGAAGGTCTGGCTGCGGCCGGCTTCTTCGTCGCCGATCTCCTCCGGCTCGACGTGCGGCGGGGCGACAGGGTGCTCGTGGTGAGCGACCTGCACCTCGCGCCGGTCCCGTCGGACACCTCCACACAGGCCGCCGAGGAGTTGTCGGAGCTGCTGAACGGGTTCCACCAGCCCGGGATGCTCGTGATCGCGGGTGACGGGTTCGAGATGCTCGCCGCGGCTCCCGACGTCGCCGCCATCCTCGATTCCCATCCCCAGTTCACCGACGCGGTCAGGCGCTTCGCTGCCGATCGCCATCATCGCGTCGTGCTGACCCCCGGAAACCACGACGGCCAGCTCGCCTGGGACCCCGATTCGGTCGCGGTGCTGCGGGACCGCCTCGGCGTGACCGACGTAGCCCTGGCCTGTGACCTGGCCGTGGAGACCGGAGACGGCACTGCGCTGGTCCGGGTGATGCACGGCCACCAGTTCGATCAGTACAACACGTTCGACGATCCCCGGTCCCCGGTCGACACGCCGCTGGGTCATCACATCGTGCGGCAGGTGCTGCCCAAGCTGGCGTCGCGTGACCACCCGGGCGCGCTGCTCGAGGGAGTCCGGTGGTGCAACGGGGATCCGGCCGCTTTCCTCGGATCGCGCCTGCTGTACCGCATGGTGGCCGGATGGCTATGGTGGCTGGCGGTGCCGTTCGCGGCGGCGCTGGTGCTGCGCTTCCTGTCCTTCGCGCCGGGAGTGAAGCCGCTGCTGAGCCATCACGCCGAGCGGTGGCTGGTGTGGTTCGGCATCTTGGTCGTCGCGATCGCGGTGGTCGCCGCGGTGACGGGAATCGCCACCATGCTCCGGGTCAACCGTGCCCTGGCCGACGCCTCGGTCGGCGACCGGGGCGACGCATCGGCCCATAACGCGACCGTCCGGGCCGAGGCCGCCCGGCTGATCTCCGCGGGATATGCGGGCCTGATCACCGGGCACACCCACGAGCCCGAGCTATCACAGGTGGACGGCGGGTTTTACGCGAACACCGGATGCGCGACCGAGGTCGTACGCGGGCGGAAGGCGAGGTTCGGGCTGCCGGCGCCGTTCCTGGGCGTGCGGCGGCTGTCGATGGTCGAATTGAAGGTTTCGGGGTCCGGTCTATCGGTTTCACTGTCCTTGGCCGAACGACCCATGGGTCAGCCTTCTCTTCTCGAGCGACTGGTTCTCGCACCAGAGCGTGCTCGCCCCCAGACGCTCGAGGTCGTCGGCCATCTCCCCGCCGGAGCCACCTGGCCGATCAGCGACCGGGCCTTGATGCCGTGGGTGCGGCGTCGCCGCGTCCGGCGGGTGGCCGCGTTCACGCTGCTCACCGCCGGGTTGCTGAACGTCGTCTTCGCGTTCCTCTGGCCGGTCAGATGGACCCGTCCGGTCGATCACTGGCTGCCCTTCGGCATCCATCCCGTCAGCGGCATCACCGCCGTGATCGGCGGCCTGGCTCTGGCCGGAGTCGCACGAGGGGTGCGGCTGGGCTACCGCAGGGCCTGGCTGGCGGCTCTCGTCCTGCTGCTGGCGAGCACCGTCGACCGCCTGACCAAAGACGTGGGGCTGGAGGGGTCGATCATCGCCTGCCTGTTCGGCCTGTGGCTGCTGCTCGAGCACCGGCACTTCCGGGTCAGCCCGTTCGGCCCCCGCCGGGCCCTGGGCTCGGTGATCATGACGAGCCTGGTCGTGGTCGCCCTGGCCGCCGGGCTCGACTCCTACTTCCTGAGCGGCCGCGAGACCCGCGACATCGTATTGGCCGCGGTCCTCGGCACCGTGATCCTCGTCCTGGCCACGGCCCGGCCCGGCCGCGAGCGCCGGCGCACGGGAGAAGCGCGAGCCAGGGCGTTCGAGCGGGCGCGAGCGATATTCGATCGCTACGGCGGCGACACGCTGGACTACTTTGCCCTGCGAGACGACAAGTCCTGGCTGTTTTCAGGCGACACCGTCGTGGCCTACTCGGTCATCAACCGCATCATGCTCGTGTCCCCCGACCCGATCGGGCCCGTCGACGAACGCCTCGACGCCTGGTCCGACGCGATGGACCTGGCCGACACCAACGGGTGGTACATCTGCGTGCTCGGCGCGTCCGCGCCCTGGCTGCCGATCTACCGGGCGGCCGGGCTGGCTTCGGTTTACATGGGCGACGAGGCGATCGTCGACTGCCAGACCTTCTCGCTCAAGGGCAAGTCGATGAAGTCGCTGCGGGGAGCCTACAACCGGATGTCCAAGTCCGGTTACCACGTCGCCGTCATGGACGCCCTGGACGCCAGCGCGGAACTTCGGGCGCAGCTGAGGGATCTCGCGACCGAGACGCGCCAGGGCGAGGCCGAGCGGGGCTTCTCGATGACCCTGAGCCGGATGTTCGACGAGCGCGACACCGGTCTGCTGCTCGCCGTCTGCACCGACCCGGAAGGCAAGCCGGTCGCGTTCAACCAGTACGTGCCCGCGAGCTACGTCAACGGGTACTCCCTTGACCTCATGCGGCGGACGAGCGACCCCGGCGCGCCGAACGGCCTGACCGACTTCGTGATCCTCGAGACGATCAACTGGATGGCCGAACGGGGCCTGAACGGCCTCGGGCTCAACTTCGCCGTGATGCGGGCCGTGGTGGCCGGGGAGAACGGCTCCGGACCGTGGCGTTCTGCGGAGAGGTCCGTGTTCCATCGCTTCAGCGACAGCATGCAGATCGAGTCGCTGTGGAACTTCAACAAGAAGTACGACCCGCAGTGGCGTCCCCGCTACTCGGTCGCCGACGACCGGGCTCACCTGCCAAGGGCCGGCCTGGCCATCGCCCGGGCCGAGTCCGTGTCCGAGCTGCCTGTCGTCGGCCGGTTCATGAAGCCGAAGACTCCCGCCGCCGACACCCGTCCGAAGGAGCTAGTGTCATGACGATCCGGCAATGGCATCTGACCGGCGGCCGTCACTCCGACGGCGGCCAGGGCCCGTCCGGCCCGGCTCCGGCAGGCGCGCGCGGCGGCCGCCGGCTGGGCGTGATCGGCCTGGCCCTGGTGCTGATCGCGGCCATGGACAGCATCCGTAACCTGCCCACCACGGCCACGTTCGGATGGTCGGCGATCTTCTTCTACGCCATCGCCGTCCTCACCTACCTGGTGCCGGTGGCGCTGTGCTCGGCGGAGCTGGCCACCACCGTCGGCGGCGGCATGTACCGATGGGTCCGGGAGGCGCTCGGGTCCCGCTGGGGCTTCCTGGCCGTGTGGTGCGACTGGTCGGAGAACATCGTGTGGTTCCCCACCGTGCTGGTGTTCCTGGCCACCACGGCCGCGTACGTGATCAACCCGAACCTGTCCCAGAACAAGGCCTTCCTGGTGCCGGTCATGCTCGTGATCTTCTGGGCCGTGACCCTCTTCTCGCTGTCCGGGTCCCTGAAGTCGGCGCGCTGGACGGGCGTGGGCGTGGTGATCGGGACCGCCATCCCGACCGCGGCGATCATCGCGCTGGGCCTGTGGTGGACCGGGAGCGGCAGGCACTCGCAGATCGCCTACCACGCCAGCGCGATCGTGCCCGCCTGGCACGGCCTGGCCAGCCTGGTCTACGCGGCCGGCATCGTCGTCGCGTTCGCCGGGATGGAGATCGGAGGCTACTACTCCCACGTGACCAGGAACGTCAAACGGACCTACCCCGGATCGGTCCTGATCGCCACGGCCACCGTCGCATCGCTGTCCATTCTGGGCAGCGTGGCCATCGCGATGGTCGTGCCGTCCAGGCAGATCCAGCTCGCTGGGGGAATCATGCAGGCGGTGTCCATCTTCTTCGCCAAGCTCGGCATCTCCTCGCTGGTGCGGCCCTTCGGAGTGCTCGTGATCATCGGCGTCCTGTGCGGCCTGGCGTCATGGAGCATCGGCCCGGCCGAGGGGATGCGCCGGGTGGCCGCGGACGGCCACCTGAGCCCGTGGTGGGGCCGGACCAACCGCCGCGGCGCCCCCACCACGGTCCTGATCCTGCAGGCCACGCTCGGTTCGCTGGTGGCCCTGGCCATGGTGTTCGTCAACAACATCAACACCTACTACTGGATGCTGACCGCGCTGGTCGCCCAGACCTTCCTCGTCATGTACTTCCTCATGTACATCTCAGTGGTCCGGCTGCGCATCACCAAGCCGAACGCCCCGCGCCCGTTCAAGATCCCCGGCGGGAAGCCCGGACTCGTGCTGGTCACCGGGGCAGGAATAGCTGGCGCGCTGTTCACCTTCTTCCTGGGGTTCATCCCCGCCACCCACCTGTCGGTGCCGGGAACCATCGCCTACGTCGCGGTCATGGCGTTCGGGATGATCGCCGTCATCGGCACCCCGTTCCTCCTGCACCGCGGCCCGTCCGTCAAAACCGACACCCGGGCGGACGACCTGCTCGCCCCGGTGGGCCGATGAGGGTGGACCCGCGGCGGTAACGCCGCGGTCGGCTGGCGCCATTGCCCGACGAAGCGCCGCAGCTGCTGCCGCCCGGTCACGCCGCATTTGGCGTAGATGTTGCCCAGGTGGTACTCCACGGCCTTGCGGCTGATGAACAGCTCGGCCGCGATCTCCGGATTGGACAGTCCCTTCCCCACCAGGTGGGCCACTTCCGTCTCCCGGCTGGTCAGCGCCGGCATCGGCTGCTGCGTCCTGGCCGGGGCAGCGGGCGGCTGGCAAGCCGCCAGCTCCTCGTCGGTCTGGGCGATGAACGGCGCGGCGCGCAGCGCCAGGTACAGGTCACTGGCCCGGCGCAGGCGATCGGCCGCCGGGTGGCGCTGGCCCATCCTCCGCAAGAGCCGGCCGTGGGCCAGCAGCAGCCGGGCCGTGTAGACCGGGCTCTGGAGGCTGGCGGTGTCCTCGCCGCGCTGGTAGATCCGCTGGGCTTCTTCGGGGCGGCCCCGGAGTTCGGCCAGCCATCCGTCCAGCCAGGCCAGGGCCGCCTCAAGGTAGGCGACCTGGCCGCTGACGGCCCGCAGCTGGGCCAGCACGCCGGCGGCCGACTCGACCTGGCCCGCGCCGATCAGGCCCTCGGCCAGCAGCGGCCGCCACAGGATCGCGTCCCGCCGGGCGCGGCCGTCCAGGGCCGCATCCTCACGCCAATACCCCAGCGCGTCGGCCATGCCCAGGTAGTCGCCGGCCGCCTGGCAGACCAGGGCGCGGGCCATCGCCGCATACAGTCGTTCCTGGCCATAGTCCAGGCTGGCCGCTACCTCCTCGGCCAGCCGGGCGTGCCGCTCGGCCTCCTCGGCCGCCCCCCTCCCGGCCGGCACGCAGCTCGCGGCCAGATGAAAAAGCGGCAGCTCGTGGCGGTAGGGATGGATCGCGGCGGCGGACAGGCCCTGCCCGGCGGTGAGCAGCGCGTCGTCCCACGCGCCGGCCAGGTACTGGGCCAGGGCCAGATAGCCGTAGGTGCGCTGGCCCAGGGCCAGGGTAGCGCCCTGGCGCACCATCTTCAGGCCGGCCGTCATGTCGGTCACGGCCGGGCCCAGGTCACCGGCCAGCAGCCAGAATATCCCCCGCCACGACAAACCATCTACATCGATCGGGTCGACCAGGGCCGGGTCAGCGTCCAGGTGCCCGAGGGCGGCCAGCGCCGCACGCGGGCCGGCCACCTGAGAGGCACCAATGGCGATCCGGGTCCGGGTCTGCCGGGCGGCCGCCGCGGCCAGGTGGCCGGTGTCCAGCGCCCACTGCCCGAGCGTCAGCGTCTTCTCCCCCTCCCCCCGCAGGGTGTAAGTGCCCGCCAGCCGGGCCGCGATCGTGGCGGCCAGCGGCTGGCTGCCCGGGTCGGCCCGCGCCTCCGCCAGCGCCTGACCGTAGCGCTGCTCCGCCTCGCCAAGCTGGCCGTCGGCCTCAACCATCGCGCCCAGCACATAGCTGCGCAGCGGGGACGGCGTCGCTGCCTCCACCGCCGGGCGCAGGGTCACGCCCTGGGTCTCGTCGGCCAGATACAGCGCCGCCGTCAGCAGCCGCCGTTCCCGGTCGGCCCGGGCCGGGGAGATGTCCGCGGCCCACCGCAGGTGGGTGGCGGCCAGCACCGGGCGGAAACCCGCCGCCTCCTCGCGGGCCAGGCGTTCCAGCTCAGCGGCCAGGGCCTCGTCCGGCCGGTCCATGGCCGCCACCCGGTGCTCCCAGGACGCCGATTCGGCGACCACCAAGGCGGCGCGGGCATGCAGCTCGCGGCGCCTGGCGGCGGTCATCCCGGCATAGATGGCCTCGCGGACCAGCGCGTGGCGGATCTGCACCGGGCAAGTCGGCTCGTCCGGCCACCAGTCCACCAGGCCGGCGGCCACCGCCGGCTCGATGGCCGCACCGGGCGAACCGGCCTGCGCGGCCTCGCCCAGCTGGACCAGGGGCAGGCGCAGGTTCAGCACCGAGAGCATCTCCAGAATGCCCCGGGTCTCCGGCGGCAGCACCCGCAGATGCTCGGCCACCGCGGCGGCCAGCGACCGGGGCAGCGCCAGCCGCCCCGGAGCCCGCGGATCAAAGCCGGATCCCTCACTCAAGAGCGTCTGCAGGTACAGCGGGTGCCCCCCGGTGCCCCGGTACAGCCACTGAACCGCCTCGTCGTCCAGCGGTCCCACCTCGAGCGCGGCCGCCAGCGCCGCCACCTCATCGGGGCCCAGCCCGCCCAGCTGAACGTGCATCCGGTTCTCCACGCTGCGCAGCAGCCGCTGCGCTGCCTCATCCAGCCGGTCGCTGGGCCCGCGGTAGGTCACCAACGTGACCACCGGGTCCACCGACAGCCGGCGCAGCATGAACGTCAGGGCCTCCACCGACCGGCGGTCGGCCCACTGCAGGTCATCGAGCACGATGGCCACCGCCCCCGTGCCCTGCTGGTCTCCCACGACCTCCAGCAGGTGCGCGCCCACGGCGAACGACGAGACAGCCGGACCTGCCCCGCCCGTTGACGGGACCGTCGGCAGGGCATCTCCGGCGGCCCGGAGCAGCTGGTCGACGATGCCGAAGTCCAGATCGGCCTCGGCCTGGTCAGCGCGAGCCCACAGTACCTTTATGCCGCTGGCCCGGGCCAGGAACCGCCGGGCCAGGGCCGTCTTTCCCATCCCCAGTTCGCCCTCGATGGCGACGAGCCACGGCTGCCCCGCCTCCACCCGGGTGACGACCTCCGCGACCCGCGCAAGCTCCGCCGCGCGGCCCACGAAGACGTCGAGCGGCACGTGCCGGTCCTGCACGCCCCACCTCACTCCCGCCTGTGGCGCCGACCATCCAGATGGATACGAGCGTAACCCTTGGTCAGCACGGCACGCGCGGCCCGGTGAGATAGCACCTCCGTGCGCCCGGGAGGAGAAACGCCCTAGTTCGCCCCCCTGGGAGGGCATCCCAGGCGGTTACGCTCGTATCGTCCGGGGTGGCTGATGCCGCAGGCGGGAGTGAGGTGGGCACGTGCAGGACCGGCAGCCGCTGGTTGACCTTTTCGTGGGCCGGGCGCCGGAGCTCGCGCGGGTCGCGGAGGTCGTCACCCGGGTCGAGGCGGGGCAGCCGTGGCTGGTCGCCGTCGAGGGCGACTCCGGGATGGGGAAGACGGCCCTGGCCAGGTGCTTCCTGGCCGAGGCCCCCGGCCTGAGGGTGCTGCAGGCCCGGGCCGACCAGGCCGAGGCCGATCTGGACTTCGGCATCGTCGACCAGCTGCTCCGGGCGGCCGGAGGAGCCTTTCCAGCGGCTGGGCTGGCCAGCGGGATCTCATCGTTCGCCGTGGGCGCGCGGCTGCTGGAGGTGGTGGGCGAGCAGCTGGCCGCGGGCCCGGTGGCGATCGTGGTCGATGACCTGCAGTGGGCCGACCGCAGGTCGGTGGAGGCGCTGACGTTCATGCTGCGGCGGCTGTCGGTCGACCCGGTCCTCGCTGTGGTGATCTACCGCGGCCCCGGGAACCGGCTGGGCGAGGCGGCCCAGCGGATGCTGCTGAGCGTGGAGAACCGGCTGTTCGTACCGCTGGGAGGCCTCCATCTGGAGGAGGTGGCGTCGCTAGCGACCACGCTCGGGACGGGAGCGCTGGACGATGGGGCCGTCCAGCGGCTGTACCGGGGCACCGGCGGGCATCCGCTGTATCTGCGCACGGTGCTGAGTGAGGGGTCCGGTTTCGATCCGCGGGCTCCGGGGCGGCTGGCGCTGCCCCGGTCGCTGGCCGCCGCGGTGGCCGAGCATCTGCGGGTGCTGCCGCCGGAGACCCGGGTCATCCTGGAGATGCTGTCGGTATTGAACCTGCGCATGCCGATGGCACAGCTGGGAGAGGCGGCGCAGGCCGGCTCGGCCAGCGCGGCGATCGAGCCGGCGGTGACCGCCGGCCTGGTGGACTGGCGGCCAGAAGAACCCGCCCGCCCGGTGGCGATCCGTCACCCGCTGGTCCGGGACGCGATCTACGCCGGCATCCCGGCCGCCAGGCGCCGCATGCTGCATGGCCGCGCCGCCTCGCTGGTCAGCGAGTCGGCGTCATGGGAGCACCGGGTGGCCGCTCTGGACCGGCCGGATGAGGGCCTGGCGGGCGAACTGGAGCGACTGGCGGCCGAGGAGGCGGCCGCCGGCCGCCTGGCGCTGGCCGCGACCCACCTGCGGTGGGCCGCGGACATCTCCCCGGCCCGGGCCGACCGGGAACGGCGGCTGCTGACCGGCGCGCTTCACCTGATGCTGGCCGAAGAGTCACGGGGCCTGGCCTTGCGCGAGGCGGTGGAAGCGTCGGCGCCATCCCCGCTGCGCAGCTGCGTGCTGGGCACAATGGCATTCTCCATGGGCCAGCTCGGTGAGGCCGAGCGGCAGTTCAGCGAGGCACTGGAGCAGGCGCAGGACGACCCGGACAGCCGGCCGCTGGCCGCCCTGATCGCCAACCGGCTGGCTGGTACCTACACGCTTCTCGGGGACGGGGAGAAGGTGATGACCTTCGGACGGCAGGCGCTGGGCACCGGGTGCCTGGACGCGGCGGCGGCCAGCCAGACGCGGACCCTGATCGCCATCGGCGCCTCCCAGGTGGCCGGCCCCCGCGCCGGCCTGGCCGAGCTGGGGCACCTGGATGCCGACCCGACGCGGGTCGGGCCGGTCGACATCGACGGCTTGTCGTTCCGTGGGGTGTTCCGCCTGCTGGCCGGCGAGCTGGGCCAGGCCATCGGCGACCTGACCGCCAGCCTCGGACTGGCGCGCCGCGGCGCTACCTTGACCCTTGGCCTGCGCGCCTATTTCTACCTGGCGCTGGCCCAGTACCTGGCCGGCGCGTGGGACGACGTGCTGCTCACCGCCGAGCAGGGGTTCTCGGCCGCCGGGATCCATTCCCGCCGCTACGAACTCCCGCTGCTGCACCTGGCCGCAGGCTGCGTGCCGGCCGGGCGCGGCGCGGCCGAGGAGGCCGAACAGCACGCCCTACTGGCCGAGGAGGCGGCGGCGAGCCTGGACTATGGCCAGGAGAAGGTGTACGCGGCGATGGCCCGGGCCTTGGTCTGCCAGGCGTCCGGGGACTACCTGGGCATGGCCGACGCGCTGGGTCACTGGCGTGACGATTCGGCCCTGGACGGCCGCAGCCGGGTATACGCGGTGCTGTGGCGGCCTCTGCTGGCCGAGGGCCTGGTCGGGTCGGGGCAAGCGGAGCAGGCCGAAATCGTCTTGGCCCAGCTGCGCGCGGGCAGCGGCCAGGTAGGTTATCTGGCCCCGGCCCTGGCTTGGCTCGACGGATGGCTGGCCGAACAGCGCGGCGACCCCGAACAGGCCCTGAGGATCTACAGCCGAGGTGAGGACACGTCCGGCCCGCAAAGCCCGGTTCACACGGCCCGGCTGCTGCTGGCCCACGGCCAGCTGCTGCGGCGCACGGGAAACAGGAGGGACGCGGTCGAGCGGCTGCGGGGGGCTCACGGCGTGTACGCAGGTCTGCGTGCCGGGCCGTTCCTGGCCCGGACCGAAGAGGAGCTCGCGGCGTGCCGCCTGCCGGGCAGGCCGGCGAAGAAGCAGTCGGTGCTGGCGCTGACCAGCCGGGAGACCGAGGTGGCCCACCTGGTCGGAAAGGGACTGTCCAATCCCGAGGTGGCGGCCGAGCTGTTCGTCAGCCGCAAGGCCGTGGAGTACCACCTGGGCAACATCTACGCCAAGTGCGGCCTGCACGGACGGCAGGAGCTGCGGCGCTTCGTCGAGCAGTGGCACCAGCCAACCGCGGTCTTATGTTTCCAGCAGAAACGGCCGAAGACCGGGACACGGTCCCGGCCTTTCGGTCGCTGGTGGAGGGTATCGGTGCCTGGGTCAGCTGTTCCCGCCCATCTGGTTGTTGCCGTGGGCCAGGTAGTTGGCCAGGGCGGCCTGGGTGGCGGCGTTCATCTGGCCGGTCTGCGGCAGGCCCGCCTGACGCTGCAGGTCCTGGATCGCCGCGGTCGTCTGCGGCCCCATGATGCCATCGACTGGGCCTTCGTAGTAGTTCAGCTGGCCCAGTTCGCGCTGCAGCTGCATCACCGCGGCCGAGGGCTGGACCGGGGTGACGGGGTGGGACGGGGTGACCGGGGTGGTGGGGGTGCCCGGGTTGGCGGGGTTGGCCGGGGCGGACGTCGAGGCCGACGGGCCGGTGGTGGTAGCCGGGGCAGCGTTGGAGTGCCCAAGCGACAGGGCTACGGCCAGCGCGACCAGGGCCGCCGCCACGACCGTGCCGATGACCGCGATCCAGATGCGGAACCCGGACCGGCCGCTGCCCTGCTGGTGGGGGTCCTGCTGGTAGGGGGCCTGCTGGTTGGTGGTGTCAAACTGAGTGCTCATTTGGGGGTTCTCCTTGTCTCAACTCAGTTGCTCTGTGTGGATAGCTCCACTGTCGCTTGAGCCGAGAGCAAAATCCCTAGAGAAACTCCCTAGTTCTCGCCTCCCCAGGACGGCCCGCACGCGGTCCTGGGGAGGGGGGTCCAGGTGGTCACGATTCGAGCCTATGAGTTAGAGCACGCTCTAACGCAAACGGCCGGCTCAGCTGGTTGCGGCGTCGCCGAAGGTGACAGTGACCTGCTGGAAGCCGAGGGAGGTGAGCATGCCGTCGAGCATCCCCTCGGTGTTCTTCTGCGCCTCGCTCAGCAGCGCGCTCTGCTGGGCGGCGGCCTGGATCTTCTGCTGGGCCAGGATGTAGACCTGCTGCTGGCTGTTCGGGTTGCCGGAGAAGAAGTTACCGATCCGGTTGAACAGTCCCTGCTGCTGGGCGTAAACGTAGGACTGCGAGACGTTGAGGACGGCGGGTTCCAGCTGGGCCTTCGGCAGGCTGACGGTCACCGCGGTGCGGGCCGCGTTGACCTTGATGGCCTGGTTCTTCAGCCCCGAGAAGTCGACGAAGGCGATGTCGGTGCCCTGCCCGATGAACAGCGTCTCGCTGCCCGCGAGGAACGACGGCAGCAGCGACGTGCGCTGGGTGAGGTCGACCACGACCTCGAACGAGCCGCTGGCCGCCTCGTAGCGGCTGAGCTCGGTGATGGACTTCAAGATGACGGGCTCGCTGCGGACGGTGGTGGTTTCCGCGAACGGGTTCCTCAGCTGCGGCAGCAGGTGCACCGCGGACAGCGCCACGAGCAGAACGAGCACGGCGGCCGCCGCGCCCACTATCCCGGCCAGCGACCCTACCCTCGGCATGCGCGCCATGGTGTTTCCTCATGTCGTGCGGCGATGCGCGTGAGCTACCCAGGCGGCGGCGGATAATGCAGATAATTCGGCCGCTGACGCATATTGCGCGGGGCCTGGGAAGAGACAGGGCATGTACAGGGACCGCTCTGGGGGTGGGCGGCGGCGGCACTGGCCGAGATCCAGGGCGGCCGGCTGCCTGCTGTGGATCGTGCTGCTGGTCGTACTGCTCATCGTGCTGTCGGTGCTGTTCGGCGGGTTCCAGAAGGGTACTCAGGTCAAAGGGCTCGGCCCGCCGGTGCTTGCCTCCAGCTGGGTTAGCGGCTAGCGGTCGGCCGCGGGCCCGGTTACTGATACGAGATCATGGAAAGCCGCGGGGTCCTGGCGATCGTCTGCCACGGGCTCAGCATCGGATGGTCCTTGACGTAGAAATTCTTCCATCCGAAGAACACCCGCCGCGGGGCGGCCCTGGTGACGGCGTCCCAGGTCTGCTGCTTATCGGCCGGGGTCCCCTGCCCGTCCATGTGGATGAGGATGGCCAGGTCGTCGTACCGGGTGTCGAGTTCGTGCTCGTTGCGGATCATCGACAGCTGGAACTGGTGCAGCACGAGAAGCTTCTGGGGCAGCCGGTAACGCGCGGTCAGGCCGGCCAGCCACGTGATGACGCTGTTGACCTCGCTGCTGCTCACGCTGCCTATCTGCTGCAGCGGCAGCTGCCCCGGCGCCAGCTTCCACTCCGGGTCCAGGGCCAGCCCGACGTCGGGCGACTCGAGCAGCGACTGGTACCTCCTGGCCTGGGCCAGCAGGCTGGCCCGGCCGGGCTGCAGGTCCAGGATCACGTAGAACCCGGCCGCCGTCGCCCGCCGTACCCAGGGACGCAGGGAGGCCACCGAGGACTCGTACGAGTAATCGCCGTCCGGACCCGGGTGTGCCTGCGCGACGGTGGCGATGATCTCGAAGGCGGGGATGACCCGCGCGCTGGTCAAGGACCGGTACGCCGCGGCCACCTGCCTGGCTCGCGCGATGCTGGCCTGCAGGCCCTGCTGGCCCAGGACTCCGAGCCCGGGGGCACCGGGGTGACCGTAGAGCGCGACCAGCAGGTGCCCGGGAAACAGGACCTGGCTGCCACCGGGCAGCTGCACCCCGGTCTGCGCGACGGCGATCCGCGACGCCAGCCGCGCCGCCGGCCCGAAACCGGATCCGATGGCGAGGACCTGCCGGGGCCGGATGGCCGAGAGCGCGGCGAT
>Ga0208042_1000359_pt1 | contig 15916 bp, 26 predicted proteins | sample Sb_taG_10_FD_187708 | JGI IMG/M metagenome (GOLD analysis project Ga0208042, IMG submission 187708) | Peat soil microbial communities from Weissenstadt, Germany - Sb_50d_7_NC metaG (SPAdes) (version 2) | ecosystem: Environmental > Terrestrial > Soil > Wetlands > Peat | place: Germany... | reverse complement strand
GTCACCGTGTTCGTGACTTCGACAACCGCCGTTGTCGCTATCGCCGCTGTAGTGGCAACCGTGTAAGTGTTAGCCGTCGAGAAGTCCGTATTCCCTACAAGGGAGTTAATCTCGCGTTGCGCGGCCATCGCAACATTATTTGCGAAAGCCGCTTGGTTCGGATGGATGCCGTCACCCTGGAAGCCGCTGCCAGCCGATGCGCCGTCTGCGCCGAGCAAGGCATCTGCGGCGATGTCATTCAGTCCATCAAAGCCTGCGATCCGCCAGTTCTGCCGGATAAGCGTATTGAGAGCGTTCTTGCCCGTGTCATTTCCCGTGCGGGAAAGCATCGTTGCGACAACGACGCGCGGATTACCAGGACAGAGTTTTTTAATAAGTCCAGCAGAGGCCCCTAGGTCGGCCCAAGTCTGCGCTGCCGTGCGAGCGGATACCGCAATATCGTTTGTCCCGGCCCATAGATGCACGATGCTCCGTGCCGCTGCCGGACGAACGTAGGGGCAGACATCGAGTGCTAACGATTGCCGAATATCCCTTGCAGCAAGAGCAGGCATCCCGTTGTTCGTGATGTTGCCAAACGTAAAGGGAGCGACGGCGGTAAATAGAAACGATGACCACGGCGTGCCAACACCATTGCTCCCAGTGATGGAATCGCCCGATAGAAGAATGTTATCTGTCGTATCTGTAAGTTGCGGGCCGTAAGCCGGAGCCACGCCGCGAGAGGTCATGTAGTTTGCAATGACGCTATCGACAGCTTTCATCTGTCCGGCAGTCAAATTGGCGCTAAAGAACAAAGCGATGTATTCCTTGGCGATTAGATAGGATTGACCGCCAAGGCCGCTGCCCGCCGCCGCGCCGCAGAGTTGATAAGCTCCGAGAGTCTGGTTTGCATGGATGTCGCCAGTGCAAATTCCGCCACCAACCGCACAGTCTGTACTCAACTGCCCGTTAACGTAGAATTGCGGATTGGTCGTATTGAGAACCATCCCCACAGAACCAGTCCCATTAAAGGATGTAGCCATCAGTTGCGTAAAGGCGTTATTGGATTCACCGAGAACTTGAGCACCACCAGATTGGCTCACGATGCCATTGAATTGGTTACTGAGAAGCAAGTCGATGTTATGCGACGTTGCCCCGCCGCCGTTCCCTGCGATAAGGCCGCCGTAGAGTGTGCCACCAGCATTGCTAAAGCTTGCCCCCGCCGTTGTATTAACGGATGCGTAGACGTACATTGTGAGAGCGGGTTGTGCGCCGTTGGAGTTCAATGCGGCAGGAAGAATCACGGCACCGGAGCCGCCACAGTTGATTCCGCCTGTTGTGGCGATAATTGTTGGAGCCGCGCCAACCGTGCCTGTAGCGTTACCGACTCCGCCCGTAGAATAATCGATAAGCGAAGCAGGCGTCTCGGTCGGTAGCATGAAATATGCGCCTATAAGCGTGTTGTTGCTCACCGAGTTGAGTTGCGTAGCGATAGACTGCGTGCTGTAGACGGACGTGATGCCTCCGCCGGAGCCTGCATTCGCCCAAAGAGAGCATACGCCCGTGGTTACCTGTTGACACACTCGATTTGTTGAACTCGCTGGAGTAGTGTTTAACTGGAAGTACCCCTGACCGACCTGTGCGGTTACTTCAGCGTCGGCGTAAGCGATTGCGCCTGGGCCAGCGCTGATTCGGATGCCGAGCGGGGTGAAATTGATTGTCTGGGTACCGCCGGTTACAGTTACCGTTTGTGATTGGGTGTTGAGAGAAGTAGTTCCAGAGTTGACCGTGAACGTCCATTTAGATAAACTCGGAACTATTGCGGTGTTGGATGGGATAGAGAATGAATAACTCCCGTTGGATGCAATCGTGGTAGTGATAGATAATCCTGGGTTAAACGCGCCTCCTGTCCAGGTATATTGACCTAGGTTGGTACCAGGGGCGGGGACGAATGACGCGACGACGGAGCCGTTGAACCACGCTTGCGCGTCGGTGTCGATGACGTTCCCCGAGACGGTGGTCGACTGCGCCCAGAGACAACTTGGTACTAGTAACGCGAGAATGAGAAGTAACTTGCGCATAGATCCTCACTCAAAGAATATCGTGATGATGCCTGTTGCTGCAGCGCCTGTGTTGGTGGTTACGATTAGACCGTTGATCCACCCGATATTCCCGGTTCGTTTTTCCTCAACATCGGTCGCGGTGTCGACGTTGAACTGGGTGATGAAATTGCCCTTGATATCAGTGATTTTTGGGAAAACCGTTGGTGCCGCGGTGTAACCCGACCATTCAATATGGCGGATCTTGCACCGCCCTGTGAATACCGTTGTTGGGATGGTATCCGTTGCCAGGTTAACCGATATCGGGTTTGCTGCCAATTGTGCCATGGGTTATTCCTCCACCAACTTCGCCAGGTCTTCTTTCTCCCCGTTCTCGGAATGCGCGATGAGGAAACGGATGATTCCGTTGATCTTGCGTTCCATGCGGTCGAACCGATCCGAGAATGACTTGTATACCATACCGGTAAGGATCATGCAAAAAGTAGCGAGGACTGATACAACGATTCGCCAGGTAATGACGTCTGGTTGTAATTGCATCAGCCCTCCGGGGTTAGATCAAGATTGCGATGTAGTATTGCAAGGTGAGGGTGAGTGTACCATTGCCAAGGGTAAGCCCGGGCGTGGTACCTGTTACCTTGGCTTCAATGCCGAGGTTGACGGCGGCGGTCCTGGCGATGTTCTGGGTCGCGGCCGCTTGGTTGAGTGAGAATGTGTTGACGCCAGCGGTTAGGAGCCCGTTCGCGGGAGCTTGGATGAGAGATGCAGCTTGTCCCGTGTATTCGAGACGGACGACGTTGTCAGCGTTGCCGAGAGTGTATGCGGTACCACCGAACACGTAATCCGCGATCATGATTTCGGGGAGGATGACGAGGGAAGTGCCGAATCCTTTGGGAGGTAATCCGGGTGCGTTCAGGATCTGGATAGGTGTGGCTGCTAGAGCAAGGAGTTGTGCACTAGTCAGCGTTATGGATACCGCTCCAGACATGACGCCACCGATGACGACGCCACCAACGTATGACGTCGGTTGTGGGTAGAAGTAAAACTCTTGGGAATCCCAAGGCCAATTTTTGGGAACATTGGCCCCCTTCGGGATGAGGCTCGTTAGGACTTGTGCTGGCACGGGTTACGCTCCATTCGAGGCACAAACACCATGCCAGCTAGGTATGCTTTGTAGGTTTCGTCAATGTTTGTCATTAGGCACCGTTAGACGCGCACACCCCATGCCAATAAGTGACACCTGCGCTGAACCGGAAGAACACGGAGAACGACGCGCCCTTGGTCATGAAGTCATCCTGGGAGTCAAACTGTGGTTGTGTCCGCCAGTAGCCTTTGAGTGTATGGCCACGCTTGGCAGCAGTCATATACCACGCGGTTTGGTTGACCAGGTAATGGTTGACGTAGGGGGTGAAGCGTCCTTGCATCACGTTGACTTCGTTGGTTCCTGTGTACGGCTTGTACGCCGAGTGCAGGATTTCACCAGCGACGAACTGGTTGGCAGCGTGCAGCCAGACCTGTTCGGGCATGGTCCGCTTGAGGAGACCACGCTCGTTGACCATTAGTTCAAAGAGCAGGGTGAGTTCTTCGAGTCCGGTTACAGATAGGGCGACGTCGGTTGCACTCCTGTTGTTATACGTGCCACCACCGAGGAGTGGGTGACCGCCGGTCGCTGTGTTTTGGAAGAGGACGACTCCGTCGATCGTTTTGGTCGTGCCGCCGGTGAAACCTCCCGTGAGGATACCAGCGAAGGTGGATTCGACTGTTTGGCGGATGGAACCAGCGAAGTCCTGACTGACCCGTCGCATGATTCCGTATTTGTCGTCATCCCACATTTCTCGGGTGACTTGGAATCCAAGTCCGTAGGAGACATGGGTGTACCTGAGTGAGCCACCCTGGATCGGTTCATCCAGTGCGAGCGACGTGCCTTCTGGTTTGGTTGGGACCGCACCGAGGCCGGCGACGAGTTGGTCTTCCTCATATTGCTGCTCGCTGGGGTAGATGTTGAACAACTGGCTGTATTCCTCCGGATGCATTTCAAGATCTTCGTAGATCACTGAAAACAATCCAGGTGCTAACAACTGAGAAAAAGCTCCCCTGGTTGCAGGCACTAGAGTTTACCTTCCTTTCGGTTACCGTATGCCTGCTCTAGTTCAACTAGAAGCCGGTCATGAGCCTGTCGCGAAACGTGGATCCAACCTTCGCCGTCGAAAATTCCAGCGATATATTCGTTGGTAAGCATATTAGGTTGCGAGCTGTTGGGCCGCGTGCGTGACCCTAAACTCTACCCTCCCGTTGAGCGTGCCGATTGGGTCGACGAGAGAGACAATCTCGACGCATGCACCAGCGGCCGTGGTTATGATGAAGTTGTCGACGTACCAGAAGTTATTCCCCACGTCTTTGGTCAAGCCACGGATAGTGCCGACTTGGGCTTGGGCGAGGACAGCGTTGGCGGCGGTGTTGGAATCACCGTACACTCCGATGAAGGTTGAAACGTCGTTTGCTACTGCAAACCCGATAGTGCCGTCAACTGCGACGGCGCCGATAGGGAAGACAGCAGCATTTGGTTGGTTGGGGACTCCTTGCCCGGTGGCTTGAGTGACACCCACTCCACTCGTGGCGAGGTTGTGGCCGAACTCCGAGGAAAACCCTGCGATGATTGCCGTTGCTACAGACACGATTGCCGGGTTAGCAATGATAAACCCAGTTGCGCCTGCTACGTCAATCTGCACGGGAGTGCCTTGGAGAAAGGTCTGTCCACTCTTTTCCCCTATCCGTTGGATCTCGGCAACACCAGTGGCGTTGTTCTTGATCCGGAACGGATAGATTGGTCGTGATACTCCAGATGAAGCAGCCATCTATCTCCTTTCACGTCTTATCGAGGTGCGCGAGAGACTTCGAATACAGGCGCGCCCTGCCGTTCAGCGTCTTCCTTGAACGACGCTTTCGCGTTCGTTCGTTGAGCTTCGGAACGCTCTTGGTAGTCTTCCTGGATCATTTCATAGATCCAGGTGTCGATTTCCAAGAGGATGACGTCACCAACAACGTACGTGCCATCTTGCTGCAAGCCACTAGCACGCCACGCTTGCTTCTTGGGGTCGTCATGGACAATGTGGTAACCCAGCCATTCGAGTCGACTGAGTTCCCGCGTGTCCCCTTTCCGGGCCCAAAGGCCGGTTTTGCCAGCCGGTGGGGTTACCTCGATTTGTGATTTACCCATGGATTTGCGTAGCTCGGCGAAGCGGATTTTCTTCTCTGCGAGCGTGAGCGGAGTTGATTGCTCCGCGGAAACTGGTTTGATTGGTGGTGTGGTGCTCATGATGCTCTCCTGTTCTCGCCACGGCGGTTATCCACGGTGAGGGGGAGGAGCCCGTCACCTTGAAGGATTTTATCCGCGGCACGGTATTGATCGTGCGTGACACCGAGATTGTCGGCGACTTCTCCCGCGGATTTGGATGACTTGCCGCCTGTGCCGGGGATGGTGACTTTGTAGAGGTCGGCGGCGAGAGGGGGAGCGGTACCACCCGGGTTGACAGGTTCACCGACGAGCGTTGGAGGCGCTGCACGGTCCTCGGCTGCGAGACGGTCATGGGCGATTCCCTTGGCTTGGAAGTAGACTGTCTCCCACATCGTGGGATCCGTCTGCGCGTAGTCGGGAACGCGAGAGATCATCTCGGAGATTTCTTTCTCGACACGGTGGAAGTCCGCGTGGTTCTCCATACACTGCTTCTTGGCGAGCCAAATGAAGTTCGGTCGTAGTTGGGCAGAGACACGGTCCCACTCCTCGCGCGTAAACGCCTTTGCGAGCTTGCGATCGACAGCCGCGTTGGGATCGTTCCAAAACTCGGTATTGGTCGGAGCTGGAGGCTCGGGAGGCGGGGTAACCCCTCGAGCCGGTGGTCGTGCGTCCAACTCCGCTCGCAGTGCGGATTCTCGATCTGTGTAATATCGTGCGATCTCGGCGGGAGATTTGCCAACGAGCTCGGCCGGGAGACCGTCATTGTTAGGTGGACTGTTGACCCGATCTGCTGCTCCAAATACTGGACTTGCCATTTACCTTACCTCCTCTTTGCGTTTTCTCTCGGCTTCTTGGAGATCTGCATTGCGTTTGTCGATCTCTGCGAATTCAGCCAAAAGGTCTTTGATCTCGAGAGGGAGACACTCCTCGATCCGGAGTTGCTCTACGCGTCCCTGCAATCGAAACTGTGCGATCATATCACTGCCTTCCGACAGCTTCCTCGCGAGCTCCGCGCGTGACCGAAGTAAGATTTTCCTGTAACTGGCGTAGTCGGTCGATCGAAACAGGTTCATCAGATCCAGGCACTCCGACTCGCTGAGCTTGTTCAGCACCAGCACGTGGGCTTCCTCCCAGAATCGTGCGCACGTCGGGCAGGAGACGGGCACGGTCACCGATGTCGAACGAGAAGAGGAGGCGGGAGGCGAGATCTTTCGCCCCGTCGAGAACAGTGATGAGAACTTCCCGAAGAGGGTGCTCCGGTGGGAGCTGGGTAACTGTGGCGGCTGCTTCGACGATTTGTCGGTAATAGCCTGCCATTGTATTAGCCATAAGGAGGAGAGCTGTTCGGTCAACTTCTTTATTTGCGCTTGCATCCGCTGCACTAATGTTGAAGAAGAATCCTGGGTAATCGGTTGGTTCGGTGATTGAGAAGGACTTTTTGAACGCTGCTCCATTGGACCCCCATTGTTTGTATTCTGCGCCGTCGGGACGGAATTGTTTGTATGATTGATAGATGAGTTGGCCTAGGTCGTGGAATGGGTACCGTGCTCTGTGCAGGAAGATATCCAAGCGCCGGTTCCCTTCCGCGAGCATTGCGAGGGTGCCGCCGGAGTTGTAGATTCCGCGTTTCCCTTGCAAGACACCTGCGCCGTAACCTTGCATTGGAGCTTGGACGCCGCTGTATTGTTCTGCGAGGAAGAGGAGGAATTTTTCCTCGTCGATCATGGAGTTGTATGACACGTTCAAATTGAGAACGTCCATATCATCCATGGCTTCCAATTCGAACACCTTACCCGGGTACCACTCCGCCGAGGGATTCGGTTGATCGGCATATCGTTTCTTTTTGAAGGTTGGGATATTTCCGATGGTGTTCGAATCCCGTCTAGCGTTGTGGATTTGAGCTTGTTCCTCTTGGCTCTGCTCAAGGATCTCCGGGATGCAATACCCGTAGATGAAGTCCTCCCGCGGGAGAAACTTAATCTCCGCGTAGTTGTTCCTCAACCTCTCGTACGGGTTGTAATAACCTCGTAGGTATCCGTCGGCACCAGAGACTTTCGGGTTGAAGACGACAACGAGCTCGTAGGTCTTTCCAGCTTCAAGCTCGTAATCAAAAGTCGCTTCGATAGCGGTGTAAGGCTGAGCAACATCTGGTGTAAGCGAAATACCTGCTTCGTTCGCTTGGGACTCACGAGGCGTTCCACTAGATTGTTCCGGGGTGTTAAGAACTTTGGTGCAAGCATCGAGGTCCCACAGTTTGTTATCTGCACGCCATTGTACCTGCTCTTTCGTGAGGCGGAGACGGTGGAAGATTTGACGAGCGTCACGGAGGTATTGGACGGTGATCGGGTTGACCCAGACGTCGTCGAATGCCAAGGGTCTTAAGTCGAGGAAGGACTTCGTGACCTCGGTCTGTTTGAGAGATTTACCGTCATCTCCCATCCCTTGGACCCGCCAGCGCTTGTCTTCGATCCAAGGTCCTTTGAGCATGCATTGGCCGAACTTAAAAGCTCTATATACAGCGCTGTCGAGAATCTCTGGTAAACGAATCTGATGTTTACCGATACTATCTAAACATAATGACATAGCTTCTAGTTCTTCGTGAGTCATTCCCTCAACAAGAGTATTAACTCTCCATGTAGGTTTGGTTGCTAGGATCAAACCAAAAATCCGAGCGGAAAGGATGTCGGTATGCATTCGAATCAGTTGAGGGACGAAGTTAGATGCCCGGTAAAAAGGAGTTGTACGAATGGTTTCTAATGGCTTACCTGAGTAATTGTCCATCCATCTTGTAACCTTCGATTCAACCTGGGCAGACCTCGCTTGAACGCAATAACCCAAACTCTTCGTAAGGAAGCCGATGAGTTCACTCTTCCTATCGTTCGAAATCGAAAGTGGCGTAACGTTAGGCAACGATAGGCACCTTCATTTGTGCAACGCTGTTTCCACCCTTATTAACTATCATACGATAACCTGTTTTCTGTAAGAATTCAGTTATCGTACAGAGGTGTTCAACGTCGTCAACCGCAACACGAACCTTCAAACCAGCTTTCTCGAGGAGGAGCAACATTCGCAGTTGATGAGCGTTCAGTAGACGCTGCTTTGAAGAGACGTATGGATCACCTTGTTTTAATTCTACTACTACAATCTCGTTATTCTTGATGAGCATGAAGTCAGGCCAACCATACTTTATTACTTCATAGCCCGCTGCTACGGCTTCTATCTCGAAGTCTTGTTCATGTGCTGATTGTCCTACACCTCGGCTCATGCGTAGCCTCCTCGGTCAAATTCTTGATGAGTAAAACATTTCCCACCTAATCGAGCAACTTGGTCTCGGGCCTTTTCGGACTCGACATCTGCGTCGCTGATGGGTGGGCGTAATAGATGGATTAGATACGCGGCGGCGTCCAATCGGTCAACCAACGGGCCGTGCGGGAACTCGATAATCTGATTGCGCAATTTGGTCATACCCCGACGCAGGTACACCCGCTTCTCCTGCATGGGCTTTTGCGCGTACATCCGGATGCGTTCTTCTTTGGAGAGTTTGCCTCCTTCGGGTTTGACACCGATCGGGGCGATTCGCTTGTGCGGGTTGTGGGCGTACTTACCTTCAACGACGTGGCCGGCCGAGCAGTACGGGCATTCGGGTTGGAGTTTCCTCTCAAGGCAGAAGTCCTCGACGCTTTTCTGTGCCCCGACGAGTTCATAGTGGTTCTTGTACGCACGCCAGCGGTCGTTCATCACGTGCCAGGCCTCGACGGCCTCGCCGATCGTGCAGTTGGCTCCCCAATCTTCGAGGAAGAAGATCCGACGGAGGTGGTCCATCCCCGCGAACGGAATTGCGTTCTCGCACTGGGCGGTTTTGCCCCCGCTGGAGACATCGAAGAACGACATGCGGAGAAGGTGGCCGGTATCGATCGGGGCGGTGCCATCGCACGGGATAATTGTGTGACCGTCCTCGTGGACTTCGTACTCTTGGATCCACGAGGCTTCAAAGTCTGCCCCACCAGGCGCCGTGGGGTTGTTCATGTACTGACAGTTGAACTTGTAATCACCTTCCTCTTGGCGGATAGAGGCGAGTGTTACGAGACTGAATCGTTCGGGAAATACTGGCACTTCGTTCTCAATCGCTGCTCGGATATACCACTTAACCCCCGGCATTGCGATCATGGCACGGCCATACACGTCCCCCGTCCCGTGCTTCCACCTCGTGCCGATGAACCGACGCTTGCTCTTGGCGGGATCGTGGAGGAGTCCGCGGCTGTACTCTATCCAGTCCCAAGCAGCGTCCATGACCGCTTCCGATGATGCGGCTTTGTCACCGATCACGTCCTCGAACGTGATCTCGGTGTAGTGGAACCCGGTTCGTTTGGCTCCAATACCGTCGCAGGTGAACGTCGGTTCATCGTACGAGCCCTCCCGGGGTAGGAGGATTTCACTATCGGTCCACTTGGTGTTCTGGGTGTCGACCGATTGGAGTTCGGGGTACAGCCACCTGAGGAGTTGGTTGTTCAGGATGTGCCATTTGATGTCGATAAGCTTGGACTTGGCAACCGTATCCGATTCACCAATGATCAGGAACCTCTGCTCATGGTCGACCAGGTACTTCCTCAACAACCGACATTTCCAAATCGTGGACTTAAAGTGTGCGCGGCCCATGAGGTATCCCGCATCCTGCAAGACCTCATCTTCCTCGATCTTGACGCAGACAGGGAGGTGGAACCCATCGGTCAAGTCTCTGAAGTTCATGACAACCTTGGTGAAGTAATACAAGGACGAATCAGCCTTGTCCCGTAACTCCTGCCACAGGTCTTCAGCTTTGCCTGTTTCAGCTATTTGGAGGATTGTCGGGGTTATCCCCATTCTTCTCTCCTAGTTGAAACCGTTCTACTTCCTTGGCCGTTGCGGCCGCGTGGATCAGAACCGCCGGGTTGATAAATTGATGGGACATGTTTCCCGTAATGTCCATCCGCTTGGTCCTGGACGACTTCGGATCCCGATCGAGGAGGTCTTGACAAATCTTGACCTTGAGCCCACTCGCCCCTTCCAACGAGGTCATCATCACCATCATCTCTTCAAGTGCAGCAGAGCTGGCTTCCTCAAGCTTCTGCGCCATCTCAACCTGACTCGTGGAGAGTTCCTCGACCAATCGCTTTGCGATTTCTCCTGAGTGCTCCTTGATCAATAGGAGAAATTCAGGTTCCTTTGATCGCCGACAAAGTGCAGCGTAGGATACCTTCAACTGTGCGCAGCATTCTCTAAGGGTAAACCCCATCAACAAGAGCTTTAGGAGCTCTTCTCTGTTGATTATCCGGCGAGCCGGATGCGTCGACCATGCGGAGCTAGCGCTCATTGGTCCTTGGGAAGGGTGATCCCACCCTCCATGACGGTTCCCTCTCTCTGCACTTCAGGTTCATGGTGGGGCTCCGCCGGCATTTGGAGATGGGTTGATCCGACGTTCCTGCCGGCGTTATACTGCTCTCCTGCGTATCGCCGACCCGACATATGCTGCTTGAACCGTCCAATATGCGGCATCCCAGCTGTACTCGACCCAGCGTCGATCGTATGTTCCGGATATAACAGATCACTCGCGGGAGTCCCTGGTCTCGTCGCCGGTGACCCTTCCAACGAGTTATGATACAGCACGAGCGCGTCCGGTTTGATATCACATCCGAGTGAACTCGGCCCGCCAGGAGGACTCTGTGGTTTGAACCGATCATCCCCATAACTGATCGGTCGTTTCTCCAAGACCTCTTTATCATGATTCCTTTGCTGAATCGGAACCTGGATATTCGTTTGACTCATGGTGTCCTCTCGACCGTTACTGATCCTTCGGCAACGGCCCAACCGATCCATGCAACGACCCCAACGGCGGGCCATCATTGTCAAACGGTTCCTCAACGCGACCGTGAAATATGACCTTCGATCCAACCGCGATCGCACTTCTCGCCCCACTCGGAGCCTCGACCCCTGGCGTCGACACCTCGGTCGTCATCTCACTCCCACTTGGCAAACCTTCTCTTCGCTGTTCCACGTTTCCCTCCCTGCTAGGCCTATACCTAGCATACGGCTAAGTATACAACGAGCTTTGATAGGATACAACGCCCACCTGGACTCGCCTAGCAACAGCCCCTGCCCACCGGCCAAAAATTTTGTGGCCACTTAAATCACCCCTTTAGCAGGACCCGATTTTTGGGGACCGGGGGGTGAAGACGACGCGCAGTGCCCGAGAGCTGAGGCAATCGTACCTATGGAGGTGACGATATGTCACAGAATGGCACAGTGTGGACGTTGCAACTCGGTAGTGAACTCGTTGAGAGGACTGAGGAGCTGAGAAAGGAAGGACAAACTCAACGTGAAGTGATGGAACAGGTGTACAAGCTAGGGCTGTATCAGCTGGAGTATCGTAATGATCCGAAAGCTGCTGCAGCGAGGAAAGCGTATCGGGAGAAGCTCAACGAACAGAACAAGGCTGGACGAGCGTTGCTGAAGAGAGCATCGACCGATCCAGAGCTTGCTGTGAAGTTGGGACTCGGTACTCGCGTAGCACTCTAGGTTGATAGGTGAGAGATGTTCTCGGGCATCTCTCACTCAATGAGCTTGGAGGAGCTCTTCAACACTCTTGGCAAAGCCAAAACCCCGCCCGGACGGGAGCCGGAGGTCTCGCTTGTGTGTGTACACATGAGGACGGAGAGAAGGACAACGCGGAGGACAACCATGGGAGTGACCACTGGCAGAAAGTTTCCAGTTGATTTTTGATAATTTGTGTAGTATAATTCCAACATGATGAAGGACGGCAGCCAAGTGTCCAACGTCGGAGGAACGATGATGAATGTCAACTATACGAAAGTGGATGTTAACGATCCTGCAGTGGTCGCTCTTGCTACTGAGATGAACGCGACGACGAAGGAAGTGGCGGCGATAATTAACCAACAAAGGTATCGTTCCGCGTACAATAGACTCCAGCTCCAACGGATGAAAGTGGTACGGAGGTTGGTCAAGGAGCACCCCGAGTTGTTGGAAGGAGGGAAGTGATGCTGGTTAACTACACTTGCACGATGAGGATCAAAGGTACGAAAGGAGTCGGAGACGAGATACACTTCGCTGTGAATGGTCTTGGGAAGACTGAACAACTAGCGAAGGTCGATGCACAACGACAAGTTCGCGCGGTGAGAGCAAGGCTGGAGTATGAACTCAAGGAGGTCAAAAGGGACGAAACATGGAAATCAAACTCGCTGGGAGGGTGATGCCACGAGGTCCGGGTGGAGATGTAAAGTTCACGTCGATGGACACAACGCATGCACTACCAGGCTTCGAGCATACTGGAACTTCGTCACTGCTCGAGGTCTTCACCAAAGACGAAATCGTCGAACTCGTCAATCGAGCGATATACCAGCTTGAGTACCAAGCTGCGAGTCATAGGAAACGCGGGCAAGCGGAGCGAGACAAGATGAAAGCGTTGAAGGAGGCGTTGGGGAAGACGGGCGCGAAGGCAACAACGATTGCAAAGGAGTTGAAAGGGGATAAGACATGAAATGGACAGAGCTAACAACTGAACAACGTAACGCGGTAATCGATTACAACTGTATTGATGAATGTATTGAGGAAGACGTATATAAAGCTGCGGAAGCCTACCGAGCGACGCTCAAACTCGGCGAGGACGCGGTATTTCTACGCATCGTAGACCTAATTGACTGGTGGGATAACTGTGACGATGAAACTCAACAAGACATCCTCGAGTGCATGAAACCGATCGAACCACCCAAGACGGACTGACATACCACTGGTCCTTGCTTTCTGTGTTAAAGCATGATATACTTACGTCGGAAATGGAAAGGTATAGTACGCTCGTTCATGTACGGAATACCGACAACGTACTATAACGACCGTCCCGTGGCTACTCCAGTCTTATCTATATATATGTTCATATATACCTAATATATATAGATAAAGATAAGAGAGACACGTGGCCGTCAGTGTTAGTAAGTAGTTAGTTGGTATTCCGTCTGTGAACAGCAGTACTATACCTTTAGGAATCACGGAGAACTTTAACATGCTAACCGCACAAACAAGAGCGAATTACCGTGTTCAGTGTCGCCGCTTGTGGGAGATCTACAAGTTGATGCTGGACTCGGATGATAGGAAATCCGCGCTTCGCGCACAGATTGAGCGGATGTGTGATAAGCTCGGGTATGAGGTTGATCGACTCGACGTCATTTTGTACACGTCGTTGAGAGGGCGGCCGAGGATCAACCCAGATGTGAGTGACATCGCAGGACAGATTAAACTAGCGAAGGAGGACCCAACGTATTGGTCTCCCGAAGCGATAGAGAGGAGAGCGAGGGCGAAAGCGAACGAGAGTATGAAGAACTTGGAAGAGATGTTAAAACTAGGAGGTGACAAAAATGACAACGAAGGACACGGCGAAGCAACCGACGCCCTTGGCGGTGTTGGAGGAGTTGATAAACACCCGGGACAATAACGGGGATGAGGACGTGCAGCAGACAACGTTGTGGCTCGAATGGATGTATAACTTCCTCTCCGCGAGGAAACAATACCACAAAAAGCACACGGTGAAGAACGCCCTGTTGAGGAAGATGGCGGAGACGCTCTTGTCGGAGAGCGAGCTCGCTGCGATTGACGAGCAGGCCGAGAAGGAGCTCGAATGATCACGTTCGTTCTCATCTCTGCATCCGTCATCGGTATTGCTGGGATCGGTCGTATGCTCCTGGCAATCCATACGTGTTATTGGTTCAATCGCATCCATGAATCAGTCGACAACCTCGAACCGTGGGATTGCAATAGATTCCACGAGATCATGTCAACCCCACGTCCATGGTATATCAGAATCAACTGTTGGTTGGAGGAACACCATGTCTGAGACGAGTCCGTGGTTGGAAGTATATCTGAAGAAGTGCACACCGATCACACCGTTGATCCCAGGTCCAACTCTCAGTGAGGACGAATCGATCAGGTGGCTCATCGACGAAGCGTTCAAAGCGGGGAAGTTGATGATCAGGACACATCACAAGGAAGACATCATTCGGTTCATCGTCCTTGCCCAGGTCCTCGACGGACACGGATACAACATGGTGTGGTTCAAGGGACGGGGTGTTGTCGGGGCCAAGAGGAAGGATGCACCTAGTCCATTCACCATCACCAACGCTAACAAGGAGGTACAAGACCGTGTTAACACCGGATCAATTAGTAAGTCTAACTGAAGTTGTACGAGATGCAGATCATAACGTTAAATGTATCAATATACACAGCCCACAACTACAACAAACAGCGGCGATACTTGCTGCACTTACCCTGCACGTGAAACAACTCCAACTGGAGGTAACCAACCTTGGCCAGCAACTTCTTGATCTGCGCAAGCGGTAGAGGGGCGTCCTACGGGTTCATGGTCTCGTGTGAGGATGATCAAGTAACCTCACGCTGTCAGCCATGTCTCAAGTCAGGCTTCGAGTGTTACATCTACAAGATCGAGTCATCTCCGCTCGGTAAACCCGGCTTCTGTCCCGACGGCGCGATCACACTCAGGCGCGTATGGCATCTCTACGCTGCACATGACGAGTTCAAACAGGAGGCAGAAGATATAATCAACCGCCTCAGCGCACATAGCGTTGAGTCAAGTCGAGAGTACCTCGATATCATGATAAAGGCCTTCCAAGACGAAAGGAGTAAGCTAGATGGGCTAGGCAACGGAACCTTCCCACTGGGCCTTGATTGATTTCAAATTTTGTAGTATAATGCAGCAAGATGATGAACATCATCATCCAATCTAACCGATGAAAGGAAACACACGCATGTCAGATGAACAAGTTGTAACAGTCGACATCGCAGCGATCAATGCTGAGATAGCCGCGCTGCCGCAATCCACGCTGGTTGAAGAACTCACCAAGATCAGGGTACGCCAGAAGACCCAACAGAAGAAACAACAGGGGAAGGGGTCTCAGAAGGCTTACCAGCTCAAGGTCAGGGCCAAGGCCAACGCGATGAAGGAAATCGCGCTCAAGACCAAGGCGACGATGGTCAATCCGGAGACCAACGCTCCGTTCGCGAACCTGTGGGAGCAGATCAATTACAACGCCGAGGTTGCTGCAGAAGCCGCGACCGAAGCCGACGCCGCTGTGCCGGAAGACGACGCCGCCGCCGCCTAAACGAGATCCTGGGAGGTGTCAAGTGCCAGTATTTCCCAGGCCAGGGTACGGGAGCTGTAGGGTTGCTTCCAACAACTTTACAGTGAAAGGTGTAAGGGATAATCCTCCACACCCTCTAGCGTATTTCCTTGACGGTTACGCTAACTCCCGTGCCTGGATTGATTGCCCACGTCACCTCCGACGGGTGGGGCTTAGTAGGGTGACACCGAACAGCCCCTCCAGGGCTTTCAGAGAGGAGAAAGGAATACATGAACCAAGTAAGGTTACTCGTATTGGATAAGAACGGACACTCCACCATCACAACCGATGTCGAAGCCGAGTTCCGGCGCCTATGCAATCAAGGTTACGCAATGTTCGTGAACGACATCCAAGTCACCGAACTTCCAGCAACTGGCGACGTCCTCGCCCTTGCACCTCTTGCAGGTGGCTAATGCCGACATTCGAAATCCGGCTCAGGAAAGGGGAGGACCCTCCCCTCCTGCATATTG
>Ga0208042_1000357_pt1 | contig 15954 bp, 11 predicted proteins | sample Sb_taG_10_FD_187708 | JGI IMG/M metagenome (GOLD analysis project Ga0208042, IMG submission 187708) | Peat soil microbial communities from Weissenstadt, Germany - Sb_50d_7_NC metaG (SPAdes) (version 2) | ecosystem: Environmental > Terrestrial > Soil > Wetlands > Peat | place: Germany... | reverse complement strand
GGCCCTCAGCCGCGATTAAGGCGTGATTGAGGCCGGCCCGACAATTGCGCGGCGTATGGACCCGCGCCAGCACGCACCCAGAGGCCACGTGCGCCGTCGGCGGCCGTGCGCAGAAAGGCGCCCATATCAATCATTCGGGTGCCGCACGGCTGGCCACGCCGATCGGCCGAGCCCGGCGACAGATCGGCGGTTCCCGTTCACCTCCAGGTCGCGGAGGGTGACCGCCGCGCAGTTGTCGGCTTCGGCTGTCGGACTCGGAGTGCACCAGCTCCGCCTGGTGGTGATCGCTGCCAGGCGGAGCTGCCGGTCCGATGCGGGTTACCTGGCTGCGCCCGCGATATACGCGGCGACGATGTAGGTGGCGTGCCGGTCCAGGCTGCCGCGGGCCCGGTCGTACCGCATTGTGGTTCTCGGGTCAGCATGTGACGCGGCTTCTTGGACGTCGCGCAGCGGGACTCCGGCGTCGAGCGCGGCGGTGATGAACGCGTGTCTCAGCGTGTGGGGCGTGACGGTCTTGCCGATTCCGGCGCGGCGGGCGGTCTTGCGGACGATCCGCCCGGTGCCGTGCCGGTCCAGCCGCCGCCCGTCCTCAGTCAGGAACACCGGTCCGCCGGTGCGTTCGCCGATGGCCAGGTCGATCGCCCGGGCGGTGCGCGGTGCCAGCGGGATGGTGACCACCTTGCCGCCCTTGCGGGTGATGGTCAGCGTCCGGTGCCCGCGCTCCAGGCCCAGGTGCTCGATGTCGGCGCCGGTGGCCTCGGAGACCCGCAGCCCGTTCAAGGCGAGCAAGGAGATCAGTGCATGCTCAGGCGGCGGGCCGAGCCCGGCGGCGACCAGGAGCGCGCCGAGTTCGTTGCGGTCCAGCGCGACGGCATGGGATTCGTAGTCCACCCTCGGACGGCGGACGTGAGCGGCGGGGGAATGCTCGAGGAGCTCTTCTTCGACGGTGTACTTGTAGAACCCGGCGATGGTGCACAGCCGCCGGGTGACGGTCGCGCGGGCCCGACCCCGGGCTTCGAGTTCCCGGGCGAAGCTTTCGATGTCGGCGCGGCGGACGGCGAACAGCGATAGGGAGCGGGCGCGGCACCAGGTAGTGAACTGGCGCAGGTCCAGCGCGTACGCTTCGCGGGTCAGGCCCCGGTATCCGGCTAGGAACCCGGCGAGGGCGAGCCGTTCGGGGTCGGTGAAGGCGGGCTGGATCGTGGCGAGCGCGGTTGATGGGGTGGCAGTGGTCATCGGGCACCTCCCGGCCGGGCTAGAACCGGGGAAGGCTGGGCCAGTTCCGGTCCCAGCAGTTGAGCGGAAACCCAACGTAAGCTGCCTGGTCCGGTCACGCTATGCACCCAAGGCGCGAATGCCAGAGCCCGGCAGGCCAGGTGAGAAATGCTCCAGACCGCCGAATCTGCGTGCGAGGACGGTCAAGTTACAAGTGTCGTGCGCAGCGCTCATATTAACCATTACAGTGCTGTCGATCCATCTCCTGAACAGCCGGATTATGAGTGTAAGCCGCAAGCTTGGAGTGGCGCCACCGGCCTCGCAGATTAGCATTTGCTGGCAAGGTAGAGGTAACCCTCTTACCCGCCTCAGCGACATGCGGCCTGTCCTGCCCTATATGCCGCCTAATGAAGTTCGCCTCATATTCACCAGGCAGTCGCCGCTACGGCCCGGTCTGCGGATGCAAAGACAATTTGACTCTGGGTGATGATCCTCGATAACTGCAATTCCTGGTACGGTCATGCCTGCTCGGCCCAAGGCCCAAGTGCCTGCGGTGGAAGACCCACTGGCGCAGCGGCCGCTTATTCGGCAGTGAATTCGAGGCACCTGATTCGGACCTCGGTCGGACCATCGTCGTCAAAGTGCGTGGCTGCCGGGAAACGCCATCGCTGTGGCTTGCGGCGTCCAGAACTGTGGAAGGCCCACCACCTGGGCAGACACGCCACAACTCGTTACAGGATTACCTGTCCAAACCGGGTGAGGCTTTGCTTCACTAGCACTATGGCAGCTGCGATTGAGTGGGCCGAACCGCCGGCCGAGGCGGCACGGAAGGGACTGGCCCTGCTCCGGCTGATGGCCGAGGCAGCGGATAAACAGAGCCCGGACTGGGTCAAGCGACGGGTGGAACAGCTGGAGTTCCTCGACGAGCGCGCAGTCCGGTGGCGAGTCAGCATTGACTTCGTGGTCCCGGAAACCGCGCCGGTCACCCATGTCGGCGGTCGACCGTTTCGGCTCGTCCCGCTGACAAGCTGGGAGAAAAACAATTTGGTGGCCTTCGACCTCCGTGACGACGGCGGCAACACGACCTGGCTCCCGACCTCAAAGGACACCGACCGCATGCTGTCGTCCGCCCTTGCCTATTGGGCAAGAGACATTCTGCACGAGCTTCCGCCCCAGCTCGAGAAGACCCTGGAAGCGATCGTCTCCGAGTGGCCATCGCGAGAACAGAAGGCAGCGGAGCGGGACCCGAAGACGGGGAAGGAGATGGACCCGTTCGAGGCAGTAGCCAAACTCATGGTCGATAAGGGTGAGCCCGCCGAGGACTACTTGGGTGTACCGCCCCCAGCGCTCAAGCGCAACCCGTCATTCTGGAGTCAGGTCAACGAGCTGTGGCGTAACTTCCTGATAATCGCACCCGTCGCCGATATGCCAGGGACCCGGCATGTCTTCAAGCTAAACTTCGAGAGCAAGGTTGAGTTCCGCCCGCCTGACAGCAGACACCTGCGGATTGCACAGAGCCTGGGGTGGCGGGCCTGGCGCCTTGAACTGTTCATCGGCGGCCGTGGTGGCAGCCATCACCTGGAGATAGCCGCCCCACCCGGCGTTGACATCATCCGTATTCGCGCGCGACCGCGCACCGCGGTCCCGCGCACCGCGATCCCGGATCGCCGTAAGTACGTCATGGAATACGGGGGCTCTCCGCACGTACACATCCGGATCGGCGCCGATTGGCGGCTGAGGTACCTGGCGACAATCCGGGTACGGGTAAGCCGGCCGGGCTGGCTCACGATGTGCTGGCTGGCCGGACTAGTGATCCCGGCGGTGCTTCTCGTGGGGGCGCTGAAGTTGAGGGTGCTGTTCTCGGCTGCCCCCGAGGCGAGCACGGCGGCCACTCTCCTACTGGCCCTGCTGGCTGTCTTCGCCACGATGCTCGTTAGCCCCGGCGCACACCCCCTAGCCTCACGGCTTCTGTGGGGGTCACGGATTCTGATCCTGCTCGACTCAGGCGTGTTCGTCGTTGCTGCCGGCCTCCTACTGCTGGACATCCGCCCCGCGTTCTGGTGGTGGACGCTGTTCGCCCTATCCGCGCTTTGTGCTGTCATGCTGACCGTCTCCCGGCTGTGGCCGAAGGGGCCGCCGCGTGAAAGACCATGGCCTATGTGGATTCAGGTGAAGAACGCCTGCACGAGCGTCTTGGATCGGCTGAAGAAAACGAGCGCCTGGCGCTGGCTGGCCAAAAAAAGGAAGAGTTCCTGGGACCGGTTGAAGAAAACGAGCGCCTGGCGCTGGCTGGCGGAGAAAAGGAAGAAGGTCCTGGGGCCGGCTGAAGATAAAGAAGAGAAAGCCTCGCTGGCCATTCCGCCAGCTGACGGCTATCACTACGGCGACAATCCCAAGCACCAATGGGACGAGTGGAAACAAGCCAAGCTCGTCCGCGCGCTCCGGCACGCGGAGAGGACGGCTTCCAGCGCTTGTCGCACCACTCGACGCCTTCGGATGTTACTACAGCTGACGGTAGTCCGGGTCCGGCGACGCGGGGTGAGAAATGGGAACAGTCCACCGAGCTGACCGCCGAGCTGACCGCCCAGGCTTCGGTAGTGCCGAGAGCTATCCATCGTCGGGATCACAAACGGACGGCGAAACGGCGGCGGGGCTAGGCGTTATAGTTCCGCCCGATAAACTTCGCTACGCATTCGCCAGGAGATAGCCACCGCGACAGATAATCCCGTTCTGCGCACCTACAACGGATTGTATCGAAGGGATTATTGGGGGTACCGAACGGCGGTTCTCGAATCTAGCTTCGCCCGGACCTCTGTCACGGTCAGTGAAAAGCTGGCGAAGCGCCAACCGAGGGCTGAAGAGGTCGGTTCTTGACAGTGCCGCGCAGCGTGACGGGCGGGTGGCGTCACTGCAAGGCACTGGTCGGCGGCGCCCGGTCCAGATTGTCGTCCTCCGGCTGGCCTTGCTGGGCGCCTGGCTTTCCGTACTCACCTGACCCAGCCGCAGCTGTCCCGGCACCCGGTCAATCTGCCTGCTGAGCGCACCCGGCAGGCAGGGCGCGTGTGCTCGTGCCCCACTGCAGTCACGTCGATCAGCGGCCGGACACCAAGCATCGGCAGCCGCGCTGGTGATCCAGATCTGCGTGCCGTGCGGGTTACATCATCACGTTCCGGCCGACATGCAGAACGACGGTTCCCGCGCGGCCGTATCACGGCGCCGTGAAATTGCTGCAGCTCACGGTCAGAGCGGATACCTCCGGTCAGATCGCCAAGGACAGACAGGTCCAGTGCCGTGGGGGCAGATGCCCGACCGGGTTGCCGACACTTATGATCTGCTCGTGAGCACGCGGCTTGAGACAGCACGCCTGGTCATCCGCACCTTCCAGGCCCGCGATGCCGGCCCGTGGCTCGCGATGGTCACTGACCCCGAGGTCCGGCGGTTCCTCCCCGCGGGACCAGCCCCGACGATGGAGCTAGCCCAGCGCATCATCGGGGAGCGCCAAGCGATGGAACGCGAGCTTGGCCATACGATGTGGGCCGTCGAAGACAAGACGACGGGCACGTTCGTCGGGCAGTGCGGCCTGCGGCCGGTTGATGAGGGAGCAGGACCAGAAATTGACCTCGCCTACCACTACACCAGGGCCAGCTGGAACAAGGGGTACGCCACCGAGGCGGCGATCGCGGTAATCGGCCACGGCCTCGGGCCGGTCGGCCTTGCCATCATCATGGCGGTAGTCGTGCCGGAGAACATCGGCTCCTGGCGGGTCATGGAGAAGGCGGGCATGCGCTACCAGGGGCTCGTCGACTATTACGGCATGGAAGGCCTGAAGAAGTACGTCGCCGCGCGGGAATGGTGGAAACCGCCACTGGCCTCATGAGACCTGCTGGGCAGACCGCTAGGCCGAGCGCGGTGCATTGAACCCCTGATATCCGGCTACGGTGCCCACGGATCGACGGCGTCCGGCCTGAGCATGTCGGGCGTGCAGGGCATCGTCTTGCCTGCGTCAGTCCGGACAGAGGCGGTCAGACCCGAATCCACGAGTAGAGCGGCGGACGTTATCCACAGCCGAGTGGATGATCTTGGAGTGAGGTCTCCCGTCGTGCGGGCATGGTAATGACCCGGGTGTGGCGCCGGGTTCGCGGGTTCGGGGCCTTTCGCTGGTGCGGGGCCTTGGCGGCCGTTTCCTGGGACGGGTGCCTGCGAAGGCGTGGCGGGCGGGTGGTGCTGGCCTGCGGCGGCTAGCCGGCGGGGGCTGGCAGGGCCCGGATGGCGGCGAGGATGCCGGGCAGCAGGTGCTCGCCGGGGGCCAGCCGCATGATCAGCTGCCCGCCGTGGCTCACCAGCCGGGCGGGGATGGCGATCAGGACCCGGCGCAAGGTGGCGATCATGGCCTTGCCACCGCGGGTGCCGTGCCCCTCGACCAGCTCGCCGCCGTCGATGAGCCCGGTGAGCTGGTGCAGCCAGGCGGCGATCGCGGCGGCGATCAGAGATGCCCACATCCAGGCGGTGTTCACCTGCTCATGGCCGGAGGGCAGGTGGCGCAGCGCGGCGCCGTGCTTGGAGTCACGGAAGATGTTCTCCGCGCTGGTGCGGTGCCGGTACCAGTGCTCCACGGCCGCGGCCCTGGCCGGGGTGGACACGTCCAGGTTGGTGCAGATGAAGCTGTAGGCGTAGATGGCCGGTTCTTGTTCCAGTTCCGGGATCGGCAGGGCCCGCTGGTCCGGGTGCAGGGTGCGGCGCCGCCGCGACCGGGGGTCGGCGGAGACCTGATCGGGGTCCAGCTTCACCCGGCGGACCAGCAGCACGGTGTCTTCGGGCCAGTCCGCCGGCTTGTACGGGGAGACGGCGACCTGCGCGTTGTCCATCTCGATCGCGTCCCGCCAGGCGTCCCCGGGGATGCCGCCCAGCGCCCGCCACATGCTGGTGATCCGCTTGGCGCCGATGGCGAAGGCCATGTTCTCCTTGGCGGCGGCGCGGGCCAGCTCCCCGGCGAAGTACCCGGCATCGGCGCGCAGCGCGATCTTCCGGCCGGCCGCCGCCGCCCCGTCCCGGACCGCCCGCGGCAGCGCGGCCAGCGCCCGGCCCAGCAGCCCCGTCACGTGCGAGCGGGGGTCCTGGTCGCCGGCCAGCAGGTCCGCGGCCAGCGGGATCTCGGTTTCCGCCCACGAGGCCACGTGCGGCCGGCCGGCCCGCTGCCCCTGGTAGTTATAGGCCACGCCGCGTTTCTTGCTGCCGTAGACCTCCACGTCGGTGGCGTCGATGTCGATCGTCACCGGGCCTTCGGCCAGCTCAGCCGTCCGCTCCGCAGACAGCAGGCTCACCATCCGCGCCGTCGCCGCCGCGAGGCCCGCCTCCGCGCCCCGCCAGTGCTCGCCGGTGAACCGGCGCGCGATCCCGGCGGCCGTCGAGGTGGCCAGGCCCGGCACCGGGACCAGCTGCTGGCCCGCGGCGTCGGCGCGGACCCGGTCCAGGCCCACCAGGAAGTCCTCCCCGGCCAGCTGCGCGGCCGCCATCCCGGCCAGCACCTGCCCGCCGGTAAACCCGCGGCGGCGCTGCTTGACCGGCCCCATCGCCTCATCCAGCGCCGCGATGACGCCAAGCCGCTCGCACAGCTCGGTGACCGCGAGCATCCCGCCCGCGGCCGTCAGCGACGGGTCGTCCGCCCCGATCTGGATCCTGCCCCGGGTCTTGCCCCGCATCGCCGCTGCCAGCACCATTCCGGTGACTCCCCTCCTGGGACAATCCAGCACTGTCACGCTCGATAATCCCAGCAGAGCACCGTAGTTTCACAGAACATCAGCGGCGTGTCGCCGTTCTACTCGTTGAAACGGGTCTGACGGGTCTCCTGGGTCTCGATGGTGGTGCGGGGCTTGTTGATCCATACCTTGGCTGGCAGGGCCGGGGCGAGCGGGCGCCGTCCGCGGAACCGGTTGGGCCGGGCGGCGAAGGCGCCGTCGAGGACGAGCTGGCGGCGGGCCTGGATGGCCCAGGCGCCGGGACGACCGGGTTAGACGGGTAATCCGCTGGACCTGGCGGGCAGGCGGAGAATTTCGGCGGCTTCCCGCTGGCGCCTCACGGCGGGGCTCCGGGGGACGGGAAGGTGTTCTATGGGCGCCTGGCCCTGGTCCCGTTCCGCGATCGGCTGTCTTCAGAGTTGCCGTGCTGGTCGGGTCCGGTCCCGGTGGGGTGGCGGACGGCCTGGTCTTGTTCGCTGGGATCTTCGCGGTTCCCGGTGCCGTGCAAGAACACGGTGGTGATGAGCGCGGCGGTTTTCTCGACGCCGGCCTGCTGCTTACCCGGCACCGCAACAACCTCAAGGCCGGAATGACCCCCCAGGACGCGGCGGCCAGTGCGCTGAACTCCGCGGGACGCGCGGTCCTGTTCGCCGGCACCACGGTGTGCATCGCCCTGCTCGGGATGCTCGTGCTGCGCGTCGGTTACGTCTCCGGCCTGGGCATCGCCGCGGCGATCACGGTGCTGTTCACGGTGGCCGCCGCGGTCACCTTGCTGCCCGCGCTGCTGGGCTTCCTCGGGATGCGGGTGCTTGTCCCGCCGGGAACGCCGGCGGCTGGCCGCTGACGGCCCCGTCCGCGACGGCGCGGCCACCTGGTGGGCACGGCTGGCCGGGTTCATCCAGCGCCACCCGCTCAAGCTGGCCGCCGCCGCCACAGCCGCGATGGTCGTGCTGGCCATCCCGGTGCTGTCGCTGCGGCTGGGCTCCTCCGATGCGGGCAACGACCCGGCCGCCACCACCACCCGCCAGGCCTACGAACTGCTCGCCGACGGGTTCGGCCCCGGCTTCAACGGCCCCCTGCAACTGGCCGGCACCACCAGCACCCCGGCCGCCACGGCCGCGTTCACCCGCCTGGCCGCAACCCTGAAGACCGAGCCCGGGATCGCCGCGGTCTCCGCGCCCATCCCCGGCCACGGCGCCTCGGTGATCAGCGTGACCCCCGCCACCTCACCCGAAGCCGCGGCCACCAGCACCCTGATCAGCCAGCTGCGGGACAGCGTGATCCCCGCCGCCGAGCACGGCACCGCGCTGCGGGAACCCATGAGCCGTCGGGCAAGGACACGACACGGGCCTTGCCCGGCGGCCCCGGCGCACGTCTTACCGGGCACCCCCCGCTAGCTCAAGAAAGAGAACTCTCCGTTGCGCACGACGACCTTCGCCGCGGCCCCCGCGCCGCAGGCGCCACGACGTCATCGTCCGGTCCGTGCCCTGGCCACGGCCGCAGCCACGGCGGTCGCCGCAGCGTTGCTGCTGGCGGCCTGCTCCGCAGCACACGGCACCACGTCCGCAGCTGGCGCCACGACGCAAGGCTCCTACGTCGCGCTCGGCGACTCCTACACCGCCGGCCCCGGCATTCCCGGCCAGGCCGGCGTGCCCGCCGGCTGCGACCGCTCCAGCAGCAGCTACCCCTTCCTGGTCGCCCAGCAGCTGAGGCTGAAGGCGGACCAAGTCCGCGACGTGAGCTGCAGCGGCGCGGCCATCGCCAGCCTGTCCGCCCCGCAGCCCACCAGCGACGGCACCAACCCGGCGCAGCTGACCGCGCTGACGCCAGCCACCACCCTGGTTACCCTCGGCATCGGCGGCAACGACCTCGACTGGGCCACGGTACTGACCCGGTGCGTCGAACTGGACCTGATCCCCGCCCTGATCCCCGGCAGCGCCGCGGCCAGTGCCGCGCCCTGCCAGGCGTACTACACCTCCGGCGGCACCGACCAGATCCAGCAGGACATCCAGACGGCGGCAGCCCAGCTAGCCGGCGCGCTGACCGACATCAAGACCCGCGCGCCGCACGCCCGCATCTACGTGGTCGGCTACCCCGATCTGCTGCCGTCGGCGGCCGCCGCCTGCGCAGACACGCTCGCCCTCACCCAGGGCGACCTGACATTCCTCAACCAGGAAGAACAGCAGCTCAACACCATGCTGCGGCAGGACGCCCAGGCCGCAGGCGCGGTCTTCGTCGACACCTACACCCCCTCCATCGGCCACGACGCCTGCCCCGACCCGGCCACCCGCTGGATCGAGCCACTGATCCCCTCGGGGGGCGCCCCGATGCATCCCAACGCGCTCGGCGAGCAAGGCATCGCCGACGCCGTCATACACGCCATCACAGCCGCTGCCTAGACGATGTCCTGAGCTCAAGGTTCACACGCCGGGAAACGACGATCAGTGCCATCCAGGCCAGAAGGACCCGGCGTGCCGTGAGCCTGGAAGCTGGCAAGCGGCAGTGCCGCTAGTCCACAGTGCGCGCGAGGATGTCCAGGGTCCGGCGGCTCTTGCGCCGGCCTGGGGCTGCCCCGCGATATTCATAGCGTCCGCACCGGGAGGCCAGGCCATCCCTGGTGCGGACGCCACCGGGCCGCCGCTGCCTCCGCCCGGCTAGGGCGCGGCGGCATGGCGCCGTGCGCCAGCGATCCCGCGAACACGGCCGTCCTCGCGCTGGCGTGCCCCACCGCCGGGGGCTCGTATCGGAGACGGAGCAGACGTCCGTGTCCCGAGCGAGTGGTGTGCTGGCGGCGATGTTGTGGCGGTGTTCAGGACGCAAGGATGATCCGGGCCGGGCTCCGAACGGGCAGCAGTTCCCGCACGAGCCGCAGGACGCCGTCATAGTTACCGCAATAGCCTGTCCGCGAGGCGACGTTCTGGCCGCAACATGAGAGGAGCAGCCGGTGTTCGCTCATAAGATCGTGGACTTCACCGGCCCTGACGACGTCCGGTGGGCCGAAGCTGACGAGCCAGCCGCTGACGGGGGCGTGCTCATCGACATAACCGCGGCCGGCGTGTCGTTCGCGGACCTGCTGCAGACCAGGGGCGCCTACCAGATGAAAGTGCCCCTTCCCTATACCCCCGGCATGGACGCCGCCGGGGTGGTCCGATCCGCCCCGCCCGGCACCGGGCTGGCCATGGGCCAGCGCGTTGCGGTGCTGCTGGACTACGGCTGCTGGCAGGAGGTCGTGTCCGTCCCGGCGGCAAGGGTGCTGCCGTTGCCGGACGGCATGAGCTTGGAGGCGGGCGCGGCCGCCCCCCTGAACTACCTGACCGCGCTGTTCGCGCTGGCCCGGCGGGCACAGGCGCAGCCGGGCGAGACCCTGCTGGTACACGGCGCGGCGGGAGGAGTCGGGACCGCAGCGATCCAGCTCGGGCGGGCCCTCGGGCTGCGCACGGTCGCGGTCGTCAGCGACAAGGCTAAGCAGGACTTCGCCCTGCAGCGCGGCGCGCACCACGCCGTCCTGAGCGACGGCTGGCTCGCCGCGGTGTGTGACCTGATCGGGGAACGGGCAGTCGACATCGTCCTGGACCCGGTCGGCGGGGACCGGATGACCGATAGCCTCCGCTCGCTGGCACCGGAAGGCCGGCTCGTCGTGGTGGGATTTACCGGCGGCGAGATCCCTGCCGTCAAAGTAAACCGGCTCCTGCTGGGCAACACCAGCGTGCTGGGCGCCGCCTCCCGGGAGTTCTTCGCGCAGCAGCCGGCCGCCCTGGCCGGCCTGTGGGCCCAGCTGGTCAAGCTGCGACGGGCCGGAACGCTGCCCGACCCTCCCGTTCAGCCGTACCCGTTCGCTGACGCCCGCAGCGCCCTGCAAGCAATCGACGGCCGCAAAGCACAGGGCAAGATCGTACTGAGCAGGCAGGCCTAGCTCCACCGTGGTCCCGGCCGCGACCGGCGCACGCCAGTCCTCCCGCTGCAAGAGAACGACTCGGTCCGCGACAGCTCGGCGGCCTCCGGCAGACGCCCCGCGCGTTCCCGCTCACCGCCGCCAGGGTCACCCGCTCGCCCCGCCGGACCCGTCCGAGCGGTCCGGGGCAAGGCCCTGTGCCCGCCCCGGCAGGCCGGCGCGTCGCGGAGGACATCCGATCAGGGCATAGGCGACCAGCGCGGCGCGCGCTTCTCGAAGAATGCGCCGATGCCCTCGTCGTGATCGGGGGAGGTCCCGGCCTCGGCCACGGCACGGTCCGTGGCGAGCCAGCCCTGGCTGTCGAGCTCAGCGGTGGCGGCATGGATCGCGCGCAGCGTCGCGCTCACTGCCGCGGGACTGTTCGCCGCGATGCGGGCGGCCAGCGTGACCGCGTCGGTCACGGCATGACCGGGTTCGCTCACCGCATCGAGCATTCCGTATCGAAGGGCGGCGTCGGCGCCGATAGTGTCGCCGGCAAGGAGAAGCCGGACGGCCACGGCCCGGGGCAGGGCACGCGGACCGCGAAACAGCCCCCCGCAGGCGGCGACCAGGCCACGTTTGACCTCGGGCAGGGCGAACAGTGCCGTGGCCGAGGCTACGACCAGGTCGCAGGCGAGGACGAGTTCAAAGCCGCCGCCGAACGCCACGCCCTCGACCGCTGCGATGACCGGCTTGCGCCGGTCGCGGCGGACGAGTCCGTACTCCCCCCCATTCTGCGTTGCGGGGCTCCGCGGCTCCTTCATGTCCGTGCCAGCGCTGAAGATCCGACTCGTGCCGGCCAGCACGGCCACCCGGAATACCGGTTCCGCGTCGAACATGTCGAACGCGGCCGACAATTCGTCGGCCATTTGCTGGTCGATGGCGTTGCGCTTGTCGGGCCGGTTCATCGCAATCAGCAGGACATGGTCACGGACCTCGGTCCTGACTCTCGGCTCGGCGCTCACCTCGTCATTGTCGCAGGCGCCGCACTCTCAGCCGCCGATCGGGTACGGCCACCCGGCCGGTTCGCCTCGCCTGCATATCCGGCGATGCGGCTGAAGGTCACACCCTTGTAAGCGCAGCCCGATCGCTTGCCTCTCCCGGATCGGGGACGTCGATCACAGCATCCTTGACCACGCCTTCCCCAATCTAACCAGGATTAATTCGTAGGTTCGAGTCGTGACGCCGGCTGGCTGCGGGCGTATGACGGAATTACGCGGTATACGCAACGTGGCGACTAAACGCCCGCTGAGCAGCAGCGGCGGGAGCAGTTCTGCGCTCACCTGCAACGCCCATCGATGCCATGTGACGTGGTGCGGAGGAGGGTTCTGTAAAGCCGTCGGTTTTCGTGACCGCCGGCCCGCTCGCGCGGAAGCCGACCAGGCAGTTGGCGACTTCACGCACAGTAGCAGGATCAGGAAACACGGTGCGTCGGGCGTGGACCGGTTCGTGGACCGGCGCGCCAGATAATCCCACAGTCGTGAGTGCCATCAGTGCGATGACCAGTGTCATCTGCGCAGCTAGCGCTCATAATGTACAAGGCCGTACTTCTTGTAAACGGCAGGTAATCGACTCCTGATCCAGGCGGGTCACAGCAGGCTCGGTTAGCATTCTTTGTAGTTGCGCAGCGTGACAAGCGAGGCATTGTTATTGGTTCGAACAATTTCAGATCGCCGATTATTCGCTCCAGTGTCCGCTTGTTCCTGGCAGCGTGGTTGAGCACATATCAGGGCGTTCTGGGGCGATGATCTGATCATGCTGCAATTAGCCGTTAGCCGCAGGTATGAACTCACCGGGCTGCCTGCGTGGCTGTGGTGGTGGGGCTCCGAGCGCGGCTAGCTGGGCAGCGCCGGCCCGGCTACTTGCTCATCGCGGGCATGCGGCATCTCGCCCGCAGAGCATGAGACCTTCGGTGTGCCGAACGTAGTTGACGAGGGTTGACCGGGACTGGAACGCCAGCGCGTTATCGACGGCGACGGCCAGCGCGGGGGATGTGCCTTGCGCGAAACTGAACCGGTAGGTGGCGCAGCCGCCGGGGAATGTGTAGAAGCGGAGGCCGGAGAACTGCGGCGCCAGGCTCAGCGGATGCTCGAACCGGCGCGTGCCGGGTTGGTCGGAGGGGATCTGCTGGGCGCCCGAGGTGTCGCAGGTCGCAGTGAGGGTTACGGTGACCGCTCGCGGCCCTGCGCGATCGGAGTCCAGCCAGAAGCTGGCCCTCCCGCTGGCGATGTCCGTGCCGCCAACGCTCCAGCCCGCCGGGAGCGCGGCGATGCAGGGCAGCAGGGCAGCGGACGGGACGGCTTGGGCGCTGAGGATCATCGAGTGGCCGGTGCCGCAGCTGGGGGCGTAGGCGCCCAGATTTTCGGCCCCCGGGGCGAAGGCATTCCCCGTTTCCCACACGGCGGCGGTGATGACGGCGAGCATCGCGGCCGCCAGAGCGACCCGCCGGATGTTCCAGCGTTGCAGCGCGATCGGCGGCCGCTGCGGGGCGAGGGCGCGGAATTCGCCGAGCAGGTCGCGCGGGTGCCGTTTCATGAAGGCGCGCAGCTGGGTCGGGCTGGCGACCCCGCGGGTGGCGGCGAATGCTTCGGCGAGCTCGGCTTCGGTGAAGTACGCCAGCGCCCGCCGGTAGACCCGCTGCGGGTCGGTGCGCACGGCCAGGACGAGCATCATGTTGCCCAGGTCGACCGCCTGCCGCCATGGTGACGGGCGCACCTGGACGAAGGCCACGTCGATCAGCAGCAGCTCCCCGGAGCGGACCATCAGGTTGCCTGGTTTGATGTCGCGGTGGGCGATCCCGGCGTCCCACAGCGTGCGGATCAGCTGCAGTCCCTGGTCGATCACCGTGTCGTCGACGTCGGCTTCGCCGATTTCGACGGCGCCGGTATGGAATTCGGTGACCAGCATGTACTCGCGCTCGGGCGTGATCTCCACGATGCCGTACGGCCGGGCCGTGCGGACCCCGATGTCCTGCAGCAGGCGCAGGGCATAGTCCTCGTACTCGACCAGGCGCCGCACGGTCTGGAAGGGGTGCTCGTCCTCCAGGGAGCCGTACAGGATGGTCCGCCACAGCTTGTACCAGCGGTCGGCGCGGACGTGGCCCTTGGTGTAGAGCTTGGCGAACACGAACTCCTCCGGGCTGCCTTCGACTCGCAGCCGCAACGGCGTGGAGCCGGCGGAGGACTCCAGGCCGACCGGCTTGATCTCGGTCACCGTGAGCCCGAGCTGGTCACGCACGGCCTGGCGGATCGCCTGCCCCCGCCGGCCGGTCACATCCACGTGCGCGGTGCGGCCGCGCCGGTAGGCGACGGGGAACGCCTCGTTCGGGGTGAAGTACCGGAACGCGGTGACCGCGATCGCCACGGCGAACGCCACGGCGAGCAGCGCATCATCGGGGTGATCGACACCCAGGTACAGGCGAGCCAGACAGAACACGGCGACCACCGCGATCACCGCAGCCTTAGTGTAGGTGCGGGGGCGGCCCGGCACGGCCAGGCAGTAGACGGCGCCCATCAAGAAGATCGTCAGGACCGCCGCCGAGCCGGATATCCCGGAGTACCCGCCCCAGCTGCCGATGATCGTTACGCCGTACGGGCGTGGCCTGGACAGCCCGAAGTAGATCGATGTCCCGGCAATCTCCAGGAACAACACGCTTCCCAGGAACACCAGCAAGTGCCGCCAGCGGCGGAACGCCATCGTCAGGGCGACCACCGACAGGCCGAGCGCGGTGGCCCCCCAGCCGGAGCCCGCCCCGTTGATCCCGTTGGCCACATCGGTCAGCCACGGCGTCCGTATTCCGGCCAGGAGACGCAGCACCCACGTGCTTGCCCGGTCATCGATCCGGAGCCACGGCGTGTGCTGGGACGCCAGGAACGCGCCGGCGAGCGCCACGGCCCCAAGGATCAGCCACGCTGTTGTGCTGATGGTGATAGGGTGCGGCAGCGGCGGCGGCGCACCGGTCGGGCGGCGCGTACGACGGTCCTTATGGACGGCCGGGCCCGGCGGCAAGCTGGCCGGGCCGTTCCCGGCGGCCACGCGCCCGATGTCGTCACCCAACGTGCGTCACCCCCGCCGAGATCAGCCCATGTGCGCGCAGCCAGCTGCCGGCCACCGCCATGAGCACCGTGCGCGATTTCAGCCCGAGCAGGCAGTAGACCTCCTCCGGGCATTCGGGCGGGCCGCCGAACGCCAGCCGCGGCGCCACCCGGGCCAGGTCGGCGACCGAGCGCAGGTCATAGCGGGCCGCGGTCGCGGCGGTGACCACGATGACGTTGGCGTCCTGCGCGGCGGACGGGCGCCGCGCCACCAGCCCCCGGCCAGCCACCCACCCGGCCAGCGCCCTGCCGGTCGCCGTAACATCGGAGGTCGCGGGCTGCCGTCCCAGGCTGACGAACTCCAGCGCCGACCCGGAGTACTCCGGCACCACCTGGACAAGTCCGCTCATCAGCGCCGGGTCCACCAGCTCGCGAGGGCCCAGGTCCGGCAGGACGCGGACGGGGAAGCCCTGCGCCGTGAGCGCGCCGGCGTAGATGTCGGCGAGGAGCACGCTCTCCGGGAAGTCGAATGACCCGACGGTAACGGCGCCATGCTGGGCGGCCCCGTCAGCATGGTCAGCCGCCGCGCTGCCGCAGGCGCAGGCGCAGCACACGATAGCCAGCGCCAGACAGGCTACGTACGCCACCGTCCGTCGTTCCGGCTCTGCTCTCATCACGTTCCGTGCGGGTCGAGAAGAAAAGGTTGCTCCGCACGTGCCCGGAGCCTGGGACCCGCTTCTGCGGGCGGGGCACCGCCTGAGAGGCGGCGGCGACCGGCGGGCACGACCGGCACCCGCGCTGGTGCGCGCTGGGCCGGCCGCGGGCCGGCGGTCACACGTATCCCCGGTGCTGCAGGGACCGCCAGCACAGCCAGCCGGGTAGTACCGGCAACCAGTAGGTGGCCAGCCGGTACAGCAGCACGGCCGAGACCGCGGGCCCGGGCTGCATGCCGACGCCGGTCAGCCCGGCGACCAGCGCCGCCTCGATCGCGCCGAGGCCGCCGGGCGTGGGGGCTGCCGCCGCCAGCGCCGCGGCGGCC